>Ga0082335_1000071_pt1 | contig 308985 bp, 90 predicted proteins | sample Subgrocontami58m_FD_72375 | JGI IMG/M metagenome (GOLD analysis project Ga0082335, IMG submission 72375) | Subsurface groundwater microbial communities from S. Glens Falls, New York, USA - GMW37 contaminated, 5.8 m (SPADES assembly) (version 2) ... | reverse complement strand
AAAAACGACCCGGATAGAAAAGAGGCATTTAAACAATTACGCAGACTTTATCAGGACAGAGCGTTTTCATCCAAGAAATTGAAGGAGGGATATCTAAGGAATTCTCTAGGAGGCTTAGCTGAAGAAATATCCCTGCCTCAAGCCACACCTCAGATTCCACAGGTATTTTATGGTCCTCTCTTAAGGATAGGCTCCTCTAACCAAAGTTTAGAAACATTGCGCGTTTTGGTTACGGCCATGAACAACAATCCAGCCATGCATGATCAATTGGCAAGACTTAAAACAGATCTTTACGACAAATTTGTGACTATGGCCGCTTTAAATGATTACACAGAGCGAGGCGCCGTTGTTGATTCTATCTTGCGGCAATTAATCGGCCAGCATGATCAACCCAGCGTTGAGAATTCAGCAGAGTTCTATAACCGCTTAATATATTATCTGGAACAGTACACCAAAGGCATGGACACGTTCATCAAGGCCAATAGGAATAGTTTTGTGGACATTATTAATGATCGATTAAAAGAGGTTAGTAGTTTTTTGCTGAATGATTTAATTAATAACAGCCGGTTGAATGATGGAAAAATTGGAGAATTACAAGAAATGCTGGCTGGTCTTAAGTCGGAGGAGTTAATTGCCGCTTTTAGAAGGCGAATGGAGATTGAAGATGTTGAGGCCGCTCTTTCCAAATTAAAAACCTACGCGGCAACTAACCCGAGATTCCGCTGGAGAGATCATCAGGGAAGAAATATTTACGAACTAATTGGTATTTTTTTAAGAACAATCGATGAGCCGGAAATTTACAAAAATATTTGGGATGCCCTCATGGCTGAAGTTGATGGGCGGTTTGTGGAATGGAGGTATCAGAGCCAAGATTATCTGGCGACCATCGATGAAATCATCAAAATCGAAATGGCTAAATTGGAAAAGGAAGATCAAAAAAAATTAAAAACCGCTTTAGAGGCTGTTGAAGGAAAGACTCTTTACGAGCGGTTGCAAGGCATCGAAGGGTTTGATGAGCTTAAGGCAAAAATCACAAAGGTAAAAACTTGGGAAAAAACTTTTTCACAATCAATTGATGAGGATTTGACTGGAGAATTTACCAACGACTTTTACACTTTGTTTAATATTGGAAATTATCAGGGTTCAACATCGTGCCAAAGCTGCACGTATGGTAGCAAATTAAATCAAGGACTAACAGGCTATACGGTTAATGGAGCAAATAAAGCCATCGCATTGTTAGATAAAGACCGGAGAGTTACTGCGACACGACGGATTGTCCGTCTAAGAATTTTTGAGGACGCATCGGGTAATAAATTCCCGGGGATTTTTGTTGAAGAAAAGGCCACACAATTTGGCGTTAGACACATTGATAAATTATATGAAATTCTTGACCAAGTTTCAGAAGCGACAGGCTTGCCGATCCTCGGGTCTGTGGATAAAGAAGCGCAGGACGAGGCTGTTCAAAAAGGAGAAGTGAAAGAAGTATCTGTCGTTTTAGTACGAGGCCGTTCTAGTTTTGATTATTCGGATACGTATGGAGCTTATCCTCAAATAGGGATGGGTTTATTGAATCAGCAGAGTGAAGATAGACTAAAAACACCTCTTTTAAATGTACGCCAAAGACCAATGGCAGCCGACGCCACGGCGTTGGGGACCGAGACTATCCGATCCCACCCCGCGGCCAGAGAGCAGAAAGATGAAGCCAGCCTTCCACCCGCTTCGCCTTTGGCTCTTCGAGGCGAGGGCGAGGCATTGACAGATTTGCAAGACAAATCTGGTCGGGCATCCGTAGGGGAAATTCCTGATGCTCAAACTCCCGGAGGGATTGATGTTCGTAAGACTGACGCGGTGTTAAAAACAAAGGGCGAGGGTGTGTCATTCCCAAAATCTTTTATCGGGAATCCAGATGACAACTTTGATCCCAATTCCCTTCCCGGCCTGACGCCGATCATCTTTCAAATGAACATCATTCCCATCCAAAATTTACCCGCGATGTTTTTGGGAATTAGCGAAGAAGAACAAAAAGAAGATTTGAGTATGGTGAAGTAAAATTTAATGTAACCGTTTAAAATCAGTCTTGACGAGCAGTCTTTGACATAGTAAACTTTAAGTGGTGCAGTGAGAGGAGGTTAAAAAATGAAATTACAAATTATTCTTGAGCCAAGCGAAGATGGTGGCTTCACCGCCACTGTTCCATCCCTCCCTGGATGTATCAGTGAAGGAAATACCCGGCAAGAAACTCTTGCCAATGTTAAAGAGGCTATTCAGCTTTACCTAGAACCAGTCGAAGATGACCTCGATTTTGATCCTAAAGCAGAATTGGTAGAACTTTCCGTATGACAAAAGTTCCTAGTGTTCATTTTGAGCAGGTCATCAAGGCTCTGCGTCGTGATGGCTGGGTTGTTGTCAGACAAAGAGGTAGTCACATTCGTCTTCACAAGGAAACAGCCACAGAGATGTTAAAGATCACTATCCCCGCCCATCGTCCAATCAAAAGATCGACTTTTTCTCATATTTTAAAACAAGTCCGATTATCCGTTGAAGAATTTCTTGCTTTGCTTTAATGTTTTTTGCAGATGGAGCTTCCAACGTATTTTCATTTTATTTTTTTCTTCAAAACCGCGGGGATTTCATCGGGGACGTCAACAACATGGACACCGGCTTGAGAAAGGACTTGGCGTTTGGCTTCAGCGGTTGTGGCACCGGAAGAAATAATCGCTCCCGCGTGGCCCATACGCTTGCCTGTGGGCGCGCTGCGGCCGGCAATAAATCCAACTACGGGTTTGGTCATTTTGGTTTGAATAAACTCCGCGGCTAATTGCTCATCACCGCCGCCTATTTCCCCAACCATCACCACGCCTGTGGTCTCGGGATCACGTTCAAACATCTCTAAAATTTCCACAAACCGCATGCCAATGATTGGATCACCGCCTAACCCTACACAGCTAGACTGCCCTAAATCATTCAATGTAAGATTGTAAACAACCTCATACGTAAGCGTGCCACTGCGGGAAATAACGCCAATGGGGCCGGGTTTATGAATATGCCCTGGCATAATCCCGACTTTGGATTGCCCCGGTGAAATGACTCCTGGACAATTCGGCCCCAGCAAACGAATATTTTTCCCTTTAAGAACTTTTTTAACTTCAATCATGTCCAGCACCGGAAGGCCTTCAGTAATACAAATAATAAGTTCTATCCCTGCCTGAATATCTTCTAAAATCGCGTCCTTGGCAAATTTAGCCGGGACATAAATGACCGCGCAATTGCTGTCCGTTTTGGATTTAGCTTCGAGAACCGAATTAAAAACCGGAACGCCGCAAACCTCTTGCCCTCCCTTGCCAGGAGTCACTCCGGCGACAACCTGCGTCCCATACTCCACCATCTTCTGGGCATGAAACGATCCATCGCGGCCAGTAATGCCCTGAACAAGGACTTTTGTATTTTGGTCGATGAGAATGCTCATTTCGCCAGCTCCACAACCTTGACCACCGCTTCACGCATGGTTGAATAGGTATTAATATTATTTTTCGCTAAAATTTCTTTAGCTTGCTTTTCATTTGTACCGGTCAGCCGAACAACCATCGGCGTTGAAAACTTTAATTGCTTGCGCGCCTCTAAAATCCCGTTCGCAATGTCGTCACAGCGTGTAATCCCTCCAAAAATATTAATCAAAATCGCCTTCACATTTTTATTACGCAAAATAATTTTTAAGGCATTAAAGACCTTTTGCGGATTCGAGCTCCCTCCCACATCCAAAAAATTCGCCGGATTCCCTCCTAACAATTTCACAATATCCATCGTGGCCATGGCCAGCCCCGCGCCGTTAACGATACAGCCAACATTGCCGTCGAGCTTGACGAAACTTAAATCACACTTCTTTGCTTCCAACTCATCCTTGTCTTCATATTCTAAGTCTCTTAATTTCTGAATATCTTCGTGACGGAAGAGGGCATTATCGTCAAAATTAATTTTGGCATCGGCCGCGGTGATTTTCCCTTGAGCGTCAATCACCAAAGGATTCACTTCCGCTAGCGTGCAATCGTATTGAAAAAATAATTTTACAAGATTTTGACAAATTTGAGCGGCTTCCTGTTGGTGAGATAAATCTTTAAAGAGAGATTTGACAAAAGATCCCAAATCTTTAGACGCGATTTCTTTTTTACCTTGCAGATAAAATTTCTTAATGGCTTCGGGGTTAGTTTTGGCTGTTTCTTCGATTTCAACGCCGCCTTCGGCGCTGGCAATCAACACAGCGTCGTCCTTGGCGTAATCAACGGTTAGACCTAAATAAATTTCTTTCTTAATATCAATGGCGCGGACAACAAATATTTTCTTAACGGAATAACCTTTAATGGTGAGATTTTGAAGGACGGGAAATTCTTGCCGAAGCCCTTCTTGATTTTTAACGACCTTAATGCCGCCTGCTTTTCCGCGGCCACCGACCAAGACTTGAGCTTTAAGAACAACGGGAAAGCCAATTTTTTGGGCAATCCTCAAGGCTTCATTAACGTCCGTGGCAACAGCCCCTTCAAGGACGGGAAGCCCCGCGTTTCTAAATAATTCAGTCGCTTGATATTCGTGTATTTTCATGGCCTAAAATGAACTTCCTGATTCTTCATGTTGCCGCAATATAAACTGACTAAGAAGAGGAACAGCTAACGAATATTTACCATGACGATTTTTGTATACTAAACCATTGTCGCTTAAGGAACTGAGCATTTGGTTAACATGGCTGGGACTAAATGGCTGATCCATCATCTCTTTGGATTTCTCGACTACATCCTGAACAGAAAATTCTTCCTCACCGTTAGGGAGCCCCGCTACGATAAATAAAAGCTCTCTTTGCCGATCAGTCGCGCGCGCCCATCTTCCGGCGAAAAAATCCGTATCCAATTTCCGAGTAATCTCTCTGACGGGAACCGCGGGTGTCTCACCTAATGTAATTTTAGAAAGAAAAATATCGTATGTTTCCCGGCAGATAAATTGTATGAAATAAGGGTATCCGCCAGAATGACTGACAATTAAATTGACGGATTCATCACCTAACTTAATGGGACATTGCGTGTTTCTGATAGGCTTTAATATGGCATCCCTGCTGTCTTTTTCATTTAAACGTCTTAAGACAACCACTCTAAACATCCGTTCCGCGAAAGTTCTGGACTCCACGAGTTTAGGAAATAGCGTCGGCAAACCCGTCAAAACCAACAAAAACGGGATATCTTTTTTTTGAATAGATTGAAAAACATCCAATAAAATTCCCAAAGGATATTGATCTTTCGCGTGCTGATCGGATAAATTTTGGGCCTCATCGTAGGCAAAAATTAATCCTTTTGTATTTGTCTGTTTTAAAATGCTCCATACTGTTTCCAAAACATTCTTTAATTTATCTGATATTAATCCTGGTGTATTAGTAAATAAATGAAACAAAAAATCAAATCCCATTTTGGCATCAACTTCTTTGAGGAGATTTGAAAAACCCATTTGGGGAATCTGCCTTCTGTCTATAATAATATTTGATGTTAAAACCGATAAATCAGTTAAAATCCGCGTGGCAAGATTAGATTCACTAACGCTAGCGGACTCTGAAAGATCGGTCCCTACCCATAACCAGCCTTGATTAATGGCCATTGGTTTAAATGTATCAAGCAATACCGTTTTACCAACACCTCGTAATCCAGTAAGCACCATATTTTCAAATATTGTGCTTTGCGAGATAAGTCTTAAAAACTCTTTTTTCTCTATTTCACGCCCGGCTAAGTATGGCGGCATATGCCCCGCTCCGGGACGAAATGGGTTGGGAAATTTATTATTCATGGAAAGGTTCATTTTTAGTATTATTTAGTCAACTCTATAAATTTACACTATACTATTAATTTACATAAAAATATAAATATGTCAAGACAATTTTTCTCCCCTGCCTATTGGATCGGCAGATACGCAGCCAGTTTCAACAATGTCTGATATCCTATTTTCCCATCTGGATTCAACCCGTGAGCCTGCTTTCGCTTGACGAAAAATTCAATCTCCTCGATCTCCCGCGCGACATTGCGGACAAGGGTCTTGTAACCGTCAATTTTGGCTAGGTGTGTATGCATGGGTGAATGTAGAGTTCCTCTTAATGGGTACTATTCCATTCTCAAAAATTACGTATATTCTTCAACTTGAAAATCAAAAAGTTACATTAGTCTAGTCGCGTAGCTCCCAATCTTTGGGCAATCATGTTCTTTTGATTCTAATTTTCTATCAATATACCAATTACCTAATAACTCAATAAATCCAACTAAAGTTAAACCCCATGCGATCCATGGATAAGGAGTCTCTAATGTCCATCTGCGAATTTCATCTAAAGTTGCAACATTCTTGGTTCGTGATAAATCTCTTCTCATGTAATTAACAGATGCATCAACTATTCCATCCAATTCGTACCTTATAACATTTTTAGTTAAATGGGTAAGATTATTAAACTTTTCATCTTGGGGTGGAAATCGTTTGATAAATTCTTTTGCGGCTGGTAAATTAATAGGCATTCCTGAATTCGAATTTGATACCCAATATAAGATTTCCATACGATTTTTAGATTTAAAATAACCTTTTAAATCTAAAAATGCTAGAATTAGGCCTATTGCCATAGCAATAATTCCAGTAATTTTAAAAATTTTAGATAATCTTTTCATCGATTTAGCGCAGCCAGTCGTAATGCCCCCTTCTTTTGCACACAGCTATCTAAAATACTATACCCCCAAACCTCCTGATTGGCAAAATAATTTAAGGCTGAGGAGTCGTCCTATAAGATTCCAAATCGGAACCTTAAAGAAGAAGCTATCACACTCTGTGATACCAAGATTTCTTACGGATGGAACCCCATAGGCGCTTTGGGCTTCTCTTCTTCTCGCATCAGCTGACGGATGGCTTCAAATACAACCTTAAATTGAGCATCGTATCTTTTCTCAAGCTCAATGAGTTTGATAGCTAGGTCCTTATGAGTCGCCAGGATTTGACGCAACCTAACAAATGCCCGCATGATTTGCACGTTGACTAAAACCGCTCGATGACTGCGTAAAACACTAGAAAGCATCGCCACTCCCTGTTCGGTAAACACATACGGTTTGTGGCCTCCCAAAGTGCTTTTGGAAGCTATCACATTCTGTGATACCAGCTGACTGATTTCAGTGTCATTAAGCTGGAACATAAAATCCCCTGGGAAACGTTCTTTATTTCTCATCACCTGCTGGCGTAAGGCAATCGGCTTAACTTGATACAGAGCCGCGAGATCCTTATCGAGCATTACTTTTTCTCCGCGGAATAAAAAAATTTTACCTTCAACAATGTGTTGCACCACAATCTCTCTGGACATAAAAAATCCCCTTTCGTATTTAAAGATTGGATAAATTAAGTAAAAGAGAAGAAGAAGGGGAAAGTTTACTATACCTTATCTAAAAGAAAATTGCCAATCAAAATTTAACGTGCATTATTAAACAACTCTTCAAATTTTTTAATGTCGCTGGCGGGGAATTCGCAATGGTAATTTTTGCAGACATAAGCTGTAGTTTGACCGCTTAAAGGCCTTTGATTCTCAATAAAAGGGACTAAGGAAATAATCTCCTTCGCCTCTTCATCGGATGCGGGCCTTAAAATTACAACTTTATTCGGGATAAATCTGCCGTAAAGACTCTTGAGCATCGCTTGTGTTTGTGGATCATCTTTTTGACCAGCCAAAACGATTTCCCTCGAATGCCCGAGGACAAAATCTAAGGCCGTGAGAGATTGGGCGTGAGCACTTGGGCTGGAGGATAATTCCTGACCGAAGACTTGAGCTTTAAGGACAACGGGAAAACCGATTTTCTGGGCAATCCTCAAGGCTTCGTTAACGTCCGTGGCAACAGCCCCTTCCAGGACAGGAAGCCCCGCATTTCTAAATAATTCAGTCGCTTGGTATTCGTGAATTTTCATGGCCTAAAGAAAAATAATTTGTTTATTATACCGCGTTTCCCTGGCCTGTCAATGGCATGGGCAAGTCTCTATTGCGCCGGCAAATAATCCGCTAGTTTTAACAATGTCTGATATCCTATTTTGCCATCCGGATTTAAACCGTGCGCCTGCTGAAACTGCTTCACGGCCTTTTTTGTGTTTTCTCCGAATTTACCATCCGCTTTGCCGGGATTAAATCCCACCTTTTTAAAAATTTTCTGAATAAGCTTCACGTTTAACTCATCGTTGACGACTAATTTATTTTTCTTAAAAATATTCAATCTTTCCCAAGTCTGTTGATCGACAAAACGCGATTCTTTCAGACCCGTATCCTTCTGAAACTGCGCAACAGCCTCCCTTGTGCGAAACCCTAACACGCCATCGACATTCCCCGCGTTATACCCATAAAGCTTAAGAAGCGTCTGTATTTCCTCGATAACCATATTTCTCTCGTGGAGGACAATTTCTCCAATAAGTTTTTTCTCCTCCGCGCCTTGCCTGTTAATAAGCCGATAGATAAAATCACAGCCTAAACAGCCGCACAAAACGAAAATCAAAATAAATTGCGCCACAAAAACCTTGCGCCGTTTAATCGTTACGATTAAAATAGAAAAGATTGGAGATCTCATGAACAGAAATAACATCCTCATTTTTCTCATTGTCGTTATTTTAATTTCGCTGAATATTTTTCTCAAACCCTATTTGTACGAACGGGAAGTCCTTAATACTGCTAAGACAATCTTAACTGCTTGGCAAAAAGGAGACATCCCCAGTGTTTATCCTTTTTGGCAGGATCCTCAAAAGTCTCCGCCTATTTATGGTTTAGTGTCTTCTGAAATCAAAGATAAAATTTTTAGCGAAAAGGAAGACGTCTCTTACGCCCAAATTTTCGTCATTCTTAAATTTTCTCAAGATAATATTCTACCTTCAGGCAGGGAGTGGGTTTTTGAAATGGTGAAAACCAAATATGGCTGGAAAATTTTAGATTTCCGCCTGATGCGTTAACAGAATACTAATCTCCAAAACAAGTTCCAACCGCGCGGGCAGATTGAATCAGAGGATAATCTAACGGAACGGACTTCGATCCCTTCGCTACTTCCGCCAAAGGAACGCTGACTAAACTATTACAACGCACTCCCGCCATAAAACCGAATTCTTGTCTAACAATCATATCGACCGCTTTCGTTCCAAGGCGCGTGGCTAACACGCGGTCAAACGCCGTCGGAGATCCTCCCCTTTGAAGATGACCCAAAACAACAGCCCGCGTCTCTAAGCCCGCTTTCTGTTCAATCTGGTCGGCTAAAATAAAACTGACGCCTCCAAGTCTCACGGGTTCTGGACTGTCTTTAACAATTTTTTTAATTACCACCTTCCCGCCGACAGGACGCGCGCCTTCCGCCGCCACAACAATGCTAAATCGTTTCCCCGTCTTACCGCGCTCCTCAACTTTCTGAACAATTTTTTCTAAATCATACGGTATTTCGGGAATCAAAATAATATCCCCACCTCCGGCGACCCCCGCGTAGAGAGCAATCCAGCCCGCGTTTCTTCCCATGACTTCAATAATCATCACCCGATGATGCGACTGCGCCGTTGTGTGCAGTCGATCGATTCCTTCCGTCGCCACAGCCACGGCAGAATCAAATCCAAACGTAATATCCGTGCCGTAAAGATCGTTGTCAATTGTTTTAGGCACGCAAACAACCGGAACGCCATCGTTAAAAAGCTTTTGAGCCACCGCGAGCGTTCCATCGCCGCCGACACAGACCAGACAGTCAATATCCATCTTTTGAATATTTTGGAAAACTTCTTTTGAACGATCTTCCGTCTTGCCATCTTTAGAAACAGCCCATCGGTAAGGATCAGCCTTGTTTGAGGTCCCTAAAATTGTCCCGCCCAGCGTTAAAATGCCGGAAACATGGCTGTTCTCCAGCTTGCGGAAACGATTCTCCACCAAACCTTCGTAACCATCTTCTACGCCTAAGACCTCCATGCCATATTCAAACATGGCCTTTTTGCTAACCGCGCGGATAACCGCGTTAAGTCCCGGACAATCCCCGCCGCCGGTTAAAATGGCAATACGTTTTTTCATTTTATTAATCCCTTAATCATTATTCATTGCTTCAAAAGGACGCCATTGATAATATTTCGACCAACCCTTTTCGAATGAGCATGACCGCGATGGCCGCTAAAAATAAAGAAACTATTTTAGAAACCACCGTAGTCCCATCTTTTCCTAAAAGCTTAATTAATAGCGCTGAAGACCAAAAGATTAACCCTACCAGCAAAACATTCACCAAGACGGCCAACATGGTTAAGCCCAACCCGTAAGAATCGACAAGAATTAAAGAAGTCGTAAGAACAGCCGGCCCAACAATCAGAGGCGTCCCTAAAGGAACCGCTCCCAATTCTTTGTTAGGCAGCCGCCTCTGCTCTCCCGGCCTTACCAAATCCATAATCGAGATACAGAAAAGAATCGCCCCGCCGGCAATCATGAAATCGCCGATCGTAATACCTAAGAAACGAAAAACAGCCTTCCCTAAAACAAGAAATCCTAAAGCCAAACCCAGTGCCGTTAAAATAGATTGAAAAATAACCCGCTGTTTCTCCTTCTTGCTTAAATGCTGGGTTAAAGAAACAAAAACCGGTAAAGCGCCAATGGGATCAACGGCAACAAATAAAGGAATAAAAGCGAGAATAAAATTTTCAAACATAATTATTAACTCCTATTTATTTTTAATTCTTTCGATTGTCTCCGGCCCTATAATTCCCGCCGAAATAACAGCCCTAATCCCTTCTTCCACACTCCACCCCGGATCCAAAACTTCTGATTCTTTTAAAAGGAAAACAAAACCGCTCGTTGGATTAGGAACCGTGGGGACAAAAACTTTAAGGAGTTTTTCAGAAGCATTATTTCTTTTATCTTCGAGCGTCCCCGTAACAAAACCTATTGTCCACGCCCCTTCTCTAAACTTAGCAAGGACAACTCGCTGGAAAAGTTGTTTTTCCGGCAGAGAAAATGTCGAAGAAAGCTGTTTCCCGACTTGATAAATTGTTTTTATAAAAGGAATTCTCTTGGAAACTTTTTCAATAATTCCGAAGAACCGATGCCCGAGAACATTACTTGTCAACAATCCTATAAAATAAAGCACGATTAAAACAAGAAGAATTCCTAACCCCGGCATCCTAAAGCCCGTGTAATGATCAATAAGATTAACTACCCTTTTATCAAGAATCTCGTAAATAAGTTTAATAGCGGAAATGGATAAAAAAAGCGGGATAATGGCCAATAATCCTCTAAAAATGTAGACCTTGGCATGATTAAAAAATATTTTCATTTTTCGTCCTCTTTATTTTTGTTAAGAAAAACCCGTTGGAAACAAAGGATCGTTAATCCCAAAATTAATCCCCAAGATAAAATTAAAAATATCCAACCCTCAAATTTCATATTAATTCTCCGTCCCTTTCGTTAATTTCTTTTTATCCCATGAAATTTTGACTAAAAAAACAAGTGCCATAAAAAATAGAAGGAGAACAATCCTCGTCGCTAAAATATATGGCTGATTAACAAAAGGCACCTTTTCAAGAAAAATAATAGGCAACCATTCCTGGAAAAACCACATTCCTAAAATGAAAAATAAAAACAATGGCGTAACGTATTTAATAATAAATTTATAAATTTTGGGGATTCGCAGTTCCGCTCCTTTGTGCATCTCATCCCACGCGCGGTCTATTCCAAAAACCCAAGAAAACAAAACGACCTCAATGGTGGCAAATAAAACCAAAAAGAACGTCCCTCCCCAGAAATCCAATTCATCGACTACGCCATTTTTCAAGAAAAAAATAGCCGCGTGACAAAAAATAAAAGAAACGATCCCAAAAATCCACACAGCTTTTTTCCGATTAATATCAAATTCATCTTCCATGAAGGCGATCACCGGCTGCGCCAAAGACACGGAAGACGTTATCCCCGCTAAAAAAAGAAGAAAAAACCAAACAAATCCAAAAATTTCCGCCCAAGGCATCTGCCCAAAAACAAGCGGCATGGTCACGAATCCTAAGTTAAATGTCCCCGACGTCGCGATAGTCTTAATCTCGGTCGGGCCAAAAAATACAAAAGCGGCTGGAATAATAATGCTCCCCCCTAAAACAACTTCCGCCACCTCATTGGTGCTGGCGGCCGTAACTCCCGACAAAACGACATCTTCATCTTTCTTTAAATAGCTGGCGTAGGTCAAAATAACGCCAATGCCAACGCTTAAAGTAAATAAAATTTGCCCGGCCGCCTCAAGCCAAACTTTCGCGGACTTAAGCGCCGAAAAATCTGGATTCCAAAGGAATCCTAATCCATTGCTAATATTCCAATCCGGATGCAGAGAGCTGGGCGCGCCCAGAGTAAGCACTCTGACCACAAGAATAATCGCGCAAAAAAATAAAAGCGGCATAGCCCATTTACATAATCGCTCAATCCCTCCTCTGATGCCGCGATAGATGACCCAAATATTTAAAACAAAGGTGATTAAAAAAAACGTATAGGCCGCGCCGATTCCTTGAAAAAATTGATTTCGCTCAATACCTTGAAATCCGCTTAAAAAACTTTTCAGAGAAGCTTGATCGGAAAGCTCCGCGTATTTTCCCGTTAAAGCAAAAAAGCTGTAAGCCAAACTCCACGATTCGACGTAGGTATAATAAATAAAAATTATCAAAGGGCCAAAGATGCCAATAACGCCGAAATATTTAATAAAACGATTTTTCGCGGAAATACTGTGAAAAATACCCGGGGCTGTCCCGTGTCCAAAACCACCGCCATATCGGCCCAAAGTCCACTCAATCCACATCAAAGGAAGCCCAATCAAAAGAAGAGAAATAAAATACGGGATCATAAACGCCCCGCCGCCATTGGCCGCGGCCTTGGCTGGAAATCTTAAAAAATTTCCCAATCCAATGGCAGATCCGGCCACCGCGAGGATAATTCCTAATTTCGATGACCAGGCTTCTCTTTTCATAGCTTCGTTCAACCCACAAACATGTAAGGGCTGGATAACAAACTCCAGCCCTTACATGTCTTCGCAAATTTCAATATTTTGAACTAATTGGACGTTGTCTCCGCGTCGGAAGAACTGCTAAGATAGGGCGCCAATTTTGCCCATGTCTTAGGGCCGACCTTGCCATCTGCCGTCAAACTATTCTGCGTTTGGAAATCTTTAATAGCCTGTTTGGTTTTAGGCCCCAATTTCCCATCCACATTGCCTTGATACAGATTCAAGTTTTTGAGTGACTGCTGAATCTCTTCAACCGTTGGCTTGGTCCACGCGCTAGAATCAACCACGCCTCCCATACTCACGGCCTCAGGCTGCAACGACTCGTTTTCCGCTAACAATCCCTCATCCAAGGGCATTGCCTGATCCATAGCCCCGTCGACTGCTTCTCGCTGTGATATGATTTCCGAGTTTGTGCTTTCTTCCTGAGCAATTTTTTCTCTACAACCACTAAACATGACCGTTGTTAAAAAAACAACGCTTAAACCTAGAATAATTTTTTTCATAACTACACACTGCCTCCTTCCTCAATCCCGATGCTTTCCGAATAAATTTAATTAAAAATTCCCCATAGACATCTTAGTAAATAATGTTAAGATACTCAAGATTTATTTTAAAAAAATTAAACCTCTCCCTCGACTCTTTATGGACTTTATTATCGGTTTTGCAAATTTTTTTATTCATCTCGATGACCACATGAACACGCTTCTGCAAAATTATGGGGCGTGGACATACCTCATCCTTTTTATCATTGTCTTCTGCGAAACAGGGCTTGTTTTCACGCCTTTTTTACCAGGAGATTCACTTCTATTTGTGGTTGGGACATTTGCCGCGATAGGGCCATTAAACATATTTTGGTGTCTTTTCCTCTTAATGAGCGCGGCTATTTTAGGAGATAGCGTCAATTATGGAATAGGACATCTTTTAGCACCGAAAATCTTTGGCCATCAAAAAATCCGTTTTCTCAAACAAGAGTATCTTACCCGTACGGAAAAATTCTACGCCAAATACGGCGCTAAAACAATTATTATCGCGCGTTTTGTGCCTATTATCCGCACCTTCGCGCCTTTCTTGGCCGGGGTAGGAAGCATGCGCTACAGCCAATTTCTTTCTTACAACGTCGTTGGGGGAATTTTATGGGTGACGTGTTTTGTCTTGGGAGGTTATTTCTTCGGCAACATTCCCTTCGTCAAAGAAAACTTCTCGCTTGTGATCCTCGCCATTATTATTCTCTCCCTGATTCCACCCGTTATGGAATTTATAAAGCATCGGGAAAAATAATATTTATGACTCTGCCCCCTCCCCGTGCATTCAACTCGCCTTCATGGATTTGTATAAGATAAACCTAATTTTTTTCTCAATAAATTCATATCAAACTCCGGCTGATTCGGCATACTATTGCCCCTCATCTCCATACGATTAATAAGCACCTCTAACCCTAAACGTCCCTCTTCTGTTTGAGCCGTCTGCAGCGGGGTTTTATTATCCAATGCCGGTATTTTTGTAACGATCCATTCTTTCAGATAATAATCTTCTAGCTTCTGTTGCATAAATTGTCTTACCTCGGGATTAGCAAGCATCTGACTTTGTTCTTCTTCAAACTTTCTCTTATCTTCTTCGCTTAATGGCGGCATCGAATCCAAATCCTTTCCTTCAATTTTTTCATATACTAAGAATGACCTCAGCTCTTTCATAAGCTTATCTTTTAGCCGTAACGCTCTTTCCAAGGAATTAACTTTACCGACCACATATTTACCTTGAATCGAAACCCATCCTAAAATGATCCGTTCTGCCGACTTAATTCTTTTCTTAAACCAAACCCATGTCTGTTCTTGCTCATTAAATTCAAAACTACGTATCTTATTTAATCTATCGTTTAATCCTTCGCTGTGCGTAATTCTAAAATAAACAGAACAGAAGCGAATCTTCTCTTTATCCGTCGTAACAATTTGCGGTTTAACAGATGGCGCTGCCCGAAATGGATCTTTAAATTCCCGGCCTGGATGACTGCTGCGATATAAATATTCCGCCCAGAACATACTCGATGCTTTACATGCATCTCGAAAAAGATCGAATGATAATGAACGTGTTTTCATATACCGCTCAAAACCATCCACATGCATGCCAACAATCTGTTCAAAATCGTTCCTAGCTTCTTTCTTAAACACATACGGGCCGCCAAATCCCCAGGCCTCTTCCAGAGTCCCCACCAAACGCATGTGCCAGATATCTGTAATTTGTGCGGCTTCCTGGTACGGTTCTTTTGTTGTCATCATTTTCCAAATCTTTTTTGTTTCCAACTCTTCAAAAAGAATATATTCCTTTTGCACCTCTTTAACTTCATAACAGGTTGCATAACTATTAGCCAGCTGAGTCAGCATCAACCGGTCTTGATCAATAGCCTCTTTATAAAGCCCCGTCTCCAGAAATCGCTCGGCAATTGTTTTTTGATACGTTCCAAAACGAAAATCTAAGAAAAACCAATTCATAAAAAAACTTTCGTGAAGTCCATCCTGTCGACCAGGCTTATAGCTACGTTCAAATTCCTCATAACTATTTATTAAGATATCCCGTAATTTATCTTCCCGCATCAGAACCGCTCCATATTGGGCAATCCTGTCAAATAGCTTAAGATATTCACCTAATTTTGTACGGGATAGCTCGTCAGGTACAATCAATTTGTCGATACAACATTTTTTATATTTCTTACCGCTGCCGCAAGGGCAAGGGTCATTCCGTCCTATTTCTTGCTGTGACATAATTTCTCCAGGTAAATGATCACCGGCCAAAGTCGGCAGCTTAGCTTCGCTGTTTAACACCTTCCATGGCCTCATTGAACCGCTTAAGTGCGCTATCTAAATCAAAATTTTGTTGTTCTTCCTTCGTTAGTACCTCAAACAGCTCGGCCTATATTCATGCGGTATTTTCTTAGATCCGTGTCTCCGCCGTCTTTTTTGCTACTCCATCAGCTGTACATATTCCTTAAACCCCTCAACATAAACCTGAATCATATCCTCTTTAATCTGCGAAAACCATTTTTGATATTCCTCTCGTATTTCGATCTTTTTTTTCTCTTTATGTTGAGGGTTCTTTTCGTGATTTACCACTTCCCACTTCGCCTTCGGATTAACATTCTTAAATAACTCAAACACATCCTTTTGGTCGTAAGCTGGAAAAGAATAGCCGATGATCGTCACTTTGTCGGCCTGACTTAGTTCTTCTTTAGCCCTATTCCATAATACTTCTGTTCGAGAACCCCTTTGTTGATGCGGAAGAAAGATGTACGGTTCTATTTCGCTATATGTATTTGGTTGTATGTGCCAATGGCGCAACTCTATTGTATCTGTCTTGAGATTAAATGCCCAATCTAAAGAACCGTGAAGTTTAATCAACGGAATTCCGTTTTTTTTGTTATACCTCCTTCTCCCTTCGGGCGCACCGCTAAACAGTAAATAGTCAAAATATACTTCTCTAAACACCTTATTCTGCTTAAATTCTTCATGCAACAAACAATCGAAATTGAACGAAATCACAGAAACCTCGGAAGCCGACCTTTCAGCCAAATATTCACCGAATTTCGTGTAGAGTTCGTTCCCTTTACTCGACTTCACAATCTGCGTAATGGTTAAACGCTTAATTAATTTTTTACTTTCCTTGATACTTTCCTGAGTCATTTCCTTCGTACTTTCGCTACTGCCTTCTTTTTGTAAATCTTCCATTAATTCATCAATATAATCTTCCTTATCGATTTTTATAGACTCTAAATAGCCAGTTTCCAGCATTCTTTTCACTTGTGGGATATATTTCGATAACTTCGGTATTGATTGAACAAGGCACAACAAATTTTTAATATATTTCTGCTCTTCCTCCTCTGGCACGGGAGGAATTTCCCACACCAAATCTTTACCCAGCGGCGTTCCTGCCGAAGCATGGGACGCGCCGGCGCCCAAAACGAAAACTTCTTTCATTATTTTAACCTATTTTTGTCTTAACACTTTGACCGCCCAAAAAACAAAAAGCAATAATTGAGAAAACCTTGTTAGCCGCGGAAATTAAATAAAAACAGGATAAACATTACAGAAAACAAGTAAAAATGACGTAAGTGATTGATAACAAAGGGAGTTCTGTTTACATGCATCGGCAAGAAACAAGTAAAAACTACCTCTTAACCTCCTGCGCATCCGACAACTTATACTTGGTATCTTTCACATATTTACTAGGCGGAACGATTTGAATCAAAAGGCCGCGCTTAACCCAATCGTGCACTAATCGTGCATTAACCGTGCACTTTCACCTGACGCAAACCTGACGCAAACCTGACGCAAACTTTTAGCTGTTTTTTAAAATATAATACGTGGTTTTCCCTGCACCCTGTTTTTTGATAATCTTTAAACCTATCAACCGCTTTAATAATTGATTAGCAGTTTCACGGGTTATCTTAAACATCTTTTGAATCTCTCCGCTACCGATCTGTTTATGCGCAACTATATGCTCGATGACCTTACGTTCTCTCTCAGTTAAACTAAATTGCGTTAAATATTCTTCTGTGATCTTTGTCTTTCGTAACGTAACAACAATACTGCTTCCAGCATATTTAAATTCCGGTTCTGGCAAACCCCATTCCTTGCACCAAGTGATTATTTTGTTTGTACCAGTCCCAATTTCTTCGGCATACCCAATCCGAAAAAATGCTTTCGCAATAGAAGGATTAACAGGTTTTGATTCATGCGTTAGTTTCAACGTTTCCGGAGTCCATCCTTGAGGCAAATGACCAGGATTCCAGAACTCTATACGATCATCAAATATCCTGACCTGAACCTTCGATGTCGTTCGGTAATCTCGATGAGCAATAGCATTCGCCAATGCCTCTCTGATAGCTTTGGGCGGATACAGCCATTTTTCCTGCCGCTCCAATTTACCAGACTCAATCCATGCGCGCATTGGAATATGGTCATAAATAAACTTTTCAGCCTCTTTCACAATACTAATGGCGTCTCCATTGACAGGCTTCAAATCTATCATCTCTCCGGCCACGTCAACTCCTTTAAACCGGATACATTTCACTTCCGACTGCTCAAAAAACTTTGCCGGATCTTTCCCGAACAAAAGAAGCGCGCCATTAGTCGGTTTACCGTTCTTGAGCAATTTGAGCTGCATTAAGATCACTTTGAGTAATCCATTCTCATCAATATCAAGGTCACGTTTCTTTTTGGCGGATGATAAAAAATTCTTCACTTTCGGAACATTAATATCCGATAAAGACGCGCCTTTGCAAACCTCCTCATCAAAATGATGCGACTCTCTGTATTTCTCAAGAATCAACCCCTCGTACTCATCCTTGCCCATCTGCCGGGTTGAAGGCCCTACTCGTTTATACGGCCGCCCGTCAGCCAAAATCAATTTGTCCCCGGACGCTTTAACCTCAATGATAATAATTTCTTTACCTTCAATCTTTTTGACCGTAATCCGCGGCTGAATTTTCGGCTCGGTATGCTGAGCGATTTTATTGGCTAGATTCTCAACCGTTCCCTTGCCAATCATAACGCCTACAAGTTCACCATTCTCGGAAACCCCCACAAAAAGTTTACCGCCTTCTGTATTCGCAAATGCCACGATGCTCGCAATAATTCTGTCAATCTGCGAAAGCGACGGCTTCCACTCGATGGTGGTGGATTCAGATATTCCTATGCTTTGTGACATTTTCTTATTCAATCTTCACCTCAATACCTATAACTCAAATTGCTTTCTTACCTGACATCGATTTAAAAAATTTTAGATCACTGACAACATGCGTCTTGCCGCCTATCCGCCGTGTTAATGAATTGGTAGACGATCACTCGACGGCAACAAGCCCTGAGCAATGCAATTTTGTATATTTAGTGGTCCGCTCCCCGCTTAAAATCATCAACCAAATGACAACCTAAATGACAACTACTTATTTCTTAGCGTCCGTACCGCCCAAACATAAAATCGAACTATTAGATAAACTACCCATATTCCAAATAATATCGCAGATACCCAAACCAAGCATTCTGCTGGGGTAGGTGGGGCTATGCCTGAGCCAGGATTCTTGGAGGCATAGCTGGCATATCCATTCCATGCCCAAACATAAAAAATAATACCTCCCAGAAAACTTGTTATTATTAGACTTAATAAAACAGCTCCTTCTCTCGCTATAATTTTCTTTATTTTAGCATCCATATAGTATGCCTCCTATTGTTCGCCTGAGCCTGCCTGCCGGCAGGCAAGCGTCAAGGTTAACTGCCCCGCTTGGACTCGAACCAAGATACTGAGATCCAGAATCTCATGTCCTACCGGTTAGACGACAGGGCAAAAATCTACCACCACACTTCTTGAAAATCCTTGTCGGCTTTTTTGATCGCCTGACAGCCTTGAAAAGTTAAAATAAATCCGCAAAGAATAAAAAGAACTAATATTTTTCTAAAAGTCATTTATCTCCTCCCATTTGCGAAAGTCGCTGAATTGCTTTTTCCTTCCCCAACAAAACAATCGTTTCAAAAAGTCCCGGGCCAACGGTTTTTCCCGTCAAAGCAACGCGCACGGGATGAACTAAATCGGACGCCTTAATCCCTAATTCCGCGACCAAATCACGAAATTCCTTCTCGACATTTTGGGCATTAAATTCCTCGATCGCGGAAAAGCGTTGCGTTAAAAGATCAAACTCTTTTTTCCTATCTTCCGCTAGATATTGTTTCCGTGCTTCTTCATCGACGGAAAATTGATCTTGAAAAAGAAAATCCGTCCAATCCAAGAAATCCACCAACGTAAGAAGCCTTGGTTTAAAGGCTCGAGCAATGGCCCGTAATCTCTCTTGGTCAAAATGATCGTCGATATATCCTTTTTCTTTTAAGAAAGGAATCAACGCTTCCGTTAACTGGTCATCGGGCATCTGCTTAATATACTGACCGTTTAACCATTTTAATTTATCCATGGAAAAGGCGGCGCCGGCTTTATTAATTTTTTTGATTGAAAATTTCTTAACCGCCGATTCTAATTTAACCATCTCTTGATTATCTCCCGGAGACCATCCCAAGAGCATCAGATAATTAACGATCGCCTCGGATAAAAATCCTTGCCGACGGTAATCGGTCACGGCCACGGCGCCAGCGCGCTTGGATAACCGTGCCCGCTCATCATCCAAAATTAAGGGAAGATGCGCGAACTTGGGAATCTTGGCCTCCAAGCCCAATGCCTGATAAATGGCAATTTGTTTGGGAGTATTGGAAATATGATCTTCCCCTCGAATAACATGGGTAATGCCCATTTCGGCATCATCCACGACACAGGCAAAGCTGTACGTTGGAGATCCGTCGGATTTCATGAGCACCTGATCCTTGATTTCTTTAGTATCAAAAATAACTTCCCCGCGAATTAAATCATTCCATTTGATAATTCGTACGGGCCCGCCATCCGCCATAGCGGGTGGCGAAGTCTCGCCATTCCTGTCATAAACAGGATTGGCGGACATCTTCAAAATAATCGCTTCCCCATCCTTGTAAGCCTTGCCCTCGGCTAAAAGCTGCTGGGCATATTTTCGATAAATATCGAAACGATCACTCTGTTTATAAAATTCATCCCAACTAAGACCAAGCCATCTCATACTGTCAAGAATTTCATCCAGATATTCCTGCTTGGAACGGACTTGATCCGTATCTTCAATGCGTAAGATAAATTTCCCGCCCTGAACTTTCGCGTACATCCAATTAAATAAAGCTGTACGGGCTCCCCCGATGTGTAAATATCCAGTGGGACTTGGAGCGAATCTGACACGAACCATTTCTTCTCCTATTCTGCAATATGACAATATTAATGCCCGCCCCGGCGGGCCGGGAAAACGCGATATAAAAATGGAGGGGCGAGATAGCTCGCCCCTGTTTAAATTTTATAAATAAATCATTTACTTATTACTTACGGCTCCAACTTCAATCTCTGTTTTTTGATTCCGAACCAAACGCGCGATAATCTCTTGGAGCCGCTGATAATCTTTTTGCATTAAATCAACAAATTCTATGCCCGTATCAAAAAATAAGGGCTTTCGGGACAGCTCTCCTTTACGCTGGACATTCCAGACAACCTTCGCCTTGCACTTGATATGCTCTTTTAAGTCCAACAAATCTAATTCGACTTCAACGGGACAAAACATTTTAAGCGGACGTCTTAAAATAACGCATACTCCACCAACCCCGATGTTCTCGGTATGCGTTAAAAGGGCCTCATTCTCGTTTTCATTATTGTTGCGGAGAATAAGTAAACATGGGTAGCTTACGCGCGGAAATTTTCTTCTATTCAACCCACCCTCCCATTGTCCCATCCAGGTGCTCTCCTTTGAATATTGTGCGCCCTGTTTGTCAATAGTATACCATTAAAATGAGAGAAGAAAAATATCTGTTTATTTTTTTAACTGCTCGCACGCGTCTTGAAAACCTCTCTGAAGGCGCGCAATATTGTTCGCCTTCGCTGTTTTTTCATCCACGGAAATGACAACTCCGTGGAGTTTCACGTCGTCTTTGGCCACTTCAAATTTAATGGGCATGCTCATCAAAAATCTTTGAATAATTTTTTCCTTGTTTTGTCCAATCACGGAATCATACGGCCCCGTCATGCCTAAATCCGTAATATACGCCGTTCCTTGAGGCAAAATTTTTTCATCGGCGGTTTGAATATGGGTATGCGTTCCGAATACGGCGGAAACTTTTCCGTCCGCGAAATGCCCCATGGCCATTTTCTCGCTGGTTGTTTCCGCGTGCATATCGACGATAATAATGAATGTTTCCTGCTTAATTTCCTGAACAATTTGTTCCAAGGCTCTAAAGGGGCAACTCACCTGATAACGCATAAAAGTGCGTCCCAATAAATTAATCACCCCTACTTTTTGCCCCAGACGTGTCTTCTTAACACACCATCCTCGTCCAGGCACTCCTTCGGGAAAATTAGCCGGCCTAATCACGGAATCGGATTGCTGCAGATAATCAACAAAATCTTTTTGATCCCAGACATGATCGCCTAAGGTTAACACGTCACAGCCCGCCTGAAAAAACTCTTTGGCAAGCGGAGCCGTCAATCCCGATCCGCCGGCGGTATTTTCCGCGTTGGCTATAACAAAATCAATGGAAAATTCTTTCTTTAAATCGTCAAGCAGATGAATCACCGCGTTCCGACCTGGTTTCCCGACAATATCGCCTATGCAAAGAATATTCATAATTTTTGATTTTATTTTGCTATCTCCACCGCTCTGGTCTCACGCAGAACGATGACCTTAATTTGTCCAGGATATTCCATCTCTTCCTCAATTTTTTTGCGAATATCCCGGGCCAAAACAATGGACTCATCGTCATTAATTTTCCCTGGATCGACCATAACCCGTATTTCCCGTCCAGCCTGAAGAGCGTAAGACTTTCCCACGCCTTTAAAAGAATAAGCGATTGTTTCTAAATTTTCCAACCGCTTAACATACGTTTCTAAATTTTCCGCGCGGGCTCCCGGGCGAGAAGCGCTAATGGCGTCCGCCGCGCAGACAAGCGCGCCATACACGGAACTCTTTTCCACCTCTTCGTGATGCGATTCAATGGCATTGGCCACTTCTTCCCGCTCTCCGTGCTTACGCGCCAGATTCCCGCCAACGATGGCATGCGTGCCTTCTTCCACGTCTTGACTAACGACTTTTCCAATATCATGAAGAAGTCCCGCCCGCATGGCAATTTTAAAGTCCAATCCCAATTGAGACGCCATGGATCCCATCAGGATGGCCACTTCTTTAGTATGCTTAAGCGCGTTCTGACCATAGCTTGTTCTAAATTTTAAACGCCCCACTATTTTAAGAAGCTCGGGGTGCATCCCATGAATCCCCAATTCAAAAGCAACCTTTTCCCCTTCTTCTTTAATGACATTCTCCATCTCTTTTTTGGCCTTCTCAACAACCTCTTCGATGCGGGCCGGATGAATTCTGCCGTCCGCGATTAAATTCTCCAAGGCAATTTTAGCTGTCTCGCGGCGGTACATATCAAACCCAGATATCGTCACCGCTTCCGGAGTGTCATCAATAATAATATCAACTCCCGCGGCGGCCTCCAGAGAACGAATATTTCGTCCCTCACGGCCGATGATGCGTCCTTTCATCTCGTCGCTAGGAAGAGCCACAACCGTCACCGTTGATTCCGCCGTGTGATCTGAGGCGCATCGCTGAATAGCCGACGTGATAACATAGCGCGCTTTTTTATCAGCCGCGTCCTTAATCTCTTCTTCCATTTTTCTTATTCTTGTTGCTTTCTCGTGAAGAAGATCCGCCTCGACTCTCGTTAAAAGCAATTTTTTCGCGTCCTCTTGACTTAAAGAAGAAATTTGCTGAAGCCTCTGTTTCTCCTCCGCGATTAATTTTTCTAAATCTTGGGCCCTAATCTGAATTTTTTGTTCAGCGTCCTGAACAACCGCCAAGCGCGCGCTAACATCCTTTTCTTTCTTCTCCAATAAATCCACGCGCTTATCTAAATTTTCTTCTCTTTGCGAAATTCTTTTCTCAGCCGCTAAAATTTCTTCGCGGCGATCTTTCGTCTCGCGTTCAAAATCCTGACGCAGCTTGATCACAAGCTCTTTGCTTTGAAGCTCAATTTGATTTTTGCGGCTTTCGACATCTTTTTTGGTTACCTCTATTAATTCATTCGCTTTTTTTTCGGCCTGCCTTAATTTTTTACCGGCAAAAAAAGATCTTAAAAAATACCCGGCTAAAATTCCGCCCACTAAAGCGGCTGATAAAACAAAATTATACATTGTCATATTGTCTCCCATGAGAGCACTCCTCTCTGACAGAAATTAAACTATTCCCAGTTGATTTTAAAAAATATTAAACTAATTTTTAATTTTTAGGAAAAAGCACTAATTAATGAGCACTTTCGTAACCGGAATGTCGTGCTTTTCTTGTTGGGGGAGATGATCGACGATTTGAAAATCAAAAGCCAATCCTACTGTAGGGATCAAAGAGGGTAAGGATTTTAAGAAACGGTCATAATATCCTCCTCCGCGGCCTAAACGGTTATTGCGTTTATCAAAAGCAACGCCGGGAACAATGACCATATCTAAATTTTCTAAGCGAAGCGCCTGAAGCCGATTTGTTTTTGGCTGTTTGATACCATACGGCCCCGTCTCCAGATCTTCTTCTAAAGAATCAACGATGGCTGGAATTATCCTTTTTTTATCCCTCATAATCCTTGGGAGTCCTATTCTTTTACCCAATTTTTGCGCTTGTTTAATCATCTCTACAGTGTTGACTTCCCCATTAAATGGAAAATAAAACAAGATTGTCAAAGCCTTGCGAAATTCCGGCAACCTAAAAAGCCTATCAAAAATAATACGGCTCTTGGCTAATCGCTCTTCCTCCTTATGATTTCTTAAAAGCGTTAGCATTTTTTCTCTTAAACTCTTTTTATTATTTATTTTCACTTTTTTTAAAAACCCTTTATCCTTATCCAAACTGAAATTTTAACATCTTTTTGGAAGATATACAACCCTTAACTTTTTTCTTATCTTTTTTCTTATTTTTTTCTATTCAATCTTTCCTTAATTTCTTTTTCGAAACCTAAGTCCGTGTGTTCGTAATACTTAACGGAAGGAGGCGTATATTCTTGTTCCACGTAATGATCTTTCATCTTCCGCCGCGCATATGCAAATTCGCCGGGCAATGAACCGAGGATCCTCACCGGCATAAAGGATTTAAGGCGCGCCATAAAAAATAAGGGAAGTCAAACGATCCGCGTCGATAGCGCGGGATAAAAGATTTTCGGGCGGATAATTCATGGGAGAGAAAATAAAACTAAAAATGAGAAATTAAAAACCCCACCGTGCCGTTGGAAGAAATAACAGGAGAACCTGTTATATAAGTGGGAGCCTCTCTAAACTGCTCGAAGGCAGCCTAGAAGTTTAGCTGTCCCTCTTTAAAAGTGTTGGTTCTTTTATTATCCCCCCTGACGCGCACGGCAGGGTGATTTAATTATACCACCGTTTTAAATAAATCAAGAATTTAATTGTGGAAACCCATCGGCAATTTTTTATTGGAAGTTTCCTTTGGGGCTTCTGATCGTCTGCCGCCCCAACTTGAGGTCACAGTTTGTGACCTCAAGTTTTTAAATTCCTGCTCTGTTAACCAAAACATAAAATCTACGTGAACCCGTTTTATATTTCGATGAGTACCTGCTAAGCATTTACGCAAATTCTTCGACAGGAACCCTGATCTGATGAGCAGGCTTTTTCCCCGAAAGATATATGTCTTCAAAATCCTTCTCAATTTTCTTTAGTATTCCCGCCCTAAAATATTGCTCTCCGCAATATTCGCATTCCTCGCAAGGAACATTATTCACCATAAGAAAATGTCCGTTGCGTTTATAGAAATACTGAATATTTTTTTCTTTAAAATTCTTATTCCCGCAGAAATTACAAATTTTCATTTTACACCTCTTTCATAAAGCGTTTTGAATTTTGGCGGCTGAGGAATATACACGGTTACTATTACAAGCCAATCCTGCCGCAGGCCGCACACAATATGCAGGGGTTTTCCTGCCTTTGAATAACCTGCCACCAGGCAACTTTTTCCTCTGCCGGTATCATTATACCGATCAAGAATTATTCCGTTGAACAAAGCTTCTTCAATCTCTCTTAAAACAAGATTATCGCCCTGCCTCTCCTGATCTGCATGTTTTGATAAATAATAATGTTTATCTTTAACGCACTCTCGTATCCAATTTATTTCAAACATATCAAAATTATACCTTGCTTAATCGTCTCCGTCAAACAATTTTGGGGCGCCAAAATGGGTCGCAATTTATTTGATATTACCATGTCGCGGACATCTGGATTCTCAGAATCAGCTAAACCGTTTTTCTATCAAATAATAAAATTCTTGAGGGATAATATCCAAGCTCATCTGGATTGACGGGTTCTTTCGGTTCATTAGGATTCAATCCCAATAAAAGCGGCAGGTTGGTAACCGGCTGGATTTGAATAATGAAGGGGACAAAGCCTTGGGTGTTAATTAATTCCGACGGCTGTTCTAGCAAAGGAAGCGGCACACCATTTTCATCGCGCCTAATTTCCATATTGAGTAAAATAGGATTAAAGTCGATACCACCAGGGTTTCTCGTTTGCGCCATGGGATGGGATTTGGCGCCGGCTGACCTGCCCGTTACGTCCGTTCTGACGATGACCGATTCTTCTAAATCTGCCGCGGGGCTCGGACCAGGCCGCCCCTGCGTCGCTTGAGGAGATTCTTCCTTAGGCTTTTTCTTTCCAAAAAGAGGAATTGGGACTAATAAGAACCTATGCTTCCAAGGGTTTGCTTTATTTCCCTGCGCCTGATCTCCCAAAGAAACTTCTTCCCTCCAAGAGGTGACTTCTTCCGTAATAGTTGTCACTCCTCCTTTGGGTCCATGGTTAAGAATAACAAACTTATCTCCATCTTCCGTTTCAACAATAGCTCCATCAAATAAATCATCCACTTCTCTTCTAATCTTAGAATTGTCCTTATTAATCGAAAGGTCTATTCTGTGTCCCTTAACCGCCCCTCCCGTATCAACGGTTTTATATGCAACTTTATTCCCGTCAGCAAAAGTAATTGTCACTTTGCTGTTTAATGGAATAACTTTGGGATCAACCGCAATCCAGCCTCCATCCTGGGCTGTGACACGGCCGTCTGCATTAGCCATGAGAGCGAAATTACTGCCGTCCAAATCAAAAAAATCACCCTTCTTAGCTTGACCCGAATGATCCTCGCTAAAAGGATTGTAAATAGTCACTCGGCCTGTTGGGACAAAGTTTTCTACTCTCTCAACAGCAGGGACCATTCCTTGCGACGGCCCCTCTTCCCCACAACCCTCACATCGGGGGAGTACCACAAATAAAGGAAGAAGAACAAGCCACCATCGTCGATCTTTCTTTGGCTTCTCTCTTAATACCGGAAGAATTTTCTCCTCTGGGAGTGTACCGATTATTGGCTCTTTTTCTAAAACATTTTTAGCAATCCTCATCGTAGTAACTCTTTTAAGAAATTTTGCGAATACCTCGTAAGGAAATTCCACTGGCAGGTTTTCTATGCCTTTTGTAGGAAAATATTTCTTCATCCCTGTTTTATCTGTTCTTTCACGGACAGTTGCTGTCTGAATTGCCGTTTGACTCATCCGTTCTAAGACCAATTCCAATTTACTTTTCAAATCTTTCAGAGTATCCCGATAAAAAAGATACGTTGGGGATTCTTTGGAATCTTTATTTTCTTGGTCTAAAGATTCGCTGAGCATGTCAATAAACGCGATATTAAAAGCTGTCTCCAGCATCAATCCCCGATTTGTCGTATCTTCCTCCCAATGGCTAGGGTCTTCATGCCAGGCTATTTTTTTCTTTAGTTTCTCTAAAATAGTATCCATATCTCCTTGAAAATCTTCCACTAAATTTAAAATAACATTGTAAAGATTCAGGATGTCTTCGGCCCGCTGATAGGATTCTTCAATATCATCTCTTAGTTGAAATCGAAACCCTAGCGCCAAAACACCCAAAGCGCTTTCAGAAAGCATATAGAAATCGGAAAGACTGTCTGGCTTGTCAATACGATCTTGAAGGATTTTTATTCTCAGCGTAAAACTATCCGATGGGATTGCCCGTTTTTGATTAATTTTCTCCATTGCCCGCAAAGCCGCCTCTTTTTTATAGCCTAATTTTTCTAAATATTCGACAGATCTTTTATCTGCCTCTATTTGCTCATGCGCATCAATCAACGCGTAGGCTTCTTGATAACGTTTAAGGCCTCCTAATTGTTTTAATTGCTTGGCTAATTTAAAATCATTATTTGAAGGATGCGCTATTTCATGTCCTAAAATAAAGGCCAGTTCGCCTTCTTCGAGTGAATCTAATAATTCGCTCGTGATATGAATCGTTGGCTTAGCTTCGCCTTCTTCAACTGTAACCCACGCCTCCGAAGGGGCTTTCTCCATATCTGATTCCACAATAAGAGTGAACTTCTTGTCTGCAACATCTCTTAAGTTGTTGGCCAATCGCTGAAGCATCTCGCTTTTAGCCTTTTTATCTGCCCGCCCCGCCGGTGAAGATCGCCTGCCCATGGGATGGGATTTAGCGGATCGTGGGGCAAGAACGGCTGGCTGGACCTCGAGCGCGGCGATTTTATTCTGTCCTTCTCCTTCTAACTTTGCGCCGGGAGAAAGTCTTTTTTGAGCCTCCTGGATACTAGCATCCGCATCGGTGATGATTTCATTAAGTTCGGCCTCCGTTTCGTTTGATTTTTTTAAAACTGGCCCCCAAATGCCTTTCTCTCCTAACAATTTTTCAGCTTGAGCTTTGGCTTTCTTAAATTGGACGATGGCCTCTTGGGGATGACCGCTATTTAACAACCCTATTCCTTCATTAAAAGTGCGAACAACTTGCCTGTTATTGGTATTAAATTGTTCAAATATCTTTTGATTCTTCCCCTCTTGTTCCTGACCATTTAAATTCCCTTCAGCGGCTTTGGCGTTGTCTCGCGCTGTTTGGATAAATTTTCGCATATCTGCCGCCGCCTTGCTTGGATCCTCAAGAGACCGGCGTAAGGTTTGATCCGTTCCTATACCCTTCAAAATTCCTTCACCATTGAGAGCCGTTTCTTCAAATTTGGCTTTAGCTTCAGCGTACTTGCCCTGATCAAAAAGACTTGTGCCTTGATCAAAAACACCCTGCATCTGATCCACCCTCTGCTGAAAACTCTGGCCTGCCTGAGAAGTTTCCGTGTTAGATCGGGTGGCATCCGCATTAGCTTGAGCGCTAGCGGCATTATCCTCTGCTGTTTGAGCCAACTCTTTTAGATTAGAGGCAACGCTGTCTGGATTTAGGATTGTTCCCCTTAATTTTGAATCCGTTTCTAATCGCTTGGCTAAAGCTCTGGCCTTTTGCGCGGCCTCGGCGAATATTTTCGCGGATTCATCCCAATTCTTTTTCTCAAATTCAGCACCTGCTTTTTTAAATGTCCCTTGAATAGCAGTGACTTCGGTCTTAAACGCAGTCCCAGCATCTGGAGTCGCCTCCGGCGCTTTTGGTTTTTGTCCGCCTTGGCCAGAATCGGCTAGCAAAAAGACATCCCCTTCTGAGGGATTCGCTAAGCTGTCTAGGACTCCTTTGCCTTGATCAAACGAGACAACACCGCTCTCGACTGTAACCATATTTTCTTCTCGTGCTTCAAACGCCCCAACTTGAGCCGCGCTAGGGGAGGCAAAAATAGATCCAGCGACCATTAACGCGGCTGTTAAAATCCCAGCTAGCTTCGTACCATTGGGTCTTTTAAAATTAACTCCGCCCGAGACATATCGTCTGGCAATCACTTCCTCGGTCGACGGATCGTAATCTTCCTTAATATAGTCGTAGACGCCTTTTTGAAAGGCCTCCAAGTATTGATTGTAAATCTTCTCTTTAACGGCTGGATCGGCGGTCTCAATCCCTTTGGTTTTATTCTGATCGACGTAAATTTTTCCTAAAAGGCTATTTTTGAGTTTTATTTTATACCAGGTGGCCAAAATCATCGCGTTGTAAATCTGACGCAGATTAGCAAAGGTTTCGCCGTAATTAACTTCTTTTTCAATTTCCGGGAGAAGAACTTCCTTAACAATCTGCGAAGAAACAGAATTTAATTTTTCAACATCTCCTTGGGAAAGTTTATCTGTTCCCAATCTCTCTTGATTGAGATTATTCTCTAAAGCCAGATAGTCTTCTTCCAACATAACCTCTAAATGGCTGTCTAAAATAAAGGCGTTGGCGCCGTTCTCGTAAACGGTCGCTTTACTGGGCACAATCCAGACTTTATTAAAGGTATTGATTGGGATTTCGGTGGTCCCAAATTGCTCTTTCGCCTTTTGGTAAACTCTATCCCAAAAGGTTTTCCCTAGTTGATCTTCCGGATAAATTAAGGAAGCGGTCAGCTGTTTTAACAAATAGTCTTGGGCCAGCATGTCCCGTCCCATCTCAGTCTTGCCAAATTCATCGGCAATCATGCGGTCTTTTTCGTAAGGAGAGAGATTGACCCAAACTTCATCTTCAGGGATGGTTAAAGAGGCTAAGAAATATTTAATCTGCTTTAAGGCTTCTTTGCGGAAATCCTCTTCGGGGAGATCGGTTTGTCCTTTATCCATTAAAAAATCGAACAACAAAGGATTTTCGGGATGGATTGTGATCCCTCGCAAAAGAGCCGGATCAAATGGTCCCGTTGGCTTGACCATCACCCCAGGGTTAGGAAGATTTAGAAAAAATTCAGGAACGGCCTGAGCGAAAGAAACCGACGGGAAAATGGAATTAAAGAAAAAAGCAAAACTAACTACTGCGGATAGAAATCTTTGTCCCCCTGAATGCCTTCGACGATGTCCCATAGATAAAAGATAACATATGGAATGGGGGTTGACAAGGGGGTTTGGGGCATTTTGGGAAAGCGCTTTCTTTTTTTGAAGAAATTTTTAACAAATAATTCACAAATCAAACTTCATCTCTAGTTGAGGATTCTTGATTTTTACCTGCTCATAAATTTCTTTCAGCAGAGCAATGGCATCTTCGAGCGAGTGACGGGCTTCCGAAGTAGAAATAAGCCCTCCTGCTTCATACGTCATTTCATTGCGCTTACGGCGCATGATCTCAAATTGTCCCGTCAAATCCTGATATTTCTCTCCCAAAATTATGCTGGTTACTTCAACAACCGTTTTATGCTGCGCTCCATCTGATGGACGATATCCTTCAAGAAAGAGCAGAGCCCTTCCAGCTTTTAACATCGCCATGTAAGTTAATAATATCAATGATTGCTTCCCGCAAAAGAGCTTCTATTTGCAGAAAGCCAACCTTTTGTTCTTTAAGCTTGCCTTCTTTTTCTAATCTTTTAATGAGCCCTTTAAGCACGAAGTTTTCCTTTAAGCAAAAATATTTTTCCTTTAAGGATTAAATTCAAGAATCCACCTTCTTTTTTCCGCTCTTTTTCAAATTCTTCTTCCGTGTAAGAAGTAAAATTAATTTCACGGTTTATTTGTGATTCTAAATGACGAATTTCACGGGTAAATTCTGCCCGCGGGACACGACCAACGATAATTAAATCAACGTCCGAAGATGTCTTCTCTTTTTCTTTGGCATAAGATCCGTAAATAAAAGAACTACTAACTCCTGAAAATTTATTAACGGCATCCTTTAAACTTCCCGCCACCCCTTCAGTTTTAAAGACCATCTTCTTTAGCTCCGCGAACAAAGGATAGCGTTTGTTCAGAGAATAATATTTTTGATTTCCTCTAAATTTGGATTGGAACAGACCTTCCGCTTCCAATTTCTTCAATTCACGGGAAAGATTTCCTGGGTCTACGACAATAAGGGAGGCTAACTCACGGACATAGAACTCCTGATCTGGGTGGGTAAATGCATGGGTTAAAAGATCCCTTCTTAAGCCTATACAAAAAAATAGCTCCATAAATTTCTCTCTGTTGTAAATTATACATCAATCGTTGTAAACTATACAACATCTATAACACAATGTCAAACAATTCGATTATTCCCATCTAAATTCTTTTTACCTTAGAACAACACCGAGTTGGTCTACGAAGGCCTTAAGAATTTTTTCATGAGCTGCCTGCACTTCACTATCGCGCAAGGTTGTCTCGGGGGATTGATACACCAGCGAAAAAACAAGGCCTCGATGGCCGGCAGGAATCTTTTCGCCGCGGTATTCTTCTTTAAAAATAATGGACTTCAAGATAGGCTGCCCTAAACTTAAAGCTAATTTTTTAATCTCGGCTCGGTACGAGCTCTGATCATGGCTGTTTTGCTCATTTTGGTCACCTCATTTTTTGTTAGCTCACCCATTAAAAGCGTACCCCAAACGTGCTACAATGCCAAGTTTTAATTTCCGATTAATCAAGGGTAGGGTTCAAGCTTTGTTTTTTAAGAAAAAATGTGGTATCTTTTAATTAGAGAAATTTTGAAGAGGAACTGTCAAAAAAGGGTTAATAAATGAGCCTCCAGACAAAAACTTTTATATTCGCTTCTTTTGTATTCTTGATCACACCAAGCGTTTCTTACTCTGACCAGTTTTTCAAAGGGGGAAAAACTTTTGAAGAATTAATCCCGCCGAAGAACACTCATCAAATCTCCCTATCCCCTATTAAACTTGATTTAGCCGATAAAACCGAAGAGAGTTTAGTCCAAACGGTTAAGGGTTATTTAAAAAATTATCCCGAATTAATGAGTAATATTGGGCTAGACCAATTAAAACTTTTAAAAGTATATGAAATCCCTGAAACAAGGCTTTCTAATGGAGAAATAAAACCGGCGATGAGCTTTATTCATTTTATTCAAGAGATACCTGATCCTTCTGGAGAGTTGGAGAATCTTCCCGTCGAAGGAAGCTTTTTAAGAATAACAGTAAAATATTTAGATCAACCCACGATTGTGGATGCGCAGTCTCAATTGTATGAGATTCCCATGACCTTTCAAAATGGCTTACAAAAAGAACAGATGCTGGATAGAATACGTCCGAACCTAAAATTGCCTGCGGATTTAAAACCTTTTGGCGAGAAAATTGTTATACGCTATATTGATGGAACATGGCGGCGAATCTACGAATTCCGTTACGATGATTCAGGAGAGAGAGTTTTAGTAGATACGCAAACAGGGGAATTTTGGACCACCAGCGATATTGTTTACGCTCAATATGAAAATAATTCATCTCGAATAAAATCTCAAGCGGCAATGAATACAGGTGTTAAAATTGATCCCAAATACATACAAACTCCGACATTAACATTGCCTGATAACTTGAGGAATGGTCCATTAATCTTGGATCCTGACAATTCAATTTCTGGATATGTTTATGGCGCCGGCGTACTTTTTGATCCAGTAGCTACCGGCCACAATTTAGATTTGTTGAGATTAAGCGATTTGGAAGTCTACCGCTCTCCAAAATGTACAAATCTAGATTATACGCATACCAATACAAATGGTTATTTTTTTCTTTTAAGTGAAGAAATTCCTAACGATGAAATTTATGCCCGCCTTAAAGGAAAATGGGCTGATGTAAATGATGCTAGCGGTCCAAATTTAGAAATGAGCTACCCCTTCCTCCCTGGGATTAGACATGACCTTGTTTTTAATGACGAGGACTGGGATTCTTTCTCAACGACAACAGCTCAAGTTAATGGTTACTATCACACAACGTTCATCCATAACTGGATGAAAGAACGCTTACCAAATTTAACCTCTTTGGATATTACCATACCGGTAACGGTTAATGAAAAGCCTCCTAAAGATTCGGGTCCATGCAATGCTGGGTATGATAATGATGATACGTCTATTCATTTTGGCCCGGAACCAGATGACCTGGAAGAATGTGGGAATTGGGCCCTCGATACGGTCATTTACCACGAATATGGGCATTTTGTAGATTATATGGCTGGAGGAAAAACAAACTCTGCTCTCAGTGAGGGATGGGGAGACATCTTAAGTGCTTATCCCACATCCCAACCTCTTAATGGAGAAGGATTAAAGGGACAGGAGTATATTCGCACAGCCGACAATAATTATCAATATGATTCCGATGATGAGGAGCACACTCAAGGCCAGGCTTGGGCTGGATTCGCATGGGAGTTAAGGAAAATTTTTATTCAAGAATATGGGGAGCAAGCTGGTGTCGAATTGGCAGAATATCTAGTTATTACAACATTTTTAGCCAATTCAGAGAGTATTCCTGATGCCGTTTTTGATGTGTTTTTAATCGATGACAATGATGACTATATCACCAATGGAACACCGCATGACTGCGAAATTTTCGAGGCTGCTCGAAGACATAATATCCCAATAAATGACGCAGTTGGAGCAAATAATTCAAAAGACTGCTACGATAGAGACAGCACGACGCCGCCGAGATAATAAATGCGATTGAAGGTCTTCTTTAAAATGGATTTATTACTCCCCCGCGTCAAAGGCATTCTTCAATAATTCACTTTTATGTTCACCGTTCTCCATTGGCATGACGGCCACGACATCAAAACGCGCGTTCGCGTCGTCAAGATTCTTTGCTTTCAAATAACACAACGCCGTCTGGATAAGTTTACGGCATTTATGCGGGGAAATACTTCCCAGAGGATGGCCCTCATCGGGGGAGGTTTTGGTTCTCACCTCCACGAAGCAAATCGTATCGTTGTCTTGGGCGATGATATCAATCTCCCCCTCCCATTCCTTCTTCAGGCTCATTATTCAATTAGAAAAGACTGACTGGCTGTGTTTTCTCAAGAAAATTTTGCAAATGGGCAAATTTTAACGAATAACAGCACCTAGGCTCTCTTTAAAACTTTGAAGAATTTTTTCGTGGATAGGAATAACGTCTTCTTCCGTCAAAGTCCTTTCGGGGGATTGGTAAACTAAGGAAAATACAAGGCCTCGCTGGCCGGCAGGAATCTTTTCTCCTCGATATTCTTCTTTAAAAATAACGGACTTCAAAATAGGCCGTCCTAATTCTACGGCTAGTTTTTTGATATCCGCGAATCTTACGGAATCTTTGACCGCGACACTTACGTCACGCACGACCGCTGGAAATTCCTGAAGGGGAAAAAATGTCTTAAGAGGAGCGCCGTCTGACAAAAAGGATTGAATGTCGATTTCAGCGAAAAAAACATGCCCTGATTTGATATCCCAATTCTTCAAAACCTCGTCACTGATTTTACCTAGACTTCCTATTCCCTTGCCTTTAACAAATACGCTGGCTCTTTGTCCTTGCTCAAAACAAGTCGACTCATTGTCAGAATAATTCAATTCTCGGATATCCAACCTTAGAAAAATTGACTCGAAGACTCCTTTGAGATCGTAAAAATCAAATTCTTCTCTTTTCGCTCTACGCCAATCTAAAGGACACGCGCCAGACATCACTATTCCCAGGACATCTTTTTCTGCCTGCCCCGCCGCAGACGGGGCTTGCCCAGGCAAATATATTTTCCCTAATTCGAAAAACGCAAAATCTTTCTGCCCGCGATTAAAATTTAAACTCGCTATCGAAAGCAAGCTCGGCAAAATTGACGGCCTTAAAATTTCCTGTTCCTGCGTCAGCGGATTCTGTATTTTTATTCCTCGCGAAGATTCTAATTTTGATTTGACCAGCGCTTTCTGATTAATCATCGTGGTGGTAATCACTTCATTTAACCCTTGCGCCAAAAGAATCTGGCGCAGGGTATTTTTTAACTTCCTCTCGGGCGAAGAGGATATATTGGAAATTTTAATTTGAGGAACGGTGAGCGGCGTTTGTTCATATCCTGAAATTCTCGCGATTTCTTCGATCAAATCAACGGCTTGTTTAACATCCGCGCGGAAAGAGGGAACACTGACCTCTAAAGAATTTTTTCCCTTCGCCACAACCTTAAAGTCTAACTTGAGAAGAGTCGCCTTACATTGGGCTAGCGTTAAATACTCTCCCAAATACGCCGCGATCTCTTCTTTAGAAATTTTAATTTTCGTCCGCGGCTTTTCTTTAACAGAAGAGATTTTAGTCCGCTTCGTTATTTGACCTTGCGCGTGTTCGAGAATAAGCGAAATTGCCCGGCAAGCTCCTTTCTCCACTCCTGAGAAATCAACACCGCGCTCAAAACGATACGAAGAATCGCTCGACAACCCTAATTGCCGCGCCGCCCGACGAATCAAAATAGGATCGAAATAAGCACTTTCTAAAAGAATATTTTTCGTTTGGCCCGTCACCTCTGTATTTTTACCACCCATCACCCCGGCAATGGCCACGGGACGCTGTTCGTCGGCAATAACCAAAATATTTTCATCCAACACACGCTCAATACAATCGATGGTGACAATTTTTTCTCCTTTACGCGCGCGACGGACAATAATTTTCCCACCAATCAATTTGTCGCAATCAAAGGCATGCAAAGGCTGACCTGTTTCCATCAAACAAAAATTCGTGATATCCACAATATTGTTAATGCCGCGCGCCCCTAAAGATTCCAGACGTTTTTTTATTTTTTCAGGCGCTGAAGCAACCGAAACATTTTCAATAACCGTTCCAATATAGCAGGGACACGCCTTTTTATCTTCGATGGTGATCTCTGCCTTGAGCTTAGGGAAATTGATATTTTTAAGCGCGGGGAATTTGTACGATTTCTTAAGGATCGCCGCGGTTTCTCGCGCGAGGCCCAGCATATTTAAACAGTCGGGACGATTCGGCGTGATTTCTAATTCAAAAACAGTGTCGTCCCCCAGGGAAGAAATCTTTTTTACTTCCAAACCGGCCATCGTCAATCGATGAGCCAATTCCTCGGAGGAGACTTTAAAATCAACGTAATCTTTTAACCAATTAAGCGATATTTCCATATCAAAACTGCTCCAGAAATCTTACGTCATTTTCAAAAAATAAACGGATGTCGTTAATGCCGTGTTTGAGCATCGCGATGCGTTCTACACCTAAACCAAACGCGAGGCCCGTGTATTTGCCTTTAGGATAACCGACCGCTTCAAACACTTTGGGATGAACCATGCCGCATCCCATAATTTCAAGCCAGCCCTTACGGCCACACACGGAGCATCCCTTCCCATCACAAAGGTAACAAGAGATATCCACCTCGGCTGATGGTTCGGTAAATGGAAAGAAATGCGGACGAAAACGCATTTTTATTTTTTCTCCAAAAAACTTTTTACAAAAAACTGTAAGTAAACCTTTTAAATCTGAGAACCTCACCTTTTCGTCCACTAAAAGCCCTTCAATCTGATGAAACATAAACGAGTGGCTGGCATCGACGGCATCAGGACGATACACTTTCCCCGGAATAACAACGGCCAAGGGCGGTTTATGCGCTTTCATGATTCTAATTTGACTCGGCGATGTGTGACTGCGCAAAAGCAGATATCTCCCTTTATTGCTGGGATCAGGCTCTTCTAAATAAAATGTATCAAAGGCATCGCGCGAAGGATGGTCGACAGGAATATTGAGGGCCGTAAAATTATTAAATTCCGTTTCAATCTCCGGTCCTTCACAAACAACAAAACCTAAACGCTCAAAAAGCTGACAAATCTCCTCCATTGTTTGCGTTAAAATATGCTTGTGACCAACAGGGCTGCTTACGCCCGGCAGCGTTATATCGAGAATATTTTCGGAGGATTGCTTGGCTTTTTCTCCGATTTCACGACGCTTCTGTTCAATGAGCGCGTTAATTTTATTTCTTAATTCATTAGCGTTTTTCCCGACGACAGGCTTCTCTTCCGCGGACAAAACCGCCAAAGAAGAATACATTTCGGCAATCAATCCCTTTTTTCCTAAATATTTAATCCGAAACGCTTCCAACTGCTTTTCGTCAACAATGCCCGCCGCGTCCTGATCCAGAACAGCGACTATTTGTTCAAAATCCCATGTCATAAATTTATCCTGTTAAACTGATCTTTAAGCACGCCTCTTCTGTTCTCTTAGAATAATAAATCTTAATCCCATGAGCAATCCTGTCAAAATTAAAAACGTTAAGGCCATTTTCTTTTTTAAAAAACCCAACTGATGGAAAACAACAAGTCCCGGGAAAATGATGCGAATATCGGCCGCGCGTATGCACAATTCACCGTTTAATTGATAATCAGCCCTTGAAAATCGTCCTTCCACGGTAATCGTATCCCCCTTGTGATCATAATCTCCTAAATAAGTAATTTCATTGATTAAATCAATGGGCGCCCAGACGCCGATTGTTCCGTAATCATCTTGAACATTAATCCACGCGAACCTGCCCCGACGCATCACGTCGCCTACAACTTCGCCGACAAAAATAACCGCTTCTCCGTCTAACGCGCGGGCATCCTTAATTAATTCCTTGCTCGTTACCCAGCGTGGTTGCTGAGATTGAGCCCAGACCGCGGATTGTCCCAAAGCCATTAATAATAACACAAAAATTATTTTAATTTTCATCTATTTTCCTCTCACCAAAGCGATCATAAAACCAATCAACGCGAACACGGAAATAAATTCTAGCCGTCCAGCCCACATTTGAACCATATATGTTAATTTAAGAATCACGGGCATTGATGGAGAGGTAATGCCGCAGGATAATCCCACATTCGCCGCGGCTGACGTCGATTCAAAAATAGAATCAATAAAAGGATACCCGCAAATCATGCCAATGGCTCCACCCAAAAAATACGTGACAATATAGGCAATCGTGATTAAACAAGCCGACCGCATTTGTTTGTCCGATAAAATAATATCTTTAATGTGATGAATTTTAGAGATAAAAACGGTATTCTCTGACGAAACATAATGCTTAACCTCTTCATAAAAAGCTTTGGCAACGACTCCTAAGCGTAAAGCCTTAATTCCTCCCGTGGTTGAACAAACGCATCCTCCGAGTCCCATGGCAAAGATAATCCCAAACAAAGCCAAGCTTCCCCATTCTTGAGTAAACTCCGAAGAGTAAATTGTTTGAAACCCCGTTCCTGTATGCGCGGAAATCGAATGATAAAACCCTTTCCTGAAAACCGTTAAAAATTGATCATAAATATTTGTGTTACTTAAACTAAGCGCTATGAGCGAAAAAATTAAAATATTCGTAATAAAAAACGTTTGCATCTCAAAATTTCTCCACAATTCTTTTCTCTGGCCATTCCACAACATGTAATGAAGCCTAAAATTAATGGCTCCCCATACCATAAATACAATAGTTACTAATTCCAAAACAAAACTGTGATAATAGAGCATGTTTTGCTCATACGGCGCGAATCCCCCCGTGTCAAAAGCGGCCATAAATATACACAATCCATTAAAAAAAGCATCTCCCCACGGAAGGCCTTCTTTAACGGCCACTAATCCGAAGACAAGTGTCCCTAAGGTTAAATAAATGAGACTCACGCTCCAAATAAAACGCGCTGTCCGCTGAATATTAGGAAAAATACGCTCATCTCTCGCTTCTCCGACATACAAACGAACGGCTCCCTGAGCGCCTTGCACAAAAAAACTCAACACAACGACAACGATGCCCTGTCCACCCAAAAAAATGAGCATGTGCCGCCATAAATTGTGACCGTAAGACATGTGATTTAGATCGTTAACCAACGTCAAACCTGTTGTTGAAAGCCCTGACATGGCATCAAAAAAAGCATCTAAAAAGGATTCCCAATGGCCGCTTAAATAGAGCGGCACCGCTCCCGCCAACGCCGCCACCAACCACGAAAACGAAACAATAATCATTCCGTGCATCCATTTAGGTTCCTGTTTAGTGTAACAAAGAATATGCAAACCGATCCCCATCATCAAACAAAAAAGAGCGCTGATAACAAAATCGAATAAAACGTTAATTTCACCTAAAGAAAGAGAAAAAATGGCAGGGAAAATCATAAACAAGGAAAGCCCGATGGTGAGTTTTCCCAAATAAAATCCGATAATTTTAAGATCGTTTAACTGTGGCCTTAGAATCATGTTTTGGTTCGGGGTTAAAATAAGTAAAAGAAAATAGCCGCCAACGCGAGGGCGGCTAAAGTCAGGTACAAAGCAAAATTCATTTCTGCTAAAATACCTAGCAAAATCTTCTGGGTACGTCTTATCATATCAAATATTTCCAATCAAATAATTCAGTAACTGCTGTTTATTCTCGATAAGCGTTAACGCGATCACATCGTCGAGAGGTTTTAAAACTGTATCTCCTTTGGGAACGACAATTTCATCGGCACGGACAATACAGACCAAAACAGAACTTGGAGGAAGTTCTAGCTCTTGCAGTTGTTTGTTGATGACAGGAGATTCTTCCGGCAGGTCGACACGAATAAGGGCGAGTTTGCCCCGTTTAAAACTTAACAATTCCACAAAATCCGAAAAAGAGGCTTCTTCTTCAATAATTCTTCCCAAAATAACCGTAGCGCCGATAGAAACATCTATCCCCAATTCATTAAAAGCTCTTTCATTCTCAGGATCATTCACCCGAGCGATTGTGCGCCTGACCTTGAACTGTTCCTTGGCAATCTGACAGACGACAAAATTGTCTTCGTCTTTTCCCGTAACCGCGGCAATGACCTCGGCCCTCTCAATTCCGGCCTGTTCTAAAATAGCCGGCTCACAGCCATCCCCGCACAGGATGATAGCTTGCGTATCGCGAACAATTTCGCTAGCCCTCTCGGGATCTTCTTCGATAACAACAACGGAATGTTTCTCATGGAGAAGTCTTTTGGCAAGAAACATTCCAATTCGTCCACCACCAATAACAACAAAATGCATAAAATTCCTTTCAGATAATAATTTAAAACTTCAGCAGTCTTTTGATTTTATCCAAACTGGCCATTTTGACAACCCCTAAAAGAATATCCTCATCTTTTAAAATGGTTTTTTCTGTAGGAATAATAGGAGACCCTTCTTTTTTCCTGATGGCCGTAATAATCAATTCACCGGGAATATTAATCTCATCAACAGGTTTTCCTACCCATTCTTTATTAACAGCAATTTCTAAGACTCCTAATTCATTGGTTTCAATAAGATAGCTGGATAGACGAGGATCCATAATTTTGTCGCGGATCATGGAAGCAAAAAAGGTGGGCTCGCTTAAAATATCCAACCCAAAAGTTCTATAAATAACCGCTTTCCGCGGATCGTAAACACGCGCGATGACGCGGGGGATTTTGAATATTCCTTTGGCCACTTGGGAGGCCATGATATTCACATTGTCAGAGTTTGTAAAAGCGCAAAAAATATCTCCCTTTTCGATGCCGGCTTCTTGCAAAACGCGGGGAGAAACCCCGTTTCCCTTAATAGTAATCCCATTAAAAGATTCTCCAAGGCGGCTAAAGGCGCTTTCCTTCTGGTCAATAACAACGACATCCTTGCCTTCCAAAGAGAGAAGTTTGGCAAGTTCTGATCCTACCCGCCCGCAACCGACGATAATAACATACATAATCCCGCCTTAAGAATAGTTAAAATTCCTAATTAACCTAATATCTAATTTCTAATTAACCCCTAACACCTAATGAATTAATGATTAATATAAACATTAGAGATTCAAGCATTAATTAGGAATTAGCTATTAGGAATTCGTCATTTCTTTTCGTTCGCTTCTTTAGCCATACTGACAATCTTAGTGAAACCTTCCGGTGAATGCACCGCCAAATCAGCTAGCATTTTTCGATTAATTTCGACTTTAGCGTTTTTGAGACCGTTTATAAAACGGCTATACGTGATCCCCGCTTCTTTACACGCGGCATTAAGACGAATAATCCAAAGACGTTTAAATTCTCCCTTCCTTACTTTTCGATCGCGGTATGAATAAACCTTTGCCTTAATAACGGCTCTCTTGGCCTGGCCAAATCGTTTATGTTTATGAGCAAAGAATCCTTTAGCGCGTTTTAAAACACGTTTTTTCCTTTTCTTGGAAGCAACTGAATGCACAATTCTAACCATATGGCAACAACCTCCTTATTTGCTTATCATCCCCGGAAGAAATATATCCTTTCTGCCGTAATTGTCGCTTATTCTTGCGCGTTTTGTTTCCTAAAGCATGTCTTCGTCCCGCGTTGCGTTTTTTAATCTTTCCCGTCTTTGTCATTCTAAAGCGCTTAGCGACAGAACGATTAGTCTTTAATTTTGGCATTTTCTTAATTCCTTTCCTATGCTATAAAAATATTTGTCGTTCTTTAAATAAGAATTAGATGCTTATTAATTTTTCCGTTTTAGGCGCGATCGCAACCAACGGATTAAGAACAACAAATAAAACGCGTCCTTCCCAAACAGGCATTTTTTCCGGCTGGCCGTATCTAGCCGTATCGGAAACCATTCTATCTAAAATACGCTGTCCCAATTCTTTATGCGCCAGTTCGCGTCCGCGATAAAACATATTGACTCTCACCTTAGCCTTTTTATTTAAAAATGCCAAGACTTGTCTTAACTTGACTTGATAATCATTGTCATCAATAAAAGGTTTTAGTCTTATTTGTTTTAACTGCGTGCCTTTTTGATTCTTCTTAATGCGCCGTTCCTTTTTTTCCTGATCGTATTTAAATTTAGCGTAATCCATAATACGACACACGGGTGGTTTGGCTGTCGGCGAAATTTCGACCAAATCAAGCCCGCTCTCCTTTGCCAAATCCATAGCCCGACGAATAACAACAACGCCCAATTGCTCCGCGTTGGGCCCAATGACCCGAACTTCGGACGCTCTAATACGGTCGTTAATACGAATAAACTTTTGAATAACGCACCTCCTTCAAATTACAGATTTTGACTTAATTTCCTCTTTTATTTTTTTAAAAAAATCACTTAAAGACATGCTCCCCAAGTCGCCCACGGAATAACGCCTAACAGCGACTTTTCCTTCCTTAACTTCTCGCTCGCCAACAATTAACAAATAAGGGACTTTTTTAATGGTTCCCTCTCGAATGCGCTTATTTAAGCTCTCATTACGATCATCCATTATAACCCGCAATCCCTCATTTTGTAAATCTTCTTTTACTTTTTGAGCGAAGCCTTGATGATCCTTGGCAATCGGAATCAATACAGCTTGAACAGGAGCCAACCAAACAGGAAAGGCCCCCGCGTAATGCTCAATAAGAGTGCCCATAAACCGTTCAAGGCTTCCTAAAATAGCCCGGTGAATCATAATTGGACGATTTTCTTTGCCTTCTTCATTAATGTAACTTAATTCAAAACGCTCGGGGAGAGAAAAATCACACTGGATCGTCGCGCACTGCCATTCACGTTTGAGAGCATCTCTTAATTTGATATCAATTTTAGGGCCGTAAAAAGCACCTTCACCCTCGTGGACTTGATAGGTTAATTTTTTATCTTCTAGAGAATCTTTCAGAGCCTTGGTTGCTTTCTCCCAAGTTTCAATAGTTCCGCTAAATTTTTCTGGACGGGTGCTTAATTCGATATTCATATCGGCAAACCCAAAATCTTTCATAACGTCAAAGACAAAATCAATAACCCTTTCCACTTCAGCCTTAATTTGATCTTCGCGACAAAAAATATGCGCGTCATCCTGGGTAAAACCTCTAACCCTTAAAAGACCATGCAGAACTCCAGCCTTTTCTTGACGATAAACCGTCCCTAGTTCAAAAAACCGCACGGGCAATTCTCGATAAGAACGCAGTTTGGATTTGTAAATCAAAATATGTCCCGGGCAGTTCATCGGCTTAACGGCGTATTCTTCCTCGTCCACCTTAAAGAGATACATCAAGTCCCTGTAATATTCCATATGCCCGCTTTGCTCCCAAAGTTTTCCTTTAAGCATGTGCGGAGTCATCACCAAATCATAGCCGCGCTTTAAATGCTGCTCGCGGACATAATCCTCAATAATTTTGCGCAACATGGCCCCATTGGGATGATAAAAAACAAGCCCCGCGCCGGCGGTCTCGTGATAAAAATTAAAAAGATCTAATTGGACACCCAGTTTGCGGTGATCTCGTTTTTGCGCTTCTTCAAGCAACTTTAAATATTCATCTAATTCTTTTTGACTAAAAAAACAAGTTCCGTAAATACGCTGTAGACGGGCGTTGTGCTCATCGCCGCGCCAATAAGCGCCGGCTGCCGACAGAAGTTTAAACGCCTTAATTTCTCCGGCGTTAGAAATGTGCGGGCCTTTACATAAATCAAGCCATTCATTTCCTGTTTTAAAAATGGATACTTTCTCATCCGGGATTCCCGCGATAATTTCGACTTTATATGTCTCGTCCATTTTGGAAAACAATTGAATGGCTTCCTCTTTAGGCATAAAGCTTTGCGTAAAGACCGGTTTGCGCTCAATAATTTTACGCATTGCTTTTTCAATTTTCCGCAGATCTTCCGGAGCAAAGGATTCTTTGCGGTCAAAATCGTAATAAAAACCGTCGTCGATGGCGGGGCCAATCGTGACCTTAGTCCCAGGCCACAACTCCTGCACCGCCTGCGCCATCACATGCGAACAGCTATGCCTCAATTTGTCTAAATCAGTTTTATAGTCCATTAATTATTCTAAAAACTTTTTGTTTTGCCGTGTCAAATGATTCTCTCTCCTAACAACATTTTTACCTGTTTGTATTTCAATTTCTTCGCGGGCTTTGGCCGCAACCCTGCCGCCCTGTCTGGCTACATAACGATTTCGATCAAATGTTTCCGGCTTCTTGATTTCAGATATCTCCGTTGTGCTAGCTTCAGCCAGCATATTCAAGACCAACTCAAGGTTAGTCATATTATCACGTAAATTTTCTTTTTTAAGAGTTTTATGACTCTTATACTGCTTGGTCGTCATTCCAGCCCAGGCAAAGGTAATGTCATCAGTCAAAACTGCAAATTCATCTGTACTGCGAACGCCCCTCTTCTTCCATTCATCTGTCAAAATTTTGCGGATTTCTATGCTCTTAAGCCGCATATTAATCCAGTCTTGCGAGTAGCCTTTCTTCAAATACGTCTGCATGGCGCGGGCAATAGCAAGCTCGGGATCGGCAACCTCCTCAACCCGTTCATATCCAACCCGCGCCAACCAGAGTTTAAACGGTTCGGCCTTAGGAGAAGGGATTGACTGAATAATGCGAAAGATCGTTTCAGTGTCGGCCATGTCTGTAAGGCGCATCTTACCGTCTACCGCTGGCATTTTGAAACCGTTACATTTTGTAACGGTTTCATTGGAACCTTCATCTTTCAAGCGCTTCTTCAAAACACGCCAGTATACCCCGGGATTAGCACTTTCACTTAAAACGGCAATAATATCTACCACTGGAAAATACCACTTTTCAGATTTTTCATCCCAAAGCCTGCGGATTCTTTTTCCTTCAAACGCAACTATGGATTTACTCTTATTTGCCATTTCTTTTTCTTGCTTCTGTAATTGTTTGGTATTGTTCTTGATAAATCAATTCAACTGGGTCATTGTGTTTCGTCTAATCATTAGAACCAACGTATCTTTTACCGTTCTTTAAACTTTTCAATACATAAACGAAAAACATAATATCTTTCAAGAAATGGGCCCGACAAGGCTCGAACTTGTGACCTCTTCCATGTCAAGGAAGCGCTCTAACCAACTGAGCTACGGGCCCAAAATATTATGTTACAACTGAAATCTTTTTGCTCTTTAATTCCGTGCTTTTGCCATTGATCCGTCAACTCCTCACGGATAGCGATCCTCACTAAAAATTATCCTTTTTAATGGGCAAGGAGGGAGTCGAACCCTCACAGCCTTTCGACCACAGGATTTTAAGTCCTGCGTGTATACCATTCCACCACTTGCCCAATAAAAAATCAAACATTTTTAAAAGGCGCGAGCCGGATTCGAACCGGCGCATAGTGGTTTTGCAGACCACTGCCTTACCACTTGGCTATCGCGCCAAAGATTATTTCAACAGCGAAATTACTTCTTCAACAATATCCTCTATCTCGGCAATATGGCCTTCTCCGACAGTCCCGCAAGCCAATTTCCCTTTGATGGGATCAACAAATTTGACGCCAGTCGCCTTTAATTTCCTGCAATTTTCCTGAACAATTTTATTTTTAACCATTTCGTCGTGCATCGCTGGCGCGACGAGAATAGGGGCCTCGGTAGCTAAGCACACGCATGTTAACAAATCATCGGCTATCCCGTGAGCCATTTTAGCCAAAATATTAGCGGTCGCTGGCGCGATTAAAACAAGGCTGGCTTCTTTAGCAAGATCAATGTGCGGCATGCGACCAGAGGATTCTTCTTCAAAAAGCGCTCGATACACCTTTTCCCCGGACAGGCTTGCTAATGTTAAAGGGGTTATGAAGTGCTCGGCTCCTTTGGTCATCACAACCGAGACTCTTAACCCCTTCTCCCTTAATCGCCTGATAAGTTCAGCGGCCTTGTAAGCCGCGATACTCCCCGTAACGCCTAAAATAATTCTTTTCTCAAACACTCGCCGTGACTTCACTTTTTTCTTCGTGGGCACGAGATTTATTTTCTTTGCGCGCTTTCTCTGCCACCTCTTTAGTGACAACTTTCCCTTGACGAATTTCCTCCAGCGCCAAGGTTGTCACTTTATCCGTATTAATTTTATCAATCAGCAAAGGTTTCCCTTCGGCCAACTCTAAAGCGCGAAGAGATGCCATGCGGGAAAGCCGATAAACGCTTCCACCTGAGCTGGGTAATAATTCCTCTAAAGATGAATACACCATTCTATTTTACCTCCATTCAATATTTTGGATTTTATTATATATCACAGGAACAAAAAATTGTCAAAAGTTATCTATTTCTCGTGTTTAAATTTTTTCTCAGCATTTTATTCCCCTAGGACTTCTTTCGTTAATCCTAAATATTTTATAGTCCCATCCACATCAATTCGATACATGTACTTCCGTGTAGAAATGTATTCGGGGATAGATGGTTTCCTGGCCAAAACGTGCAAGACATCCGTATCTTCCGGAATATCGTCCATAACGGCTGTATGAAAACCGCTTACAACATTGTCCTCGGGCAAACCTTCAAGGATAGTCTTATGCATAATCCGTTTCCCGAGGATTCTTTGACCATTTTCAGAAACCAAATAACGCACGTCCCCTCCTAACGGCCAAACATTCCCTTGGATTGGCGCAGGATAAAAATAAACCAACCATTTACCCTCTATAAAAGGCAATAAAGCCACATTATACGGACGATTGCGTTCTTTTCCTTTATTAAATTTGGCTAAGGCAAGCTCGATAGCCTTTGCCGCCCTCCTATAAAAATCAGTATCTTCTTTGGGGGAGTCAAAAATTTTAACTTGAGTATACTGACCGCTGTCAGACTTAGTGACCTCATAATAAATCAAAAATCTCTTCTTTTGTTCATCCAGATGTCCAAAAACAACAGCCCAATCCTCCTCGATCTTCAGGGCAATATACCGCTTAACAACCCCTTCTTGAGGCAACAAAGCCTTAACCGCATCTGTGGCTTGCCAAGCGGCCGTATCATATTCAGCAAGCAACCGCCCTCTTTCTGCAATCTCGTTTAACTTGTCCGTATCCGGCTGAGCATTGACAGAAACAGCCCACAAAACACTAACTATAAAAATAAAAAATTTTCTCATTGAGCGATTGAATAATACTTCCCCGTCTCCCAAACAATCACATGCCTACTCCTTCATCTTCTCATCCCACCAGGCAATATATTTATGTGCCATTCCTTGTTCGCTTAAAAAATCCCTTTTATCAGATAAATCCACTCCCACAAGGAAACTCACAGCATGCCAAAGAAAAAACTGAGCCTCTGTCCAAAAGGTTTGCTCTCCCTCCCGTATTTGCGCGATCAAAAGAGGGACAATTGTCTCTCCCAAACCAATCATCGCCTGATAAGGTTCGCTTAAGATATAATCATCGGCTCTAGAGCTTAAGCGAAGATCAGAGGAATTTTGTAAATCCTGCCACTGTTGGTAAAATTGAAAAAACTGTTCTTTGGTAGGATTCTTTTTAAGCATATAAAAATTTTCAAGATCAAAGAATCCTTCCTCGTCTTTATGTTTCTTTAAAAAATCTATCCACTCTTCGGAGTCAGCTGTAAATAATCGTGCGGAGTTAGCGGCTTTAAGATGTCTTAACTGAGCTGAATCGTTCTCCAAGGCCTGATTAAGCCATTCTTCATTGAGCGGAAAAAGATGAACGATGTCTTGAGACATAACAACCTTGGCCAATGTATGCGCCGAGACAACGTGGAGAAGCCAATGAGGCCCCACGGAATTATTTTTTAATTCACCGGCGGTAATATCAGCAAAAAGATCATTATCGACCCTGAAGAAAACAATATTCAAGTAGGAAATCGTGGCATTGGCCTCGTAGACTTTCAAATTCTCTGCCTCAATAAACCACGTGGCGGTTGAATCTTGTGAGTCCTCTTTATTCTCCAGCAAATCCCAGGCCCCAGCAAGCTCAGGGACATCAACACAGTACTCTTTCAAATAGTACGGCTGGCTTGATTGTTCCAAGCAACCTGAGACCATGATAACTAAAAAAATTAAACCCAAAAGAATCCTAGAATTTTTCATCACTTTTATTTCCTCAAACATTCCCTCAGAACAGCCCTCATGTTTTGGTAGCAATCTTTTAAATCATCATTTAAAATAATATAATGATATTTTGATGATTCCTTGAGTTCCTGTCGGGCTATTTTTAGTCTTAACCCCAAGGCTTCTTTGGATTCAACCCCCCGAGACTGCAGGCGCTTCTTTAAAATTCTCACGGAAGGGGCTTTGACAAAAATTTTAATCGCTTGCGGGAACTGCCGTGAAATGGTTTTGGCTCCCTTAACATCAATGCACAATAAAACATCTTTCCCTTCTCGCAATAAAGTCTGAACGCTTTTTTTGGGCGTCCCGTAATAATTGTCAAACACCTTTTCTGACTCTAAAAAATATCCCGCCTTTTTTCTTAAAAAAAATTGTTTTCGCGTCAAAAAAATATAATCTTTCCCTTTTCGCTCCTTCTCTCGAGGGGGACGCGTCGTGGCGGTCGTCACTTTAAAAAGCCTTTTTCTAAACAGAGGGTCTTTGAGGATTTTTTTATAAAGAGTGGTCTTCCCCGATCCCGACGGGCCGGAGAGAATAATAATTTTGCCGTTTCCCCTATCGCCGCTAGTCATTGGACAAAAAGCCTCACCTACTCAATGTTTTGCGCCTGTTCACGAATTTTTTCAATTTTACTTTTAAGCGCGATAACGGCGCTCGAAACAATTTTGTCCAACAGCTTCGACCCCATCGTGTTTGTTTCCCGCTGCATTTCTTGGGCGATAAAATCAATTTTCTTACCAACGGATATTTCGCCGTTTAACAACAATTTCATCTCTTCAATATAATGCCTTAACCTTGAAATCTCTTCGTGAATATCGCTGTTCTTTTGGAGGGAGGAGAATTCTTCCGAGCTCAGCTTTTGTTTCTTTTCCTTAAGAATGACTTCGGTTCGTTTTTGTATCTCATTAACCTTCCCCACCATGCGTTTTAATTTTTCTGACACATCTTTCGCCAAACTCTTCCCTTCGCTCTTGCGCATAAGCTTCACGCTGGCTAACGCTTTTCGTAAACCCTTCTCCAGGGAAGGCCACAGCCCTTCCGCGTCCACGAATGTTTCCTTAATCTCCACAACCCCGGGAAGCTTAATTAGGTCGGAGAGCGATAAATTATTTTTTAAACCAAATTCTTTTTCTAACGCGCGCGCGTAATGAAAATATTTTTTCACCAAAACTCTATTTAAAAAAATTTCTTGCGCGCTTTTGCACGCCAACTTAAGGGAAATTGTTACGCGCCCTCTTTCAATATCTTTTTGAACCATCTGATTAATTTTATTTTCAATAGAAATAAAACCAACGGGGAGATGATAATTAATGTCCAAATAGCGATGGTTCAGGCTCTTAACTTCAATAACGGCTTTAATTTGTCCCGTGGCTATTTGAGCGCTGCCAAACCCAGTCATTCCTTTAATCATAACCATTCCTTTTCTTTATGAAGTCTGTTTGTTTTTATTTTTGTGGGATAAAGCTTAGCGCAAATATCCTCAGGATTAAACCACAACCTAATCTCTCTCTTGGTCTCTTCCTCGTCTGAAGAAGCGTGGACAATATTTTCATAAAGCCCTCGCGCTGTTATCCGCCCAAAAGAGCCCCGAATGCTTTCTGGATCAGCCTCCTTGGGATTAGTTGCTCCCGTAATTTTCCGGCAACGATGAATGGCGTTTTCTCCGTAATAAATAATTAATATCAACTTTTTTTGATTGTGAAACCGCCCCATTAAATGGTCCACGACTCCATTAAAAAATGGCTCTTTTCGGATATGCCTGTAATGCTCCTCAACAATTTTTCGCCTTGCCTCAACAATCTTCAAGGCTATGATTTCTAATTTGGCTTTGGTAAATTTATTTAAAATATCTCCCACCAATCCGCGGGCAATTCCTTCAGGCTTAATGATGATCAAAGAAGGGGTCTTCATTTAATTTTCGATGGAAACGTTTTAAAAGGTTAGATTGAGTTTTGTTTCGCTTTTCCAATTAAGCGGATAATTCGGTCCATGTCATCAAAAGAATAATATTCAATCACAATTTTCCCTCGTTTTTTTTGAGTAACGATTCTGACCTTCGTTCCTAAGACCTTCTGCAATTCTTCTTCCAGGGCAAGGATTTCATGCCCTTTTGTTCTTTTAATTTTTTCTCTTCGCAATCCGCCGCCAACGATTGCTTTGACCATATTTTCTAACTCTCGAACAGACAACCCCTTTTTCACGGCTAACCCAAAGAGATGATCTCTTTCCGCGGGAATTTCCAAACTTAAAAGAGCTCTCGCGTGCCCCATGGACAATTGTCCATTGTAAATACTTTTCTGAACTTCGCTTGGGAGCTTCAATAAACGCAAAAGGTTAGTAACCGTGGAACGGTCTTTCCCGACGCTTTGGGCAACCGCTTCGTGAGAAAAATGAAATTCTTCAATCAGCCTTTTATAGGCCTCCGCCTCTTCGATTGGATTAAGCTCTTCTCGCTGAATATTCTCAATAAGAGCAATTACCAAGGCTTCTTGATCCGTAACTTTTTTGACAATAGCTGGAACGTTCTCTATATTTAAAGCCCTTGCGGCTTTAAGACGGCGTTCGCCGGCGATGACCTCAAAACCATCTTCTTTTTCTCTGACCAAAATAGGCTGCAAAATTCCCTTTTCTTTGATCGAAGCTTTTAATTCATTAAATTTATCGTCACTGAAATTGGTTCTTGGCTGAAATTTATTGTCACTAATAAGCTCTGTTCTTATAAAAGCAACTGATTCCTCTTTTCTGTCCATTTTTTCTGGAATAAGAGCTGCCAATCCTCTTCCCAAAGCTTTTCCTTCCATAATTTTTCCTCCAATGTTCAAATGTTGAACATCAAGCTTCAATTTTATATTTTTCTAACTCATTGCTATTAAATTGGTTATCGTCAGAAACTGGTTCTCCCAAAAATTCTTTAGCCAATTCTCTATATTTTTTAGCTCCCATCGAAGCGCTGTCATACACCGTAATTGGTTTTCCAAAGCTTGGCGCTTCGCTTAATTTGACACTTCGAGGAATAATGGCATTGTACACTTTTTCTTTAAAATAATTTTTTATTTCCCGAATAACTTCATTTGTCAAATTAGTCCTAAAATCAGCCATGGTTAACAAAACCCCTTCAATCGCTAATGACGAATTTAAACCGTCACGGACAAGATTAATGGTATTGATCAATTGAGAGACTCCTTCTAGGGCATAAAATTCACACTGGATAGGAATAATAATCGTATCACTAGCAACAAGCGTATTTAACGTCAAAAGCCCCAAGGAAGGCGGTGAATCGATGAAAATAAAATCATAATTTTCTTGAATAGATTTTAACGCTTTTTTTAGGCGAGTTTCTCGAGAGATGATCCCTACCAATTCTATTTCAGCGCCAGTTAAATTTATATTACACGGGATAATATGTAGATTAGGATACGCCGTTTTTACGATCGCTTCTTCAGCCTGGACTTTATTTAAAAACAATTCATAAACAGAAACCTTTAATTCATTTTTATTAACCCCAACCCCGCTCGTGGCATTCCCCTGCGGGTCAGCATCCACAATTAAAATCTTTTTCCCAAGCTCTGCCAAAGCCGCTGCCAAATTAACAGCTGTTGTTGTTTTCCCGGTCCCGCCTTTTTGATTACAAACAGAAACGATTTTTCCCATTTTGTGACCCGCCTACCCAATATTATTGATGAAATCCGCCTTCACTTACATTAAAGTTTCACGTGGAACAACCGACTTCTTCGTTTCACGTGAAACCTTATTTCAACGTAACCTTTATTTTGGCTGGCTTTGCTCCACCCATTCCAAATAATCCTTTTTTTTCTTCACATAAAATTTTGACACAAATCTGATCCCTAGATACTTTTAAAAAATCTGTTGCCTTTTTAATAGCCCCTTCTATCGTATTCCCTTCAACTTCTATAAATTTTTGAACTTTATCGCTCATAATATTACGCTAAACTGGCTTTTTTGGAAATTTTCCATTGAGTCCATGTCGAAAAAGCATAAAAAACAACAAAATAAAGCGTTAAGCCGCTAGCCATTTTATAGAATATTATTCCCATAAAAACAGGCATGAAAATGCCCATAATTTTTTGTTGTGTTGCTTGCGCGGGATCCGTAACCACCATATTCTTCGAAGATAATCTTTGCTGCAGAAAAACAATGCCGATTAGTAAAATTGGCAACAAATTGAATTCGTTGGTCCCCAAGAGGCTAAACGGAAAAATAAATAGACGATCCGGCTCTGACAAATCCTTCATCCACAAAAACGTGGCCCCTTTTAAAAAAACAGATCGCCACAAAACCTGATACAGAGCAATAAAAATAGGCATTTGCAAAATAAACGGCAGACACCCTCCCAGAGGATTTATTTTATGCTCCTTGTATAATTCCATCAATTCTTTATTCATTTTTTGGGAATTATTCTTATTTTTTTCTTTCAAAACAGCTATGTGCGGCTGCAAGGCTTGCATTTTCTTCATCGACGACATCATGGTTAAGGTCAGCGGATATGTCAATAAATAAACAAGGATCCCGAATAAAATAATACATACCCCCCAGTTTGGAATAATTTTATTCAGGAAAAACAGGCTGTAATAGATGAATTTGGATATCCCGTCCACTAATGCAAATCCGCTAAAAGCCATGATTTTTTCAAAACCAGCATTGTAAGTCTTTAAAAGGGATAGATTTTGGGGTCCTAAAAAAATACGCTGAGATATTTCCACGCTTTCGCCGGAAGATATTTTGCTTAAACTAGGCTTTACGCTCATTTGAAAATTCGTCTCGTTCAATGAGGCAAGATTGTATTCTAATGTCTCAAATAAAGGTTGAACGAATAAACAGAAATACTGATCCCTGAATCCTACCCATTCAACTTTTTCAAAACCAGTCTTTGTTTCTTTTTTAGAAAAAGTATACGCATTGCCTTTCCTTTGAATTTTATTGGGCGGGATAAAAACTGAATATTCGAAAAGAGATTTTTGCTGTCCATTCAAAAGATGTTGATTTTTTGCACTGCTCAGAATGGACATATCCAGCTGCATTACATTAATTTCAACATCTTTATCCAAATTGGACATTTTATTTAAAATCTGCACTGTGCTTTTTATAATGTAATCCTCTGGCGACAAAGAATAAATTTTTGATATTTTAATTTCAGGAGAATCAAAAACATACATGACTTCTTCTTCGCTCGCATAATCTAAATAAAATGCGATGTTTTCGTAACCCTTCAGGCTAACAATTTGAGTAACAGGCAACGAGACATTGTAATCCTTTAATACGATTTCTTTAATGGTGCCGCCAATATTCGAAAATACAACATCAAATTTCTTTGAGTTCAAAGAATGAATGCTTTCAATGGGTTTTGCTTCTGAAGCAGGCTTAAATGATTCCGTTTTAGAAAAACTGGAGGGAGGTGTTAAATTTTCTGCAACTTCTTTATTTTCAGATATTTGCGAATATCCAGGGATGGAAGAAGATTTTGGGGCGTTTTTTCCAAACCACAAGAAAAGAACGCAAAAAGAAAGAATAAAAGCCAATAAAAGTCTTTTTTCCATAATAAATTAGTTTACCGGATCGTAGCCGCCGGGAGAAAAAGGAGCGCATCTTAAAATACGTCTACACGCCCTCAAAAAACCTTTCGCTAATCCATGCTTTTGCATGGATTCAATGGCATACTGAGAACAGGACGGATAAAATCGACAGGTCGCAGGGAATAAATAACGGCTTATGCCTTGATAAAAATGAATAATCCGCGTGAAAAATTGACCCATGAGCCTTCTTTATTTACTTAAACGCTTTCGACCCTTGCTTCGACGTCTCTTCAAGACATCTCTTCCGTCGGATGTTTTCATTCGTCGACGGAATCCATGCCTTCGTTTTCCTCTAATTTTTGTTGGCGTCCTTAAATGTTTTTTCATATGGGCTTAATTATAACAGAACACTTCGCGCAGTCAAGCGCTTTTCAAAAACAAAATAAAACATGCCCGCGGGTGGAAATAAAATTTAATTTGAAATCCAAAAATTCTCTGATATAATAAAAAACTCTTTGGAAGGGAAGTCCCTTTTTGATCCCTCTTAAGGAGAGATACTAAACCTCTTCAATCTTTAAGTTATTCACCTCTGTGGAAAAATTGTGGATATCTATGAGCTTAGCATTGTCGTGGGAAAAAGCGCGAGAAGTCATTAAAGATAAAATAGGCCAGGCCTCTTACGATACCTGGTTTTCCATGCTCCAGGTTAAAGAAAAAGACCCTGAAACTCTTGTGATCGAAACCCCCGACGTTTTTTTTAAAAACTGGATTATCGACCATTATCAAATATTTTTACAAGAAACAATCAATGGGCTTGCTCTAAAAAATATCCGCCTGGAATTTTCTGTCAACTCGCATCTTCTCAAAGAAAGCACTCAAAACAGATTAAATCATTTTGAACAAAAATTTAATGAAACGGATAAATTTAAATCCAACTTAAACCCCCGTTTTACATTTGAAAATTTTGTCGCGGGCGCTTCTAACCGTTTTGCTTGCGCGGCGGGGATGGCCGTCGCGGAATCGCCGGCAAAGGCGTACAATCCTTTATTTATTTACGGCCACGTTGGTTTAGGGAAAACTCATCTGATGCAGGCCATCACTCACAAAATTACCTCGCTCAATCCACGAGCAAAATGCTGTTACATGTCTTCGGAGCGCTTTACTAACGAATTGATTGAATCTATCCGTCATCGCTCGACGAGCGAATTTCGCAAAAAATACAGAGAGTTAGACGTCTTGCTCATCGACGATATTCAATTTATCGCGGGCAAAGAATCTACCCAAGAAGAATTTTTCCATACCTTTAACAACTTGCACAACAATCGCAAACAAATTATCATCACGTCGGATCGTCCGCCTAAAGAAATCGCTAAGCTGGAAGAGCGTCTGAGTTCGCGCTTTGCCTGGGGACTTGTCACGGATATTCAACCCCCGGATTTTGAAACCCGCGTGGCTATTTTAACAAAAAAAGTGGAATCGGAAGCGATTAAGGTCCCTAACGATGTTATTTTTTTTATTGCCGAACAGATCAAAACAAACATTCGAGAATTAGAAGGGGCTTTAATTCGTGTAGTCGCTTATTCGCTTTTAGAAGAAAAGTCGGTTTCTCTAGAATTAACCAGATTTATTTTAAAAGATATGGTCAAAGAAACGGCTAAAATTATCAGCATTGAACTGGTCCAAAAGGTGGTGGCAGAATGTTTTCATCTTCCCATTTCGGAATTGCGGGCTAAAAAAAGAAATAAAAACATCGTTCTACCGCGCCAGGTAGCCATGTATGTGGCCAGATCATTAACTGTCATGTCACTACCCGAGATTGGTTTCGCGTTTGGAGGGAAAGACCACACAACCGTTTTACATTCATGTAAAAAAATAGAAAAAATGGTACTCGAAGATAATAATTTAAAAAGTATAATCAATCAGATAATCACAACTTTAAAACAGTGATTAGTAAAATTTGCAAAGGTTTTCAACAAGTATTTTTTGCGTAACTTATTGCGCTCTAACATTTTTTGTTCTTATTCAAGTTTTCAACAGAGTCTATTAATATTACGACTAGTTTAATCTTTAAATAGTATTATGTAGGAGGGTCTCGATTGTATGAAAATTAAAGCGGATAAAGAAAAACTTCTTAATGGAATTCAGATTGTACAAAACATTGTTTCAAGTAAGACCACACTTCCTATTTTGAATAATATTTTAATGGAAGCAAAAAAAGATAAACTAAAGCTTGTCGCGACGGATTTGGACATCGGGATATCTTGTGAAATTCCTGTGGAAACGCTTGAAGAGGGAGGGATAACTATTCCTGCCAAGAGATTTGTTGATATTGTGCGAGAAATGCCTTCGGGGAACATCGGTGTTGCCGTGAAAAAAAATAATCAAATTGATATAGAAGGTGAAAGTTGTCGTTTTAAATTGATGGGTCTTCCCAAGGACGAATTTCCTAAATTTCCAGAATTTAAAGAAAAAGATGCTTTTCAGATTGAGCAGGAAGTTTTAAAAAACATGCTGCGTTTAACATCATTTTCTGTTTCTCACGAAGAGTCTCGGTATGTTTTAAACGGAGTATTGTTGGAAATTGTGGGTGATTCCATAAAAATTGTAGCGACAGATGGCCGCCGTTTGGCAAAAATTGAAAAAAAAATATCCAATCCAAACCAAAAAGATGTTAATGTTATTATTCCTATTAAGGCGGTTCAGGAAATTTTGAGGAATTTAAAGGAAGAGGGAGTCGTCTCATTTTTTGTCGGAACAAATCAGGTTTTATTTGATATCGGCGGAGTGGTGATCGCGACGCGTATTATTGAGGGAGAATTTCCTAATTATAATCAAGTAATTCCTCCGCCGTCTAGCAATAAAGTCGGTATGGACGCGCAAATGCTCCTTTCGTCCGTTCGACGAGCAAATTTATTGGCAACGCCGGATTTTCAGGCCGTTAAACTGGAAATTTTTAAAGATAAAATAGTTGTTTCTAAGACAACGCCGGATGTTGGGGAGTCTAGAGAAGAGATGCCGATTGAGTATGGGGGGCCAGAGATGGTTGTGGGTTTTAACCCGCATCTTTTAATAGATTTTTTAAAGAATATTAATGAGCAGCGGATTCACATGGAATTGTCCGGAGCGGATAAACCGGCCGTGATGCGGATGGGAGATTATTTGTATTTGGCTTTGCCCATGAGGATTTAAAGAAGTGGAAAATATTAAAGATGTTGTTTACCAGGTCTTTGAAAAAATTGTTCAAAAACGAACAGGGCCGCAAGATAAAATAGAGGAAGTTTGGTTAAATATTTTGAAAGAAGAGGAGCGAAGGCATCTCAAACTACGAGGAGTAAAAAATAACATTTTATTTGTTGACGTGGATTCTTCGGCGGGACTTTTCCAAATGCAAACAAAAAAAGGTAAGCTCCTGAAGGCATTCCAAGAGCAAATCCCGGAAATAAAAAATATCAGCTTTAACATAGGAAAGGTTCAATGAGTAAAACTGCGGAAAAAGAAGAAAAAAAATCGCTGTCGGGCGAAGACAGAACAAAAGAAGTCGCTAAGGCGGCAGCTAAATATGATGCCACCAATATTCAGGTTTTGGAAGGGGTAGAGGCTGTCCGCATGCGCCCGGCGATGTATATCGGTGATACGGGGACGCGAGGGTTGCATCACCTCGTTTACGAGGTGGTGGATAATTCCATTGATGAGGCCATGGCGAGTTTCTGCACGGAGATTGAAGTTGTGATTAATGAAAATGAGTCCATCACGGTCATTGACAATGGACGAGGGATCCCCGTGGACATCCACAAAACAGAAAAGAAGCCGGCCGTGGAGGTTGCCTTAACAATGCTTCACGCGGGAGGGAAATTTGATCACCGCAGTTATAAAGTTTCCGGCGGGCTGCATGGGGTTGGCGTAAGCTGCGTTAATGCCCTTTCGGATTGGCTGGAAGTCGAGGTTAAGCGCGACGGACAGATCCATCATCAGCGCTACGAGGCAGGTAAAACGAAAACAAAGTTAACCGTTGTTGGGAAAACAAAATCAACGGGGACCAAAATTACTTTTAAGCCGGACAAGACAATTTTTAAGGAAATAACAAGCTTTTCTTATGACATTTTAGCCAAACGTCTTCGGGAATTAGCTTTTTTAAATCAAGGCCTTCTTATTAAGCTCGTCGATAAACGTCTGAAAAAAGAAAAGGAATCTATTTTTCAGTTTAAGGGAGGGATTGTCTCTTTCGTCGAGAGTTTAACGGCCAATAAAGTCGCGCTCCACAAGGTTGTTTATTTTGATAAAGAAAAAGAAGGAATGCAGTTGGAGGTCGCCATTCAATATGATGATGGCTATGCCGAAAATGTGTTTGCGTATGCCAATAATATTAATACGATCGAAGGAGGAACGCATTTAAGCGGATTTCGTTCGGCTTTAACGCGGGCCGTGAACACCTATGCCAAGGGGAAAAATGTATTAAAAAATGAAGAGGCTATCTCGGGGGAGGATACGCGGGAAGGGTTGACGGCCGTGATCAGCGTGCGCATTCCTAATCCTCAATTTGAAGGGCAGACAAAAAGTAAGTTGGGGAATTCCGAGGCTGAAGGGATGGTTGCCTCGGCTACCTTCGAGGCCTTAACAAAATTTTTCGAGGAAACTCCTTCGGTTGCCAACAAAATTGTCGATAAAGTTATTACCGCGTCTAGGGCCCGTGAAGCGGCCCGCAAGGCGCGGGAGCTCACTCGACGCAAAGGGGCGCTAGAGAGCGGAGGTCTTCCGGGGAAACTCGCGGATTGCTCGGAGAAAGATCCCACTCTTTGTGAATTATATTTAGTGGAAGGAGATTCAGCGGGCGGTTCCGCTAAGCAAGGGCGCGATCGCACCTTTCAGGCTATTTTGCCGTTAAAGGGAAAAATTTTAAATGTTGAGAAAGCCCGTCTGGATAAAATTTTAAGCAATGAAGAAATTCGGATCATTATTACCGCCCTTGGAACAAGCGTGGGCAGTGAATTTAATATTGAAAAATTGCGTTACCACAAAATTATCATCATGTGCGATGCCGACGTTGACGGTTCGCACATTCGAACGCTCTTGTTAACGTTTTTATATCGGCAGATGAGAGCTTTAGTTGATGGAGGATTCGTTTATATCGCCCAGCCGCCTTTGTATAAAATAAAAAGAGGCAAGCGCGAAGAATATATTGAAACCGAAGAAGAGATGAGCGCGTTGATTTTGGAATTAGGAATCGAAGGATTAAAATTCAGGAAAATTAAGGATAAGCAAGAGTATCCTAGTATTCAATTTAAGGAAATATTGAGTGTTTTGGTTGGCCTGGAAAAGCTTGTTGAGATAATGGGCAGGCGTGGGATAAATTTTCAAGAATATATGAAAAAATGTAACAATAATCCCACGAATATGCCACTTTATTTGGTTAAAGTGGAGGGTGAAACCCATTTTGTATATGATGACAAAGAGTTGGCCGATTTAACCAAAGAGGATGAAGAGGCGCAGTACGTTGAAATTTTTGAGCGAGACGAACTTCAAGAGATTGAAATAGCTCTTCGCAAGTGGGGATTGAGCTCCCAGGAGTTTTTAAGCCCTGAGCAGAGAAGCAGTTTTGATGTGAAAGAGAAAAAGAAATCCAAGAAAGATCAAAAAGCGGATACTCTTAAGCCTCTTTTTATTGTTGAGGAAGAAAAGGATAGGCATGAATTTTTTTCCTTGCGAGAGATCTTGGGATTTGTGAGGACTCAGGCTCAAAAAGGGATTCATATCCAGCGCTACAAAGGTTTGGGAGAAATGAATCCTCAGCAGCTTTGGGAGACCACGATGGATCCCGCGCGACGGACAATTTTAAAAGTCATCTTGGAAGACGCGGTTGAGGTGGACAAGACATTTACGATGCTGATGGGAGATGAAGTGGCTCCTCGAAGAGAATTTATCGAAACATACGCCCATCAGGTTAAAGAATTAGACGTATAAAACTAAAGTCGAAAGGTAATCAACATGCGAGATTTATCTGTTCGAGAAAAAATTATTCCTGTTTATATCGAAGAGGAAATGAAAACCTCTTACCTGGCCTATTCGATGAGCGTTATTGTGGGGCGCGCCCTTCCGGATGTGCGCGATGGGTTAAAGCCCGTGCATCGTCGGGTGTTGTATGCCATGAAAGAATTGGGACTTGAAAATAACAAGTCCTACAAAAAATCCGCGCGTATCGTCGGGGAGGTTTTGGGTAAATATCATCCCCACGGCGATGTGGCCGTGTATGACACCTTGGTAAGAATGGTTCAGGAGTTCTCTCTGCGCTGTCCTCTGGTGGATGGGCAGGGGAACTTTGGATCGGTCGACGGGGATGCCCCAGCCGCGATGCGTTATACCGAAGCGCGTTTGGCCGCCATCACCGAAGAGATTTTGAAGGATATCGACAAAAACACGGTTGATTTCTCGCCTAATTTTGATTCCACGCTCGAAGAGCCCACTCTTTTACCGGCGGCATTGCCTAATCTTTTGGTGAATGGATCAAGCGGGATTGCGGTTGGGATGGCCACCAATATGCCTCCGCACAATTTAGCTGAAGTCGTTGACGCGGCTGTCCATCTCCTTGGCAATCCGGAAGCGGTCATTAAAGATTTATGCAGAATTGTTAAAGGACCGGATTTCCCGACGGGAGGGATCATCTGCGGGCGAGAAGGAATCGTTGACGCCTATACCACGGGCCGAGGCAAGGTCATTGTGCGGGCGAAAGCCTCCATTGAACGTCAGAAGGGAAATAGAGATTCTATCATCGTTACGCAAATTCCTTATCAGGTGAATAAAGCTAACTTGATTGAAAACATGGCTAATCTTGTGCAAGAGAAAAAGGTAGAAGGAATCACGGATATTCGCGATGAATCGGACAAGGATGGGATTCGCGTTGTCATCGAGCTGCGACGGGACGTGGAGCCGCAGATTGTTTTAAATTATTTGTATAAACACACGCAGATGGAGACAACCTTTGGCATTATTAATCTGGCCCTGGTGAACAAGAGCCCGAAAGTGCTTAATCTAAAACAGCTTTTGGTGTATTTTATTGACCATCGCCGAGTGATTGTCCGTCGTCGCACACAATTTGATTTGGATCGGGCGTTGAAGCGGGCGCATATTTTAGAGGGGTTAAAGATCGCCCTTAAATTTATTAATCAAATTATTAAAACTATCCGTGAGTCTAAGGGGACTCCTGAGGCCAAGCTGGCCTTAATGAAAAATTTTGAACTTTCCGAAATTCAGGCACAGGCTATTCTTGAAATGCAGTTGCAGCGCTTAACGGCTTTAGAACGCGATAAAATAGAAGCCGAGCATCAACAGCTTTTGAAGGATATCGAAAGTTACAGGTCCATTTTAGCGTCGGAAAAAATGGTGGAAGAGATTATTAAAAATGAGCTTTTAGAGATTAAGAAAAAATATGCCGACGAACGCCGCACGGAAATTGCCGCTAAGGCCGAAGAAATTGAGGTGGAGGATTTAATTGCCGAAGAGGATATGGCGATTATGATCAGCAATACAGGCTACATTAAACGATTGGCTGTTTCCGCTTATCGTCGGCAAAAGCGCGGAGGAAAAGGTGTCACCGCCATGAGTACGAACGAAGAAGATTTTGTCAAACAACTTTTCGTCGCCTCATCCAAAGATTATTTGTTGGTTTTTTCTGACAAAGGTGTTGTGCGGTGGCTTAAGGTATATGAAATCCCCATCGCCTCTCGCGTGGCCAAGGGTAAAAATATTGTTAATTTGCTGACATTTAACAAGGATGAACAGATTAGCGCTATCGTCGCTGTTAAAGAATTCAGCGAAGACCAGTTTTTGGTCATGGCCACTTCCCAAGGGAATGTTAAGAAGACAAAATTATCCGCTTTTAGTAATCCCCGCAAAGGAGGGATTGTTGGGATTACTTTAGAAAAAGGGGATAATTTGATTGGGACATATTTAAGCAACGGGAAGTGCGATATTTTATTAGCCACGAAATTGGGGAAATCTTTGCGTTTTTCCGAAAAAAATATTCGTGATATGGGTCGGGCAGCCAAGGGAGTTCGCGGCATCCGATTAGGGAAAGACGATGAGGTGGTTAGTCTGCAAGTTTTTTCTCCAGATATTGGAAAAACGGGCAGCACCCTTTTGTCGGTGACAAGTTTAGGTTTTACGAAACGTTCAGCGTTTGAGGAATATCGGACGCAGTCCCGCGGAGGCAAGGGGATTATTAATGTCAAAGTGACAGAGCGCAATGGCCCGGTTGTCGGCGTTTTGGCGGTTTTGTCAGATGATGAAATAATGGCTGTAACGAAGCAGGGCATGATTGTGCGTTGCTCGCCGGAAGATATCCGTCAGACGGGACGCAGCGCTCAAGGGGTACGGCTGATTAAGCTCGACGGGAATGATAGCGTTAGTTCCATTGCCCATGTCATCGGTCGCGAGGAAGAGACGGCTGAAGACAAAAGTCCGACAGATAAAGAAGCCGTTGCGACGGCATAATTTCGACCCCATCGTCCCCCGCTTTTCTGATCCAAAAGGTAAGCGGGGTCCCGCCTACCTTTGAAGATAGAATGGCGGGATAGCCTTGCTGGTCAGGACATCCCGCTGAAGTGCAGCGGGGCAGCGCGAGGGAAAGGAACAAAAATATTTACGTTTATATTTTAAAGAGTTTAAAAACTAGCAGGCATTATATTGGCCACACAGAAGATTTACAACGCCGATTAGAAGATCATGATCGAGGTAAGTCGCCCAGCGTTAAGAATTGTGCCGCAATAGACTAGAAGCAATGCGGCGAGAAAAACAGATCAAAAGCTACAAAGGCGGAGACGCCTTTAAAAAATTAATTTTAAAAAACGCATTTGACCCCATCGTCTAGCCTGGTCAGGACACAAGCTTTTCAAGCTTGCAGCGCGGGTTCAAATCCCGCTGGGGTCATTCTTTATTTATTCTGGGGAGATAGTCTGATCAGGATACCCCGCTGAAGTGCAGCGGGGCAGCGCCCCGTTCAGCACGGGCTGGGGTCACTTTTTAAATATTAATGAGCAAAAACGCGGAAATGACAGACGTAATGTTTTACGAAGTTTTCAAAGAAGAGGAGGCCGCCTTAAGAAAAATTTTGCCTAAATCACTCCGCGCCGTTTTTACCTGGGAAACTATTCAAGAAAGTAAAGATCGAAAACCGTCTGCCACGCTAATCAGTATTCGCACACAGTCGCGTATTCCTTCAGAATGGGCCCCGCAATTAAAAGGAATTTTAACGCGCAGTCAAGGGTTCGACCATTTAGTTTCTTTCCGTCAGAAAGCGCAAGAAAAAATACACTACGGTTATTTAGGCGATTATTGCTCCCGCGCCGTCGCCGAACACGCCATTCTTGCCATGCTGGCGCTTTTGCGCAAACTTAAGACGCAGATAAAGCATTTTTCTCAATTTAAACGAGATCAGATCACTGGGTTCGAATGTAAAGGCCGCAACGCATTGGTTGTCGGGGTTGGAAACATTGGTAAGGAAATTGCGCAGATAGCCCACGGGTTAGGCATGAATGTCAAGGGAGTGGACGTTGTTAAACGATTAGAAAGTTTGTCGTATGTTTCTTTGGCCAAAGGATTAGCTTGGGCTGACGTTGTTTTTTGCTCGCCGGAACTCACCGACAAAACCAGAGGCCTTCTTTCTTATGCGACTTTAAAACAAGTTAAGCGAGGTGCGATTTTTATTAATATTGCTCGGGGAGAAATTTCTCCTTTAGCGGGTTTAAAAAGGCTTCTTGATGAGAAAAGAATAAGTGCTTTAGGGCTCGATGTTTTTGAGGAAGAGAACGACATCGCTGAGGATTTAAGGGGCTACAGCCAAGAATTAAGGGAGACCAGCCGTTTAATTCTTGATCTCAAGGATAGGGACAATGTTATTTTTACGCCCCACAACGCGTTTAATACCAAAGAAGCCCTTGGCCGAAAGGCTTCTCTGGCGGTAGAATCTATTCAAGTTTTTCTAAAGACTGGACGGTTTCCTTGGCCTGTGCCTAAATTATGAAAGGAGCAAGAGATGCTTAAAATTTATGGATCAGATTTATCCGCGCCGGCTAATAAAGTGCGATTCGCGGCCAATGCCTTGGGATTAAAATACGAATACATTCGAATCAATTTAAGAGAAGGTGAACATCGAAAAGAGGAATTCTTAAAACTCAATCCGGCGGGCAAGATCCCCGTGATCGATGACGACGGTTTCGTTCTTTTTGAGAGTAACGTCATTATTAAATATTTGTGTGATAAAAATAATTCTTCGCTCTATCCTAAAAACTTAAAAGAGCGGGCGATCGTCGATCAATGGGTGGATTTTGGAAGCATGCATGTCGGGACGGCGCTGATGAAGGTTGTCTATAACCGCGTATTTGCGCCAATCCGTAAAATTGCGGTCGATGAAAACTCGATTAAAGAAGGCTTGAATTTTCTTGGCCGATTTTTGCCGGTGGTAGATAATCAATTAGGGAAAAATCCGTACATAGCAGGTAAAAATTTAACGGTGGCAGACATTAATTTATTGGCGCTTTTAGATCCGGCCGAAATGGCGGAAATTGATTTATCCAAATATGAGAATTTAACCGTCTGGCGCAATAAATTAAGACAAGAAAAATTTTACACGGATTGCCACAAAGAGTATGGGGAAAGCTTGAAACCGTCCATGGCCAAGAAATAATGAAAACAGCGGTGATTCAGTTAAGCGCGGGAAGCAATAAAAAGGAAAATATTGCCAAAGCGATTTCTCTGGTAAAACAGGCCATTGGTGAAAAAGCAGAATTCATTGCTTTGCCTGAAGTATTCCCTTTCCGAGGACGGGTCAAGGAATCTTTATCTTCTTTGGTCGAAGATGTCCCCGGGGAATCGATTGGGCCTTTGCAAGAATTGGCGAAAAAACATCAAGTATTTATTTTGGCCGGCTCCATTTATGAAAAAGGGCTAGGCAAGGGGAAGGCTTACAACACATCGATTTTGATTAATGCCCGGGGAGAAATCGCCGCGGCGTATCGCAAGATCAATCTTTTTGATTTAGAACTGGGTGAGAAGAAAATTAAGGAATCGGAGTATTTTGTGGCTGGCCAAAAAACGGTGACCGCGCGGGTTAAAGATTTTTCCGTCGGACTTTCAGTTTGTTACGATATAAGATTTCCAAATTTATATCAGGAATATTCTCGTCAAGGAATAGAGGTGATATGCGCGCCTTCCGCCTTTACGTACGAGACAGGAAAAGCCCACTGGAAAACGCTGCTGCGGGCCAGGGCCATTGAAAATCTTTGTTACGTGATCGCGCCAAATCAGTGCGGGGGGCAAGGCGACATAACCCGTTGTTACGGGCACAGTTTAATTATTGGTCCGTGGGGAGATATTTTAGCTGAGGCCTCCGAAGATAAAGAAGAAATTATCTTCGCGGATTTAAATAAAGACGTTCTTTTGGAGAAAAGAAAAATTTTGCCGTCGTTGAGAAAATAAAAGAATATTGTAAAGGGGGATGTCATGTCGAATCAAATCATTCGTGTCACGGTCACCGGCGCCGCCGGTCAAATTGGCTATGCCCTGCTTTTTCGTATAGCCGCCGGAGAGATGTTTGGGCCGGACACAGCGATTCATTTGAATTTGCTGGAAATAGAGCAAGCCCTGCCTGCTCTTAAAGGGGTGGTGATGGAATTGGAAGATTGCGCCTTCCCGCTGCTTAAATCCGTTACTCCAACGGCGGATTTAAATGTCGCCTTTAAGGACGCGGATTGGGCATTGCTCGTCGGGAGTGTTCCCAGAAAAGCAGGGATGGAGAGAGGGGAGCTCCTTAAAATTAACGGCAAAATTTTTATCGACCAGGGCAAGGCTTTGTCGGAATGCGCAAAACCAACCTGTAAAGTGCTGGTCGTTGGGAACCCTTGCAATACAAATGCCAACATTGCTAAGTCGGTTTGTAAGAATATTCCTCCTAAGAATTTTTTCGCCATGACCATGTTAGATCAAAATCGGGCTGTCGCGCAATTGGCAAAAAAAGCGGGGAGAGACATTCTTGATGTAAAAAATTTAGCCATTTGGGGCAATCATTCCACCACGCAATATCCGGATTTTTATCACGCCACAATTCAAGGGAAGCCCGCCTTGGAGGTGATTCGTGATGAAAATTGGCTGCAAACCACATTCATGGATATTGTACAAAAAAGGGGAGCGGAGATCATTAAGGCGCGCGGGCTTTCTTCAGCTGCTTCAGCCGCGAATGCTGTCAGCGACACTGTAAAAAATTTGAATCGGCCGACCCCCCCCAATAATTTCTTTTCAGTGGCTGTCTCATCCGATGGGAGTTATGGCGTAGAAAAGGGGTTGATGTTTAGTTATCCTATTCGTCTGAATGGACAAAACTGGGAAATCGTTCAGGGCATCGAACACAACGCTTTTGGGAAAGAACGGCTTAAAATAACCCAAGAAGAACTTATCTCAGAAAGAGAAGCGGTCGAAAGTCTTTATCTGCTTACGTAAATTATTGGCAGATAAACTACTTTGGGACAATGGTTTATAAGTTTTAGATGATATATCAAAAAAATATTAAAGACCTTGCCTTTTTCGCTGTTAGGCTGTATACTTAATATTATTCATTTAAATTTTTTTAAATTAACTAAAAAAGGAGAGCGGGAATGTCCAAAAACAAAGTATCTTTTTTTATCATTTTTTTAGTTTTTTCTTTAACTTTTTTAGGATGCGATCAGATATCCGCTGTTTTCGAATATTTTAAAAAACCCCAAAAACAAGAAACCGCCGCCGTCAGCTCCACACCTTTTGCTAACGCGCAAGAAGAAGTTAAGGTTGAAAAGAAAGAAGAAAAAAAGGCATCCTTGCCCGCTAATGTTTTAGCCAAGGTTGGGAGCTGGACGATTACTTTAGAAGAATTTAACCAAAGACTTAGCGCCCTCAAAGAAGCCATCCCGGATCTGGATGTTAACGATCCCGAAACCAAGAAACTAATGTTGGAAGAATTGGTAAGGCAGCAATTATTGGTTTGGGATGCCGAGAGAAAGGGTGTGGCCCAACAAAAAGATATTTTAGACGCTATTGATGAATTCCGTCGGACTTTACTTGTTCAAGAGGTGGCTAAAAAAATCGTAGAGGATCTTGCGGCAACAGAAGAAGAAGCCAAAGAGTTTTACGAGCTTAATAAAGACAAAATTGTGGAACCTCCTCAATGGCACTTAAGAGAGATCGTGGTTGACGCCCAATTAAAAGCTAATGAACTCTCGGTTGAAATATTAAAAGGGGGAGATTTTGTCGAAATAGCGAAGCAAAATTCCAAGAGCGAGACGGCAGCTCAGGGGGGAGATTTAGGCACGGTCAGCGAGGCCCCATTCCCTGAGATGGATAGCATTCTGGCCTCCTTAAATACTGGAGACGTGAGCAGTGTTTTTAAATGCCCCGATGGTTATTGTATCATTAAGGTAGAAGAAAAAAAAGGCGGATCTCCCATTCCTTTTGAAGACATTAAACAGGAAATCATTGATGACAGAACAGCGTTTAAGCAGCAGCAAGCTATTTTGGAGCACATTAATAAACTTGAAAAGGAAATAAAAGTAGAAAAAAATGAAAGTCTTTTGAAATAATTAGGGTAAGGAGCGCAATGAATATAGAAAATAAAAAACAGGTTGCGACAATTCTTTTAGCCATTGGATTAGGATTGGTTGCGACGTTTTTAACCAGTCAATATGTTACCAAAAGCGTAACTCAGCAGACGCAAATGTTGGCGCAAGATTACAAAAATCAAACAGGAGCCCTGCTTAATGAAATAGAGTTGTTGAAAAATGAATATCGAAAACTAGCGGCTCAGCAAGTTGCCTTAGCCAGGCAGCCAGCCTCTTCACAGCCTAAGGAGGTAGCTTCACCTCCGGAGGCATCGTTTTCCATGAAAACACCCCCAGGGAAAAGAGCCTTGACGGTTTTAATCGATTCTTTGTCCGCTGTGGGAGGATTGATTAAGTCAGGAGATTTTATTGATATTATTGCCCAATTAAATATTCCTGACCCTCAAGATCCAAAAGCTGGCACGCAAAAAGTCACCACGGTTTTGTTTCAGAATATTCAAGTGTTAGCGATAGGGACCAATTTTTTCCCTTCCGCGGATATTTCTATTTACCAAAGTCAACAACAAGCAAGGTCTTTATATGTGACTCTCGCCCTCGATCCTGAAGAGGCCGGATTGATTGTTTTCGCGCAGTCTAATGGCAAATTGCAATTATCTTTAAGGTCGCCTGATGAAAAAGAAACAAAAGTCCTGCAGGTTGCTTCGTGGGATGCTTTATCAGATTTTGTTTTAGAGCGACAGGGGACAGAATTAATGGTGCCTAAAGAAAGGGGTAACATTGAAGCGGTGGAGGGAGGAGAAAGGCCCTCGGGAGACGTTAAGCCTTTTATTCAGATCTTTAAGGGAGGTCAACAATTATAAGTGTTGGGAGCTATTAAAAGAAATATGAAATTTTTTAAAATTGTCCTACTTTTTCTTCTCACAAATTTTTCCTCTTTAATGGTCTTTGCCCAGGAAGAGGCTATCGACACTTCCTATGTTAACGAAGTTCATATGGTCAAAGGAGACCTGGAGACGTTGACTGTTTATTCTCTAACTAGGCTCTCTTTAAATGATCCTTCGATAGTCGATATTGTCAACGTGGATGACAAAAAAATATTACTCGTCGCCAAAAACATTGGACAGACTTCCCTTTTTTTATGGGACGAGAAGGGTAAGAGGCAGATTTCTATTCATGTTTACACTCAAGGACTAGATTTCACGAAAGAAAGACTGATGCGGCTTTTCGCGGCCGCCAATATAGGCGAGGTAAGTTTAGGCATTAATGATCAAGAGGGGAAGATTGTTCTTGTGGGGAATCTTTCCGAAGAAAAGAAAGCGCATTTCGATCAAATTACCGCCCCATTTGCCAATGAAATTATCAATTTAGTCAAGGCGGTTAAAACGGAAGAGATGGTCCAGGTTGACATGCAAATTACGGAGCTTAATGAAACGCTTGCCAAAGCCTTGGGGATCGATTGGACCACATCGGTTACTTACAACGAGACGTTGCCTAAATTTGATGATGGCAGTATTTCCGATTTATTAAAAATAGGAGATTTTGCGCGCGCCGCGGCTCTTTCGGCGAAAGTTAGCGCTCTTGTTGAAGAAGGGAAGGCACGAATTCTTTCTCAGCCAAGATTAGTTGTCATTAGCGGCCAGGAGGCATCTTTTCTTGTCGGCGGAGAAATTCCTATCAAGACAACAACAACAACGGATTCCGGATCTACGCAAGAAAATGTCTCGTTTAAACCCTACGGAATTAATATGACGGTTACGCCAACGGTTGTAGAAAATAGAGTTGATGTCCTTTTGAATGTGAGTGTCAGCGAAGTGGACACCTCCACCGCCAGTAGCGTGAACGCGTCGGTGGCATTTTCAACGAGAAGCGCGAGTACGCGATTAAATCTTGAGGACGGTCAGCTGATTATTTTGGCTGGTTTAATTAAGAAAAATAATAGTGAAAAGATTAAGAAGGTTCCTTTTTTGGGAGATATTCCGATTGTTGGATTGTTATTTCGAAGCAAGTCGCAGCCGGCAGAGTTGGAGCAAGAGTTGATTATTTCTTTAAGGCCGCATATTTTAAGCAACGTAGAGGGACTTCAAGAAAGCGTAATATCTCCAGCTGTCTCTGCGGCTACTTTGCCAATCGAAGAAGTTCGCGTGACATTAGAAGAGCCTCCTCAGCCGTCTGCGCCCAGCACAGAAGTTTTAAGCAAAGAAGCCCCTTTAAATATTCCCGATGAAATATTTGAATATATTCAAACTGTTCAAGACAAAATATCTAAGGCTATCGAATATCCTCGGGATGCCTTAAAATATGGCTGGGAGGGAAAAGTTAAAATAGGTTTACTTATTTTACAGGATGGATCATTAGCTTTGGCTTCGGTTAAAGAGTCCTCAGGTTATGAAATTTTTGATGAGAATGCCTTGAACACAGCCAAGGATATGGCGCCTTACGCAAGCTTCCCTCCAGATACGGATCTTCAGGAATTAAATATAACAATACCCATTGTTTATAGTCTTAATAAAGATTAATTGAGAAATTCAGATTAATAAAATTTACCATGGATAGGTAAAAATGGGCGCTAAAACTATTACTGTTTTTGGAAATAAAGGCGGAGTTGGAAAGACCTTTGTTACAGTCAATCTGGCAACCTCTTTGGCTTTGGGTGGTCAGAGGGTTTTGGTTGTGGATATGGATTTGCAGGCCGGGCAGGATATGGCGCGTATGCTTAATTTGTCTCCCGCGCGTTCCATGGTAGACCTTTTTTCTCTGCTAGAATCTTCCCCTGGGCCCGATATTATCCATAAAAATGCGACACCCCATACTTGTGGATTAGAATTTCTCCCCGCGATTAACAATGTTAAACAATTAGGGCATATTACGCCCGAAAACATCAAACCTTTTTTTAAAAAAGCCGCCTTAGAATACGAATATATCCTCGTTGACGTCGGGAATGTGTTTAGCGAAACGCTCATTACGGTTTTGGATTATTCTAATTTAATTCTCCTGGTAGCCACTCCGGACATTTTAGCTATTTATCAGACAAAATGGTCTTTGGATGTCTTGCAGAGTCTTCAATTTCCTTTAAAAATGGTTAAGGTTATTTTGAATCGCTCGGAGAGCAGGGGCAGCTTTGCTTGGCAGGAAGTAAAATCGGCTCTTTCCTGCGACATCTTTGGACATATCCCTTCAGATGGCCGCGTGGTTGGCATGGCTTTAAATCGAGGGATTCCTTGCGTTATTGACGATCCTAAAAGCAAAGTTTCAGAAGCATTCAGTAAAATGGTGACATCTATAAAAAAGGATAATATTTTTCTTCTAGCCACGGAAGTAGAGAGGTTGCGGACAGATGACTCATCGAAAGTGGAACAATTTTGGGAAAAATTTGGTATTTCTCAGAATTGGGGGGCGTTAGAGGGAACTCCCATCACGGAAGAAGATGAAGTTATCGCTTTAAAGAAAAAGGTGCATGAAAAGTTGGTGGAGCGGTTAAATTTAGAAGGCATTTCCCCTGAAGCCTTAAGCGATCCTCAGGCGGCTCAACGAATTAAAAAATCATCGGAAGAAATCGTGACCAATTTATTAATGGAAGAAACGGGAGGTAAAATTACTTCCCACGAAGAGAGGGTCCGTTTGGTGCGCGACATTATTAACGAAGCGTTAGGATTAGGACCCTTGGAAGATTTTTTAGCCGATCCGGATGTTACGGATATTATGGTCAATAATAAAAATGAAATTTATGTCGAGAAAAATGGGAAAATAATTTTAACAAATAGAAAATTTATTTCTGACGGGAAAATGCGCGCGATTATTGACCGGATTATCGCTCCGCTAGGGCGGCGCATCGACGAATCTACCCCCATGGTGGACGCCAGACTTCCCGACGGGTCGCGTATTAATGCCATTATTCCTCCGCTTTCTTTAGGCGGCCCCATGATCACGATTCGTAAATTTGGCAAGGAACGATTAAAAATAGAGGAATTGCTGCAGAAACACAAAACTTTATCAGATCAAATGTCGGATTTTCTGAATGCCTGCGTGTTGGGGCGGCGCAATATCATTGTTTCCGGCGGAACGGGAGCCGGTAAAACAACGCTTCTTAATGTTATTTCCGAATTTATTCCTGATAACGAGAGAATCATCACCATTGAGGACGCCGCTGAATTGAAATTAAGGAAAAGTCATTGGGCAAGGCTTGAATCTAGACCGTCTAACATTGAAGGAAAGGGAAGCGTGACGATTCGTGACTTATTTATCAACAGCCTTCGTATGCGTCCGGACAGAATAATTATCGGAGAATGTCGAGGCGCGGAAGTTTTGGACATGTTGCAGGCTATGAATACGGGTCACGATGGTTCCATGACCACGCTCCACGCGAATTCGACAAAAGATGTTTTGGTCAGAATGCATTCCATGATTCTTTTAAGCGGTGTAGAACTCCCCGTCAGAGCCATTAATGAAATGATTGCTACCGCCATTGACATTGTCGTGCATATCAATCGTTTTTCGGATGGATCCCGAAAAATCACGGGAATCAGCGAAGTTATTGGATTGAGCAGCGACTTCCAGTTGGAGCTCAGAGACGTGTTTGTTTTTAAGCAGGCTGGTATTAACGCGGAAGGTGTTGTGTTGGGGGAGTTTCAGCCCACAGGTTACATTCCGCAATGCCTGGAAGAGTTAACCTCAAGGGGTATTCCCGTTGACAAGCGGATGTTTTCCAAATAATCAATTCAATTGAAACTTTTTAATGTTACAAGACAAACGCCGTTAGCCCAAGATGTAAGAATCGCGGATACTTTTCTTTCCAGGATGATTGGTCTTATCGGAAAGAAACAAATTTTTCAGGAAGAAGCGCTTCTGATCCCGCGTTGTCAGTCAATCCACATGTTTTTCATGTCTTTTAGTATTGACGTCTTGTTTGTCAGCAAGGAAAATCGTGTCGTGGGCATGGTAAAAAACATCCGTCCCTTTTTTTTAAGCCCCATTTTTTGGAAATCAAGCTACGCTGTCGAACTTCCTGCCGGAAAAATTGTCCAAACTCAAACGTCGTTGGGAGATATTTTAATTTTAGAAAAATAAGACGATTTTTTTAGAGTATGGTATACTAAAGTAAGTTTTTAATGTCCAATCTAAAGGAATAAAATAATGGGTGTTATCCATAAATTAAAAGAAAATATTATCCATTTTGTTCTTGAGCAAAAAAAAATCAATCCCGCCATTAGCTGTCGGCAGATTTCTGTTTTAATAGCCAACCAATTTAGTACCAACGTCTCCAAGTCTTCGGTCAATAAAATTTTACAAGAAGCCGCGCTCAGCAGCTCTGTAGGGCGGAGAGTCGCTTTGGAAAATGTCCAAAAAAAGAAATTTCAAATTCCCTCTGAAAGAAAAAAAGAAATATTGCAAGATCTAGACAAGTTTAAAAAAAGCGAGATCTCTGGGGATGCGAATTTACCCGCGGCAGAGGAAAAGCCCGCTCCTTTTGTCCCTGCTGATCATTTTCAAAAACGCGTCAACTATTTAAGGGAAGAGAGAAACAAATCTAAGGGCTTGGCTTGTCAGGGGATGGGTTTTATTTTTATCAAAGCGGCTCAGTGGGCCACTTCAGAAAAATTTTTGCCCGCGCAGGCACTCCAAAGGATTTTGAATCGTTCGGGTAATAAAAGTACGGAAGATTTAGAAAACGCGTGTGAAGCCCTTTTTTTATTAAACCTTAATCACGAGTTATCGTGGTGGAGTCATCCCAAGGACAACTCCGTAGTAACAAATTTTAAAGAAGAGGCTGAAAAAATAGGACAATCTATTCCTCTTGCCATTGAATACAATGCCAAACGACAAGAGGCTTTGGGGCAAGAGGTAAGCGGTTTTAAGCTTTGTTTGGAGGATGGGACAGAGATTGTTTTTGATCCTTCCTTAACTTCTGTTTGGTTAGAAAATGTCCCGTCGGAGCTGTCCGTTCCTTTGAATAAAGCCCTTGTATTTTTATCTAAATATTTAATGGGCAACAGTCAAAGCGTCGTTTTTAAAATGGTTTCATCTGGTCCGTCAGAATATTCTAAAGAATTTTATGAAATGGCATCCATTTTCGAAGGGGTTGAAGGCAAGGCTATTAAAAAAATATCGGTTTTAGATAAAAATAATCAAGAATGGGTTTCTTTCCCCTACAGCCTTCTTCTTCGAAAGAGAAGAACATTTCTATTAGGAGTTTGGCCGTGGCAAAGAGAGTTTTTGGAATTGATCAAGAGTGCTAAATGGCCCATCAAAACGCCCTATTACCACGAGGCGCTGGATGCGGTCGTTTATTTCGCGGAGACAAAAATGGACTTTGTCACCAAAGAATGGAAACAGATGGATGGCTTAAGGGTTGTAACGCTTTGGCAGGACAAAGAAGCGGATCCTCAATTAATGATTTTAACAAATCAAAAAGACGCTTCGGCGGAAGAAATCGTTAAGACGTTCATGCTTCGATGGCCTAACTGGAAGGAATATCAAGAAAAAAATATTATCCTGTTTGGCGAGCAAGGCACTCCTTTAAAGAAGGAAGACATGGCGCAAAGATCAGATATCAGGGCACGCGCATTAAATGAAATTTTCAAGGATTACGCGGAAGGTCTCCACGAGTTTTGTCAAAGGCATTTCTTCCCGCCATCCTGGGATAAGGTAGATGTAACGACAGCCATATCAAAGATATATGGCACGGTCGGGTTTACGCAAGATAGGGCAGACTGTCAAAGGATAAGCCTGGTTTCTTCTCCGGACGCTGTTCCGGCGGCCGATTTAGCTTTTATGGTCAAAAAGTTCAATGAAAGCTGTGTTTGGAATCCTCAGGGGCAGAGAGTATTGCTCGGAGTGGTTGACAACGTTTAAGTTTTATGGTATGCTTTAGTAGGAAAGTAGGAAATAGGTGGAAATTAGGAGAAAGTGAATGGTTACGCAGATACGAGAAAAAGGTCAGATTACAATCCCAGCGGATATCAGGGAGTCCTTGCGTTTGTCGAAAGACTCTCTATTGTCTATTGCTAAAGTAGGCAACGCGATTCTCTTGGTCCCCGGGGTATCGGTTTTTGAAGATGTTTCGGCAAAATTTTCAAAAGCAGCTAAAGAAAAAGGGATCACTCTTGAGAACCTCTTAAAGGATTTGAAGGAATTGCGTCGTCAAGATGCTTAAATGATTATTCCTCCCTATCGAGTCTTCTTTGATACCAGTGTTTATATCGCCGCATTGCTTTCTCCGTCAGGCGCGGCAGGAGAACTAGTCCGCTTGGCCGAAGCGCGTGTTATTCAAATGGTTGTTTGTGAGGAAGTTATTAGAGAGAGCGACAGGGTTCTATTGGCCAAATTCCCCGAGCTTATTCAAGAAAGCCGTAAGCTCTGGAAACATCTCGGTCCTGAAATAGCGCCAGAGCCGACTTCAAGTCAAGCCAAGCCATTTTTAGAAAAATTGCCGAAGGCTGATGGGATGATTCTCTGCGCCGCTCACCTAGTCAAACCTTCAGCCTTTGTCACATGGAATACCCGCGATTTTTTAACCTCCGCCGTTACGGCACTCGTTGATTTTCCACTTCTCGTGCCCGGCGATTGTCTTAAGCTTTTTAGGCAATGGATAGGAAGAAATTTTTAGTCGCATGGCTTGACACCTTAATGATATATGCTATACTTTAAATGCGAAATAAAAATTTGTTTAACAGAACGCTAGGAAACTCTACGCCGAAAGGTGTTTTTTGTTTGCCCTAAAGATTTTTTTGGGGCGGATAATCTGTTAAGCACGTAGGTGAGTTGCGATGGGGCATTTTTTCACAAAAAAAAATAAAAAAGGCCAAAACTTAATAGAATATGCCATCGTCGCATCTATTGTTTCCGCTGCCGTGATTGCCATGAGCACCTATGTGTTCCGTTCCGTTCAAGCGAGTCAACAGATGATCCAAAAAGAATTCAGGAATTAATAAAAACGAGGAGGAAGCAGATGTTAAAAAGAAACGCAATACAGAGGCCGCATAAAAAGAAAAAGGGCCAAAGCACCGTAGAATACATTGTCTTAGTTGCTGCCGTCCTAGGCGTTATTTTAGTATTCTTAGGACCAAGCGGAGTCTTTCAAAAAGCATTTAATAGCATTTTAGGGACTGGAACAGGGAGTATGCTTAATTTAAGCAATCGGCTCTCCGAGTCTTATCATAATTAAAAAAAATTGGTTCATTTGTGAGGAGGGAAACCAATGTTTAGAAAATTAATCAAAAATAAAAAAGCACAAAATACAGCGGAGTACGCGCTTCTGATCGCGCTCGTTGTCGCGGCCATCATTGCCATGCAGACCTACGCGCAGAGGGCTCTTCAGGCGAGAGTGCGCGATGCGTCGAGTTATTTGACCACTTTGTCGCCGGATGGTGGTGCCGGCATAGGCACTACCGCTCAGTACGAGCCATATTATCTTGAGTCAAGCTACGATGTTACCAGCACGGATACGGACACGCAGACTTTATTATGCGCGACAACACAGCAGTACACGCTTTCTAACAGGAGTCGCGCTTTGGGTGGTTATCAGAGTTCTTTTTACAATGATGATTCCGGCGGCGGTATGGGTAGTTTCGGCGTTAATCCTGGCTTGCGATAAAATTAGGAGGACTTTCGTAATATTCAGCTTGTTTCAGAGAAAAGCACGAAAATTTTTAAAAAAATTTTCAATTAATTGTGAGGAGGAAAATCCATGTTTAAGTTTTTTAACAGAAAACGAAAAAAAGGACAAAGCACTCTTGAGTACGCTGTGTTGATTGTCATTGTGATCGGAGCTCTTTTGTCTTTGCAGGTTTATATTAAGCGAGGTATTGGAGGCCGTTTTAAGAGCGCTTCGGATGACATCGGCGATCAATTCTCCATCGGGAATATGAATTACGTTCATAGGACATCGACAACGAGTTCCACTAGAGAAACGTTTCTGGCAGGCGTAACGAATAGCGTCTTATTAAATGATGAAATAACAATTGATGAAACCAACTCGTTGGTCTTCAACAATGAAATTGAATACTGGGGTGAATAAGTTTTAAGAGAATTCTCTGTGAACTTAGTAGCGTTTTTAAAGAATAATGGCTTACTTGGGGGGAGAAAACTTCGGGTAGGCCATTGTTTTTGGTGAACGAGGTGAAGGATTTCCGTAAAAGCATGTTTAAATATTTAGCAAAAAATAAGAATGGGCAGACAACGGTTGCTGAATATGTCCTAGTCTCATTTGTGATCATCGCGTCAATAACGACGATGATGATTTATTTTAAGAGGGCGGTTCAGGCCAGGATTTACGATACGCGTCAGGCGATGCTCAATATCGTCGCCACTGAGGCAAAAGGGCATTACACGGGAAATATTTATATCGAGTATGAGCCATATTACACGCATACAGAAACTACGATGTCTCAAGAGTCTACGGCCAATACAGAATATCACGGCGTAAAATTTGGTGATTGGACAGGAAAAAAGTTTAGAGATATTACGAATGTTGAAACAACAAGCGAGACATTGCCTCCCAAGGACGCGGATTAGATGTTCAGAGACATAAAGAGGGGCAGGCCCCTCCTACGGCCGATAGGTTCCCCCAGGGAACGGGGCAGGCCCCTCCTACGGCGGGGCAGGCAAGCTCAGTCGTTGATTGAATATTCGATGGTGATTGGCATTGTTGTCGCTATTTTAGTCGCGATGCAGCCTTTGATTAAGCGTTCGACTCAAGGGATGATTAAGCTGGTGGCTGATCAAATAGGGATCCAAAATCAGTCGGATCAACCGTTTGATTCTTCTAGCTATTTAAATATCACGTACTCAACCACGCGAACAACTCTTTTTGAGGAGAGAACAGAGCACAATACAATGGCTAATTATATTTACAGCGATATTTCCGTAACGCATTCTACTCAAGTGATGAATTTAGGAGTGTCTGAATAAGGGAAGGAAGTTTTAAGAATGATCAGAAGAAGACAGAAAGGGCAATCGGTGGTTGAATACGCGGTGCTCTTAGTCATTGTCATGGGAGCCTTGGTCGCGATGACGAATTATATTAAAAGAGCCGTGCAGGGACGATGGAAAAGTGTCGTCGATGATATGGGCGATCAATACGATCCGCGGCTGACGGAAATAAAATTAAATCACACTATTGAGGTTGAGACTGATTCTACCATTCGAGCCGTTACTTTGGGTGCCGGAGAGACAGGGTATTGGACCTCGAGGGTTGATCAAACGAATACAACGGAAAAGAAGATCGGGCATATGATTACAGGACCAGAGCCAGATGAAAATTGATCAAATAAAATTTAAAGAACGAGCTCAAACGGCGAGTGAATTGGCCATTTTTGGGTCTATTCTTATTTTTGTTTTAGGAATGATTGTTAACCAAACGGTCGGGTTTAGTTACGCGCAAAACCATTATTTAAGGGCCATGCGTCTGGCTATGAAAATATCGTATCTTTACTCCGAAGGCCTTGTCAAAGACACGAACGGCGAATATATTGATAAAAATGGGAGTGGCTCCCGCAATAACGCCACGGTGCTCTTGATTGAAGATCGCCTGACGGTTGATTCAGGCAAATACGGCGCGGTTGACCGCGCGCCGCAGATTATTAATGTTTCCGCGTCGCACAGCCGTCATTTTTTTGAGCCGTTTGAGGATGGCGACGAAGAAGACGCGGCGATAGTTGATGTCTTTGTTAACGGCAAACATTTTCCGTTAACAACGGGTCGATTTAAAAGAGTTTGTTTGGCTGAAACAATTGAAAAGTGTAAGTACAACGATGACGGAATAACTCCTAACGGTTGGGATGAATGGTCGCCTAACTCTTGGGATTCTGAATGTGCCGAGGTAGCTTCTGCGGTTGGGGTGTTTTATGATTATGAAGCATTTGGCGTGTGGTCTTGTGCTTACGATGCCACCCCAGAAATAGTCGGGTGTAAGAATTTATATTCTGTGATCACTAATCATCCGAACTCGGAGGATTGGTGTGATGGAAGGGACGTCATCAGTCCGTGTTTGACGAATTTATCAGCGAATGAACGTTTTGATTTGGATAGGGATGGGGTGACTGATGTCCCCGAGGATCCCAATGACCCTCAAGCCGAGGCAATACGTCAGCAATTTTCCTGGCAGTGGTTTAGGATCAAAGGTATTAATTTATTAGAAACAAGCGAAAACCCAGATGATCGTTGTCGGCCTATAGTAACTCTTGGGCCAGGCGAAGAAGGGATGATTTTTGATTCAGATCTTGAAATAGACGCCAAAAATATTCTGGTCGATGTCGACGGAGACTTGAAAGAGGAAATGATTGTAAAAAACTCTGACACCGATTCTAATGCCGTTATGAAAAATGTGACGGTCTGGGATAGTCAGGATGGGGATATGGATTTGACTATCAGTGATCAGGAAACAGATAAAGTCCGTCCGGGGTTTACTCAAGATTTGGTGATGTATACCCGCGTAAAATCTCCGGATATTAATGAAGCGGAAAGCGGCACGTATTTGCGTATTGAGCAGGGGAAGATCTGTAATCCCTCAGGGGACAAACAATGTTACCGCTCAGTCCAAAAGAATGATCATGTCGATATTGTCGAGAGAGCATTGCAGTTAAGCAACAATACTAATCGTTTTTGTCAGGTGATCGTTGATGAGGAAAACAAGGAGGTTCGCTTGGATAAAGACGATGGTAACGATCCTTTGCCCACAACAGTCGATGGTTTGCCTAACCCGGTCGAGGTTTGCTGTGATGCTGAAATTTGTGAGCCAGGGGGGGTGACTGTTCCAGGAGAGGAAGAGGGCGGCACATGTTTTGATAAATATAACATTGACAAGACATGTATGTTTGTGGGAACTTGGTATGATCATGACGATGACGATAATGCTTCCACGCCAGAGAAGTTCTTCCCTCCGACGATTTTTGTCAGAAGCCGGATTAAAGACGCGCATGGGCGGATGTGGGTAACCGATACAAGCGATGATCCGTATGTGGAGTTTAAATAAACCTTCGATTTTCCCTCCCCTTTAATGGGGAGGGTTAGGGAGGGGTTAATGGGAGGTAGCAGTTGATAGCCAATATGATTCTTAGGGCTAGAAATTTAAGGAATAATCTTACGGAAGCGGAGAAATATATTTGGTACATGCTTCGATCTGGGAACTTAGGGGCCAAATTTCGCAGACAAGCTGTCATTGGAAGATACATTGTGGATTTTGTATGTTATGAAAAAAGACTAATTATTGAAGTTGATGGAGGACAGCATGCCGATAGCATGGCGGATAAAGAACGAGATGAATGGTTGAAGAGAGAGGGTTTTGAGGTTTTACGATTTTGGAATAATGATGTTCTTGAAAATAGGGAAGGAGTATTAGAGAAAATAATTGAATGCTTAACCTCCCCCTCCCTGACCCTCCCCACAAGCCCCGCCTTTGGCGGGGCAAGGGGGAGGGAAACACGTTGGCACGCGGGGCAGGCGATTATGGAATTTACTTTTTGCATGATTGTCGCGCTTTTAATGATTTACGGCATGGCCATGATTTTCCGTTGGGTTGGAATGGATTTTGCCGGACGACGCGTTGGCTATGAGAATTCGCTCTTTAGCAATGTGGTTGAAGAATATGGGATTTGTCTAGAATGGGATGACGAACCATCAGGGTGCCTTGAGGCTTCGGGGGATGTTTGTTTGTGGACCCCGTGCTGTCCTTGTCTTGATTTGAGTACTCCAGAGGATGGGCCGTTGAAACAGCTAGAAGGTTCCTTTTATACACCCGCAAGAATGAACGCGGTGTGGGGAGGGGAATGAAGATATGTTTAAATTCATCAATCGAATAATGAGAAGACCGAGGGCGGGGCAGGTGGCTATTATTTTAATTTTAGCCATCGGCATAGGAATTATTTTTTACGCGGTTTCGGTCAATTTGGGAAGTCTTTCGCAAAATAAATTGATGACGACCTTGGCGTCTAATATCGGCGCTTCCCAGCTCGCTTCTTCCGTAGCCAGTTACGGTCAGAGTCTGCGAGAAACGATGCTCGATGGGCAGACTGAGTTCTGTAAATACAATGGTGTGTTAGGAGCCATTCTTACCTTCTTTGTCGTTGTGATAGGTGTGATTTTATCCATCCTGACTGGAGGAGCTGCTCTTCCTTTATTGATTATGGCCATAGCCCTTTCCGCCGCGTCGGTTGCTGTTCAAATCACGGTTATTGAACCGGGCTTTGTGGATCAATGGAACAGCCAGATAGCGGATACCATGGATACACAAGATGCCTTTGTCGAACAGGCGTTACAGACGGGATTAGAAAATTTAGTTAACGATCCAGCTAAAGTTCCGGATGTCACTGATTCTGACAGAGATAGAGTCTTTGGATTTGAGGGCAATGAGCCCAAGGACACCGTTAGCCGTTTTGGGGTTTATTATACGGCAAGGCTTAAGACCATCCAGACAGCCAATGCCAAGACGATAGGGGCTTTTTTAGATGCCTTAGAAGATTTTTTGTATATTGATTCCAGCGTTGATGATTGGGGACTCAATGATCCTTTGACAAATTGTTACGGTGGGCCGAGAAGCCGCACTCTTTCGGAATGCAATCCCTGTTGTCTGCCGGCCGCCTACCGCCCAAGCTGTTGTGATTGTAGCATGATAGCTGAGGACATGAGTGGATGTATGAGCTTTCCTTCCGCGGAGTGCGGAACAAGCTTAACGTGCGCGGAGATGAGTCCTTATTATGCGAATGATAATATACCCCATCATAACTATGAGTATGTATATGACCCTGTTTTTGAAAATTTCGTCAATACTGTTTATTCTTTCCGTGAGCTCATCGGCCGCGATGACGCGCATCAGTATTTTTATAAAGATTCCGATGACCCTAACGCTGTTCCCCAAACCCTCCTTGATAGCGCCGACGTACCAGGATTTCATTTAGACGATACAACGGGTTTTTACGGCTCAAAGGATATTAAACTAGGAATTTTTCCATTTTTTTATAAAATCGCGGATTGGGGCGTAGATTTAACAGGTCTGGATTACTCAAGGCTCCCCGGCCATTTAGAGCATTGTTATTGGTATGATTCTGATTATGAAAGCGGATGCAGGGGAATATCTTTGCCAAACGAGCTTGATAGTAAGCAATTACATTTGCCTTATGATCCGAGAGATTTAACATACAACATAAATCCTTACGTTGACAGTACGAATGACAACAAATCCGGACAGCCTCCTTTAGCCGCTGATAAAATTATTCTTCCTGGGGCAGAGGGAGCCATCGTCGCTGGGGAGAATGAATGCGCGCAAACGGCTTTTGACGATCCCGCTGTTTTAAATAAAGGATTTTGGAAGAAAGGGGATGACAGGTTTTGTTCTTCAGGGGATTCTCCTTCGGTGAAATGGCCTTACGATGTTGAGTGTTCCAAGGGCGAAAAATGCACTGGATCAGGCGCTACGTGGCCTGACGATGTCTTAGATGATCTTCACAAGGAATTGGCAGGGTTTATTTATTTCGCGAGAAACAATCTTTTATCGGTGGATAACGACACTCTTGTGAAGAGTTTTGCTGATTGGTATGAAGACTTAGCCCCATGGATTGAAAAGAAAGGTGATGAGGATCATTGTTATATGTGTAATCTAGAGGAGGAAGGACATTTGTATGTGATTCGGGATCAAATTCAGGCGATGGTTGATCGACTGGAACATTGGCAAAAAGAAATTTCCTATGCCGGAGAGAATTGTAATGAGGTTTGGTGTGTGCCGCCGTTACAGGAGACGGCCAATGAACATGGGATTTTTGAATGTCCTGGGGTTTCCGAGGAGGAGGCAGAAACATTCGATAAAAACGGTAATGGCATCCGAGGGGATATGGAAGATATTACAGCTTGTCTTGATTGGAATGTGAATGACCCGGCGCCAACAAGTGGCCCTTGGGTGCCTACTCTTTATAAAGGCAATGATGATAAATTTAGGTTATGCGGCGAGCAATGCAACTCTTTGTATTGTTCGGATTTGCCGCGGTCTTTGGTTCCTAATTCTCTTTATAATCCGTCTTATTACATGGCTGGGAATCCGCTTGATGAACCAGATATTCAAAAAATATTAAAATGCTTTGATCAATGTAGCGAGGAAAATTGTTGGGCGATGCCACTAACGCAAAGTTCAGATTCGAGCCAACGCTATTTTTCCAGAACTCTTTATGCTTTGCCTGAAGCCATACTTTGCGATGGAGGTAGGCCATCGGCACAATTGGAGGGTTGGATCATCGATGCTTTGAAAATGGCAGGGCCTTCCTGTGATTTAGAAGATGATGGTTGGCTGACTCGGACGCGTGAAAGTGCTTTGGAGGCGGGGAATCAAGTGGCTAAATTTGAACAGCGAAGAGTCTTTTTGGCGAACAGATTGGCAGAAATAGATAGGATAAAACTTGTTTTTGATGAAGCCTTGAAGCAGTTTAATTCGTTTTTAGGTGGACCGGTCGCCGATTTAATTGAGGCGCGAAAAGAATTCACAGGGGCAGAAGAGGCTTTGCCTAGCCAGGTTATTTATGGCTGGAAGGATGAGGGGGGACTTAAGCACGTCGTGAGATTAGACGCGGCTCTGCCTGGACGATGTGGAGGGACCTGCAATGTGGATCAGGAGGAGACCAGCGATCCGCAGTGGCCGAAGATTTGTAGCAAGGGAGAAGATGCCGGGTGGTCGCTTGGGATAGATGTTAAAATTTGTTATTATCTGTGCGATGATAATGGCGGGGTGGTAAAGTTTCGCGCCACGCGTTGGGATGAAGCGAAAGATCCAGAGACGAGCAGTCTTTCTTTTCCTCAAGGGATTCCTATTTGGACTTCTCGATTATTGCACCCCGACAGAGGAGATGTTTCCGATGTGATATCGCAACAGCTGGAGAATTGTTTTAGTGAAGCAATGGAGATTCCCGACCCGGACGGTCTTCCTGCAGATTATCCGAAGAGGATCTATAGAGATGCATTTATCTTAAATAGTTATGTCCGTCTCATGGCTGATGTGGATTATTTGGATCCTACCGATCCTAAGTATGAGGGGATGAAGAATGTACGAGAGACATGCTGGTATGGGGCGACGCAAGTCCTCTCCTACGGGGTCAGCACAGCCACATGCGCGAAATATTATAAGCATGGGGGAATGAAGGATGGCATGAGCTTTCATTTTCTTCCTTGCAAACACTTTTAACCATTAATTACCTGTTCCACCCCGGGTGTGGAAATGGTCCACACCCGGGGTGGAACAGGTTTCGTATGCTAAAACAAATTCGCCATATCGCGGGGCAATCGGTCACTGAATACATGCTTTTGATTGTGTTTATTTTAACCGCTTTTTTCGTCATGCAGAAATATATTGTGCGCGGGTTTTCAGGGCGATGGAAAGACATTGGAGATTCGTTAGGGCAAGGGCGGCTTTACGACGCGAATAAAACAATAGAATGCGCTTACGATTTTCAGCATTATAATATGTGGTACAGTGTTGATAAATTTGAAGAGAATCATTGCGGGGAAGTTTGTTATTTTGATAAAGAATTTGTCGATGATGCCTCCAAGCTAGCGCGTGAAGAAGAATGCCGAGACTGCATCTGCCAGTCTCAGCAATTTCCTGAGTGCGAAAAAACCAAGAAACTAGAGTGTGTTTTTTAGATTCTTAAAATGCTTACCCTTACTCTATTTTTAATTTTTGCCACAATGACCTTGATGGGATACGCGGTTATTCCGCTTATTTACAATAGGACCGCTTTAATCAACGAATCCCGTCGACAAAAAATTTCCGCGAACATGGAACAGCTTTTGCCTAGGCATGAAGCCAGGCGCATGGGACGGCTTTTCGTTATTACGCCGTTTTTTTTAGCGGGTCTTTTTTATTTTCTTTTCCCTGAAGAATTAAAATTGATAGGGGTGATCATTGGATTTGTGGGAGGTTTTGTGTTCCCTGGTTTCTACATGCAGATGTTGACCGGGAAGACGAAGGACAAATTTTCTGATCAATTGGTGGACGCGCTGATGATTATGTCGAGTTCTTTTAGGGGTGGATTAAGTTTGGTCCAGGCGATGGAGGCGGTCGTCGAAGAAATGCCGGATCCTATCAACAGGGAATTTTCGACTGTTTTAGGTGAAAATAAGATGGGAGTATCCCTCGATGAGGCGTTATCCCATTTGTATCAGCGTATGACTTCGGCATCCTTGCAGCAAATGATCACGGCTATTCTTTTGGCCCGCGAGACAGGCGGGAATTTACCCGTTATTTTTAGCCGCATTGTTACTAATATCCGCGAACGCAAGAAAATTCAGCAGAATTTGGATACTTTAACTATTCAGGGGAAAATTCAGGGCTTTGTCATGACGCTCTTGCCGATTGCTTTTGGATACGTTGTTTATACCTCTAACCGTCGGATTTTTGAGCATATGTTTGTCTCTGAGATGGGAAGAGCCATGCTCATTTACGCGGTTGTTTCCGAGGTTATCGGGGCTTTTTTAATATGGAAAATAAGTACCTTTAAGGATTTTTAATGGACCTGTTCCACCCCGGGTGTGGGAATTCCACACCCGGGGTGGAACAGGTGATAATTATGCTTACAATGACGCTGTTGTGTGTTTATTTGTGCGTATTTAGTTTCATTTTGGGACTTCTTCCGGTGGAATGGGAAAAACGTCCTACCCTGCGCGCCAGCGCCTTAGGGTTTGATTTTAAATTTCAGAACAAAAAGATCAATATTTTTACTTTTTTAAGAAAAATCGCTTTAATCAATAAGCCGTTATGCGTCGGCGCGCTGCGTCGGCGTATCTCTAAGGATATTGGCACGGCCCATCTGAATATGTCGGCGGAAGAATTCCTTTTGGCAAAAGAGGCCTGTATTGTCTTGATGTTTTTAGTCCTTTTCCCCATGCTTTCAGCCGACACCATGTTTTTTTGGGTTATTATGGGTTTCGCGGGAGGATATATGCTGCCGGAGTTTTGGCTTAAAGGGCGAATTAAGAAGGTGAAAGATGTTATCGTTAAGGAATTGCCCGATGCCATTGATTTAATGGGCTTGTGCGTCAATGCCGGACTGGATTTCATGCTCGCTTTAAAATGGGTGGTTGAAAAATCGCCCCCGTCGGTGATGATCGAAGAATTGAATACGGTTTTGCAGGAAATTAACGTAGGGAAAACCCGCAGAGACGCGATTCGCGATTTAGCTTCTCGCTATGAGCTGCCGGATTTGTCTACGTTCGCGCGGACTCTGATTCAAGCGGATAAAATGGGAACATCCGTAACCGAGGCTTTTAATATCCTTTCCGAAGACATGCGGCTCGCCCGCTATCGACGGGGCGAACAGATGGCGCTCAAAGCCCCTTTAAAAATGCTTATTCCGCTGTTACTGTTTATCTTCCCTGTCGTCGGCATTTTAGTCGCCGGCCCCATCTTCCTTGATTTTATCGAAAATAATCCCTTCAAATCTTTTGGACGATAACACCTGTTCCACCCCGGGTGTGGGAATTCCCACACCCGGGGTGGAACAGGTTAATCTTCCGCAATAAGATGTTTAATTAGCGCCAATTTTTTTTGATAATCAATGTGGTCATGAACGAATTTTTTATACTCAGATGGAATGATTTCTAAGCATGGAGCAGGATTTGAGATAATTTTTTCTTTTTTTTGAGAAGAAACGTATTCTGCGTAAGAAGAGAACTCCCAATCCTCAGGATGATGAATAATATTTGCGGTGACCGGATTTAGGTGGATATATCGCGTTAGATGAAGCAACTGTTCGTCTGTTTTTACCAAGACGTTTTTAAATCTCCCCTCCCAAAGTGGACCTTTCCTGTTATGCCTTAAATTAAAATATTTCGCATAGCTGTTTTGAATAGTGGCAATAAATTTCATGATTCCATCATCTGCCAGTTGTTTAAGTATTAAGTGAAAGTGGGTGGGCATAAGGCAATAGGCAATAATTTCGACAAGTTTTTGATTTGGTTTTTTTGTATTTAAAGAAAATGTTGGACAAATTTCTTTTTGTTTTGTTGATCTAAGCTGGCTGGATAGTTTGATGGTTGGAATTGGATTTTGATAATAAAGTAAGGCCTCAACTATTCTTTGATATTCTTCAGGAGAATTAAATATAACGTAATGCGCAATGCTTCTGTTGAAGATGTGATAGATTTCTTCGGTTACTAAAGGAATTTTTCTTTGCATAAAATAGGATATTAGCCGACTAATTAAATTTAAATAGTTTTAGTATGAGAAACGAATTGTGGATAGAAGGGGATAGTTTGTTTATATCACAAATATTGTTTTTGTCAAGTGTTTTTTACCTATTCCACCCCGGGTGTGGGAATTTCCACACCCGGGGTGGAATAGGTGTTATTAATGTCCAATTTAATATATTTTTTGTCCAGTCTAATGTAAAAATAACCCCGCATTTTCCATCCCAAAAGATATTTTCTAGAAAATATCGATGTTTTCTATAAAATTTTCTTTAAGACCGTAACTCATTGGGAATAAACAACTTTTTTTTAAAAAAAAAGGGTTGTCCCCCTTGCCACTATTATATTATATGATATACTTTTATTGTTCAAATAAAATTAACCTGATTATGACTAAAGCCACGGGAATCGGGATATTTTTTAGTAACTATTCTTTAGACGGTTTTCAAAAAAGAATCCGTCGTTTTGTTGTTTTATGTGGCCAAAGACTGCTCCCCTTCCCGGGCAGTCTTTTTTTATTTGCTTGTCCTTTAGGACAAGCAAATAAACCCTCAGCGTTTGATTCACGAAGTGAATCAGCAGAGGGTAATATGAAATACAATGTCCAATAACCCAAACGATAAGATTCTCCCAACAGGCTCGGCAAATATTCATTCCAAAGAGTCTGATGTGGCTTCGCCTAACCTCGGAATGTCTAGTTTAGACGTTGTCAATCGTTTAGGATTATTAAACGAATCCAGACCTTTCCGAACCCGTTTCAGCCGCTGGATTAAATGGGTTGCGATCGCCATTTTACTCACATTTATTCCCGAGCAAGTCAGCTGGGCCTTTAATTACAACCCGGTTGTCTTGTGGGGGAAAACCCCTCACCTATCCTCTCCCCTTGGGGGAGAGGAACAAGGAGAGGGGGCTGGAACAATCAATTCCTCCCTTACCCCCGAACAAATAACTTCTCACCAAATCGCCCAAAGCGTTGAATCCCTTCTCAGCCAAATCGCCTACAAAGAACGAACCCGCGTTCAATTACAGCTTCCTAATTCCTCGGAAACCGATCCGCAATTAAGCCAAAACCGAAGCCTTCTGATTGATGCCAATGTCTTCTTAACCAGAAACAATATTCAGCAATTCACCAGTTGGTTAAAAACGCCGGATATCCATCCTTTAAACTGCGGGGTATATGTTTTAAGAGATATTCTTACCTATTACGACATCGATGTTTCTTTGGAAGAACTCTCTGTAATGTCCATTGTAGTGGATATTTTAAGTGACATTATCAAGCCAGGAGACCCAAAGCTCAAAACTTCGCTTTTTGCCATCAACAAAATTGTGGATGCGTACGGCCTCAATCTAAAATCAGCCAGGATGGCGAGCGAAGATATTTTAAAGTTGAAAACCCCTTTCATCGCCAATTTTAAGGATGAACACTTCGTAATGGTCACCGCGGTTCAGGAAGGATATGTCTTTTACAACGATATCGGCCGCGCCGCGATGGAAAAAAGAGAAGAATTTTTAGCCCAATTAAGCGGCTTTGTCCTCGCTCCTTCTTTGGATGAACAAGAATCCATTGCCTTTGAATATATCCCCGATTCCTTGAAGGCCTTTGTCTGGGGATCGAAATACCATAAAAATTCGGACTCACTTCCAGGGCTTGGGCTAGAAGAGATTTTTTTAGGGGTTGCTATCCAAGTGGCGATCACTCTTGCGACGGCAGGGCTAACTGGTGGCAACTTTGCTTTTTCCCTGGCCGTGTCGCAATTTGGAAGTACCATGGGAACCCTGTGTTACAATGCCGGCGCGTGTACTGAATTAGGGGCCATGGTTTTAAGTTCAGCCATTTCCGCCGGTATAAATATGGGGGCTGGTGCGCTTGATGCGACTTCTGTGACCAACGCAGCCTGGGAGTCTGCAGGGGAACAAGCGATTAAGGATGGATTGGAAAAAAAAATTGTGGAAGAGATCGTTGCAAATTTCACGAAATCTCTAGCTAAAGAATTTGCCGTTGGTTTTGCCCAAGGAGCCGTTATCGGCGCCGCGACAGGTTTTGTCCAATATGAAATCATGCAAGTCTTGGACGATGCCTTAGGGGACAATATGGATCCTATTTTACGACAGGCAATCATAGGGATTATTTCCTCTTTGGGAGCCAATTTAGCTGTCGGTGTTGGATTTAAGCTTATTGACAAAGGGTTTGATGCTTTAACGGGGTTATCAAAAGGCGATGTCGCTGCCCAAGCCGCGGACGAATGGAACAAGATGTCGCCCGCAGAACAAAAAGCACAACAGATAATAGCATTCAAAGCAGATTCATTAGATGCGGCAAAGGAGGCTTTTGTCGCGCAGAGAGTAAGCGATAGAGGTTTTAATACTGGGTTAAGCACAGCTTTTGGCATGAAAGATCTTCCATCTAATAAAGAGTTTGGGGCTCAATTGTGGGATTTTCTTCTCTTTGCGGTTAAGCGAAGCAATATTGTACAGCAGTTGGTTGGTATGGCGGCGCGGTATGTGGCCAGTGGATTTGGAGTTGAAAGCGACACCAATTTGTCGCAAGCCATTGGCCAGCTGGTGGGCCAGCTCGCGGTAACTTTGTATGACCACAGATCTGAAATAAAGAATTTGGTGAAAGATATCGCTTCGGGCGAATTTAACAAGGCTCTGGATGAGCTTATCCGGGACGCTGATAAAAGTACAGTTACAAAATTGAACGCATTTGACAATTTAGTGGACGAGGTAGCGAATAAGGCCGAAACGGAAGCTGAAAAAGAATTGAGCAATATGTCACCGGAAGATCTGGAAGCGTTGCGGCAGAAATTGGGAAAAAATTCTCTGGAAGAGGCTAAACAAGCTTTCGTCGAGCAAAAAATGGCCGAAGCGATTGCTCCGTACGAGGAAATGATGCAGGAAATATGGGCTATTGCTCGGGAAGGCACAAGGCGAGGGATGGATCAATTCCAAGCGGATATAGCGAAGGCGGGTGGGATAGAAGAGTGGCTCAAAACAATGCGTGGGAAGCCAGAACTTAAAGGCGACATTGACAAGGTGAGTTTGGACGCCGGGAAAGAGTGGGACAAAAATTACAAAGAAAACAGTGAGGAATTAAGCTCATTAGGGGGAGACTTACAAGGCGAAAAAGCAAAAGAAGCGCAAGAAACGGCAAAAAAAAACAGAGAAGATTTTATTAAACAGAAGGTCGATAAATACGTGGAGCAAAAGGCAAAAGATAATTATTTAAAAGAGCAGAGAGCCCAGCGTTTTGCTGAGGTCAGGGATCCTGCTAGTAAAGATCCTAAGGCTAGAGAATTTCAAAAATCAAATAAACAATTAGCTAAAAATTTTGAGAAATTTGTGCTCAAAGATTTATCTCACGAACAGCTTTTAGCGCGAGCCATTTCGGATGACCCCGCGGTGCGGGAAATTAAAAAAAATGCTGGGTTAGTTGATGCGGACGGTGAGGAAGTAGAGGGTCTCACGCCAGAGCAAGCAAAAGCCAGAAAAAGAGAGTTTATTGACGAAATGGCGAAAATTTACGGCGTGAAAAAAGAGGTAATAATCGAGACGTATTTCCCTGAGGAGACTCAAAAAGCCAGAGAGGCAGGCGATGCAGCGGTTAAAGAAGCTAAAAAAGATGGTTCCAAGGCTGAAAATGTTTTAGAGGAAAAGCGAAATAAGGGCTATGTAGACGAGTTAAGCAAATTAATAGAAACGGGTGACGTGATTCGTGGGGAGGGGGATAAAAAAGAAGTCAGTCCGAGCATCGAGTTGACTGGATACCCCAAACATGAATTTGACCCCACTTTTAGGGGTGAGAGGTTACCCGCAGGGAAAGAACAGAAGATCGCGGTTAATCTCGCCGGAGAAAAGAAAATTTGGAAGATTTTAGTCGTTGGTCTTTTAACTATCGGCGGGGCCGCTCTTCTTGATTCGGTGGAGAGAAAGTGGGTCAATGGCGCTAAGGAAGGGGATCAGCAAAAAGAGCGGATGCAATTAGCCGCCGTATCAGCGCTTTCTTATTTAGCTTCGGGTCTTTTTTCCGCGGGGGCGACGATTTACTCAAGTTGGCGTGATTCTAAAAAATACGGTCCTAACGGCGAACTTCTTCCCAAAAAGATAGAAGTCACGGCTCAAAACGTGTTTGAAGAAACATTAAAGAAGGCATCTGGTGAGCTATGGGAGCAGGCGTTAAGGGACAATCCTGATTTGGATAGCGCCAGGCAAAACGGAACGCCTCTTACGCCTGATCAGATCGCTCGAACGGAGACAATAGAGCGAGATATTAAAGCTAAGGCGACAGAGCTCGCCGAAAGTGTTAAAACTAAAGTTGAAGATTATTATCGGGGTGGACAAGCAAGTAAGGCATCTGATGAAACCCACCAAAGGGAATCCAAGGCTTTTTATGCGGAACACGAAGAAGTGCTAAACGCAAGAAGTCCTTCGCTTGCTCAGGCCATTAAAGAAGGAAAGCCTCTTACGCTCTCGCAAGAAGCCGTTTTAGAAGATATATTACCTGGCGTGAATTGGTCAGCGACGAATGCGGCGAAGGAGAGTTACGACGCAACCTACGAGACTGCCATCAAGAATGCCCCGCGGATGGATGAAAATGACCATCCCACATGGGTGAAGGCGTTTAAGGACGCATTTGGGGAGCCCCTTGGAGCGATAATTCAAGGACACTATACAGCCAACGGCAACGCGCCGTATCAATTTGTTGAACAAGAAGATGGCAGTTTGGAGACAGAATATACCGGTTTTGCCAAAGAAGGCCTTACCAAAGAACAGCAATTGGCCTCGGGGCTCGCGCATTTTACCGCCTACAACGATTATTTTAATTCCATGTTTGGATGGACGCCGGCGCGGGTTGTGTATTTGCAGAGGATGAAAAAGGAGATGTTTGCTAAGGCGAAGGCCAACCAGGAATTTTCTCACGGCCCCTTAACCGAAGAGGAATTGCGGGCATTACATAGTCAAGTTGATCAGCAATATCAAAAGTCTTCGTACGATTTAACTAATCCAGGAATAAATTTTATTCACTCCTCGGTTGATTTTTTAAACCAAGGATTAAGAGCGGCCAACATGAGTCCTGATCGCGGGTTTGTCCGCGGCATGGAATATATTGCCTTAGGCAGACACATTAATAACATTCCCATGCTCAACGGTAAGCTAGTGCAGGTTTCGGTCATGGACGGCGGTCTTTTTGGTCTTTTGGGTGGTGTTAAGCAAGGAGATCTTTTAGGTTATGGCCCGCGAGGCGAAGGGGCTTACTTCCAAGATAAAAATAGCATTGCCATGGATTTTGGCAGGCTCACCCAAAGAGAACGCAAAGAAGTGTTAACTGGTGGCAATAACCATCCTTCTTTTGGGTTTCTAGCTAATGGGGAATTTTTAAGCGTGAGTGACCCGACGATTATTGATCCAGCTGAAGAAGGAGTTGTGACGGTTGAATATGACGCGAATGGCAAAGCAAGATTGGTTAATAGGATTGACGGAGCAACGCCTTTGAACTTTGGGGTATACACAGGTATTTTTGAACAAAATGGAATTCTTGACCAGAATATTTCGATTAACTGGGGGGCATTTAAAAGAGGGGATCGGATGGTTTCCTACTCGGCTTCGAAAGCGATGGGTCCCATTGATCCTCTGTCGGATAGTTGGATTGTCGATCGAGGTGATTGGAAACCAAGCGATGAGCGTGAGGCTAAAATAGCCGCCTTTGACGCTTACGGTGAAGCTTTGAAAGACGGGGACTCTCGCGATGAAGCGGAGATGGCCGCGATGGCCGCGTATAGCAAGAATTTATATACATTTACATCGATGGGTGTAGTCCAAGATTACGACGCGAAGTTTAGGTCGTTAGCCAATGCCCCTCAAGAAGCGGATCAGGTTGCCCAAGTGGCTAAAGCGGAAGCTCGTCAGGAAATGAGACAGAAATTCCAGGAGGAATCTAAATCAGAGGATTTAACAGATGAACAGATTGCAAAAATTAACGAAGAGGGTGAGAAAATTTATGGCGAGACTTATCAAAAAGAATTTACCAAACGGCAGAACCAGAGCATTTATTTAGCCTTTACGCGTGTCACCGGAAAGCACACGGGAAATGGCACTCAGCTTGATTCGTATGTTGAGCGTCGGACGGGGGTTCAGCCTGGCGTGTCTTCCCCTAGCGACGGCCAAGAGCTCGGCGTTTCTATTTCCGCGAATTATTTTAGCAACGCCCCCACCCACCCCTCCCCCACAGGTGGGGAGGGATCAAGGGAGGGGGACGCTCAAAATAGGGGAGATTTACAGAATTTAGTGAACGCGGTTCGCCATTTAGGAAAAGAATACGCGGGGCGTTTAGTCGATGAAATAAGCGTTGATCCAAATGTTCCCACCGAAACCACGCGAGATTTGCGTAATTTAGTCAATTCTCTTAACAGTGATTCAAGAGAAAATACGGAAAATAAGGAAAATCTTCACAGCTTAATCGATACGATTAGAAATGATTCAACCACCACAGCGCGAACAAAAGAATATCTTCAGGGATTAGAAGATTACGTCAACGGTAAGCCAGTTGGCGCTGCTGATCAAAGCATCGAAGATTCTCCGCAAGGAATTTATCGAATGATGTTAACAGGGGTTCTTCCTCTCCAGCGCGACGAGGTGGTTAATCGTGAAATCTTACGAACAGGTTTTGGCACGAGAGGCGCGGGGGCTTGGGAAGATGTGCAAAGCCTTTTGAATTTAGCGAACGCGGCGCGAACTTTAGCGCCGGTTTCTGAAGCGTATGAATTGGCCAACCACCGCGCGGAAGGATTGGAGCCAGACGGACTTTTCCTGCAGGTGGGCGGATCTTCCAATCTCGACGGCAAGGTAGAGGGAGGTTTCAGCGGAAGTTCGTGGTACAACATGCCGCAGGCCGATGGGCCCAACGGTGAAAAGATGACGAATTTTATGGCCATGGGTGTTAAGTCCAACGGATATGTGAGTCTTTTTACTCCTACCCAATCGATTCGACTTTCTTCTTTGCCCCAGAACATGAACAACACTTTGAATGGCACTTTCGCTTTGTTTGATACGGTTTCTCTCGACGAAAATAGCGTTGCGTTAGAATCTGATCGGGGAGTGTTCGGGGAATTCAACACCAATCCTCGTAAGGTCGCGCAAGCTTTGGAAGCTGTCTTGAAAGATGAAAGTGGAAAGTATTCTCAGGAAGAAAAACTCAGAGCTAAGGACGCGTTAGTGGCCTTGATGTGGTCTCGGTCTAAACCCGATGATCGAATGGACATTGCTCCGCAAGATACAAGAGAAAAGGTTTCCGCGGCAGAAATGCAGAAAGCCATGGAGTCTGCGGCTCAAGCTCAAATGAACGATGCCGTGAATATCGTTGATAAATTTTTTCCAGCGGAGAGATATGGTGATAAAGATGAAATGAGAGATTCCTATCTTGTCTTGGATGTTACCGCGAATAATCGTATTCAAAGTTTCTTCATTGATGGCGCTGTGAAGAAAGGGACAGAGCAACAGACAAGAGATTTTGGTTTGACCAACAAGGTTCTTTATCAGCGTCCGATCAAAGAGTTAGAAATTTCAAAGACAGGCGAGGGGATGTCGGACGCGGTGACAGTGGCTAGTTTTGAGTACCTCAGTCCGGAAGTTATAAGGAATGATTCATTAACTCTGCTTGGATTAGGTCATTCCTTTGATCAAGTGATGATTGAGAATTTGAATCCAGTTATTGGATTTGGCAGTATTTTTTACAATACTTCCTTAGTTCCTCAAGGAGCTGGGTACAATCCACTGCACTCACTGACGCGCCATCCTTATACGGGCGAAATAGTCGAAGGGAATTTGGAGTATAACACGATTACGGTTATTGCTAAAGATGGAAAAGGAAGCTCTGACATACGTAAATGGGGAATCTTTGGCCCAGGCAAAGCCATTAAATTGGCGAATGTTGTCAGTATGTCGGAATATATTAAGGCTGGGAATGAGAAGGCCGGGGTAGCCGAAACAACCCATGCCTATGGAATGACTTTGGTTGATGAGAACGATGTGGCAAGTCATTTTACATGGAATGGTAAGACGTGGATCTCACCAAAAGGAGAGGCGGCTATTGAACAAGGCTTTGTCCAATCTGAGGCAGAGCTAAGTGAAGATTTACGTGATCCAGCAATCATTGCGGCATTTCAGAAAAAAATTGATGAAGAAGGGTATACGTTAAGCCCTCCTAGCGATGAAGCCTTTCATAAATATGAATCAGTCAGGACCCATGTGAGAGTCGATGACAATGGATGGATAATTATGGGACCGAATCCTGGCGAGAAAACAGAGACTCCTCGGAATCCAATTTTGAATGCTCCGGTCTCGCCAGCAACTTTTGAGCTAGGTAAGAGCAACGGTCCTAGTTCTTTTTCCTCCGCATCAACTGGACAAACGACGACCGATGGTCAATCTAACTCAAATGAAAATGTGACAGATATTACAGAAGCTTTTAGGAGACCAACGAAGATGGCGCTTTCTCAAGAAGAAAGAGATAGGATGGCCGCTGATCTTTCCAATAAGCCCGATCTAGAAATCCAGGAAAATCCTCGAGATAGTATTCCTTTTACCATGGAAGGAAATGGGGGATTTAATCATGTCAAAGATACAAAAGGGCAAAATAGTCCGCTTGTTCTTTTGGAAGAAGGTACTGAATTGCTTTTTGTGAATGAGGGTTTTTTCTCTTTGGCTGGGAATATGAAGGAAGGCCAGATGTCAGTGCTAAACGGCGCGCCGATTGTTCACTTGTTTAATCAGCGTGGTGTATCCAGGGAGGGCAAGATTGTTGAGATTGGGGGATTTAGAAGATATTACGCAGGGGTGAATCCGGACGGAACGTATAAACCCTATTATATGGGATATGGGGTAGACAAATCAGGCAATCTTGATCCTAATAATTTCAACGCGACGACGGATTTGGCACAGACTTATCGTCGAGGAACTTATCGGGAAATCGATCCGGAAACAAGGGTGGATACGATGAATATTGTTTTTAGTGAAATATTGAGATCCCAAAACGGATCCCTGGGATACCAAGATTCGAAGGTGGTTTTTAGACCCGGCGAAGAGGGAGAAGGAGATGGCATCGGAAGTTATTTGGGACTAGGGGGTACTGAGGTACCCACGGATGATTTAATCGATTGGGAAGAGACCTCTGAAAATCCGGCTGTTAAACAAGCAGGTTGGGCTTTGGGGGTGATTAGAAACCCTGAAGATCTACAAAAACCTCAAATTACAGGAATTGAATTTACAGGTCTAGCCAGGCTTGTTCCTCAAGACGAAGGAGATAGTTTTGTTTATTTGCGTGGACATGGCGTAGATGCATTGAACATTGACGGGCAAAATTATCAAGTCTCACCCGGCCTGCCCCACGAGAATGTACTGGGTGGAAAGAGCGAGACAGTTCAAGGGGCTAAAGAGGAGAAACAAACGCCAGGTCCAGGGCACACGGCTCTTGCTCAGAATTCAGTTAATCCTGATTATTTAATTTTTGGAGGATCAGATGAAATTTTTGACAGGACGATAGGGGATTTAAAAGCAGCTGGTAAATTACCCAAAGACAGAAAGGTCGGCGAGCAGGAATTATTTATTCAAGCGGAAGCCAGTAATTTTGATTTTAATCCTCTCGCGCCTGGCACAATTTTAATTTTTCCAAGCAGGACACAGGATTCCCAAGGCGGTTTTGATAGCGAGCACACGACAAAATATGTCTCCGGGTTTAAAATTGTGAGTCCGTCAGGGAAAATCGTATCAGAATCCACTACTACTGTTAATCCTTATCCAGATTCGGGAGGAGGATTTTTTGAGGTCGAAGATAATGGAAGAATGGTTGTGAGTCAGGGTTGGTTAGCGCCGGGCAAATTAAACAGAGAAACTCCGATTGAAATTTCGGGAAAATGGGATGATTTTCTTCAAGAAGGACTTAAAACAGCGCAAGAAGCAAGAGGTTTAGGCTTTGAGATGAGCGATGCAGAGGCGGTTGTAAAAGCCACGGAATATGCCAAGCAAGAAATGGAAAAACAAAAAGCACTGCCCGGAGATGATTCGGTGATGGGCCGTGGAGTGGTTAATCTTACCGGCGTTCAGGCGTCAAAACAGCAAAAAGATGGTAAATATGTTCTTGCCTGGAATAAAATTACTGATAAAAGTGGTTATCTCAAGACACCTGCCGCGGACGGAGGCAAACGTAATCGAGCTGAACTCGACAACATAATCATCGGCGAAGATGGGAATTTGTTATACGGGTATGCTGGCGGATCGATTCTTCATCCGGACATGGACTTACAAGGACCCTCGGGAGAAGGAGAGCCAAACATCCTTCCAGGGGGACAGAACTTTGATACCTCTAAGGAGCTAGTCACGCAAGGCGGCCGTAAAAGAACCTTGGTTAATTTACCAGATGGCAAAAGTTACTACTTAGTCGACGGGGGTGTCGATGAGCATGGTGTCGCGGTCATGCAACCGACGAACCTCTACGGCAACACCAAACGGAATGTGATTGACGCGGATGGAAAAATGGCGGGGACGATTGAGATTGGCTCGGACGGAAAGCTCAAAAGTGCCCTTCCTTCCGCATCCGGGTTGCGCGAGATGAGAGAAGCGCCAGATATCGAGGTGCTTCTAAGAGCTAGTCAATTAACCCTTGATGCTGATCCAGACTTAGTTTCATCGGAGATAAATGATATTCTTTTTGGGGAAAGGGATCCGGATCTGGATAATTTGGGGTTAAACGCTGAGCAAATAATTGCTCTTAAAAAAGAATTGTTGACGAGCAACGAACCTTGGGCTGTCCATGGAAGAAAAAATTTATCCGCGTTAGGAATGTTTTCAATGGGCGTCAAAGATTTTGATGAGGCAGGGAAATTAAGATCTACGGAAGACACCGTGGCGCCAGAAGGGACCATGTTAAGGGAAATGCTGCTCTACTATGATCAAGTTTCAGCCAACAGCGAATATGAGCCTTATGAATTGCATGAATTGGGCAGTGATGGGCAATTAACTTTATTGGCCAGAGGGCGCAATGGTCCTACAGCTTTTCAAGAGAGAGAAATTACTGGTCAGGGTAATAATCAAGATAAGCCAGACGTTGTCGGCACAGTTCAGATTGAAACGTTGCCGACAGGGGAGCCTATACCGACGCTTCCTAAAGTTGTTAATCCGCGGACGGGTGAGGTTTTGTATGCCCCTAGTTCAGTCAGCGGGCTTGTTGACCTCGGCGGCGCTATTCTTCCGTTAGCGCTAGGATCAGCTACCACGCACAACGGACCAGGGGATGACAGGGTTGTTCCAGTAGATGGTTACCGTTTAAATTACAACTACTCTGATCCTTCTGAATTAGAAGTTGTTTTTGGAAATACAAGCGATCAAGATGCCTATCTTTGGTACCAGGGGAAAATCGATTCCCCGAAACCTGAAGATAATGCCGCCGAAAGATCAGCGTCGGGGAGCGCGGTGACGGGCGCCGAATATACGTTAAGTCCGATAGAAGGAAATGACAACGTGGGTTCGGCTCAAGGTCGATTTGAATTTTTAGTTGAGGGCGGCGCGTCGTACGATATGAACTTTAATCCTGGGGCGAAAATTGCTTTTGGCAATAACACATTTCACTATCCTTTAGCGAAAGATTTTTCTGTCTACGGGCCAGGCGTCACGATCGCTCTGCCGGAGGCTAATCAGGATTTTGGGATGTACCCGTGGCAAAGCGCGGATGGAAGCACCACCGAGATCGAACGCGTGGATCGCGATATGCGTATTTCACATTTGGATGAGGGGAAACCAAGCATCCCCAATATGTCTTTTGCGGAAGAAACCAGAACATCGGGAGTGTTGCTGGGAGATGAAGGGGAAACGTTAGTGATGTCGGATTATACTATTCCCGAGATGAGAACAACTTGGGGGGCAGATTTTTCTGGTGGACAGCTTGGAAGGTGGAATTTACAAAACGTTGATGTTACCGGCGATGTTTTGCAGGAGCAATACGCTTATTATCGCGGCTTGAACGATCAGGGAGAAAGTGTTGAGCTCTCAGATTATTCGAGCAATTCTTCAGAAGGCATGAAAACGAGAAGTGTTTGGAATGGTGAAAAATGGGAAGATAGGCAGTTCATGTTATTTCCAGCGACGGTGTGGATTGCCCCGTCGAATTTGAAGGGAGATGGGCCAGGCGGTTCCTCTTCTATCGCCATCGAACCTGAAAGCCTGGAATTGAAGACCTCTCCTGTTTTTCCAGGGACGGATAAGGTTATTTTGAGATCAGTTGGCAATGTTCCTTTGACCCTCGCCATGGAAATGCAGGGCGGTCAAATCGGGGATGGAAATGCGTTTAGGCCTACGTTACTTTCCGCGGATAATGCTGTGCACAAGATTGTTGATCCGCAGACAGAAGAGATCGTTTATCCGGAGTACATCCCTCAAACGCGTGAGCGTAGTGTAGATGGGGTGATCACCGGTTCGCCTTCTGTCCTTGATGACAGCCAACTGGCTTCCTTGACGTATGGGGCAAGATATGGTGGCACGTTTGTTTTTGACAGCACACAGGAAAAAGGCGTCCGTGCGATTGTTGATGATAATGGTTATGGTTGGGCCGTTGTGGACCAAAAAAATATCGACATTCCTTACTGGGCGGAAAACCAAGGGGATGCCATTGGTGAAGAGGCGCATCTCAGAGACAGAAAATTATTGCAGTGGACTGACGGTTCTGCCGAGGATATGTACTCTGGGGTTGCTATGCCTGGGTTTCAGCAAAAATGGGAAACTGATATTTTTAGTAGTCAGGTACGCGGCTCTGTGGAGCAGTGGGATGGAATAGCAAGGCCGTCGGATCAAGCCAAAATAGAGACATCCCAAATTTTGGGTTATGAAACACTCTGGCTTAACGAGGGAACAGGCAGTCTGAATGCAGATGGCGTTATCGAAAAGAAGGAAATGACCAGGAAGACAGCGCTTCCGGCTTTGGATACCATTGGGAGTGGACTTTCTTTTAGTTATCAAAAAGCCGGTGAGCAAGATCCTTTAGGTGACGAGAAATCTCAAGAGCAGATTGTCAAAGTCCAATATTTCAGTATCGATGACGCTCCGGGGTCGGGGGTTAGAGCGGTGGACGCGGTAACAACGGTCGTCCGTGACAATCTAGTGCGATCGGAAGGAAGTCTTTTCTATTCGCTTCAATATGACGAAGACGGTGAACTAAACAGTTTTCACGACGCGTTTTGGGTCAAGAACGCCAGGCACGAATTTAAAGAAAGCTCAACTTACGATGAGAGGTCTATTATCCAAGGACAGCCGGCTCCTTGGGATGATGGCAAGTTAATTCCTTTCTCTCCCAATACCCGCGTGGGAGGGCAGGGAACGATTGTTATGGACCCTGACGCGGAACGCGGGTTTCGTGTTGAAAATGGCGACATAGAATCTTTAAAAACGGTGACAAGTCTCGACGGCGAAAGAAGACAATCCTTGGAAAAGTATGTTTTTTCCTTGGATAGATTGAATGGCCATTGGGAGAAGGCGGTCAGGCTGGAAAATGGAACAATGAAAGCATTGGAGCAGCAACGACCAGTAGGAATGGTTTCTGGTGCTTACTTAAATAAGTTATTGTCCGTTTTTGGAGTAGGCCTTGCATCAAATTCAGAGGTGCAAGTGGTGGATATTGTGAAGAAAAATGGGAGCGGGGATTCATTCGCTGTGGTTAATTATATGAACAACACAAGACTGACCATGTGGACACCATGGGTTCCTAGAATCATTAAATCGGCTTTGGGCGATCTCTTCACCCAATACGACAGCAAAGCCATCAGTTTAAAGACTGGAAATTTTTTGTCTCTTAATCCAGGAGATGTTTTTTCTCGAGAACGAGTGGTAGACTCAAATGTTCAGCTTCCTAATGGGGAATCTGGAAAGATGATCGAACACGTGACCGTATCCGGAATTGGAAGCAAGTCTTTCCCTGTGGTGTCGGTGAGTGAAATGTACAATTTAGGCGATAAGGGGTTTTTTAGACAACATATTAATTCATACAGTGTTGTTCTAGGGACAATGCAAACTAATCAAGGGGAAAGAGACGTTAAGGTTGTTCAGATGGATAGAGGCTTATGGGCGAGAGTATGGCGAGGAACAGCAGGAGGATTAACAGAAGGATTAAGGTGGGGTTTGTCTAAGCTCCCTTTTGGGGATTCTTTAAGACGTATGGTTCCAGAAGTTGATTCTGGGACATATACAGAGAAGATTACACGGGATGAGAATAATGATCCATCCGTAGAGCTGATTCAGGACAATTTTGTCTTGACAAGAAACGATGGCCAAAAATTTGATGTGACGAACAAGGATATTCGTCCACAGAGAAATGGAATAATGGATTACGCGACACACTCATTTTTTGGCCGACAAAACGCGATGACGTCGTGGCGGCAAATAACCTCCGGCCTCATGGAATTGGGTGGAATATCCCGCGAATCATCGGATGCGTTTGCGCTAACAACCGATTGGACGGCGCTAGGCCCAGTGGGGACTGCCTTAACGGCGAGCGTCGGCGGTAAGCTAATGATGGGAGCTAAAGCGGTTTGGGCGGCGCACGCTTTGAGAACAGCAAGGGTATTGGGTGGTCTGGGTGCTGGTTATTATGTCGCGAAAACTTCGTTAACAGATGAGAAATTTTATTTTGGACGGTTTATCGCCGCCGGTTATGACGCCGCGAAAGTTGGGGCCGGCTTTGCCGCGGTAGAATCTGTTGTGGGCGCCGCGACAGGCCTTAAATGGTATCACCAGCTCGCGGCTAGTGAGGCGATTAATTTGGGCGTCCCGAACGCTGTGAATATTTATCGAAACCATGACGTTCTCCCTTGGCGCGTTAACCTGGCTTTGTTTGCGGTCGGCGCTACGTATCCTATTTCTAGATGGATTGCCGCTCCAGCGAGGGACGCCATCAAAAGTGCCACTACCGCGAAGGTTGCGGCGGCTGGCGTGGAAGGTGGTGCTGCTTTAGTGGAAAGCGCCGCTGTCCGTGTAACCTGGTGGAATGTTGTGCGCATGGGCTTCTCAGAGGCACTTCTTGTTGGTCAAATAAAAACAGGCGTGGCGGCGACTGACGCGGCTTGGTTGAATCAAGGGAAAATTGATGTTTTTGGCTGGAATGATTCGTTAATCAGAAATTATGCGGAAGGTCTTGGTCAAGGGTTGGTTTTTGGGACAGCAATGGGTTTAGGGGCCAAGGCCGCGACGAGTTCATTTTTCAGCCGTCCTTATGCTGGGCGGATTGCGCTTACTGGTGGATCGGCGCTGGTTGGTCCAATTTTGACCGGATCGGCAACCACCATGAGTGACCCACAGGGTTGGGGCAATTGGATGAACAATGTCCGCGCCAGTTACACGCCAGAGAATGTGGTTTCTTGGGCGCTTGCTGGTTTGGCTTTTAAAGGAATTCCATTCTCGAAGAAGCCATATGCTGATTGGAGTGGAAAATTAAGATGGGCGGAAAGAGGTTTTGCCGCCACGGCCGGGGCGGGAATTATGGTTATCCATGGAGCTATGGAACCCGGCGACTATTCCTGGGGACGAGGGATAGGAGAGGCAATCGCTGGGGCCGGCATTGGCCTTTTAGCGCGATCATATTTAAGAGGAACAAAAAATATTCATTCCATTTCTGACGCGGCTAAAAAAGAAGCGGCTGGCCCAAGCCTGGTGCAGATGGGCCAGAATCCGGAACTGTTTCATCTGGCGTCTGTCAAAGGAGCTTTGAAATGGCCGCTTGTTTCGTTTTCGTTTACCGTTGGCGGCGCTTTTTGGAAAGGCGTTTCTACAAAGATTGAGGTTGCGACGGATTTCGCCATTAATAAAGCAGAGTCAAGATATAAAGACAATTTTGACAGCTGGCATGATGTTCCATGGTTTTTGTTAGACGCGCGTGGGACAAAGACAGGGGAAGAAGCGCGTGTGGCGGGTGAGTTGGCCGTGGAAGCGGCTCGGGAACGAGGCGTTACAGACAGGGATGTTTTGGATCGCATTTCTCGGGAGACGGCTAAACCATATACCATCGAACTTTTTTCCGCGGAAGGGAAAGATGAATTGATTAGAGGCATCATTCATGGGCCTGAACAAGGTTTTTGGATGGCGCCGCTTTTTCAAGTTTTACAGGTTCAAGGCGGCAAGGTTGATGCAGTCACGGCAAGGGAAGCCTGGACAAAAGGAGGCGTGAGGGAAACTTTTAAATGGGGTTTATCAAGAGCTCAGAATGGGTTGGCAAGATGGCAGAATCCGCAAGCGGGAAGAATTTCCAAGTTAGCTGGAAAGTGGGCTGGAAAAATTTGGCGGGATGTTGTTTACATGCCTGGTTTTGTGACAGGCGTCAATCAGGCCGTTGACCACTTGAGCAATGGCGGCATTATTTCTTTAGCCAGTCTTAGTAATTGGAAAGATGGGAATGGATTCATTCCAGCCGGACGGACGATTATTGGTCCGGCGATGGTGGAGGCTTTGGGTTACGTTGGAATGCTGGCGATGCCTTCTTTCCACGCGATGCCTAAGCTGGATTTTGCCGGTCAGCGGCAGCATTTTACGGAGTCAGTGAAAGAAATCAGAGGCAAAATTTCCGCTGAAGAGAAAAAAGGGGTTTCGGATCTAAGGAAATTGGCTGAACTTCACGGCGCGTTAGGAGTCGCGCTACTGGGGTTAAGAGTTACTGTCGAGACAGAGGAGGCCGCGGGCGGTACGCCTGGCCCGGCGGCGGAAAAACCATCATGGAAAGATATTTCTAAGGCGTATAAAGAAGGGGAGAAATTTGGGTTGAAGAATGGGCTTCTCGTTTTGGCGAAGGAGGGAATTACGGAAGGAAGCGCAGGTTATGACAGCGCTGTAAGGGCTCTTAAACAAGAATTAAGCGCTTCTCGGCGGGAATATCTTGCAGAGAGGGAGCGGTTTAAAATGGAGGCCAAGTATGCTCGTGCCCTTGGCCTGCAAGAAGAATCCAGCGCAGGAGCAAGAATAGGGGAAAGCGAGGGAGGGACGGAAAAGGTTCAAGAGTTTAGTGAGGAATTCTTAGCCCAAGCGCGTTCAGCGGAACATCATCTTCGCCGGGCCGTAAAGCTTAATCCTAATGACGCTGGTTCCCACTTCAATCTTGGTCAGGTTTTGGAGGTTTTCGCTAAGGCTGAATCATCTTCGGAAAGAAAAAATTCGGCCAAAGAAATGTTTGAGCGAGCGCACGGCTTAGCGAGTCAACAAAATAACGCCGGGGGGTTGATGGCAGAAGCGGCAAAAGGCTACAAAAGAGTTGGCGGTACAGAAGATCTTTCTAAAAAAGTTTCTCAATCCCTGGTCCCGGTTGATGTTGCGCGGAGAACTGTACAGCTTCTTTTGGAAGCCAGTGAGGTAGGAAATCTTTCAGGAGTTTCCGATTCTCGAAAAACGAACATCGAAGAGTTGTCTAAAAGAATCGCGCAAACATTAAATCCAGAAAGTAATTCTTCTCAGGGTTCCAACTCCATTCATGAACAATTAAGCCAAGCCATTAAAGAAGCGAGAGCATCCCACGAAAGAAGCACCCCTGAAGGGAAGGCCCAAAAAAGTCAAGAGAGAGCAAAAAAAGCAGCTAAATCCGCTCAAACGTTTTTTGATCTAGGAATAACGGCTTTGAAGAGCAACGATTTTCAAGGAGCCAAAAGCCATTTCCGTGAAGCTTCTCAAAGATTTAAAAAAGCGGCTGAGTTAGCGGGAACATCCCAGCAAGAATTGGCCAGAAAAATGAATTTATCAGAGGCGCTGTCTCTGGCAACGGATGTTAAAGCAAGGAGAGGAGATAGTGAAGAAGCCATTTTTATCGATGAGGCTATTCGGCAATTCGATAGAGCTAGACAATTAGACCCAGAGCATTTTGGCGAGTATAGCCGGAACATTTTGTTGGAGTTGGAATTGATGGCGAAGAGTCAAGGACAAGACCATTTTAGAGCGCGTTGGGAGCACCTTGGAGCTTTGCGCGTTGCCGCGGAACAAGCGTCCGATGCGGTGATTAAAGAACGTTCCAGTTGGCGTGGGAAGTTGTCAGGGAGATTTTTAGATTTTAAAGCACGATTGGCACGGATACACTTTGAAAGCGGTTTGAATCGGGAAATAATAAATGCTTTGGGATCGGACAGAAATATTCCGGAAAGCTTGGCTCAAGATTCTTCTTTGCGGGGTGAAATTGGAGAAAGACAAGCCTCCGCGGATAGGTCTAGAGGGAATTTGGAAGGGGCGAAAGAACGTTTATTAGATGCTTTAAATGCTGACGGCAAATGGAGGTTATTTGGAAAATTGCCTGGATTGGCTTTGGCGAAATGGCAGGATTCTAGGGCTCAAGAAAGGCTCAATGAAACATTTGGAAAAGCGAGGAAAAACGTCCGCGCGCAAGAATTAGCAAAGCGGCCGATGGACCGTAATGTGCCTGAGGGAGTGGAGGAGGCTGAGAAGGCAAAGATTAGCGAGCGGCAAACCGCGGCGGATCAAGCAGAAGCGCGGTTAGTGGAAGAAAGAGGAGATAGCGCGTTAGGACGAAGATGGGAAAGAGCGAAGGCGAAGGCGGACTATTGGTGGAAAGGGAGGCAGTTAAGCCAAGCGGTGGCATCGGCTCAAAGAAGCATAGAATCTAACGCGTTAAAAACAAAAGCCGCCACAATAGAAAGTTTAAGAGAACAAGCGGTTAGTGGTGAGTCTGATGATGTCAAGGCCGAGGCTCAGGCCGCACTGCGTCGGGAATTAGGGTTTAGAGACAAATCAGAGGCGGTTCCATTTTCTGAAATTGAGAAATTAGCGAAGAAAATGGAAAAGACGCTTAGGCGGCGGGCGGATGTGAAGAGAATGGAAAAAATTCCAGTCGTTGGACGGGCAAGAAAATATTTAGCAGATCGGGCTGGTAGAAAGATTGAAAGAGCCGTAGTTCGATTAGACAGACAGGCGAGGACGAAGGCAAGCGCGAAGAGGATGCGTAGCGATCAGGAAGAAATAGCAGGGTTGAGAGCGAAAGCGGCAGGTCAATCAGAAAGTGCGGAAACTGTGCGGAAAGAATTGAGAAAAAAACTTGGAATAACGCCTGGAGAATTAGATGGGGCGTCAGAGGAGAGCTTGAGGGCATTAGCGGAAAAAAGAGAGGCATCTCTGCGGGCTTCAGCGAGGGCGGCGGAATGGGGGCATGTTTTGGGTGTTGGGGAAACTTTACGGTGGTTGGCCGACCGCATCGCTTATCAAGGAGAAAAGAAGGCCTTAGGAAAGGTTCAAAGAAGCGCGCAGGCTCAAAAACATAGAACCGAAAAGGAAAAATTAGAAGATTTAGTGGGGTTTGATAATATTAGTGGTTTGCGAGAAGCTTTGAGTGAGGAGCTAACAAGATTGGCTGGGGACAATGGAAGTGTGGGGGATGGTTCATCTGGAAGCCGGCATGGATCCAGTACAGGAGAGACGAGTGACATGAAAAAAGAGGGGACTGATCCAACTTCCGCAATATCTGATTTAGAAGTTCGGAGGATAGCTAATCTAAAAATAGCTGAGTTGAAGAGGAAGATAGCGTCTGCCGAGAATCCAAGCAATAGATTCCTAGGATTGTGGGAGGCTGTACAAGAAAGCCGGGCTGAGGCTAAAAAAAATAAAGAATTAGCAGGGATTGGCCGATCGGTTCAAGCCAGAGCAATAGAGGCACAACCTGCGGATCGCAATGTGCCTGAGGGAGCGTCGGAGGATGCGAAGGCAAAGATTAAAGAGCGGCAAACCGCGGCGGATCAAGCAGAAGCGCGGTTAGTGGAAGAAAGAGGAGATAGCGCGTTAGGGCGAAGATGGGAAAGAGTCAAGGCGACGGTGGATCATTTGAGGAAAAAGGAGCAGTTAAGCAGGACGGTTGAAGCGGCAAGAATCCATGGGGAGAAGGATAAGTTGGCGGCGTTAGTAAAGGAAGCGGAGGAGCCAGGGACAGGCGAGGAGAAAAAACCGTCTGGCACGGAGGCACAAAGTCCGAAGAGTGGTGCAAGGAAGAGCAAAGGCAAGAAAGAAACTTCTTCAGTAGATACCAAAAAGAAAGAATCTCAGAGTCCGTTGGAAGCCTTGCGAGAAAGGTTGGAGGGGAGAGCGGGAGAATTAAAAGGAGCGAGCAAGGAACAGTTGATAGCGTTAGCCGATGCTGTGGTGAAAAGATTGGGAGCGCAGGAAGAGGCGAAAAAGCGAGAAGGGAAATGGGACAGCTTGTATAAGCAGTGGCGTGCTGGAAGAGAGAAGAAGGCGGAGGGGAAGGCGTACAAGCAAGCTAATCGGGAAGTGGAACAGACTGCTAGGGAAACGGAGGCAACAAGAATCCAAGGGGAGAAGGATACGTTGGCGGCGATGAAAGATAAGGCGAAAAATTCAGTGGAAGATGAAGTGGAAAAACCGCCGGTTGCAAATGAACAAGGTTCGAAGAGTGGTCAAAAGAAGAGCAAAGATAAGAAAGGAACTTCTTCAGTAGCTGCCCCGAAGGAAAAACCTCAAAGTCCGTTGGAAGCCTTGCGAGAAAGGCTGGAGGGGAGAGCGGGAGAATTAAAAGGAGCGAGCAAGGAAGCTTTGGTAAGATTAGCAGATGCTGTGGTGAAAAGATTGGGAGCGCAGGCCAAGGCGAAGGAGCGGGAAGGGAAATGGGACAGTTTGGGTAAGCAGTGGCGTGCTGGAAGAGCGGAGAAGGCGGAGAAGAAAACGGTTGGGAAGGTTAATCGGGAAATACAGACAGGCAAGCTGGACAAAGAGCGGGAAGAGTTAGTGAAGCTAAGAGATGCAGCGGATAGGACAGATGAAGAAGAAGCAGATGCATTGTGGATGTTGAGGGAGAAGTTGAGTCTTCAGGATGAAGCAGGAGAAGACGTTTTAAAGCAAGCAGAAACGAAGAAGGATAAATTGAATGAAGATGAGGGAAAGGCGGAGAAAGAAAAAGCCTCGCTAGGAATACGAAGAAGACTATTAAAAGATTCTCAAGCAGGTCGAAGCGAGGATGTGGTAACAGAAAGATTGAGAAACATACGTCAAGAGATACAGGAGTTAATTGAATTAATAAATGTAGTGAAAACAAGAAGGGGTGAAAACACAAAAGCACAGAAGGCCTTGCGCGGGAAACTTGAAACAACTCCTGGAGATTTGGAAGGGGTTGGCGCAGACCATCTGCGAGAGTTAGCGGTGGCGAGGGAACAGACACTTGGCCGGCAGGCGAATGCGAAGGAGCGGGAGACGAGGAAGCTTTTTAAAGGGCAGAGATCATTGCGGAAGGCCGAGAAGCAGGAAAAGAAATTGTCCAGCCGTATTCATGGGGAGTTGGAAAGGGAAAGAATTTTATCGAAGAATCAAGGTGACGGGATATATAAAGAGGAGAGAGGATTATTAGCCGGCCAGCTAAAAAAGAGAAGCACCGAGAAACCAGAAGACGTATTAACTAGTTTTGAAGATAGAATTCAAAGACTGGTTGGTCAGCGCAAGAAGATCAATGCATTGCGCGCGTCAGCGGCAGACCAGCAAGGCAAATCTATTTTAGAGAGAATCCGTGGCCGATTTTCCAACTGGCGGGCTGATTTGGCGGAAAAAGGTCTGGAGAGCGACCGAGATTTATTGCGTTCTGAAATTCTCGTTGGAGTAAACAGGAGGACGAAAGGGAATACGAAACGCGTCAAAGAGTTGGAGGCTAAGGCCAACCGTTTGCGAGCGCTAAAATCGGCCAAAAATTCACAAGGTTTGCTTGGAATGTATTACGACTGGCGGGCATCGCGCGCGCAAACAAAATACAATAAAGAGATCGTTAAAGTTGGTGAGATCGGAAAGTTGAAGGATGCGATTGCGAAAGTAAGAAGTGAGAGCTCTGGTGATATTTTGAAGCAGATACGGCAGAAAATTGAAGGAGAAGGGGAGGAGACTTCAGAAGCACAAGAAACATCCAGTAATCCAAGCACTGATCAGAAGGATCAGGGATCGAAACAGAAGGATTATTCAAAGATTGTTGTTAAACAGCTAGACGCGAATGAAGCACGAGCTAAGGCGATGGAGGCCCGTGACATTTTTGGATTAGGACGACGCTATTGGAAATGGCAGGAAGGCCTCGCGCGGAGTGAGGTTGACCGCAGTGTGAGGAGCGCGAAACTTAGCGCGAAGACAGAAAGTGATTTAAAAACGGAAATTAAAGAAGAATTTTCGCGAGAAGGGATATCTTTAAGTGAACCAGAAATTTCCGCGCTGGTAGAGGGCCGCGCGCTGGCGAATGAACAAAGGGTGAGAGCTGTCGAAGCCGAGCGCCGGCCGGTTGTGGGACGCGTTCGAAACTGGATAGCCGATATGGCGGATCGCGGCGTTGAAACCCAGAATGATCGTGTCCGTGAAGCCCATCGATTTAGGCAAGCGTATGAGACGCCAAAAGAAATTATTATCCCGGGGATGCCAAAAGAAACGCCCGCAGTTGTTGCAGAAGTATCTGGGGAAGCCGCCCAAGCGTCCGGTGGAGCTGAACGCACTGGTGGTTCTGATCAAGGAAAAAGCGCGGGAAGAATTCTTAAGAAGTTAGAACAGCATCCTATTGCCACTGGCCGTAACGATGGGAAGAAAAATTTGGGCAACGACGCGGCTGTTGCCAGGGAGGCTTTAAAATACGCTCTTAGGATTCGGGAATTGGGAGAGCATGGACGTTTGGATCCTCTAGGAAGAATCGCGCTTGGAATGGACGCGGATGCATTCACGGAATTGCATGAGGCCGTAGAATTGATTGTCCGCCGTCGGCAGATTAGAAGGACAATTCGGAAGGAAGGAATAGAACAAAAATTAAGTGAGGAGCAAATCGCTGATAAAATTCGCGAAACCTTAGAGAGTCCTGACAAAATGGATAAGTTTTTTGGAAAGGGAGAGGATGGGCATCCAGAGTTAGGGGACGCGGCTCATCAAAGGGCTCTGCGTCGGGAGTTTCGCGCGAGAGTAATGGCCATGTTAAGTAACTCTGGAGAAATGAAGAAATTTATGAGATCTGGTGAAGAATTAGGGGCTGATACGCGTGAAAGAATTTTGGAGTTGGTAAAATCGGCCGGAAAGAAGGGTGTTGATTTAACAAGTGAAAAGACGTTAAAATCATTTTATGGGATCGTCAGTGAACTGATTGGGCAGGTCAACCAAGGTAAAGGAGGTTCTCGGCCAAAAGGATTATCGCCGCGTTTAGGGGCGAATAATCCAGTGGAGACCACGTCCGATTCTCGAAGAGTTTTTTTGCGGCCGTATCATCAAGGCGAGGATGTGTTAAACAGAATTTATGAGAGATTAGAACAGGCAGGTTTTGGCAGGAGTGCGAACAGATTATTTATGCGCGGCAATCGGTTGTATTCCGTTGAAATCGCGCGGCGCGATGACGGGAAACCACATTTTGAAATTAAATATATCGATGAAAGTGACCCCAGGCTTCAGGACATGAAATTCTCGAGGATTGATGAGATTTTGGCTAAGGTCGGGAAGAGCATGTATCGAAGTGAAATTGCCAAAGACGCGCCTCAGATTTTTGCTAGCCGGGCGATGAAGACGGCTTTAGAGGGAATTTTAAAGGGTAGTGTTCTGAGGGCTTCCAAAGATGGTATTATTCGGGTTCTCTTCCGCGGCGGGACCGGGGCTGGAAAAAGCTCTTTGTTGGCCACGTACGCCGGGGTTAAGGCGTTTAATGAACAAGGCGTGAGGACCATTATTCTCGATGTGTCCACCGCCATTGGTGAGAATGTTCAGCTTGCCCGGAAGGCTGTCGCCGAGCTAAAAGCTCAAGGCGAAACCAAATTGCGGCCGGAGGAAATCATTGAGTATGATCCAGCGAATCCTGATTTGGCGTATGACGCCGCTCAAATCGCGGATGCTAAAATTATTTATACGACGGACCGCGCGTTAAAAAGCGTTGTCCTAGGGAAAGATAGGGGTTTACTGGATGCTTTCCGTAACAACGCCATGATTTTTAATCCCGAATATTCCACTCTAGATACGCCTTTGATGGAAGGAGAGCATGGGACGCCTATATTGCCGAAACAGCACAAGTTGATTACCGAACGATTAAGCATTCTGGAGACCATTTTGACGCCGGAAAAGATCAAGCATCGGGCGACCGACGGAAGAAATTATGTTGATGATTTAACTGTCTTGGAAATCCTGCAATCCGCGGAATTGGGCTTGGATATTTATGTTTCTCAAAAATTAGAAACGGCTTTGAATAAGAGTGAAGAAGGGAAAATAGCGAAGGGACAGGATCAACACGAAGAATATTTAAGATTTAAAAAGCAGTTGCAAGACGCGGAGAGCCGATACCGCGATAAAAAGACAAAAGATCAATACACCATCGACGCGCTGATTGTGGAACATTTAGCCAATCCTTTAGCGTATGTCCCCGTTGGGGAAGGGAAAGCCTTGATTTCCGACACGTATGGACAGGTGGAGCGGGGATTAAGACAATCTGGTGTGTTACGCGCGGGGGTTTTGGACGCGGTTGGTAGGAATATGGCTTCTATTGGACGGGAAACGATTTTGGATGGGCGCGGGATGGAAATTTTGGCCGGGACATCCGTGGCGCGCGTGCAATTGGAAGAAGTTTACCGCGTATTCAGTCAGGTATCAGGGTTTCGGGGAGTTATTGAAGCCACAGGTAACGAGATCAACGATGAAGTCGCCAATATGGAAAGGGCGATCAAGGGTGGACTCGTTTTACCTTCTGAAGGTCCTCAAAAGAAAATTGCGGATCTACTTACCAGTGTTTCGGATGATATCCATTTTATTCAGTCTGGAGGCAGCAAATTAGTAGATCAATTTGATGCATTAAGGATAGGAGCTGGCGCGAATCCAAACAAGCGCGTGCGGTTGATTATCCAGGGCGCGACGGGTGGGGATAGAGGCGCTCACACGGAATATGGCATACAAGAGCAGACGCGTTTATTGGCCAGAAGATTAGGAACGCGGCTGATTATTTTGGACGCGGTGGGACGTGAGAACAAAGAAGTTATTGATCCTTCCCGCCCCATTGAGGAAGGGAATACACGGCCTCTTGAGGCAGGAGAATTTGAGAAAATGATGCGGGCCGGCGAGAACGTGACCGTGTATGTTGCGAAAGGACGTCTGCGCGGGCAGGATATCCCGGGGTTAAATGTTACAGAATTGAAAGTGAGAGACCGTAATGGCCGGGAACAAATCCTGGATGTTCAGGATATGATTGTTCAAGTTACTGATGACTACACCCCAGGTCAAATCGTGCGTCAAGGATTGGATCGTATCCGGGCGTATATTAAGAATGAAGTTCAAGCGAGAGGATTCAGGATTGCTGAAAATGGCAATGTCACTGCGGATGGTTTCGTGAGTGAGAAAGCCAGAAACATCGGGCCCGACGGCCGATTGATTGACGGCGCGCGGCCGGACTTTGGCGCGGAATTGGATGGAGCGGAAGGTGGAGGGAAAGTCCTTAGAAAGATAGTTGTTTTAGATTCACAATTTACGGAAGGGTCCAAGTATGCTTCGCATGTTGAAGGCGAGGTCGAAGGAGTTTTCCGCAAAAAAACCTGGGCGCGGTTGATTATGGAATACGGCCAGAGGATTCAAAAGTTTGAGATTGAAGAATTAAGAAGAAACGCGGAGAATCCGAATGAACGTCGATTGATTGACGAATTAGAAAAAGAATTGGCTAAGGAAACCGAGCATCTGCGTCAGCCTATTGGGTTGACGGATAAGAAAATCGTTGAAGCGATTGAGGAATCGGTTAATGGCCGTAGCGGTATTTACGAAAAATTTCTTAATAAAAAGAGATTTAATCAATTGAGTGAAGCCAATCGGTGGATTGCGTCAAGAATTATGAACATGCGGAAAGCCAACAATGAGTATAAAGTCAAAATTAATTTTGGTGAATCTACGGTGGAGGGTAGCCCTTCGATTACGGAGGCGCGGACAGCACGAGAGTTCCAGAACGCGGTGAATACCTTGTTGAAAAGTAAAGATTTACCTGAAAATTCTCCGGGCTACGCGCCAGGGGCATTGACCGTGGCCAAACAAACACGCAGTCACGTCAAGCGGATTGCCGCTCCAGAAGGGCCAAGCCCAACGCGTTGGCAGAGCATTGGCCACATGTTTTCCCGCGCGCCGCCTTTAATTGTGGAAGAATCTTGGAATCCAAATCCCGACGACAAAATCCCTCTTTTTCTTACCCGTGTTTACAACCCTTCGCGACACCAATGGGCTAGCTACACCAATCAATGGCTTCCCGGTGGACTTACCCAACCGCTTATTTTAGCTCCAGGACAAGTTGCCGAGTTTTCACAGGCAACTCTTATGGGCGTTGTCTTTGCCTCTGATGAAGACCGGTACCTAGATGAATCGCATGGAGTGAGAAGCCTTTTAGCTTTTCCTGCTGAGGGCGAATCAGGAACACCGCGTTATTTAATTTCTCACGCGCGTATGCGCAGTGGCCAGGCTCCGAAGACATCTGGAAAAGATCACAGCGACCGCCGGCCTATTCAGAATATCGCGGTTTCCGATGAAGGCAGATTTGAATTACAGAGTACCCAAGCAAGCCTTAGTTTAGAAAACGGAGGGAGTATTTCCCTCCCTGTTTGGCAGGGAGGACAGCTCAATCCCACAGCGGTGAAACCAGAGGAGGCGACGCACCATTACGGAGAAATAGGCACTTTAACGCCGGAGCAAGAGGCATTACTTCCAGCAGGAATTGGGACAGGCAGTCGGATTAACAGCGAAGGCGTGGTGTTTGACAAAGAGGATGCCAACAAAATTGTTGGTTATTTGGGTTGGACAACAGGGCAAATGATTATTGTCAATAATGATGATCCTGTTATTCCGTCTTCTCCTACAACAATAAGGGTTTTTGATCACGCGTATTACACGGCTGAAGATTCAGCCGTTCCCGAAAAGTTTACTAAAACGATCAAGGTTACTCAGGAGCGCAAAATTGTGTGGAATCCGACGGACAGCAACAGCCCCGATTACAATTCAACCATCGAAGCGGGTGACGCGTACGTGGTTACAAGATTAAAAAATAGCGAAAAGGTCACATTGGGTGGAAAAGAAGAATATGAAGTCGGGAAATTAACTCTTTCTGACGCGCCTTCCCACACTAAAGATCACGCGCGTATGCTGGTGGTTGGCGAGGGCGAAATAAAAAAATCTGTAGCCACGATTTTGTTTAAGGGCGATCAGGATATTACAAAAAGCGAACATGACGCCCGTTACGCTGGGGTGTTTTTTACGGGATTTGACCGCAAGGACGAGGGACATCGGAAAAAAGCCCGTTATTTTGTCGATAGGACTGGTTCAGACGCGGGCGCGTTAGCGGATGCGTTCGCTGAGCATCTTAATCTTGGGTTAGCAGAACTTTTGGATTACGCGGGCCGAAAGGAAGCGCAAGGCGTGCTGAATCGGATGGGCATGCCCGCGATGCCAGTCTACGCCACCACCGCCGTTCATGACCACCCAGCTCAGACGACAGTTGGACTTTTTGGAAACGAGCTTTTATTGCACAAAGAATATGTTGAGGCGAGGGTTAATGAAGAAGTTAATTTAAAAGATGTCAGCGATAAAGTGTCAAGGCTTTCCAGTCGAAAGGCGCGCTTGCTAAGAAAAATTTTGCCACAAGCCGCCGCGCACACTTTCGCTGAGGTCATGGGGCATGAGTTCCGCCATTATGATGATATGCAGGGTCGCAAAGGATTCGAGCGGGCGCGGCTCGCGGGGGAAGAAGAAACAGAAGTTGTGGAAGATGATATTAAACGTATGCGCGCTTTTCTTGCTCAGCACGACGAGGCGGTGGCGGCTAGAAAGAATTCATTCTGGCAGAGAGCGACTACAAGGCTAGGGTACAGTGGTTATTTGACAACTAAAGAAAAGATTGATTTGTTTCAACGTATTGTTCGACCCAAGGTGGGCACGGGAGGGTATTATGGCCACCCGGATAGTTTCGGCTGGACGGATAGATTGGCTCATTGGGGAAAAGCGGTTCGGAAAAAGAATCAAAAATTTGGATTTGAAAGTTTTAAGGGCGGCGTCTCCGGGTTTTCAAGCGGATACTACGATCAGGGATTTTTGATGTACGCGGCTCGCCTGCCGGCTAGGGATGATCACATGTCTTCGGCTTGGTTTAACTGGGGCCAGTCGCACCCAGGGGATGATACAAAGTCTCACCCGCCTGAACATGTTTCTGCTTCAGCACCCAACAGGAATCCGTTTGATCTAACGGGAGGAGCATCCATTCCTCCTGCTCGACGTCAGAAAAAAGGATTTCTCTCCCGTGTTTTATCTCGAAGAAAAGATGCCCGTAGGTTGGATACTTTTTATCAGCGAATCGTTTCCAGACAAAAGGAGAAGGAAGCAAGTGATATCGCGCAAGCCCGCGGCACGGTAAAGCCAGGTTCCAAAAAGGCTGTGCAGGCCGTTTTGAAGGAATTTCTTCCGGAGTTTTCTGTGACGGCAGGGTCACCCTCCGAAGCAAACCCTCAGACAGAAGCGGCGGAAAAGCTTCTTCGGGAACTTAATGTTCAGGGCCACGTTGTTGAACACCATGGCCGTGCTTTACGGATTGATCACATTAGTTTTGAAGACAACGTTCCGGTTGTTTACGTGAGTCGTTTTGGTCAATCTTCGGGATTATATGTCACCCCCGTTACAGGCGTTAATGGCGTGAAGGGACTTCTCGTTGACGCTCAATCTTTTGATGACCTGATTTATGGTATCGTGGACCAGGCGATGCAGGGGCATACGCCTAAGATGTCCGGAGGGATTGTTCAGGACGATGACCACGGGGAATGGGCGAGACTGCGTTCCGGTTTGGGTGATTTTATCCGTCGGCGGTATGGATTTCATTTGGACGGGAAAAAACGTTTAGAGGTGCTGGCTGGATTGCGGAAGACCGCCATTGACACGATGTTTCAATTCGCGTTGAATAATCTTTCAGACGCAGAGACTAATATCGATTCTTTACAGGCCGTGGATCCTGTCCTTTCTCTCGTCATCCTGACTGACCGATTAGGCAATGAAGCAACGCGGGCTGAGTCGGGAAGGATTTTAGCCAGGATGCTTAACAGCGGGTCTTCTGTTACCGCGGAAGAATTGACGGGAACATTACGAAAACTACAAGAAAGTTTTAGGAAAGACGCAAGGACATTGGAGGTGGATGATCTGAATCAGCATTTGCGTGAAAATAGTTCATTCTCCGATGACAATAGAGGCCATGGACGATCTTTTGTTCCAATATTTGAGAAGGAATTAAAAATCGCGAAGTTAACGGGTATTCTGCGTCACGCGGAAGAAAACATTGGGGCGCTGGAGAAAAAAGTCGAGGAAGTTTCTGGTAAAATTTCTCAGATGCAGAATTTTGGCCCGGCTGAGGTAAGGGAAATTTTAGAAACAGTAAAGTCATTGGCGGGGAGTATTTCAAAAGAGGAGCTCGATCAATTGGGAAAGGATATTAATGATTCTGAAATTCAGGAAGGTAAGAAGAAGTATCTTTTAGAAAAGTTTAAGAAGATTGAAAAATTCCGCAGTCAAGCGGAAGCGACCGCCAAACAAGTTTGGGAGAAGGCGCGCGAAGTGCCAGGGTTGCCTTCGATGGATGATTTAAAAGGTTTAGTGGAAAGGATGAATCAAGGGGAAAGCGGGGAGAGGGTGGAACGCGTTAAGCTTGTCCTGGATGTGGGTCCGGATGATCCCGCGTTTTTATTGTTGTATTATTCTGACAGCCAGACCTTGGATCAAAAATTTGTGGAGGATATTCCCAAATTTGAGGCATTAAAGACCAGCCAAAGTCTTATTACCATCGACGCGTTGACGGCCGGTCTTGGCAGAGGAACACCTAGAGCTGGCGGCCGAACCATTTTTTACAAAGATCTTGAAGCGGATATTAAGGAGCGTCTCCGGAGGGAAGGTAAGACGACAGAGATTAGTGCAACTATTGCCATGGTGAGGAAATTTTTAAAAACGGATGACAATACAGAGACGATTATTATTTCCACCCAAACTCCCGAAGATCCCGGGCTAGCGCACAGAATTCTCTTTGAAGAAGTTATTCACTCAATGGAAAAAGTGGATACGATGCATAAACCGAAGCAAGAGTATGTTGAGCTAGAAACCGCCAGAGAAGTGGTTAATGATTTTATCCAATTGATGTTTTTCCGGAAAGATTGGGTGGAAGCGTTTGATTCTTCTTATACGTCTTTCGGTCCTCAAACCGCGCGGGACCTCATCACGCATTACCGCGATTCTTTAAGGCTTAATCCTAACGCAGATATTTCTGCTGTTTTGCATCAGTTAAGAAAAGATATTCAGCAACCCGAAAAAAGTAAAAAGTTTTCTACACCGCGAGGCCCTCAGGATGTTGGCGAGATTTTGATGGGAAATATCAGAAAAGTTTTGGGTAGTTTTGATGGTATTGAGTATGAGGGTTTAAAGAAAACTGACACGCAGTTACGAGAAAATTTTCGTCAAGTTTTAGGTAAATATTTGGATGAGCTTTTAAAAAAGGAACAGTTCACGAAATACCAGGGGCAGGGACAACTTTTTGCGAACTGGACGATCCCGCAGGTTCCTCAGCCTCAGAAATCTCATCCACAGGATAAGATTTCGGGACAAGGAGTGACTTTGCCAACGATTTTACCTTCCCCTGTTCTTCCTCCAGCGCCGAGTATTCTTCCTACGCCTATTGGTACATTTGGAGTAACCCGTTCAACCTCTTTTACCCCTGAGGAGGGACAGGTTGTCGCGGCTTCTCCGCGATTGTCGGGCGCGGGCGTTTTACTAACGCCACAGCCTTTAGAAATAAAGTCCTATCCGTCATCCAGATTAGCTGGTGCCAGTATGGCCTTCGTGAGAAGAGCGGCCGCGGAAAGACTTGCCACTCCTCGAATACAAAAATTAGCGAAAGTAAAATTTCATCCGAAGAGAAGATTGGAAAGTCCAAAGCAGCCAGCAGTATCGGCTAGAACAGCCGGTGCCAGTCGAATCGGACAAGAGACAAGAACCGCGTTTGAGTTTGAAGGAGAATTGCAGGGACTTTCGACCAGGTTCCTCTTATCCAGCGTGAATGGGGAGAGTAGTTCTAATGCGGCTGCTTTTTATGGCGGAGCTGATACTGCTCAATCATTGCCCAAATTCCAAGCAGAAGAACAGCTATGGTTATTCCTACGATCATCATTTTTTCAGTCTCCTTTTTCTGGCATTGATTCGAATATACCACGGGCCAATCCCGTCGCCCCTGGCCTGCCAGGAATCAAAGAAGCCGGGGCAGGCAAATCCCATCCGTCGGTTGTTAGTCGTGCCCATAGACAGGCAGGAGACGCGTTTAGATTTGAAAGACGAGCCGCCCGCCAGATGGCAGCGGGACGGAAGTTCCATCCTTCGAATCCATCTGATCGTCAGTTAGTTACAGAACTAGCCAGAAAAGGCAAACTTGATCCATCTCTTCTCGGTAGAGAACCAGGGATGTCTGGGCGGGTTACTACTTACAAAGGCTCTGTTGAAGAAATTATGGCCAGGGCCAAATCCAATCCGTCGGCTGTCAATCGAAGTCCTGCCATTGATCATTTCGTGATCGATGGATACGCGCGAAGAATCGCTGGGCAGGAAAACAGTTTTTACGATGTCAGAAATGCTTTGAATCTTTTGGCGATGCGGCTTGAAGAAGGAACGATTTCAGAAAGAGCGTTTCCCCGAGTTTTAAATGCTTTAGGGATTTTTATGGATAATCCTGAAGAATTATTCCCCAACGGAAATAGTTTTTCAGATGCGTCGAGAGATCGGATTCAGGAATTACTTTCCCGGAGAGAACCTCTTCTGCGTTTTGCCGCGGCCCGGGATGTATTGTTTTCCGACGAGGATGGTGAGAGAGAGGCCGTAACCAGATATTTGCATTCAGGGGGATTTGATGATTCAGAGATGAGACGCCGGGCCAGGGGAATTCTTGGCCATTTGGGACAGATGTTCGGGCTTGCGGCGGAAGATGTTGAAGATATTCTCAGTCAAACGGTCTTTATCCGGACAACGGAGAGCATAGAAGCTCGAGAGGTCATCCCAAGAGATAAGGGTATTTGGGATGTTGATGCCGATGGCGGTGCAGTGGAACGTCTAACGATAAATCGGCGGTTCGAAGGCAAAGATTGGCTGGACATCGAAGAAAGGGAAAGGGTTTTGGATAGGCGACAGGAAATGTCGGCGCGAGGAAAACTTGTTGATTTTACAGAAGTTATTCTTAAGGCCAATGAGATTGCCAATGGGTATTTGAGATCGGCCGCCGGGACAGCGTTTCAAGGAGGTTCGCTCAATGTGGTTATGATTCATCGGCGGATAAAAGAGCCTGAAAAAATAGGTATAGTTCTGACCGCTGAACTCGCCCACGTACTGCATTTTTCTGAGGTTAATAGAAAGATGGGAGGTCAGGAGCTAAAGTTAGATCCAGTGGTTATGGAAATCTTTGATACATTGGCGCGGCGTGTTCGTTACGGGGAGGATACTTTTTCTATCAACAATCCCAAAGTTGGCCGTGTGTTATATCGCTGGGCAAAGGGAATTTCTCCGCAGGCTATATTATCGAAGTTGATAGGGCAGGGAAAAGATCCGAAATTTTTATCCAGGCTTTCCTATTCCAGCTTGCTTGGATTGGATACAAGTTTCATCTATCGTCGAGTTTACGCGGTTTTGCAGGATAACGAAAGAGCTTTGGATATCGCGGGTGACCGCCATGTGATCGGGCATCAACTGAGCGCTTATCTTGTGGAGAAGATGATTAAACTTGTGGGGAGTCCAGAACGGGCAGCGGCGGCTATTGGTCTGATGTTTGATCGCGATGTCAGCCGATGGAACAAGGATTATCGAGAGTTTATGAGTGAGTTTGAACGTGTCGCAATAGAGCGAGCGGGCCAGATCGACACGATTATGTCCCAAAGATATGCCTTAGTGCCGATTTCAGTGGAACAGGTCAAATCCCATCCCAGCGTAGCCAGGCCACAGGCTCCGCAACATCAAGGAAGATTTTTAGGTCGGACAGTTAAGGGGTTGGCGGCGGCAATAGCCTTAGCAGGCATCTTGTTTATTCATGGAAATGCAGAGGGAGACCGTGTCCAAGAATTACGGGAAGCATTGGCAGATCAAAGAACAGATTTGATGCTGTTCAATAACTTCTTAGGGGCGCATCCTGGGGTATCTAAGAATGAGGCATCTGTTGCGTTTACCATGCTTTATAATCCGGAGATTCCTGCGGTCGGCACGGGAGTTAATATTGGAGGAGAGTATGTTCTTACCACTGCCCATGTTGTTAAAGGTAACAACGGTAACCCTGCCTTGATGAGGGTTGTTGGACCGTCTCGTGACGGGGAAGAATTATATTATTCTCAAAGGATCCCCGAACCATTAGAACCCGTTTTGATTGGTGAGGAAAATGATTTGGCTTTGTTAAGGTCTGAAGGACCAAGATCTGACCAGAGCCCTGTGCATCTTGCTGGTGAGCCGCTTAAGGAAGGTGATCAACTTATTGCCTATTCTCTGCGAAAAGAATTTGGCAAAGAAGGTTCTGAGCGTGAATTGAGAGGGCCAGATATCGCTGGTAATGGGGAAGAGGTTGTTTTGGGCCGTGAAGTTCAAGATCCTAACGAGTCGTTTAGAAGAGTTAAAGGAAGGGTTATTTCTAATGATGGAGAGAAGATTAATCGGATAATAAAAGGATTATTAGAAAGAAATAAACTTGACATAGAAGGGCCATTTCATCTTGAGATTCCCCTTCCCGGCGGATCGTTTGCAAAAGTTGATTTTGGACAGAGAATACTTAGCAAGCTTATCCCTGATAATCAAATACCGTTTGGAGGAAATGTATTGACGAGCCTTGTTCTTGATCGAGGAGACAGCGGATCGCCGGTTTTACGTATTATTCCAGGGGAAAAGGGAGGAGATAGATTCGAATTTGTCGGTATTGTTCAGAGCATGCTTCCCCTGAAGGGAGGAAGTAGCCAAGTCCTTATTATTCCTGGTGGTACAATCGAAAAATTTGTTGGGGAGTATGTCGCTTCGCTTAGGGAAGAGAATGAGAAGACAATCAGAGAATTCGAGAGAGAAGTAGCTGCTGCTCGTAAACCTCATCCAACAACCCGTTCCACCCCTTCGACTTCGCTCAAGGCAGGCCCGGGAGTGGAACAGGTCAAATCCCATCCCACGGTTTCGCGAATAACGTGGCTATGGAGGAAGGATCTCCAAAGATATTCTTATTGGTTAGACCGTATTTTATATCGACGGTATTCTATTGATCCTGCAGAGATGAGGGCGGAATTAGCTTCTTTAATTTTTGCAGGACAGAATGCTGTCTACATTGGCCCAAGAAACGTGGATTTAAGGGTAAGGGGTCGAGACTTCTTGATTCCGTGGGGAGGCATTCTTCATTCGTTAGGAGTAAATCTGTCAATCTTTGAACCCAATCCTCAAGCAAATATAGCTTGGCGAAAAGCTGCTCAAAAAGTATCTGGACAAAAAGGGCAAGTGCAAGTCATGCCAATTCAACGTGCAAAATTTGGGGAAAATTTACCGCGTACCCCTGTTGATGCGATTGTGGCAATGAGTGTTCTCTCAGAGTGGGAAGAAAATATTCCTCCAGCAAAGAAATGGGAAATTGCTCAAGGAATTTCTAGAAGTTTACGTTTAGGCGGACATTTAATTTACGGTTTTTACAATTATCCCGCCCTGGATAAACGACAGGCCGCTCGATATGACGGGGAAGATACATTAGACCAGGCAAGGATAAATGAACTGGTTAGAAGTGACTCGGCGTTGAATATGCTTGGTAGGGAATTTTCTGAAAGAGGGACAAAATTAACGCTGGTTAAATCGGGCGTTGAAGCAGCTCCTAATTTCCACAGTCATAATTGGATGATTTATCGTGTAGATGGGAATAAATCCCATCCCACGGTTTCACGAAGAACGCAGCCGCGGCATCCGGATCCCGTGGGATCAGCATTTCGCGCGGCATCGATCCCTGTAGCGAAATTCCATCCAGCGATGGTACAGAAGGCTTGGGTACAGATAAATCAATTAGCGGAAAATGTATTTGTACGTTTTGATCCAGAGGAATTTTCTTCTAGCATGATTTGGGGCAAGTTTATGGCGAAGGCGCTTCAAAGATTCGATGCGTTAGATGTTGGTGAGAGAGAAAAATATTTGGAGGCATCGCTGGGGGTGCGGCATCCGAATATGGAGGATATGAAAACTTCCTTGCAACCTAATAGTCAACAATTTTTAGGCAATTTGTTGGCGATGTTGGATAATGTAGCGTACAACCTGCGGGAGACGGAGCCTGTGGCTTTGATAGCCGCTATTAAGAAGGCTGAGGCCGATGGTGTTATTGAGGATATATTGAAGATTCTGCTCTTGGCTGATTGGGATGGAAGGGATTCTCAAGGGTTGGAGCAAAGGATGGCTGCGATAGGTGACGCGCGAAAGGCTCGAACAGGCGCTCAAGTGACGCCAGAAGAAGTTGCTCAAATGGTTGCTCGCAAAGCCCATCCGGCCGCCGATATGTCCGCTTCTCTTGGAGGAAATAGGTTAGATCGGCGTATTTTTGAGCAAGATCCCGCAGTATTAATTCCAGATGTAAAATTATCGGAAGAACAAGCAGGCGATTTAAGCCAAGAAGAATTGAAGGCTCATGGAATACAAAGTTTAGCCCGTTTTGTCCAGAGAAGATTGTTTGGACAAATAAAAGAGGTAGTTGTTGATCGTGGAGATAATATTCTTGCATTCCTAAATAGTTTTGAGCCGACAGAATTTCGTCTTCTTAATCCCGGACATGGAGGAGGCACTCTTACATTTGGATTAGGTAATGGGCTTGTGGCTAAATTCACGTTTGCCGGTGGACAGAGATTGATTAGATTGTTAGACATCGCGAGGATTCCTCCTTTTGTTAACCAGCCTTTAGAACGACGAACTTTTGGTGATGGATTAGTTGTTTCTGTCGAGCCAGAATTAGATACAGATCATGTGACCACGCAACATATTAATCGGCTTGTATTAGAGGCCAGATCCCAAGGCTGGTTGCTAACTGATGTCAATGAAGATAACGTTGGTTTGACTGGATCAGGTGTTCCTAAATGGGTAGATTGGGATGATTTTACTAAATTAACGAGTAAATTCCATCCTTCTCGTCGAACTCCACCGACGGTGATCGAAGAAGATCAATCTCGTCCTGCGGCGACAAATGCATCTGGGCCGCGAGAGAGTTCTGTGGATCGGCGCACATCCAGCGTAAAACCATGGCAGAAAGTGGCTGCCGTTTCAGCACTTCTGGGAATGTTTTTACCGTTAACAACTACTCCTGGTTATTCGGATACGAGATTTGCTCCGTCTTCACCGCCAGCGCAAGGTGAGGTCATGGATGGGAACGTTGCAAATGTGCCGCAGGCGATTCCAGTTATGGATGGAGATAGAGAAGAAAAAGTTTCTTTAAAGCGAGAAGCGTTTGTTCCTGAAATCACGCGCGACAGGGAAGCTCTTAAGGAATTTTTGACAGGAGAATTAACCGAGTATGCGCAAGCATTGTCCAGCCAGGAAACAACTTCTCCTTTGAAAGGAAAGGTTTTGAAATCTGCTGCTAAATTTGGACCGGAATTTAGTAGCATTGTTTTTGATTTTATGAAAGAACTAAAGGCTTCTTATCGAGGAATGTCGAATACATCATTTTTGTCAGGTGATATGCTTTTGGGAGAGGCATCATTGGATGACGAAAATTCTTTAAGACCTAATTTTCTAAACTTTACGATCAGTACAAATGGAGGTAGCAAATCCGCTTTAGAGAAGCTTAATGATTATCTAAAATTAAGAGGTTTAATTTTAGATAGCAGGATGGCAGAAGATGATGTAAGCACAAATATGATTGGGCGATCAAGAAGTCATCTCGAGTTTATTCCTTATGAGATAGAAGAGGTTGGTGTTTTACGAGAGAGAGAAAAAGAAGTGCGAATTTGGGGCGTCAATCCTCTGGGGCAAGAATCCGGAGATCGTGGAGTTCTTGGTTATGCGGAGAATGGGTATTATGCCTTCAGTTTAAATAATAGAATAAGACGAATGGTAGATGACGTAATGGGAGTGCATACTCCGCGAATGGGTTCAACGCTTGAGATTAACACGCCTTTAAGCCAACAGCAAGCCTTAGAAGCATTTGGGCAATGGTGGCGAGAAATGATTGAAAAAGAGATTTCTGGGGGGAGTGATTTTTCTTCCGTTCAATTACCAAAGGCTGTCGATTTATGGCAAACTACATTGTTAGATACCACCACAGCTAGTATTATGGCCCACGAAGGACAGCATATATTTGATCAGAGAGAGGGCTTGTTTGCACGTGCCTACGGGGAAAAACGAAGCTACATGAGAGAGCTATCCTTGGGTGTATCATCGCCTTATTTGACGTTACGCTGGCTATCTAGTCTGGTATATTCTGATTATGGGGACCATAGTAGGGCAGCCAAATCCATTTTAACAGAAATGTTTGATTTAGCGGTAGATCGGGGTTGGATTCCCTCTCAATATCAACAATCCGTTGGACCGTTAAGAGATTATAATTTCGAGGCATTAAATAACATTTTAAAACCTTTGGGAGACCTTTCAGAGGCACAATTACGTGTTTTAGGAAGAGAATTATTCAATCGATCTAGCGCTGAAATGGCAAAAGAACAAGCTTCTTCAACGATGGAAATTGAAGTGGAATCGTTAGCTCCTATTGCTCCAGCTCCTTTAATGGTTCCGATTATGCCAATGCCTTTAATGATGCCAGGTATTCCAAATATCCCGCTGCCGGCGTTTAATTTAGGGAGTAATTCCTCCCCCTCAATGGGGGAGGTTAGGTGGGGGTCTCACCCTCCCCTGACCCCTCCCATAAATGGAGGGGAAATTTTATATTTAGTAAATGGTACCCTGGCTGTTATGCCTGAGCCAGAAGACGCCGATCAACCTAGAAAGTCTGATCCATTAGGCAGTCCTTCAGGACCTACGTCTATACCTGCGCCACCAGCGGAAAATAATACTGGCGGGAATGGCAATAATAGAGGAAGCGATACATCTGTCGTTGCCTGGCAGAGAGGGTATGGGGGGAATCTTGCCGCTTTAATGGAAGCGGGAATTCCTAACGTCCAGACAGAAAAAGGATTTAATTTAGTTAAAAATACTCGCAAAGATAGGCATAGGTTTGGTAATGATGGTTGGCCAGGCATTCGCGTGCCGTCAATCGCTTCCGCAGCGATTCAGACGGTGCAAGCAGCAGAGCGGATAAAAGAATTAGGAAAACACTTTGCGCAAATTGCTTCACGCGCGTGTGCGAAAGTTGTGGAATTAGGTAACTCATTTGATTTCAGGCTTTTAGGTGTAGCTGAAGCAAGTGAGGCTCCGACGTTTTCTGTAAAATATGATGGAAGTCGGAACTCCGACCGATACGTCGGAAGTTTAGGTTTAGGAAGTGTATCTCAAAAAGTTGAAGTAAGTATAGCAAGAAACGTAAGTAGTAGAGTAGAAGAAACACCAAATGTTTCTGTGATTCTTGGAGTGCGTGCTCAAGAAGGCAACACAAGTACGCCACCTGCTCCTCGCGAAGTTAGGAGCTTGAGCTCTTTAGGTGATTTAATAGCCAAGATATTAAATAGTCTTCGAGGGTTCACTCTAAGTGGACATCGAGAAGTGCCAGTAATTCAGGCTTCTCGAAATGCTCGAAGTCTAACGTTAGGATTCTTAGTTCCCGGCGTGTTGTTAGCAGCTCCTTTAAGTTTAGGAGCTAAAGCTCATCCTGGCGCAAGAAATGCCCGGACTACGCCTTGGAATATAGAAGCACCTCGCACAGCCCACCTCGTGTCTGGCGAAATTGTCCAGACTAAAAATTATCCGTCTGCCCGTAAAAATAATCCCAAAAATAGAAATAAAGGCCGCGCCACAGAACAGCATTCCGCCAAGCGCCATCCGGCCGCTCGCAGACAAAAGATTTTGGTTGTGGAGAATGATCCAGATTTAAGAGATACGATAGTTGCCAAATTGCAAGCAAATTTTGATGTTACAGCGGCTCAAAATGGTCAAGAAGCTTTAGAGATTGCCCTACGAGAAAGAGATTTTGATTTGGTCATCACAGATTTCAACATGCCCAGGATGGAGGGAGATGTTCTCGCCTATCGTTTGAATAAAGAATTTCCCGCGCTTCCTGTGATTTTGATGTCTGGCAACAAGAAGATTTTAGTCGCACGATTAGATCAAACGCGGGCAAGAAACGTTAAAACAATTCTTGAGAAGCCATTTATGATGAGAGATTTATTGTCAATCATTCGCGAGGTCCTTCCTCCGGATTCTTCAGAAGAAGGGATTGTCAAATCCCATCCAGTACGTCGGCTCGAAGCCGTTGTCGGCAAGGCGGGGATGCTTGAGATTAGATTAGGGGATGATCAGCTCGGGCTTGGGAGAAGACTATTATCATTGGTGAGACATTTTGCGAAGAATTGGATAGTGGCTAATCCAATGGTGGTTTTTCATCTTTTAGATTCCAAACCACGGGGCAGGACACTTTCAGGAAATGCAATTTTAGCCATGTTAAAAGCTTCGCAAGGCAAACCCAATCCCGCCGCTAAGAGCCATCCGGCCCGTAGGCCTTTGGCGGGGCGTAGTGGAAGCGTAATGCAGATTAGCGATGGTGTTTCAACTGGTACTGTTCAATCCCGATCCAGCTTACCACAATTAAAGCTAGGACAATGGCAGTTATTAAGGCGAACATATTATTTCTTCTCCTTTCTCAAAGGCCAATCAGAGAAAATGATGCCGAGCATGAAGAGAATAGTTATGGCTGAAATGAAGGCTATTTTTAACCACAGCGAATCAATTTTACCGAAAACACCCCCGACAGTTCCAGCTAACAATAGTCCTTGGGAAAGCGTGAGAAATGCTTTGCCTGAAGATTTTATGCGTTTATCTGTCCAGAAAATTTTGTCTATCATCTGGAGTAAACTAACACAGAATATTTTCTTTGTCAATAGGGATACTGCTTTACCTTTTAGAACAGCACTTGTCTTTGCTGTCACCGATCAAGCTAACTCCCATCCCGCCAACGGAACAGCGGTTCCGGTTATTCCATTCGCATTTAATGGCCTCGCGCAATTAGGCGAAAATTTAAGAGAATATTTAGAAAATCAAGGAGGTGCAAGATGGTTAACTTTACAAACTCTAGCTTCAAGGATTCAGAATCGGATTTACAATTCACGCATTTCGTCGATGTTCCAAGCTGCGAGTGCTCAATTGGAACGGCTCGTGAAATGGTTACGCGCCGGACAAAATTATTTCTTATCTTTAACGGGCAGGGAAGAATTTATCAACGCAACGGCCTTAGCGATACTTGGATTGAGCTTGAATCCAGCCAGCAGGAACATATCCGCAGTCTTGTTCAGCAATCTTTTAACAGCGGTATCCCGCATTATTCGACGAACCACGGAAGTATTAATTAATAGAGAAGACAGAAACGGCCCGCCCAATCCTGCTGCTGGTCTATCCAAACAACATCCAGTGTCTTTTAGGCCGGTTATTTATACTCCTTCTGAAGGCGCGGTATCCGTTATTGCTAATGTTTTACGCGATTGGCGGCAGGTGGAGGGAGACCTTGCTGTGGATGCTGCGGTTGACCGCGATACACAAGAGCGCGTTGTTTATGAAGATATCACAAGAATAGTTGCTGAGATTATTGGAAGCGACCTGAAAGACAATGAAAGATTAATAGGGATCTACGTAGGAGGAGAAAGGCTTGTGGCTATTCAAAGGTTGGAGTTGACTTTTAGAAGAATACCCGAGGGCACGGAGGATCGTAATCCAGTCATTAAACGGATTTTGGCAGCCGGAACGATTGTTTCCCCTGATTTTCGTCAAGTTAATAAGCGTCAGATCAAAGCCTTGGTAGCCTTTATCCTTATCCAGATTACTCATTTCAGTAAGGAAGAAGGGCTTGAAGGGGAATTTTGGGCCACAGCCGCTAATCCAGCTATTAAGGTTTTTATTCAGGGCGTAGGCGCTAAGGAAGGGAGACCCATCGACGGCCATGCTGTTTTTGTTTTTCCATCAGAACGCAGGGACGCTATTCTGGGCAAATTGAACGAAATCTGTCTCAGCCAAGAGGTGGGTGTAGAAGGTAGCCCATCTCATCATGCAGCAGCGGGAGAAAAGAAATTGCATCCAGCCAGGGCAAGGGCGTTCATTAGAAGCAGTCTTTTTGCGGCAGCCTTGGCATTGGCATGTCCAGGTTGCGCTTCAATAACCCCCAAAGAGACAATTAGGGAGATTCCTTTATCACAGAAAGCCAATGAGAGTACTGACTTAGAATTAACTTTAAAGACGATTCAAGAATTAGCACAAATTTATACGGAAGGTATGCAACGCATTGTTGACTCTGTGCGTCATGGACAGGTTCAACCCCAAGAAGAAATTATGGCATTTAATGAAAGGTTCGAAAGAGCAAACAACCGATTCAATCAACTGCCAGGATTTGATCCTGCATCGCCAAACTATTTTGAAGAAGTCAGCGATTTCCTTTTTAATCACGGGTATGTCTTTAATATACATGTTTATCCTAATTCCATTGTGGATGGGATCAATGTGGGTCAAGTTTTCGTCATTAATTTACACGCGATTGAGAATGTTGGGATGGTAACCAGACGTTTAGGTGATCAAGAAGTCACGTATCAAAGACATATTTTGGGAGGGAATATGGCGGCTCGCTTAAGCATTGATAATAATGGGACACTAGGCGCTTGGACAATAGGGAGAAATGTTTTTATAGATCCAGAAGGATTAAAACAAATGATCATAGATGAATATGATTATTATCAACGTTTATTGGCTGGAAAGAATAAAATTTTGGATTTCCATGTTTCTTGGAAATTATATAGAAGACAATGGCGAGAATTTTTAATGTTAGGCAGAGATGAATTTATTCAAGCTGTCACCGCAATAGTGGTGGCGCATTACGATCTCCATGAAGCTCAACATATTTTGGATTGGAGAGATGGAGATAATATCCCATTAGCTGAGAGGTTAAACGGTTTATCTGAACAAGAACAAGCAGAAGTGATGAAGCAGCGCTTAACAGAGATCTCAAAAGATGAAGAGAGAGTTCTTTTCCGACAACTTTTGGCGGGGAGTAATGTGTATCAAGTTATTAGCTTTATTAATCAAGCCCATAATTTTAATGAAGATTCTGAATATTTTCATGCGGCCAGGAATGCTAATAAGGCATTAAGATGGGCTGTTGTTAATTCTCCGCTAATTTTAACAAGATTCAGACAGCTCGCTCAGCTCGATTTTGATATCCGGCATGCCGATGCTACGGAAGATGAGGGAGAGATTCCACCTAGATCCGATGAAGATATATCAGGGGAATTAATTTCATACGCTTATCAATTAAGTGAAGAAGAGATTTATCGGTTAGCTGTCTTTGCTGCGGGAAATAGATTCCCGGACATGTTAAGTGAAAAGGATCGATTGGTCCTTCAATCATTTAGATTCCAAGAATCTCCGCAAATTTTTAAGCAGCATCCAGGAGTGTCCGATTCAGCCGTCAAGCGCCATCCGGCCGGATTCGCTTGGAGAAGGTCATTGGATCCAAGAAGTCCTCATTTCGATATTGAGGATTGGTTTTTAAGGCGTTATTTACCGTCTCAAGAAAGGATTTTCAGTAAATTGTATAGCGGAGAATTAACCGGGGCACAGGTGTCGCGATGGGTTGAGGAAATTATACGTCCATTGAAACCAGACTTCAACGTTAAAGAGGCTATTCCTGCCGGCCATGCTCGAGTAGAAAAGTATCATCAATTGGTTGATCTCGCGGAAGAAATTTTAGATCAAGTTCTTATCCCTCGTGGGTTAATTGTGAGGGCATCCGTTTTTGAAGAAGGGATGGCGGCCGGCCGGATTATTCAAGACAGGACCAGAAATATCCCAACGTTCGCCGGTCATCATGTTCCTCTTTATACGGTTATCACGCTCAGCAGTACTTTCGGCGCGGCCGTTGCCTGTTCAGGTTATGTTATTATTCCTGTTGAACATGAGGAAGTGATGCGGACAGTGATTGTAAATTTCCAACAAATATGGAATGCTTTTAAAGAAGGGCAATTCATTCTACCTTCTTTCCGGGATAATCCCGCTGGCTTCACTCAAATATTGATTGGAATGCAAACATTCGGACGTCTTTCTTTGGAGGAAGCCAGCGGGCTTTCAACCGATATAGACTTAGCTGAGGAAATAAGCCATGTGGATACGTTCATTTATCTAGAGAGATTATTTGGAAGACGGACTAATACAGCGCGTCCCGGAGAGCATTTAAGAATAGCTGAGGCGATCCTTAACCCCCATGCCAGGATTCGCGCGGCGCTTGATGCTCAGTCCCATGAGCCGGGGCGCCAGGAAGAATTCGCCCGGGCGATTTTCGAAATCGAAGCTAAACTGAACGCCTTAAGATATTCACCTTCTCCCGTTTACACGTTTCTCGAGTTTTTACTTGGTACAATTCTTCCCGTTTCAAGTGAGATTCCGTCACAGCCAGTCCAATATCAATTCGCGAGCCTGGCTTTATTGGAGCTTCTCAGCTATTCTTTAACAGGACAAATGGTTTCAGGGAAAGAAAACTGGATGAATTATCTTGAGAAGGCTCTTAGGGATATTGACAGGATGAATGAGCAGTTACGTGCCGCTGCCAACAATGTTTATCCCCAAGAATTTTTGACACATTCAGAGCGTCTTGAAGCCATCAAAACGGAAAGCCTTAAATCACATCCCACCGCCGGGTCTGCGGCGAGACAAATTTTTATGGGGCATTACCAATCTGAGATCCAAGATAAAGGACGTCTTTTAATCCCAATGCCATTTCGTCAAACAGAAGACATTATGAAAGTCATGATACGTTTAGACAGGCGGCTGGGGATTATCAGGGTTTATCCTTATTCACAATGGCCAGAGGTATGGTCTGTTTTAAGGAGAGAGATATTGATGAAATCCGATCCAATTTCCAGAGAAATGGTAAGAATTTTGACTTACGCGGATCTATGGGGTCCTATCCGCTTGGATCCTCAGGGTCGGATGGTAATGCCAGAATTTTTGGTAGATTCTTTAAAATTGTTCCGAGGTTCTGAGATAGTTGTAGTAGGCGTTGTCGATCATTTACAAATTTGGCCGAGTGACGATTGGAAGAGACTTCAAAAAAGAGTTGGGAAACGGCTTCAGGTAGAGATCAAAAAAGATTCAATCGATGCGACAGAACTCAGAACACCTGTTTTAATTCTAGAGGATGCTCAAGGCGGGATGTCCGAGGAATGGACTGAAACACAGTTGCCTTTTATGGGAACGCATACAGGTAGGCCAGATAGTAAAAGAAGGTTGGTCATCCCTGTAGAGTTTCGTAAAGAACGAAATATGCAACAAGTGGTGTTAATCTTTGATAGGGGCTTAAAGGCGGGGGTCATTTTTGAAAGAGGATATTGGCAGCAAAGAGAGGGGGACCAATTGCTTTCGGTGCCGGTTGCTGGAGGAGATATCGCAATGTTAGAAGACAGGACAGTTAGTAGCGCTTATATTTGGTCAATACCTGTTGATCCAGACCAAGGCCGCATTCTTGTTCCTATTGAAGCGTCAGAGTTGATGGGGCTCGGAAGGAATATTATTGTAACAGGAGCGGGCAAGCGTTTTATACTTTGGCCAGAAAAAAGTTGGAAGGAATTGCGGGAGCAGGCGTCTAAACAACATCCCAGCGCTCGCGCGAGGGTTTTGGTGGTGGATGATGATCAAACGGTACAAGGTTCGTTTGATGTCGTTGTGACGGATACTAAATCCCATCCCGCCAAGCATAACACATTTTCGATTCCGAAAGGCATCTATGAGAGATTCCTAATGAATGTGTTTTCTGGGATTCTTAAGAGAACCCTTATCAAGGTTGGCATAGAAGCTGAACATACGCGATATTTTATCGAATATCTTTATGATGTGGGACCATCCCTTCGAGGAATCATTCTATTGAACTATCTTGCTTTAAAACTTTACAAAGCTCAGATGACTCCTTTTAATATTCTAGGTATTTTATTTATTTTAGCTGAGAGTCGTCAAAGAATAAGGGTTGCGTTGAGATTCCTAAGGGTTCTTAAGAGTCTTCCGGATATGGAAACAGAGAGAAGGGAATTTGTGTCAGAGTTGAGGCTTCAGAAAGATGCTGGGGAGTATGACAATAGTGTTCTGCATATTGTTGCCAGGGGATCGGATGGACTTTTCCACGAGGGAACGGCTTTTGTGGCGAAAAAGATAGAAAACAAGGGTAATGTCCAGTATGTCCTTTGGACAGCCGCGCATACCTTGCAAGGGGCGTTGAAAGTGGATGTCTATCGGAATAAACTTCCGCGCGCAAATGGAGAAATTGTGAATGAAAAAATAGGAATAGCCACTGTAGTTTTCAGTGATACAAACCAAGTTAGAGATTTAGCTATTCTTGTGATCTCTAAGGTTCGAGGTGAGGAGTTAGAACCAATTGAATTATTTGATGGATCTGACAGCCATTTTGACGAATATACACTCGCCGGCCTGGTCAGTGCCGCCAACGATCATGTGGAAAGCGGGAAGATTGTAAACATTGATGGGGAAAGCGTCCTTTTCTTTGCAGCTAATGGTCTTGGAAAAGGAGATTCTGGCGCGCCGTGGTTTATTTTCAAGAGGAACGCTGGACGTAAACGAGTAATAGCTGTGAATGGTGGAGAAGGCCCGAAAGGCACTCTTCTATCCCAATCAGTGATTGAGAAGATTCTTTATGTTTTGTCTAATCAAAGAATATCGTTTGTATCTCCCGAGAGGAAAATTGTTATTCAATATCTCCAAGAATTAGCGTCTTCCTATGGGACCCGTAAGCAACATCCCGCACAACGAAGAGGACAAAAAAGAAGCGAGGCTAGAATTGCTAACCTCGCTTTAAGTGCTACCCATAAAAATTATGGGACCTGGCTGAGACCCAATTTAAATATAACAGCACAAAGATATGGTGTCAAGTTATTTTTAAACGCTTTAAGGAGAGTAATACGGAGAGCGTGGGAGTTGAACCCCGGATCCTTGCGGACCACCCGGGTCTCAGCCGGGTCCCATCCACCCCTTGGGCAGCGCTCTCCGAAAGCTGGGACCATTTTACCCTTTAACAACGGTGATATATTAACAAGAGATTTATTATCTGTCAATAACTATTTCGGGGGCACCGTCAAATCTCATCCGGTCCAACGAGCGGTGAGTGCCGTTCCGACTTTAGCGCGGACTGGAATTGGGAGCGTCCGCACAACCCGCGGCTCGCCGGGGAAAAGTAAAATTTCTTTAAAAGTCTTTTTATATAAAAAGACTTTAATATTTATTTCTACAATTTTATTAATTTTTAATTTGCCAATGCTGCCTAGCAAGACTTTATTCAATGTTGCTGAAGCTCAAGAGGCCGAAAGTATGTCTTCTAAAATTACTCAACGAAAAGCCCAGCTCCTTCAAGAAATAATGGATTTAGAAGCACGTATTCGAAATAGCCAAGGTAATGCAAAAGTTAAATTAGAGGCAGAGCTTCTAGAAAAAAGAAAGGGCTTGATTAGTTTATCTGCTTTGCCTGGAGTTAATGAAAAAATAAAGCAATCCATTCGTAGTGGGGACATGGAGGTCGCTAATATTCTACGTAAAGATTACAGCTTTTTAAGTTACAGAGCTGGTATTCTCAGCCCAAAAGATGAAACTATATTTAAAAATATGCTTAGAGAAAAAGTAACAGGAAGAATCAATGAAAAATTAACATTTGAAGAGCTGCCATCAAAGGCAATGATGGATCTTTTGGAAGAACTTAGAAAAGATTTAGGGGGGATTGTTCAAACCCGCCTTACTGCTGAACAACTGATAGTTTTACAGGGATTGCCTTTCAACGAAATGTTAGAGAAAGTTAAAACATGGGGAGAGTTTAGTAAGGAAATTCAAGGAAGAGTGGTTCAATTAGGACCTACCTTAAAAAAGATTAAAATGGTTCAAGTAGCGAGAAGTTGGGTGGTCGTTTATGTGTTGGATAAAGATTTTCTTAAACCCGAGGGGCATGGGAAAATTGTTGTAAAGATTATAAGAGAAAAATTCCCTTACGGATATATAGAAACTATTGATGTTGGATGGGTAACAGGTGGGATAGATGTTCAAAAATGTCTCGATGGATTATTAGAAATACTAGAATATACTCAAAGGAATCCCGAGATTGGAGTAGTCATTAATATCAGTTGGGGAAATTATCAGGATATCCCAGCCATCCACGATGTTATTAAAGAACTGCATAAAAGGGGAGTGGTCGTTGTAGCTGCCGTTGGGAATGATGGTCGAAGTCCTCTTGGTCGTTTTCCCCAATATCCAGCTGCTTATTCTGAAGTTATATCAGTCGGGGCAGTTGTTGAAACAGAATTTGGTGATTATGAATACGCGGAGTATTCTAACCCGGGTGGATACATTAATGCAGAAGATGTGGTAAGTATAGCCGCGCGTAAATTTAAAGAATCTCTTAATGATCTTGTAAAAAGAAGAGTGTTTCTTCCCTCGGAGGTAGAAGATGCTTTTACAATTCTAGAATGGCAAAGAAAAAGTTACTTATCCGAAGAAGGGGTTCTTTCATCCATTGATGATTTAATAAAAAAACTGGGAGAATTTTCCAAAGAAAGAATGGTCTTGGAGGATCTTAAAAAATTTGTCGCTGCCAAAGGAGGGACGTCTTTTACAGCACCACAAGTTTCCGGCACTATTGCTGAGATGCTTTCTGCAAATATGCAATTACCATCAGAAGTAGCCACTACATTAATTAGGGAAACAGCTGATTATGTTATAGGCGATGGCAATTTAATATTGGATTCTAGAGAAGCTATAGAGGAAGCTAAAAAGTGGGTGGAAAAAAAGAAGACGGCAGAAAGGAATTATAAAAAACATCCAACAAGTAAGCAGAGTAAGAGTCATCAGCCAGTGCTTATCGAGCATCAACTGCGAGGAACTAAGCAACGATTACTTGAGTATCTTGATGAACAATTCTTAGTAGAGATTAAAAATAAACTTCATCCTACCCAACGGGTGGTGAGTGTTGCGCAGGCGTCTCCAGCGCAGGCAGGATTTGGCAGCGTCCGCACGACCCGCGGGCCACCGCACTCCGCCTCAGGAAAGATTTGGTATTACACCTTGGGCGGACTTTTTATATTATTTGCACTTGGTATCGTTGCCATTGTTAGCTATTTTGCTCCGGAGTCCATCATTCAACCTCCTACCCAAGCAGGTCAACCAGCCGTTGAAATCGCCCGAGGAGCCGTGTTACACATCCGCGAATATTTTGCAATCGATCATACACAAACCTTCTGGTGGAATTTGGTTGATTTCGTTGTCGCGATCTTTAAAACATTAATAAGCTCTTGGGGATTATTTACAGCGGCGACAATAGTGTCTCTAATCAACCGAAAAGAAGTTATTCGTCTTTTCTTCGGCCTCAAAGATTATCTCAGGGAAAGTCATCCAGAGGGGATTTCTATTCTGGGGGCTGTTGTTTATGCCAGCAGGCTTATTCGTCAACACGATATTTCCTTAGCGCACAGAAGTTTCTTTGAATATTTCAAGGATGCTTGGAAGAATAAAGTGTCAACGGCGTTTTTTGTTTTAGCCGCCGGAGGCATTGCTTATTTAGGCGCGCCTCCCATGGTGGCCGTATTTGTTATTCCTTACGCTGCCATTGTCGGACTTCTTAAAGGATTTGTTATGTCAGCTTTCTGGCATTTCTTCTTTGATCGCATGGAAAGAAATATAAAGGCTATTCGATTGATGGTCGAATATTTAAACGGGAGAGATCCAGTTTTACCTAACGGCGTCAAATTTGCGGAACGTGTTAAGGAAGCGGAAGAAATTTTGAACGAAGCAGACGCGAAAGAAACAAAACGAATTCAACGAGAAATCGGCCGTGAACGATTTATTTTGAATTATCCCATCCTAAGCGGTTACGCGGCTGTATTTGCTTCTAGAATTTCTATCTACGCGATTTCGGGATGGGGAGCAACGGCTTTTGAGGGAGTTTTAGGATTGTCTGCCACCAGCTCTATTTTGAGTCCTGTTTTTGCTTTGGCTGGTCCAGACGCGACGAAAACATTTATTGAGCTTTTGCATCACGCTGGCATTGAACATACGGCCCCTGAACTGGCCAGGACGATCTTGACCGTAGCTGGTTTCGCCTTAAGAGATATTTTAAGCAGTATGAGGCAATTCTTAGGGGCTTTGAAAATCAATGAGCGAGTTATCGGCACGCTCAATCCTCTTTTCATATTAAGGGATATCCGAAGCGGCAAAGCCGATCTGGATCATATTCGGGAATTGTTGGCCGCTAATTTAATTTGGAGCTGGTATCATCCAAGCGTTGTGCGATTGATTGAAATGGAACTGGCTTCAAGAGGCATAGCTGTTTATTCAACAAGAGATAATTGGATTGTGATGAATTTACGTTACAGAGGTATTGCTTTTATTCATGCCCTGATTAAAATAGCGCTTTTTGTTTTACCTTTCTTAGCCTTTTTACAAGGAGGGTTTTTAAGCATTCTTATTCCGGTCGGGATGGGATTGGTTTATTTATGGACAAAATTCTTTGGAAGCGCGTTTTTATCTGAACATCCGTTAATTTTCGCGCACTTAGCTGGCAACGCTCAGATGTGGCAGAGTTTTTATGGTTTATATTGGATTGGTCCCGAAATCCGCAGTATTGTCAACGGAGCAGAAGGAATTGCGGCGGCTGTTGAACATTTGCCATATCATTTGGGAGAGATATTACATTATCCCGCCGAAATAGTCAAAGACACTGCCTTGACGTTTGAGGGTCAGAATGGGTTGATCTCTATTGCTGATAAAGGCGCGCATCTTTTTGATCCTAACAATCATATAGCTGAAATGCTCTATCATTCTTTAGGCGGTGTTGGAGAATTAGCTCATACTTCTGAGTATGCTTATTATTACCATTTACTCAAAGAAGCCCCTAATGGTTTCCCTGATGTGAAGATCGCTGAATGGATGCGAGGAAGAACAAGCACAGGCATGCCTTCGTTCCCCGAATTCACCGCTAAGTGGCTGGAGGTTACGGCAGCAGAAAATTCAGAAAATTCAGAAAATCCTGAAGATGCAGAGGATCAAATGACGCTCGATAGGGTTCAGCGGCAGATTCCAGAAGCTGCAGATGTTGTGCAAAAAGTCCGAGAAACCGAAACAAGTAATGAGCCTATTTTAAGATTAGCCGCTCAGTTGATTGAGCAAGGTAAAAAATTAGGGGGTGTGGGCGGTCAAGTGGCGGAAGGCGCGTCGACCGAGCCAGAATTAAGAGCAGGAGCGGTTGGAATAGCAGGTCGTGAAGATAGAACAGTTTATCCAGCGGTTGAAGTCAACCTGTCTGCTTTGGTCAATAGCATTGTGGTTAAATCAAGTGAATCGGAAATAACCACGATTACAGCTGTCATTTCCAAAGACAGCGAAGCAATCACAGCCAAAGTCAGCTTTCAGGAATTGCACGGGGATAAAAGGCCTAAACCTTTAATAGAAGGCGAACCCTTTAGCGCGATCATTCTTCATCTTTCTACGATTAATCCGGAAGAGTTGGGAAAAATCCTTCCCGTTTTATTTAATCAGCTCAACTTTGAAGCCGGCACAGATCCTGCTACAAGCATTTTACTCCTGCCGGAAAAAATTGATTTTAGTCCCGTTACCGAACAATTAAGAGAAAAAGAAGCGAAAGAGAAAGAAGCAAAAGAAGCGGAAGAAAAGAAAGATCAGCCTAAGATCGGTGAAGAACTACCTGTTCAATTAGCAAAGATAAAGACAGAGGTTCCTAACCTTAAGGCTTTGGTCAGGGATATTCAATACAAAGATCTTTATTCGGCTCTTCAAAAAGCTTTAAGACAAATAGGTATTAGAGGGTCTTTGCGAACCGCGGATGAGATAGGCCAGGCTTTGGAAGTGTTAGGGGCAAATGTAAACAGCCCCCATGCTTCTTTTGGGAGAAAATTAGATATGGTGATCGCGCGATTAGGTCAATTGGCAAGAGCGAAAAAAGAACAAAAGACTTTAGATGAAGGAATTAAAGCTCTTGAAAAACAAAGAGATGCTCGCGGAGTCTCGGAAGGAAATAAAGCCAATTTTAATCAAAAGATTGCAAAGAAACAAGCGGAATTAAACGGATTAAAATTAAGCGGCCTCCGTCAGCAAGGGGATTTGCGTGCCGCGCAAGCGTCTCTTTCCCACAAAGAACCTCCTTTCGGCGACAGGATGTTGGCTTATTTTTCATCCGATGCTAGAGACCGGTTGGATTTAGAGAAAGAAAGGGAAAGATTAGAGCAAGATTCAAGAGAAGTTGAAGACAGCAGTGCTCTTTTCAGAGTGGGGTTATCGAAAGAAGAGGTTAACAATAAGCTCAGAAATAATCCCCCATCTTGGTTTAGAGCGGAGTATGCGGCTACTGTTCCCGCGCCAACGTTGGTAGAATTAGATTCGCAGATCGCCCTCGATTTAAGCAAACAAGAGGAAGCGGATTTGGCCGGCAGTCTTATTGAATTCGATGGAAGGGACGCAAGCGCGGAATCAGAAGATCCTCAAACGGAACAAGACAAGGCTTACCGAGACGCAAGAAGAGGTATTATTACGGTTCAAAGGCAAAACGTTGGTTTACAGCTTGATTTTGGGCGTACGCCGGTGAGCAATGTCGATGAGCGATCCAGATTGTCTGGATTAATAACAGAATTTGGTATCAAATTAGAAACAGGAACCCGTGATCTTAAAATCAATTTTAAGGATCAAGAAAAAGCGCAATTTGAAAGGGAAAAGGCATATTTTAAACAGATGGGCGTTTCAGATGAACAAATAAAGCAAATGTTCGGTAATTACGATGCAAGAAATCAAGAAGAATTAGAGGCCATTAACGCGGAGATTGCTGAGCTTACAACACGACAGGCCATTGGCGGCGATCAGGCGATTGCCGTTTTAGAGGCGCTCAGAGAAAGGCTTGGCCAAAAATATGAAACTTTAAGAAAAGAGGTTTCCGGACGACATACGGCTGAAGAGATGAAAGCGTTGGGAGATAAAATTAAAGAAGCTCAAGCTTTGTGGGAGTTGCTGGAACTAATGATTCGAGCGGAAGGCTGGCTAAAGGATCATTCCGGTCGGTTTGACCAAAATGGAAAAAATAGAGATGCCTTAAAAGTTAAGATGGACGCTTTTGTCAAAGACGCTTCACCAGAAACAGCCTTCCCCGTTCTTTACCAATACTTAGAACAATTGGATTGGCAGATAAAAGGTGAGGAAGTTCAAGCAGAGTTAACAAAATTGGGAGATCCAAAAGATACAGATACGATAGAAGTCAAAAATAAAAGAGAAGAACTTCAAAGACAGGCTAAGTTATTGGCAGATGGCGCTCAGTTACAGCAAGAAGCCGCGAAGGCCCCTGCTTCAGCGAACCCTTCTCCTGAAGAGATCAAGAAAAAAGAAGCGGCCGAGCAAGAGGTAAGAGCCAAACGTGAGGAGCTGGATCGTCAAGAAGCAGTTAAAGTAGTTGAAAATAATTTTCACGCTATTTTGAGTAGAGGAAACCCAGAGGAAATCGAAGAGGCCCTCTACAAATTATTGCTTGCTGAATCCAAAGCCAAATCGATCACCCCCGCAGAGCAAGGCCAACTTGTCAGAATTCTAAGAGCAAGAATTTACAAGTCCTTTGAGGTTAAAGATGATCCTCGAGAAAAAGCCTTGACTGCGGCTCAGAAAGAGATTCGCGCGAAGTTCCAGGAGGTTTTGAAGGGTATATTTGATGGCGATAAATTGACTTTGGATCAGCTTCTAGAATTAGAAGGACTTCCCTCGGATGAGGTTGCAAGACGGATCCTTAGGATGAAAGAAATCGGCGATGAGGTAAGAAAAGGTATCGAGAAGTTACTGGATCTGGAAAAGATTAATGAACCTTTCGAGGCCGCGAGAATTGTTGGATTTGAAGCAAGCGCGATTACGGATCCCATTACCAAGGCCTGGAATCTGGCAGAGCAAGGTTTCGAACGCTACGTGATTTTCCGTCGTTGGTTTACTAGATTGGAAGATTTCTCCAACTTTATCAAGTCTGTTATCCTGCAAGAAAGCAGTTTTAATCCAGAGGCTGATAATATTAATTTTTATGATGGCAAGCCTGTTCTTCCCGAAAATAATGCCCTTGGTCTTATGCAAATTATTCCTGGAACATGGGATAGAACGGTGGGTTGGTTGAAAGACCACGGTTTAATTGAAGAGAAATGGTCATTTGATTCCAGTATATTTAATCCAGAAAGAAATGTCACAGGCGGCATAGCCTATCTGGCAAATGTTATGGATAAAATGAGCAATGAGTTATTCAGAGGAGCACCACGAGATATTGCTTTGGCTATTTCTTTAATAGCCTATAATGCCGGTGAAGCACGTGGTGAAAAATGGTATGTGGATGTATTGCGTGGCAGATGCACTGAAAAGAAAATGTTTGAGGCAAACGATTATTTTAAGAAAATATTAGGATACTATCGTGATCCTTCTGTTTTGGTGAATCTTCCTGATATCTTCCGCGCGAGAGAAACTTTAGGTGTCCAACGGCAGGCCCGTCGGGACGCCTTAGATTATGTTCTCAAGCACGGAGAAATTCCTGAACAGTTCCGATCGACCTCCGGAGAATTTAATAAAGTTTATGAATTGGCAGTAGTTGTCCACGCCCAAAGCAACCCATCCATCAAAGATCTTTTGACGAAATTGGTGGAAAATATCTGGAAACGCGAAGAACGGTTCGCCCAGCATCAACAAGACGCGGGCAGAGCCGGCAGTAGTGATTTAGCAGAAATTATAAGACGCATGGCTGAACAAAATGATCAGACTATTCAAAAATTAAGAGAGATTTTCGGCATAATCGCCGGCGGCCTTAATTTGGCCGCTGTCGCATCCAACTATGTCGAAGAGCTTAAAGGAAAATTAGGCATTGACGGTGCACGCGGCGAAAGCAGTGATCCTAAAAAATTAGAAATCGAGGCTGGTTCTAAAGGGGCTTTGCCTATTTACGATATCCGTGAAGGCGAGCAGACACACGCGATTTTAAATTGGGATGGAAATAATTACGATGTGACTGCCCAGGGCGTTACCCGTTCCACCTCCGGCGTTAAGTCCCCGCTAGGGGAGGTGGAACAGGTGGAACAGGGCGCTGTTCTTTATCTTGACAAGAGAGATGTTGGGACAACGATGGAAAAAATATTTCCTCAAATAACGCGCAATCTCTTAAGCGTTTCTCAAAAGGGCAGTCTGCTTCTCTCGCCTCAAACATCTTCAGAGAAGAGCGCGGGTCTGATTGAAGCTATTCTTCTTAAACCATTTGGCAATTTGGATGAAGAGTTAGGTTATTTAGACAGACAACTTACCTTTGCCCGTAAGATTGAAGATTTGAGAAGACAAAATGAGGCGTTAAAAAGATCAGGGAATAATTTTAAGCAAATCGAGACCAACGAAAAGTGGATTGCCTGGTACGAAATTCAGATGGAAGTAAACGAGATGAGTTACACGGTCTCCCTGACAGATCCTAATGTACGGAGAATCAAAGAAGAATTAGATGAAAATATTAAATCCCGCCGCGACGGCAGGATCAGTGACGAGGCATTTAGAAAAGTTTTAGGTCCAATAAGATATGCCCTGGAGCAGGTAATTGTCAGTTACGCGGATCCCTTTGGCCGAATGGCCGGAAGGTTTGCCGATGGCCGACGAGTCAGACGGTTTCTCATTAGAAACGGAGACGCTGATTTTGCCTTTGATCAGAATGGAACAGAAGGAGAGCCAACGGAATTGCCGGAAGCCGTAGTCCTTGATATTCAAAATATAGCCATCGGAACGGTGAGCGCCGTCTTAAGGAATTTAGGTTTTAAATTCATCAACGCCGGGGAGAAGGATCCTCGTTATTTAAATAATTTTAGAACTCTTAAGACTATTCAAGATTGGCTGGATCGAAATATTTTTGTCGAAGGCCTAAGACAATCGGATATCTACGAACTTCTGATGGCTGTTTTAAGAGCAGAGTATGACTTGGCCGACATAACGCTTCCGGAAATAAAGAAACAAGATGTTCTTCATACAAGAATGCCAAAGCTTACTTTAACAGGTGTTCAAGATAAACTTCAAAAGATCCTTTATGACGTTCCGCAAGAAGAGGGTGCCGTAAGTTTATCTCAGGCAAGCTTGGCCTTTTCTTACGACGGTTATGATTTTGGTGGGTCGTTAAGCGCCAGTACGGTTTTAAGCGAAGCATCAAAACTAGCCGGCTCTTTATTTGGAGAAGACAAAACAATAACACGCGAACAATACAATAATTTAGCACATGAATTAAGGACAAAAATTATGGAATTTGTTTCCGGCGATCCAACCTTCATTAGAATTTATGTTTGGACAGCCAGGCACAATTTAAGAATGTTTGAATCAACCATGGATCCAAACACAGATAAAGAACTCCATCGGGCGATGGTGGATGATTACAGGGAAGTTAAGGCTAGATATTCCGAGATTTTCCAGGCCTCCATCACCGATGACGCGTTAGACGCGATGACTCAGGATGATTTAGAACGTATGATTGCCGGTGAAGCAAAACTTTTACGAGAATCTTTGCGGGGAGCCTTGGCGGGAGTTAAAATCGAGGGAGTCAATGACCGCAAAAAGAACTTTTTAGCAAAAATGCTTTCTCATGCCTATTTGGATGTTGGATCTGGCTACCAAGATGGTTGGGTGTTAGGTGTTAAAATTGGAACGGTTATTTGGGATGGGGCAGGATCGTTAGAGACAATTTGCGCGGCATTACGCGAAGGATTAACTGAGGAGAGAAATAAAAAAGAAAAAATACGATTAACCCATCTTCAAGTTGAAATGAATGAAAAACTTGACCGCGCCGATTTAACTTCCCTCCAGCGGGCCAAGGCCTTGGCTATCTTAATAGAAACGAAAATACAATTGGAGAATTATAATGCCCTTGAAACGTTTTTGAAGGCTCCAAATCCTGTCGCTCGAGAACACATCAGGCTGTTGTCTGTCGAGGATAAAGAAAAGGAAGACAGAGGACCTGATCCTAGAGCCCAAGCTCCAACGAGCCAGGTTTCTGAAGGAGTTCGTGATCTTTTGGAAACAGCAATTCCGGCTTACTCCGGAGAAAGAGAAGCCGCCATCCGGTATTCTTCTGTTACCTCGGATATGTCTTTCACGGATATGATGTCCACGGCTAACCGTAACGCGTTGAAACATTCAGAGTATTACGATGACTTTGTCAAAGACAATTTAATGGAAGCGATCAAAGCCCGGTTGCCGCGAGCGACTGACCGAGAAAAAATAAGGATAGCGAAATTCTTAGCGGAAAAGACGAGCGTTCCTTTGGATGATCTAAAAGCCAAAATTCTTCCCGGAATTTCCACGGAAAAATTTGTTCAAGAATATTATGGATTAAGATATGGTTACCTAAAAGATCTGCTCGGCAGATTATCCATTGAGAAAACGCGTTTAGAGATCAAATTACGGGATGCAGAGACTCAAAGATTGCCTCAGCCTCAGCAAGAATTAGACCGGTTAACCTCGGTTAATGACGCGATCGATCAAATAGCAAAGGACTTAGAACAAATTAAGAATGAGCACGGAATTACGGAAGAATTAACGACAACGATTGGGGAAGAAGCTAGCCGCGCAAAGGATGAGGGAGAAGAATTTAATAGACTGCGGGCCGAATGGCCTGACACGAGGTTTGATCAAGAGACAACCAAAGCAAGAAATCAGGAGATTTCGAAGAAAGAACGAGATCAATTAACTGCTCCTCTTATTCAGGTTCTTGCTGAGCTGTTACGTTTAGCGCGGGAGACAGATTGGATTATTGCTAAACAAGCTGAGCTCACAGAGGCCGTTCGAACAGCGGAAAAAAATCGCGCTCAAAAACGTAAGGAATATCTTGAACATCGAACAACGTTGATAAGCAATGCTTACAAAGCATTTTTCAGAATACCCGACGATGGCGAGAAAAGAAATGAAGAAGAGGCACGAGATGAAGCTGCAGCATTGGTCCAAAAAGCAAGAGACTCATTTGAAGCAAACAAACAATATTTTGAAGAAGAAGACGCGCGGAAAGAAGATCGACTCATTGCCGTGCATGATTCAATTACGCGTGATGCTTTAAGGGCATATTTGGCGCAATTGGAAACATCGCCGCCTGATGATACATTGGTTAGTGAAATTTCTGGTATTAAAGTTCCTCCCTCCGAGCAAGAAGAAGCACTTCTCGGATTACTGCAATTAGCCATCCCTGCCCAAAGAAGAACAGTGAATTTAAGCGGGATTAATCTAGATGTCTTAATAACCGAATATCATAAATCTGCCGAAAGTCGATCCGATGATTACAAAGCCTTCCTGCGATTCATGTTTGAGAATTACGAAATTTATTATGGAGATATCCGCAAGATCATCCGCGGTATGAAAATAAGCCCTGAGCAAAATGATAATTTAATTAAGATTGTAGATAAGATTAGTCCTTCCTCAGTGGAAAAAGAATTGCCAAGTGTGGAAGATGGCCCGACCTTGGCCCAAATTTTCAGCTACGAACAAGCTAATCTAGAAAAGTTAAGTAAATCTGTGGAGCTTTCAGCTCAATTCCGCGAATTAAAAAGAGTCCGTTTGCTTCGTTTTCAGGAGGCTTCTATCAACGGACAGTTAGCTTCTTTAGAGTTCGTTCGTAAAAATCCGGATGACAGGACATGGACTGTCGCCCTTTCACTGGATATTTTCAGCGGGGTCATTGTCACGGGGGCATCGCTTCTTTCCGAACTCATCAAAATGGCATTACCTAATGAATTACGAAGAAACGAACTTTTAACGGACCTTGGCGGTCTGGAAAAAACGATCGAAAGGTTAACAGAATTAACGCAGAGTGTTTCACCCGAATCGACAGAAACATCCGGCCTGGTGTTAGAAAATCCAAGGTTTGTGATGACACCGCAGGGGGCGCGCATTAATACCAATCGAGGTTTGATGACGGCGGAAGATTTAAGTTCCGGAAGATTGCGGCAAGATGAAACAGGCGGGATAGGTATTGGCTCTGGGCCGTATTCTCCGGAAGACATGGCCGGCCGTCACAGTATATCCGGAAGAAATGTTTATCCTTTGAGATTCGGCGAGTTGACCGGGGATAAAGAAATTGATTTAGAGCTTATTCACAGTTGGTCAGATATTGAAAACGGAGACACGCGTCATATCGAGTTCCATGACTTAACACAGCAGAGCCTTACCATTAACCTAAGACAGACGGGCTTAACCACGGAAAATGGCGGGTTTGTTGAGGTTTTCTTACCCAGCCAAAGAGAAGAAGAGGATCCCTACCGTGAAGCCAAAGTTATTTTGGGTGCGTCCCATGATGGTTCGGCAGGCCGATTCGATTCTTTATTTGAAATGGATGGGGATGGTCACGTTCAAGGAGGAGGCGCCGGTTTTGGAATTAATACTAGCAAGGGTTATTTAAGCACCTTTGCCGACTTAAGTAAGACAGGAAACGCCGCCAGCCTCACATTTAATCAGGAATTAGGCGAATACGAACTTACCTTGCGCACACGTTATTCAAACACACAGCCAAATGAAGAGGAAGGTTTAGAGAGAGAAGAAAAGATTTTTATTAAGGTGGAATCTTTAAAAGACGCGTTGAAATTGGCCGCCGGCGTGGGCGTTGAAGGAGTAGCATTAACCGATAGAGAAGAGCGAAGATTCATTCCTTATGTCCGGATGCGCAACAAAGATAGAAACGTAGATATTCGGTTTGGTTATGATATCGAACAGGAAAGGATCCGTTACCGTGTCGATCTTCGGGATAACCAGGGGCGTGTCTCTCCATCGGCGGGTGTTTCCGAGGAAGATGTTTTCGCGGGCATTCAGTTGAATACAACAAACCCCTATTTGGATCGCGTTGGTCTAAGCGGCAATTACGACAGAGACACGGATAATGTAACTCTGCGAGCTCAAGGCGGAAATCGAAATGTCAGCCTCTTCGTGGAAGCGTTACAGGTTGAAGAGGATGCAATAGGCGGCGGCGGATTTACCATTAATTTGCCTTTAGATAGATTACGCGGTAGGGGCAGAGATCGAAGAAGATCAACGCCTGATGATTCCATTCGTGCCATGGGTGATCTTGTTTTTGCGGATAAACCCGCGATTGTCCAATATAGAGAAGCCCTTAAGAAGGCTTTAGAGGAAGCAGGGGACGGTTTGTTTAGACGCGCGATAAGCACAGAAGGGGCTTCTATCTGGGCATCAGTGAAAAGTCTTGTTGGGTTAGAGATGGATGGGGATGTCGAACAAAATATCAAAAGGTTAAGTAAAAATGATACTAAGGAGTTCGTTGCCGTCCAAGACAAATTTAATAAGTTTAATGGGAAGATTAAGACAGAAGACAAAATTTTTGATGACTTTGCTGACTGGATTTTCTACATGGACCGCGCCGCTGGGTTAACGGGTATTCGAGATTATATTCATCCTGACTATGATCCGAGACATTCGTTTGATAAGCTAGACATCGCTCAACCATTGGATTTCTGGGAACTGGCGTATTTCGCCTCCTTGCTCAAATTAGAGGACAACCAGGAAACCCCAGAGGTAGAAAAGGCGAATACAGAGGCACGCGTTGAGCGTTATCTTGCCTTACGAAAAAGTGTCTTCAAAATCCTTGAAGGAGGGAATAGAACCTCTGCCGATCAAGGATACGCTTGGCTCATGGATGCTTTATTAAGGTTGAAAGTTGATCCAAAAATTCTCAAACAATTCTTAAGCGGAATGCCGGAATTTATTTCCGTCATTGAGAAGTTGGCAGAAGCCACGACTTTCAAAGGCAGAGAATTTGTCCTGACCGCCGGGGATGAGGCATTGGGAGAATTTGCTTATTGGATTAATGGAATTAATGAACATGGGTTCAGAGACAAGGAAGATAATCTTAACCTCTTAAGGATCGCCCTTGATTTAATTCGACAATTCCCCGCCCTTCAGGGGGGTTACCGCTTAATTCAAGGCGGACGAGAAACTCAAGAAGCGGCATTATCTCAGGCTAAGATTTTCTATCGCATACTCTTGAATGAAGGTATGGGCAAATATTCTTCAGAAGAATTTTCTAAAATTTTAACAATTGATAACATTATCCGTTCCGTGGATAACAGCCTGTCAGCCGAAGAATCCTTTCAGTTAGCCATCAGGATAGGCAAGCAACTCGAGTATGAGCCGCGGGAAGATGTCTTAAGAGAGGCCTTAAAGGCGACCGTCCAATTCAGCAAAGATCCCTGGTATCCGACATTTGCGCGCGAGGAATATATTTATCGTCAGCGCGGGGCAGTCCCAGTCTACGGCGGGGCAGGCTTTGCCGGTCTGATTCCTAATATTATTAGTGTGGCTGATGCTGTTCGAGAAGTCGGGATTCCCCTTGATTCCGGGATTTTAGGTACTCCTAAAGAATTTACGACACTGATCTACTGGGCCCGAAATTTGAGAATAATGGAGCGCGCCGGTGTCGCTCGTTTGGATGCCTTAGAGCGGATAAAAGATCTTTTCCAGGGCTCTGGAGCATTTAAGGCGAGATTAAAAGATAATCAAGATTACAAAGATTATCTTTTAGGCCGTAATGGAGAATTGAACCTAAAGCCTGCCTTGGGAGTTGATTCTCCGAAAATCCGGGAGGTTGATGCCAAAGTTAAATTGGCGATTGAAGAAATTCTTAAAAAAGCAGGAATTCCTGAATCTGGATATACTGTCCAATTAAAGAAATTAACCCCTGATATTATCATGACCGGAAAGCTGGTTAAAAAAGCGAGTAATCGTGATGGCAAGATTTACATTCCGCTAGATTTTATTACTAGCCGCAAGAGCTTAGGATTTGAAGGCGCCTTAGCTCACGAATACGCAGCCCTTTTAGGATTTGAACATGAGACCAATAAAATGATTGAAAGAGTTGTTACGGGCAAGGAAAAACTATCCGAAGAATTGTATCGCCGCATCCGCGCGGATGGGCGTATCAGTTCCGACCGCAATCAAGAGACACCTGTCTTAGTCTCTCAAGGAGGAGCATCTAGGGCTCGGTATTTGAATATGTTTAGAGAAGTCTCAGCCCTAGATGATTTGAAGGCAGGGGATGGGAACGATGATACCTCTGGACCGTTTGGCCCGTTAGAAATAGAGTATGATCTTTTGCAGCAAGAGGAATTTGTTGAGGTATTTGGAGAGAATATCCACAGTTACGAGGATTGGCTAGAGCTCTATAGTGACTTAAAGGCAAAAAGCTGGACAGCAGACAGAGCCGATAGGATGATCGCATTTGTTAGCGATGTCGCTACACAGACTATTTATCCGTACAAAGAAAACGGTGGATACGATCAAAATATTCAGGCCTATATCGTCGATTTGACAGTTGTCAAAGAATTAGCCGAAGAACTGAATCGTTACAAAAACAACAATATCGGCCGGCGTTTTGAAAGTATTTATGGCGCTGGTCTTATTCAACCGCTTACCTGGGAAACCGGAGATTTCATGAAGACATTGTTTGGCATTGTCAAAGGCCCTGAGTGGACCAATGTCGGTGATTTTATCGAATTTTATACTTGGTTTGACGGATGGATGAAAGAATATGAAAGACGAGTTGACGACCAGGACTATATCGACATTGCCTTAAGGGCGTTTAGGTCTCCTGAAGATGGCCGAAGATTAAATATCTCCAATGGCGTGGATCAATATGACATCTTTATCATCGGTTACAAAGAGTTTGGTATTTACAAGGATGAAGATGAAGAAATACGCGATGATTTTAAAAAGACTTTCGATTCTTATGCCGCGGTTGGGAAATTTGATTCAGCTTACCGGCAATTCCCTGGGTCTCGAGTGGTCTTAAGGAGTGTGTTGGCACGGTATACCCATCCAGAAACGGGCAAAGAACTTGATCTCGATGACAGCACAGGGCTTGATCCAAGCGATATTTATATCTTGCTTTTCGAAGAATATGGTTTGATTTTTGATAAACAGGGACGAATGCCAGATGGGGATAGAGATTCAACGCGCGGCACGGTTGAGGATTTTAAGAGATCGTTAGAGAGTTTAGAAGCAACCGGCAATTTTTATCGAGCCTACATACGATCCAGCCGAAGCGATGCTATTAATAATATTCTCGCGCTCTTTGCCGATCCCGATGATTCAACAACACATCTTGATTTGTCGGACGGTTTGCAAATACCGGATATCCGCATCCTTCTTTATTCTAAACAGGCGACAGATGAACTGGTGTGGTTAAACAGAATAGGAAGCACTCATTTAGAGAGAAAGACGTCTGTTATATTACAGACAAGAAATGGGGATGAAGGGTATGGTCTTATTTATGACGAGGAAGGAAATTTAATAGACAACGATAATAACGGCCGTGGCGGCGAGGAAGCGGATTTTGCCAAGACCATGGAATTCTTTGAGAAAATTGGCGGCTTCTTGAGTAAAGTAAGCGCTCTTGGCCTGGAGAGGGCTTTCGAGAATGTTTACAGCGTTGATCCATCGGATATCAGCATCGAGCTGATTAGCCTGTTAGGAAGTATTTTAGTTGATCAAGACGGCCGATATATTGATGTCGATGAATTCTTAAGACTTTTATCGATTGTCTCTGTCATCATCGATGCCCTTAATAACGGAGATATTTCCCGTGATGCCTTCATTAAATGGACCACCGGACGCACTGACAAAGACGGTGATGGATTTGCAATTTCATCCTTGCCTCATCATGTCAGCTTAAGCCTTGATATTAAAGAGAATGACGCGGATTATCATAAAAATTTAGCGACCGCCCTCTTTACTTTGGCTACTTATATGGAACATTTCTTGAAGCAGACACAAGAACAGCGCATGGATGTGGAAATGTTTAACGATATTTATGGGTTGTGGACGGATGGATTAGAAGGAGACTTCAAGATTAAAGAAGGTGATACAGAATTGACAGGTGTTCTGTTCATGATTATTTCCCAATACAGCAGAGATTTCATTAGGCTCTTCGACAATTCCGAGGCCAATTATTATGTTGAGACCCTGCCTTTTGTGCGGGTCATTTTAGAGGCAATCCGCCAAGATTCGCGGTTAACGGAGGCGCTTAATTTCTTCTATGCCTTAGGACTTCCTAGCTTTGACGGCGGATTCAGTCTCAATCCAAGGGAATCAAGAATCGTTGACTTGGAAACCGTCGGTGTCAAGGTTTTTGGTTTAGGTGGGCAATTAAAAGACATGGCGCAGGCATCGAATCAAGACAGGGATGAATTAATCAGAGCCTATTTGGCGGCGATCACCAAGGTCTATGAAAATCGAAACAAAATTAATGGGCGGTTATACAGAATCAACGAGCAGGGAATCGCCGAAGGAGGATATCACGGCAGTTCCAGCTCAGCGAGTATTACCTCATTAAGAGACGCCGTTAATTTCTTGCCGCGCGATATCGGCTTCTCGTATCGTATTTTGGGCGGCACTGTGACCATCTTTTTGTACGATGGACATAAAGTCAATTCTAAGAAACAGCCCGAAGGTGTGGCGCGTTTGAGCATTACGTTTGTTGCCGATGCGGAAAATTTGGAAGAAGCGGCTGACAGATTCAGCGACGATGCCGCTCGCATTGAGGATGCCGAACTCATCTCCTCGATTGGCGTTCGTCAGATACCGGTCAACCAATACCACAGAGAATCAACGGTGAGGAAATATTTCTTTACCAAAGAAGGGCTTCCACTTTACGATGTCGCGCAAACGTATGACGCCTATGACGGTAAGTTAAGAGAAGAAGTTCGAGCCAGTCCGAAAGGGTTTAGCAAAAGGACAAAATACGAATATGACGATAGCCGCGGCTGGATCAATTGGGATGATTTCGGCGATCCGTTGTTTATTTCGAGCGCTAGTACAACACGTGTTGAGGCAAAGGGACAAAGCAAGATATTCATGGAAACAAGAAATAAAGAAGTTGATTTCCGTTACGCGAGGATTTCCCAAAGAGTGACCACGTTTAATGAATTAGGGGTTGAAAAATCAGTCATTGATCGTGAGATTAATATGGCCGGCGGCGCGCCCGAATATGACCGCGATGAAGACACCTATGGCAATTATAGTTATTCCGAGGCCTTCTTGCAAATTTTGGGGCTTGGACATGTTGAACGATTCGATCTGGCCCAAAATCAACCAACGGAAACATTTGATTTTGAAGACTTTGAATTTGAAGGTGATACTTTTGTGGACTTTAAATGGAAGGAAACCGATGATTTCACTCGGACAGAAAGGGAAGTCAAACGAGATTCATTTGGGCTTATCTTAACGCAGGAACTTTTTGAAGAAGGTAAGTATGAAACAGGATTGCCATTTAAGTCAGATGCTCGTCATTACGAAGAACCTTTAGCCGCGGGTTTTGGCGCGGCGAGCCGTATTGATCATCACGCCGGCGGATTAACAGATACTGTCTTTGTCACATCCAATTATTTAAGAGCCAATGAGCTTGGCGGGGAAACTTACCAAAAAGATTATTTAACGAAGGATCAAGCAACAGGCTTAATGATCGTCGACCGCAGTGAAATTATTGAATTCGGCCGACGAGGACGCGAAGAGAAAGTATATTCCGGCAAAAATGTTAGCTACAAGAACAATCATATTGACGCGGATGTGGTGGTTGTTAATGCTTACTCTCAAAATACTTCCTTTGAGCGCGCCAGAAATATTCCACAGCGCGGTAATCGTCATGTCTGGCACGAGAGAAGTCAGACGAAGGGTCGTCTCATCAGCTTCCTTACGCCCGACACAAGCGATGTCAGCGAGCTAAATACGCGGCTGCTTGGTTCTTTTTACTGGGCGATGAAACTGCAAGAAGTTAAAGTCCGCAATGGGGATGAAAAACAACTCTATTTAGCCCAAGAAAAATATGTCGATTTAAGAAGAGGCAATATGGTGCGCTTTGTGATTTCAACAGATGAAGGCGATGAAATTACGACGGACGTTGCCTTTAATAGATTTAATATCCCCACCCGACGCGTTAAATACAACGCGGTCGGTGATTTGGAAGAAGGAAGAAGCAAGGTTGACGCAGAAGGGTGGGGCTTACCTGTCACCAATCCACAAACTGGCGAGCGTATGTTCGGTACGTTGGCGTGGAGATCCAACAATCCTCAGCAGACGTTGATTAATTTAGAGACAGATGATTCCCTCGAAGAATCGGTGATGAGACTCTACAGCGGATTAGACGAATATATCCTTGTGTATCCTGGGACAGGCAGCCGCGATTCCAGATGGCAGGGGATGTTTAAAGACACGGTGATTGTCAAGCGCATTGATTACGATGAAACAGAGTTTGAAAAAACGAGTCAGGAAGCTTGGTACAAATATGACGCAGAAACACGCAGACCTATTCCTGGCGCGAAAATCGCTAATGGCAAACGAAGCGACACGGTTCGTATCTTGGAAGGCGGTCTTGAGAAAAAAGACACGATCGCTGACGGATTGATGGAGATGATTTATTTCCTCGACGCCGCGACCGAGACGGAAAATGATTTCAGGATTAAGGTTAATATCGACGGAGATAGATTCACCGTCAATATTGAGCGCGAATATGACGAGTTTTATATGACGCGAAGTTTTGAGGCCTACGCCGACGGCAATGAGGAGGAATGGATTCTCCGTGGAGAAAGAAACTTAGGCGGCATTGACAGGGATAATCAGCACGCCTTGTTTACGTACACGTGGTCGACGGGATCGGTGTTTGAGAACGTGGCGATTGATTTCGCGACGGGGTTAGAGAAAGAATATGAACAGTTGGCCCAAGTCGGCTGGGAGTTTGACGCGGAGGGGAATATTATTGCTGTTAAAGACACAGCCACTTGGAAGACTCAAGAGCATTACGGGGTCGTGGGCGGGTATTTCTTGCAGAACGGCGCGTTAACAGCCGTGGAAGGCAATTTCGCCCAAGAGGGGCTCAACTGGGTGTCGAAGTCAGGATATTATCTTGATCCCGAGAATCCGGATGTTCGTATTGATCGTGTTCGAGATATGATTACGGGATCTTATGCCAAGCGCGACGGTAGTCATGGCCATACCGCGACACGTCCGCAGATGTTTGGGTTGGAATATATTTCAACGAATGAAGACGTTGATTTGGGTGAAGGCAAGACAACAACACTGCTGACTTCCACGAGACGCAATCACCGCGGACAACCCGTTTCGAGCGTCAGTTTTGATCAGACGAGTGGAGAAATTGTTGAGAAGGCCAGGACCGATCTGGATAGAACCGACTGGGAAGCAGGACGTATTTGGGTTGATTTTACGAATTCTAGGGGTGAGAAGGGCAAGAGACTTGTTTCAGCTCAGGGAGGATTGATGGCTGTTTTTGGCAGTGTCATTCAATATCATCCTAATGGAACCAAAGCCTCGAGTCAGACATTTGATGATGAGGGGCGTCTGATCCGTCGGGCAAAAACATTAGATGTCGCAAGTCATGAAGAACGAGTTGAGGATCTCCTGCGCAAGCGCACGACCACGGAAACAATGAATACCGCTGGTTGGTTAAGAACCATTGATTTCGATGTGGTGATGGCTGATGACAAGAAAGTATCGGTTCATATTGAGATGATTTATCATTCTAATGGAAAACTCAAAGAAAAGAAAATCACAGCTGATGGTCAGCCGGTCTTAGGGTTTGTTTACGAAGAAACGCCCGAAGGCCTTCAAATGATTCCTGTAACAGAAGAATACAAACAGCGATTGGCTAAAGGACAGGATGGACGTGTATTGGCGACACGGCATCTGGAAATTCCTGGGAAGGGTTATCCTTATTACAAAGATGAGAATTTTAGCAGCATGTATGAGGATGGGGAGCCTATTCAATATACTTCAGAAAAGAATAATCCACCGAATGGTTGGCAGCCACTGTTAACCATTGTAACGATTAAGGCAACAGAAGAAATCAAACAATCAAGAGAAGGGCTCGGCAGTTTGCAAGATCAAAAAAGAACACTTGAACAAGAGTTAGAACGTTTAAGAAAATTGAAACAAAAACAGGAAGTATCAACTCCTCCAGCTCAAATACCGCAAAGAGATGCAAGGGTAAGGATGCCGTCAGAGGGCGCGGTAGAAACAGCTTCCGCGCGGACATCTGAAGAAGAATCGGGTCTTTTGGGTTCTCTGGCAAGAGGGATAAGTGAATTCTTTGTGGGGACAGCCTATGCGGCAGAAGTTCAGCCACAAACAGAACAACGTGACCTTAATGCAATTATGCCAATTCGAGGTCTTACGTATTCACCGATTTCCAAGGGACTTGATCGGAAAGACGGTATTAATTGGGATGAGCATTTAAGTGATATTGCTCTTCTTAAGGCCATGGGTGTTAATACTATTAGAACCTATTATCCAATTACTTCTCAGAAATTTTTGGATGATCTGACAAGAAATGGTATCCGTGTCATTATGGATTTTGTCAGTTTTGATGATCGAAATATCCCGCAGGATCAGAAATTTGATATTCAAAGCGGTCGTTATCAAGAATATATTAAGAAATACAAAGATCATCCGGCTATTTTGATGTGGGAATTTGGGAATGAATATAACTATCATGGCCCGGTTGGTCCAATGGAAAAATGGTTTGACAGCTTAGATCAATGGTACACCATGTTACAAAATGCTGCTTTGCAGGCTAAGAAATTGGATCCATCGCGCAAGGTTTCCACCGCTCATGGGGAGATGCCGACGGAGGATGTCATAAAGAAGGCGCCATCCGTGGATGTCTGGGGCGTGAATGTTTACAGATGGGATGATCCGTCTGGCGTCGTTGATGAATTCCGTAAACTCCGCAATAAATCGGATATCCCGGATCATCTGCAATTGTATATTTCCGAAACTGGCGCGGATGCCTTTGACGCACGAACAGGTCAACCCAATCCAGGAATGCAAGCGCAGGCCAATCGTATAATTTGGGAGAAACTTAAAGTTAAAGCTGATCCTAATATTTTCCTTGGTGTGACGTTTATGACCTTTAGCGATGAATGGTGGAAAGCTGGGAATCCAAGTCAACACGATCAAACCGCCCAGCCAATGTCTGGGATGCCTTACGATAACCAGATACATGAAGAGTATTTTGGTTTCGTGGATGTGGATCGTCAGCCTCGCGATGCATATAAAGTATTTAAGCAATTGTGGAATTCAGAAACAGATCAGAAACCTGTAGCAAATGATGTACAGGGTTCTCAATCTTCATCTATTGATGAACAAATTCGTCAACTCGAAGAACAGTTAGGGATATTGGATGGGCAAATCGGGGCTAAAGAGAAAGAATTACAAGAGCTTGAATCAAGATCAATTGGAATTCTCGAAATGACAGATGATCTCAGATCGTCCTTCAAGGATATGCAAAAGGATCAATATGTGGTGACAAGAAAAGACGGGAGTTTTTACTATGTCACCCCGGCTGAGTTGATGGAGAATTATGAGAAGATTAGAAAAGAGGCAAAATATGTCATAAGATTCGGCGTAGATGGCAGCAGGCTGCAGAGGATTTATCTGACAAGAGATGAATCTAAGGCCAAAGTTGAGCAGGTTGTAAGCGGTGTAAGCAGGGATTTGACTATAGGAACAAAACTTGCTGATATTTATCGGTTGGGGGAGGATGGAACCGTTGACATGAGGACAGGAATTATTGGACAAACCATATTCCTTGGATTTGAGAAAGATGAGAGCGGTCAAGAGTTGTTCTTGGTGCGAAGAGATGATTTAACTCCTGAAAGAACAATTTATCGATCTAAAACCGATGCCTATTTAGTCAGCGATCCAACCCGTTTAATCTGGACACAGGTGAATGATATTGAGATGCTGACGATCAAAGACAAGAGAACTTATTTATATTACAGCGAGGAAGAAAATTCATACAACAGGCAATACGGCATCCCTGATTCCGCTGAGACATGGATTATGGTCGATGGACGGAAGGACGTATTGTTTAGTTCAGGGGAGACCATAAAGTATGAAAACGGCGAGACAATCGTTGAGATTACAAGCTACATTTCTACAATCAACGGCAGGCCGCTTATGTGGCAGGAAGTGATTGATGCCGATGGCAATTTAAAATATAAATACGAAGGTACTGTCGACGAAGACGGAAATTTCACAAGAGAACTTGTGACCAAATATAAGGAAAGCGTAATGTCCGGTTTAGATGGCGGTCTTCTCAGAGAAGGTGAGACGTATCTTTATGACGAAGCTAAACTCGAACAGTTAGGAACAAAAATCATGAGCGCGGAAATTGTCTTCGTAGATCCATCAACAGGTTATGAGTTACAAAAGGTTACAAATCATTGGAATGGTCAAGTGTGGTATCAGGGGAATGATGTCTCAGGCCGAATTTATAAATATTATGGTTTCTCTGAGGATATCGCGAAGGCGATGCCCAGTTACGATTTTAATTTTGACAGTATTAGTTTTTATTATCGTCCGCAAAGGCTCGCGGATGGGACAGAAGTTCGAGGGATAGCTGTTGTTGATCAAGGGATGGGAGGGGATGAGAAATCCCTTTACGCTATTGACGAAAATTTTACACTAAAAAAACAGGTAGGTGTTGCGGTCACTGAGGCAGAAGGACTTTTGATTAAGGTAGGTGAAGAAAATGTTCGTTATGATCTTATACATAATCTTTATTTTGAGAATGCTAATGGTCCGGTTTACTTAGGGATTGATCGGCAGACAGGAGCTGAACTTATTCGGTTTGAAGGCAATAAGGCTAATGTTTTCTTAAGAAGAGGCGAGATTGGTTATGACACCTATGAATCGATTGATTACGCTCGACTTAAAGAAGGACTGGAAAAAGCTGGTACATGGACGTCCAGCACACGGACCGAAGAGGGTTATGGTTCTTACAGGGTCAGGCCAGGGAAAGAGTTGAAGATTCTATTGGGGCAGTATTCCGGATTTGCATTGCCGCAATTGAAACCCTATGAAGCCACAGGACAGCGTGTAACCGAATCTGATAAGTTAGTTTTCTGGGTTACGTCAGATAAACCCGATACGCAGTTCACAGGCGGCTTTACTTATGAGAACCTCCTTGAAATACCAGCAAATACAGATCAATATACCGTTCAAAATATCAATACCGACTGGATAAGAGTGGAAATACCATTCATGAGAGATGGGAGATTGGTGAAACTTTCCTTCACGGATAATGACTCAACAATTCATTTCGCTGCCGCGTTTATCGTAAAGGTAGATGGAACGTCCCTCCCCTTAGACAAGATTGCGGGGAGGATATATGAAGGCGAAGATTATACAGAGAAAAACCCGCCAGCCTGGTTTTTTGGAGACGCGGTATTTACTCCCAAACGAAATGAGTTGGATGAGCAAGATCAGCGTATGCTTTATCCTAACGGTACAGGAGAGCTTCCATCCTATGTTCGTTCTGGTCATACCTACAAAGTAAAGAATGATATTAGAAATGATGAAGAGTTCTTTGGGATGACTCATTATATCGGTCAAGATGAGCAAAATAATAATCTCTACAGGCTCTGGACCGAAAAGGAAGGATACATTGTCGCGTATAATGAAGATGATATACCCGTTTATTACATCTATGATTCTGGTGAGGAGAATCAAAAATATGTTTCTGCGTGGCAAGAGCAAGTATTTGTAAACACCTTCGGTGATCCGCTTTACTCCGTGAATTATGAGACAGGTGAACTCATTTGGTTGTTGCAGAGAATTAACATCGGCGATAAGAGCATGGTATATAAGCATAACCCAATTACGGAGCGTTCCTATGTCGCGGTATTTGATGCGGCAGGCGTTGAGCGCTGGAAGAAAGATTCGAGAGAGTCGTTACCTAAAGTTTTTGATGAGAACGGCAAGCCCCTTACGCTTGTTTCAGTGCTGGCTGGAAAATGGGCGCCACGGAAACATCTGCTTGAACCGCCGGTTGCTTGGGATCAGTATCGGAAGGATATCGAAAGTAAAATGGGTCTACCGTTGTCAATTACGTCATGGGTGGTAAAGACGCAATATGATCATTTTATAGAGAGTATTAAATTCAAACAATATGAATTGGGTAAATATTATCAAGTTCATCCATGGTTAAGTTTTGTGTATGTGATAGCAGTGTTTGCGGCCTTAGGGTTGTTGATAAATTTGTTAAGATGGGTCAAGAATTGGGTGATAGGGAAGAAGAATAGTCAGCGGAATGTTGCTGTCATTCTGGCACCAAGTACGAAAGTGCCTACAGAGGCTGAGATCAAAAAATATATTGATGAACTCGGATCTCCATTGGTAGATGCTGAGGTAACGCAAATCACAAATGCATTGATTGCGATCTGTGAGGATAATGAGGCGATCTATGCGGGTAAAGTTCCAGCTTCTGTTGACACGGGGACATCAGCTGATCAGGCTAAAGGGCTTTATGTGAAAGAAAGAGACCCCAACGGCACGAAGGAGCAGCCGTACAGGATTGTTCCTTTACGCGATGCGGTTTGGAAACGGGTATTCGCTGTTATGCCTGATATGGATGTCCTTGCCAATAGCCATAATTATCTTTTGATACTTATTCGCCTGGCGAAACAGCTTGTTGATGCTAACCGGGCCGATGAGATCATGGAAATGGTTAAGACGTATAACCGTTTTTGGAAGACAATTATTTTTGACAATCAGGAAAAATTGAAAAATTTGGCGATCTCAGAACATGACGCGTTTCGCGTGGAAGATTTTTACTATATTCATCATGTTGAGTACAACATTGAAGGTCGTACGATCGGCGTGCTCGGGAGCCTTTATACCCTTCCAGGATATGCGGCCGTGAAGGCACGGCTTGAGGCATCTGATAAAGAGTTTGTGATTTCTGCGCTTGAAGACCTGCGCGCCCTGATCAGCGAGATATCCCCGAGCTTTTTTGGAGTCCTTTTGAATAAGTTTCGTAGTATTTTTGCCAACAGTCGAACGGCCAATGCCGGTACGCTTGAAACTGCTATTGTCTTTGGTATTTGGATTGCCGCTAATATCGCGCTTTGGAAAGTTTATTATTTGCCGTTTGCTTCGTATCTTGCGGCATTGATCGCTGGCGGTGGCAAAATTTACCTGCTTTATGCGGTCTTGAGCATTCTTCTTCCTATTATTTGCGCGGCTTTACTGTATATGTCTGTGAGATTTCTGTTCGGCAGTGCGGTTACTATGACTTACGGTTTATGGATGAAGATGTATGTCCTCAGAAGCGATGAATCGTTGGCAAAGATGGGAACCTTGTTAGCCGAGAAGATAGATGAACTCGCGGTCAAAGACTGGAGTTTTGATGTGACTAAAGCAAACGAAAATATTTTGGATGAATTCAGATTGCTCATCAAAGACTTCTTTTTATTTAATAAGATCCATCCCAATGTGTATGAAAAAATCAAATTAATTATTGAATCCAACAGCTTCAGCGTGGTCGGCATTGACCAAGTCGCTGCGATATTGTTGGAGAATAATGCGTCTTCCTGGGAAGTCAAAGAACGCCTAAAAGATTGGGCGAACGCCTATTTGATGAAGAAAAACCTGCCATTCTATAATCCGAAATTTGCTAAGATCCGCGGCCGCTGGATCCGTCTTTTCTGGAAAGGCGACCCATTTTATTATTTCTGGGATACGGTCAGGCTGCCCAAAAATAAGAAGAAGGATCAGATTTACTCGCATCTTTATAAGATTGCCTCTTCGCATGCTGATGAATGGGCATACCTTTTGGCCATGCTCAAAAAGGGTGTTTGGGTGAGGATTAATACCGGCCTGGCGCCTAAGGAATTTGATGATCCGATCGTGGAGAATATTGTTGGGGATGTGGATACCACGGTTAACGCGCTTGTGACACAACTGACTAATTCGGGCAAGCAGACCCAAGTTAGGGGGGATGATACTGTCAAAATAGTTTACGCAGGCAATAAGATTGTCGCAAAATTCTTTAAAGTTCAGTTTAATGAGGAAGAAATCGAAAAACTCGGGTTAAATGCTGGATTCACATCTCAAAGCCCATTTGAAAGCAATTTTGGCGGACGGGGTGTTGTATTTGAGAACACAACAGGAAATCCCGATGTGAAAGTTAAAGATATCGCGTTTGCTTCAGATTCCGTGGTATTTACGCTGGATATCTCCGGATATGAAACATTCAACGAAAAATCCGATGCCTCCGTGAAAAATGTCGTTAAGGAAGAGTTTGAAACGAAGATCTCTACCGGCGCAGTCAAGGCTTCCTTAATTGGCTTTGATGGTGACATTAAGGCGGCGAAAGTCAAGTATGCTGGTCCAGGATCTATTAAAATTTCTGTTACGCTTTCTGAGAATGTCCGGTCCATCGAGCTCAATGTTGATGGACAGAAGATCAAGGCCGAGACTTGGCATGGCATTCTGTTGCGTAAGTTCTTGACTGATTTTGTTAACTCACGTGAGCAGGCGACTTGGTGGACTTATCAAGCGACGCTAAATATCCGCAAGGCGTATGAAGCTACCGCGCGGAAAGAATTCCCGAACGCTTCTGATATCGAGATTCAGAAGATGATGAATAAGAAGTTCATGGTTTTGGTTGGTTTGGCGAGAGCCAAGTCTGACAAGAAGTACGAGAAATGGGAAGAAGTGGAAAAGAAGAAGTTCGGATTCTCAGTGCTTGAGCTTATTGAGTTTACCAATCCTCGTGAATATGTGGAGATACTGAAGATTAGAGCAGAAAAAGGAGATGAGAAGGCGCTTGAGTATATTAGCAGTGAAATGATTACCGCAGATATTGCCGGTAAAGGTGATGAACCTTACGCCGGCTTGGTCTACGTGAAAGAACATGAGGGCCAGGGCTTCCTTGCGGTTGGACCGCCGGCGCTCAAACAAAGCGTTATTCAATATGGTCTTGGAAGTTACAAAGCGCAATTGATCGCTCGGCTTTTCCCAAGAGCTGTAGGCACCCTATCTTTCTTCATGGACGCTGATACTGAGAGTAGACCGGAAGAAGCAAGAAAGCTTTTGAGAACCGGTCAGCGGTTTGACGAAAATCCGAAGCTTGGTATCTTGAACTACTCCCAGTATATTTTCAACCGTCCTAACAATAAAGCCACTAAAATCTTCGGCACTGCAATCGGCAGTAAATGGGCACCGTACTTGAGATGGAGATCGTTGACAGGTATGCCCGGGTTTTACGGCCACAATTCTGACCTTTCGACTGAATATCTGTGGTTCTATGAAGGGGCGGCTCCGGATTACGTTGCCGAAGACTTACAGGTTGCTATGGCCTTCCGTGAATTTGGCATTGATGTTGAACAAGATGAACGGGTGCACGCCGGTGAAGGTATTGAGCAGGCACAAGGTATGTACAAGAGTCCAACGACCTTGAAGTGGGCGCAGGCCACCATTCAAATTTTGACTGGCGATGGTTTCCGTAGAAAGATGAATTCGCGGCGCATCCCAATGAACGAAAAAGTTGATATTCGTAGCGGTATATTCTTCTACGATTTAATGAACTACTATGCGGTTCCCGCAATTATTATTTTTAGTATTGCCGCGGTCTTACTTGGCATGAATATGTTTAGTATCTTGCCATGGTATATGGCGGTTGTTGGCATGATCTTGGCTATCGCCATCAATGGATTCCTGATCACCAAGATGTCGGAATCCCATGGATTTGGCGTGAAGGGTGCTGTTCTTGGCGGGCTAGTTACGACAGCATTATTTGTGATTTACGCGGTAGTGACCGGAGGCGTAATTATTCCGTTTGGCTGGATGGGTGGACTTGTGGCATTCGCACTCGGGTTTATTTTGACCTCCCGGCCGATATTTATGTGGATAGAATATCTGTTGAGTGGCGGTATTTCTATTTGGACATCTTTGATTGCATCTCAGGCCAAGGGTGTTGATATCGGCGAAAGCGGTAAGGCCGCGTATATTACTTCCCTTAAGGGTCCAGCTTTGGATGGCGAAAATGAATTAGATATTGATATTGTCGAAGATAAGAATGCTAAAAATATTAAAGAGGTTAATCCGGCCGGCGTGTTTGTTCGCTCTGACAGGGATATCATCGCTGGTTCCATTGCTACCGTGGCCTTGATCGCTGGAGTTGTTAGATGGGTTTTCTTTAATACTGCAGGTTGGGGTGTTGTGGGGCTGGTTGCGGCAGGCATACTTTATTTTGCGGTTGCTATTGTTGGCTTCATCATTGCCCAGTATTGGTACAACCCGGTGGCTAAAGCTGCGGGTGTACCGGTCGGCAGAATTGAGAAATTATGGCATGCGCTCAAAGGATTCGGATACGCGATCTTTTGGCCAGTCGTGTGGATTTTGTATCCTCATTTGCGAGAAAATGTGATTAAGGTAGGCGACACATTCAACGCGAAAGCCAAAGTCATCCTTGGCCAGGAAGTGATCAAAGTTCACAGCAAGGCGTACATATACACGTTGGAGAATTTTATCGGATTTTTAGGATGGGCTAATATCGCTTCTAAGGCTTGGGAAGGATTGACTTTTGATAAGAAGTTTGATTTAGCTATGTTGATTGTAAGAAAAGCGATGTATTTGACGTTATCGGTTGCCTTGGCTTTAGCGTTTATTGTTCCCATAAAGGCGACGGGGATCGGATCATGTGTTTTAATAGTTGGTATTTTACTGGTGAATATTGTGATTATTGGCTCTTTCGCATATTACATTATTCGCGGTAAAAGCTTAAACTATTGGCCGCTTCAATTATCGGTGGCTGTGCCTTTCGTGTATGCATTCATGGCAGGCTTCTTTATTTCTGGTGGGGCTACGGGGGGACTTCTTTTTGTGATAGCATTCGCTATTGGCGCATTCATTAACACCCGGTTTTCGGAGATGTTGTATTGGTATACTGTGTATGCCTTGGTCGCCCGTCCGTTTAGAAAATTGGTGATTTGGGCTACAGACGCGCGCAAACAGGTGATTTTTGACGGCATGATGGATAAGACCTCCAATTGGTCGGCGATTCTTTTGTATGGCTTGATGGGCATGGCTGGTTTGGGCTTGATGTATAAGTTGGTAATGATCGGGCTTCCGGCGGGTGTGGTGCTGGCATTGGGCATTACGGCGATTTTATTACTTTTTGATTCTGCCATCGTTCGCATCGGACAGTTGAATAAGACTGTGCATTTGTTTATTGGAGCCGGACTTGGGTTTGCGGTCGGATTGTGGCATCCAGTCGCTGGAGTAATTGCCGGGTTCTTGTATCTTGGCCAAACTCACAAGATTAACAAACTTTTGCGCAATATTTTCAGGGGAAAGATTATTGCTACGGAAACGAACACTCCCTCTTCTCCAGTGAAGGTTGGCGATACAGTTGCTAAGAGTTTTAGAATAGAGCTTTCCAAGAAGGCAGCAAAAGGCATTGCTGAGAAAGTGATGATCAAAGTCTGGGTTTATGATGAGGTCAATATTGAATTTGTTGATACTAAGGTAGTTACTAGAGGATTGGATAATATCGATGTTGAGGTTACATTTAAGGCAAAAGAGAAGGCGAAATATACCAAGGCAATGATCGTCGTTGGCGCGTTGTTTACAACGGTGGAATTCTCGTCTCGGATCGTTGTTGAGTCTAATCCGAAGGCAAAAGAAGAAAAGACTTCTGAAAAAGCACACGCGCCTCCGATGGTCAAGGAAATGACTATTCTCTCTCCTTCCCTGAAGGCCGGTGAAGATGTTGTCTTGCGCCTCCGCGTTGAAATCCCAGGGAAGGAAAATATTTCTGCCGAAGAAGCGCGCAAGCTCATTGAAGAAGGAAAGATCGCCGGTCAAGTCTTTGACGCGACGGACAATGCGTGGGTGGATGCCAAAGCTTATTTTGACGGGATGGGCAGCATCTGGATCAAGATCGTTGTTCAAAGCAAAGAAAAAGCCAAGTATACTAAAGTCAAAGTGATCGCTTTTGGGTCGCCTTCCGAGATTGAAATCCCGTCGCCGGTCACGGTCGCTCCGGCACCGAAAGCAAAAGAAGAAAAGACTTCCGAACTCGCCCAAGCCCCGCCGGTCAAAGATCAAACGGCCGCGACAACCTCCGCAGTATCGCTTTCAGATCTGATCACCTTCGTCAAAACATTAGCTCAAAAATATTCTGGGATAGGGACAACCGCGAAGTTCATCATCTTCTCGGGTCCGCCGGGCGGCGGCAAGAGCCTGGTCTGGGACGGATTCTCAGAGATCACCAAAGAGTTAAAAGACTTAAAGCTGATCGATAAATTCATTCTGTTCCATACACGGGGCATCCGTGAAGGAACAGAAGTCCAGGATGAGGCTTATCACTTCCGGGATGAAGCGCATTTACGCGAATTAGAAGAACAAGGATTGATCATCACGACATTGGTCAATAACCAATTACAAGGGTTAGCGTTGGTGGATTTTGAAGATGTTTATAAAGATCCGACACGGGGCGGCGAGACAAACAAGGCGCAAGTGAAAGGGTTAGCGTCGAAGATGAGACAGGATAAGGTGACGATCCTGGAAGGCGGGTTAGGCTGGTTCGACGGATTGCGTAAGTTCTTTGATGAACAAATGGCGTCGAACAAGGCTTTTGCGGGGATCAGCAATGACGGGTTAAACAGCATTTTTGTCTGTCCGTTCACGGAAGAAAAGATCAGGGCGATTGAAGACCAGCATGCTCTTGAAACAGCGAGGATGGCCGCCGGATATGAGCATGGTGTTTGGGTCCATGAACAAGAATATCAGGAAGCGGCGAGAAAGCTGGCGGAATTGGAAGCTGAAATCGAAGGGTTTATCGAACAAGGCGGGATCGAAGCGTTGCTGGCCGCGTGGCCGTCGATCGAGAAGAAAATGTTCCGCATGAAGGCCCAGGATGAATTCAACCAGGAGGTTGAAGAACAGAGCGCGGCGCAGACACAAGAAGCCGCAGGGTCGACACGCGAAACAGCGTTAAGGATGGCATCGCAAAGAGAAACAGTGATCAGAATTCACAAGCGTCAGGTCAAAGAGGCCGAAAAGGTTATTGAGAACGTCGGGAAGATGATCAAAAACGGAGAAGTCGATAAGATCAAGAAACTTTTGGGGAATAAAGATACGGTCAAGAAAGTGTTGTACACGCCGGTCAAGGAAAAAGAATTAAGAGACAGAGCGACTGAAGCAGCCACCCAGGTGGTCCGCAGAGGAGATTACGCGTTAAGATTGTATAATATTTTAATGAAGACGCAGGAAGAAATTGAGAAATTAAAGAAGGAGTTAGGGACTCGATTTACGATCGCTGCCCTGGGCAATTTGAAAGAGAAATTAGCCGGGAAAGAAACGAAGAATGCAAACACTCCTGCCGGTCAGACGCCGGACGTTCAGGCCGAAGCGGAACCGAAGACTACAACGGAAGCGAACCGCTCTCAAGCCCCGCCGGTTATGGATGAAACTCAAGACCAAAGATTGTCTCGCCTTTTGGAATATGGCTTCGAGCCGCAAGATTTCATTCAGTTGAACCGTTTCCTCGCCCACGGATTGAGTTTCGTTACCGACGATCCTGCCTACCGTGAACGTTTCGTAAATTGGATCAAACAAACATTTAGCCCTGCGCAGACCGTTCTTTCTGTGGGTTGCGGCAAGGGTGTTCTAGAGAAAGATCTTCAGGATGCGGGCTTCACCGTGACAGGCCTGGAGTATGACGAGAATTTTGTCCGTGAAGCTCAGGCTAAAGGCCTTGAGGTGTTCCAAGGGGATGGTAAGAATATCCAGAACGCTGTGCAATTAAGAGGACGGAAATTTGATCTGATCATCTTTAATGAATGCCTTGGAACCATTGGTCTGCGCTCATTGTCTTATGTGATGGATCTCTTAAATGGCGGCGGGCATGTTTTGATCGGCGAGTATCAGCATGATAAAAAATCAGAGCAGCTGGGCAGCCTTCCGGTTTTGAGATTGACTATTGACAAGATGGAAGGCAGGCTTGCGGAACTCAAGTTCACAAACATCGGCCACAAGAAGGATGCAGAAACTGAAATAATGGTTTGGGTTCATGGGCAGAAGCTGGGTGCTGGTAATTCAACCAATGGTTTGCGGAACAGTGGGACGACGCTGGGAATGATTCTGGCAACGGCGCTGCTGCCGTTTGTGAATGGATGTTCAGTATCAATTAACGAGAATGTTTTTGTTGAATTAATTACGGTTGCATTTTTCGGGATAATGAAAATAGGCATATTAATTGAAAGAATGATTGAATATAAAAAGTTTAAAGAGCATTACATTGGCATTAATTATTCAAAATTGCATCCAATTATATTTGAGAAAACTAGAGGGATGAAAATATCCTCGAAGGATTTGGATAAAGCAGTGAATAAAATGACCAGAGGATTCTTGAGAAAGTTTGGAAGAAACGGCATGAAATATGAATGGGTTGTCGTGGCAGGGGGAATACATAAGGATGGGTTTGAAATTTATTATGATAATTTCCTTGATGAAGTAGTGATTCCTATATTGCGCCATGGCGGTTCAATTGAAGAGATAGGAGCTTTGATTGTTGAGGCTGTTCAATTAATTCAGGTTGAACAGTATGAAGTGGAGAAGGAGTCCTCGTCTTATTCTAGTGAAGGTTATTGTGTGTATGAGAGTACATGGATAGAGATCGAAACCTGCAATCGCATTGTTATTGATGAAGCTAAAAAGTGGCTTTTTGCACGAGGTATATTAAAATTTGATGGTCGAAAAATGGAGAATATTAATGAGGTCGACATGGTTATGGATCAGCCAAGGCCTAAGAAGATCCTCGTCCTCGATGCCGACGGCGTTCTCTGGGGCGGGGTATTAAGCGAAGACGGGTTAAGTGGGATTACTCCGCACATCGATTTCCAGAAAGCCATTTTAGACCTCAAAAATAACGGTGTTGTTTTAGCGATTAGCAGTAAGAATGACTTGGCAGAATTGGAGCAGGTGCTCAAAGACCCACGGATGATTTTACGTCGGGATGATTTTGCACTGGTAAAAGCCAATTGGCAGGAGAAGGCTGAAAATATAAAGGCGATCGCGAAAGAGTCAGACATTGATCTCGACAGCATTGTGTTCGTGGACGACAGCCCGCTTGAGCGCACTCTGGTCGCTGGTGCCCTGCCTGATGTCCTGGTGGCGGAATTCCCTGGCGATGTTACCGCATTGGGCTTTTTCGGCGAAAGTTTGAAGCCTCTTTTTGTAGCGGGCACTTCCACGGCAGAGGATAAAGCCCGGACCAAATTCTACCAGGACAATGAGAAACGCAAGGCGCTTTTGGCCAGCGCGTCTTCAAGGGAAGAATATCTGGCATCTTTGGGTGCTCGTGTTCGAGTTACGGAGAATGAGCTTGCGGAAGCGGCGCGGGTCGCCCAGTTGACGCAACGCACGCATCGGTTTAATCTGACCGGGCTCCAGTTAACGGAGGATCAGGTCCGCGGCCTCATGGCCAGCAGGGAGCGCAAAGTATTTACGATCAGCCTTGAGGATAGGTTCGGCAAGGCCGGGAACGTCGGATCGATGATCCTGCGCAGGGATGGAGATGAGTGGGCTATTGAAGGATTTTATGTTAGCTGCCGGGCGCAAGGCTTGGAGGTTGAGCGAGCTTTCCTCGCGATTGTTGCCGGCCGATTGCGCGACGCAGGTGTTTCTTTATTGAGCGGTTATTACGAAGCTACTGCCAAAAATGCATTGGTTCGCGATTTGTATGAGAGGCTGGGCTGGGAGAGAAGAGAAGACAATGGATGGAAGTGGCGGCTTGATAACAAAGAATTAATGGCAATACCGTCTTGGATTGCTCACGAAGTCAAGAACGACCCCACTCGCCCGCTTCCTGGCCAGGCACCGTTGAGCCGCGAGGCGGTTAATGCGGAGTTAGCCAAGCACGACGTGAATACTTTTGTAGCTCTGGGTGAAAATAATGCTGCGGTGAGATTAGCAGTCCAGGCCTTGCGCGCGATTGGCGAAGGCGAGAAGGCTGACCGATTGGAATGGATGGCCAGGGCTGGCTTGGTCCGCGCCGGGCCGGTGGAAGGATTCCTCGCTACGACCGCCATGGTCGACGGTCAGGAGGCGATCATCCTATCGAATGTTTATCCTGTCTACAATATTCTGGAAGAAAAAGCCTTGAGTTTAGTCCACGAAATTGGCGCGGTCTCTGAATTCAATCTAACCCACGAACAAAATCAAGCCCACGAAGATGCAGCACGAATACAGGCATTTTTGATGGCCTGGGGTCAGGATTCCCGATTTATTTATATGGCAGAGACCTTCTTCAAGGGTGATCTCAAAGCCACGACACAGGCCTTATTGAGTTGGCAGCAGGGATTTGCTGAGCGATTGAAGAAGAAAGTTTCCATTGAACAGTTGTTAACGATCAAAACTGCGGAAGAGCAGAAGAATGCAACGGAATATTTTTGGGTGTTAAATCCAGATGGTTCTTATACGGGTCGGATTAAACCGCGACACCTGGTTCACCGCGATGGCGATTGGCATGCGTCTGTTTATGTCATGCTTTTTGATGCCCAAGGCCGACTGATTCTCCAGCGTCGGAATCTCAACCGACAGACTGATCCGGGCCTCCTGGATGGCGCGGCCTGCGGTCATGCGGCCTTGGAACGTGACACTCGCAAAGTCGCGGCGACAGAGGCAGAAGAGGAACTGGGACTTAAACTTGACAAAGAACGATTAGTTCTCCTCGGCCAAGAGAATCAATACATTGATGTCTTTGACATAGTTGACCGAGATGGCAATGAGTTGCATAACCGAGGATTGACAACTGTTTATGCTTATGTTCTGCCGCAGGGGATTACTGTCAATGATTTGCATTTTAGCCCTGATGAAGTTGCTGGCCTGGAAAGTCGTCTGCTGGCCGAAGAGATCGCCCGTTTGAAAGCCATGCCGGAAGATTATGGGACGGTCAAGGAATTTCTTAAGAGCGATTCCGAAATTGTTGAGCTTATGGAACAGGCGGTAAAGACCGAATTAACCCGGCGGGCATCGTTGCCCACGGTTTACGGCAAAGATTTCGCGACACTGACCACCTTCTTCGGCAATGATGCGGCGCGGGCGCATGCGGCTTTGGTGGTCTGGCAACAGGAACTCAAGACCAAGCTCAGGCAGGACAAAACTTTGGCGCAGATGACGACCTTCAAGGATGACCAGCATCCCGAAGGGGTTGAGTATTTCCGTTTAACGGATAGTGAAGGCAATTATACCGGCGAGATTCGGCCGAGAGATTTGTCTCATCTTGATGGCACATGGCACCGCGCTATTTCGGTTTTACTTATCGACAATGAAGGCCGACTTCTGGTTCAGGTCAGATCAGATAAAAAGAAATTTTTTCCGGGATGCCGCGACTGCTCTGCTGCTGGGCATCTTGCATTAACAGAGTCTTATATCGAAGGCGCGATTAAAGAAACGGAAGAAGAAGTGTTTGATTCCAAAATCAAGCTTGGTCTCAGCCGTTTGGTTTTAGTTGGGGAAGAATCGATGCTGATATTTAAACACGAATTCCCCGAACGAAATTTAAAAGATTGGGAAAGAGTAAGCTTATATGTATATTTTGTAACGAATGAGGAAAAGGCCCAGGTTAAAAGACAGGAAAGCGAAGTGAAAGCCTTGGAATGGGTGGATATTAATCAAGAAGTTCTCATGGTTCAAGAATGGATTGCTCGTCCTGAAGCCTCACGTCAGGCAGGAATTGATTACGCTGGATTAGGCGTCGACCTTTTCTCCAAGCCAAATGTTATCGACATGATTAAAAATATTATTATTCAACGTCAAGAGTCAGCTAAAAGTAACCAAGACCCGACCCGCTCTTTGCCTGGCCAGGCACCGTTGAGCCGTTCTGACGCGGATGCCAAGTTGGCTGGGCATAACCTAAATACTTTTGTTGTTCTGGATGAAAACAACGCCGCGGTTAAATTAGCAGTCCAGGCCTTGCGCGCGATTGATGAAGGCGAGAAGGCTGACCAGCTCGAATGGATGGCCAGGGCTGGATTGGTTCGCGCCGGGCCAGTGGAAGGGTTCCTCGCCACGACCGCCATGGTCGAAGGCGCAGAAGCGATCGTCCTTTCGAACAATTATCCTGCCTTTAACAGCGTTGTTGAACAGGCCTTAAGCCTCGTTCACGAAGTCGGTGCTGTTTCGAAATTCAACTTAACTCATGCCGAGAACAAAGATCGCGAGAATGCCGCGCGTGAATGGTTAAAGACTGCTGATGGTCTCGCAGAGATTATCCGTCTTAGTGATTTAAAGAGAATAAATTCGATCAAGAAGTTTGCGATCTACAGCGGCCCGCCGGGCGGTGGAAAAGGAGCGGTGTGGGATCGATTCGTCAAGAAGTATGGGGATTTAATTACTAAATTTGTGTTGTCCCATACCCGTCCAATGAGACCAGGCGCCAAGGTTACAAAGCAGAAATTCGAGGAAACTCATTCTCAGGGGAAGGACATCCTTGCAGTGTTGATCGCAAAAGGCTCCTTGGAGGAAGCGTCCACAACAGAAGTTAATTTAAAGGTCAATATTAGTATTGATGCAGTGAGAAAGTTGTTGGCCGAAAATAATTTTGCTGACCTTGATAAATTCTTGAACACTTTACCGCCAGCTGAAGTCCAGAATGTCAATTATTACTTCCGCACTCCGAGACATTTGGAGAAATTACGAGCCGAAGGCAAGATTATCACAACATTGGTGAATAATCAGCCGCAAGGGTTGGCGCTGGTGACCTTTGAAGATACGTATGTTGATCCTGTGACAGGTCAACAACAAACAGCAACAGTTAAAGGTCTGGATCAAGTGTTTACTGGAGACAAACTGGTTATTTTAGAAGGCGGCTTGGGATGGTTTGAAGAATTGAGAAATCAGTATGGCGATGAATTGGTGAGCTTGTTCATCAGTCCGTTCAACGATGAAGAAATGGCCCGACGTGCGCAGAATGCGGCGTTTTATAAAGGTGCTTATGAAAAAGCGATCGAATTGCATCAAGCGGAAGAAGTTGCCGGTACGATTATGGAGCATAAACAATTTGTGGAAGAAACCAGTAAAGCAGGGAGAGAATATCAAATGACTGAAGTAATTGAGGCTGAATTTTACATTGCCGCGTACGAGACAGCGTTAAGAATTCATAAGCGCGAATCAAGCATTAACCAATTGACCAAGCACAAAAATTATGTGGATCGTGCCCAAGAAGCCGCGATTCAGGTTATCCGTCGCAACGAATACCGTAAGGTTTTGGTAAACACCTTCCAGGATACACCTGAGGCCTTTGAAGTTATGATGGAACAATTAGTAGAGGAATTTGCCCAAGTGATTTTTGGTGGATTGGTGAAAGAAATTTTTAATGGTCAGAGAAGAACAGATGAAAGCAAGGGTCATCCTGCGGGGAAGGGAGCACAGTCCGTAAAATACGAGGTCGCTTTAGGGTATGTAAATACCATATTTGATTGGACTGTAGAACGTGAAGATTTGCCGCAAGATTATGATTTGATTTGGTTGATGGGGTCGAAATTTTCTCGACCGGCTATTGAAGTGGCAAAATTATGGAAACGTAAGAAGGCTAAAATCATTATGACGGGAGGTATTGGAAGAGAGTCCACAACATTATCTGAGTTGAAAAGAAAATTTGGCTTATCCGAAAGAGCGGAAGAAGAGTTGCATAAGATTTTAGATGAGTTAAAAGGAATTAAGGAGGCTCAAGGTGAAGACGCCATGTGGGAGAGGATTGAACAAAAATATAATATTAAACGCGGAAGAGATAAAGAAAAAATTGAAGCGCGTGAACGAGGGGAAATTGGAGAAGAACAGAAAGATTGGTTGAGATTTTATCGTCCATTTTTTGTTGCAACTGAAATAGCGGCTATAGAAAATGAAGAGACAACCATTGAAGAAGTGGTTATGCGTAAACTTTTTGACTCAAGGACACGTTACCAGATTCCCATCATGGAAGGCCTTGTTTACTACGCTGTTTTAATTTCAGAAGGTGTCAGAGAGGAAGATATTGTTGTTGAAGCTCAATCCACGACCAGTGTTGAAAATATTATCTATGGAGCCGAAGTCCTTAAGAAAGAAGATATTCGTCCTCGAACGATCATTCTTGTCCAGGAGCCATATATTCAAAGACGGGCCAAGGCCGCGTTCTTGAAACAATTCCCTCTTTCTTATCCAGCATGGAATGATGCTCAAAATAGAATTGTTAGCTACTCACCGTATTTTTATGAAGGTGTGGATGCAATAGAAAGGTTGAGTCCCAGTGATTTTGAGCAAATGAAAACTCGCGCTATTGGCGAAGTGAAGCGTTTTATGGAGTATCCAGCTGAAGGCAGAATCGAATTCAATGGGGAGATTCCTAGCGATGTTATTGAGGCGTATTTAAATCTTACGGCTTCGCAGTTATTATTTTTCTTTAGTAATAATCCAGGAAGATTACTGGCCAAATTATTTCAGTGGCAAGCTAACTTTAAACGTTTGTTGGGTGAAGATATAACAGTTCATCAATTGATCCATCATGAATTCTTTAGAGTTACCGATGAAGAAGGAAATTATACAGGAGATATCATTCCTCGTAACTTAGCGCACGTTGATGGTACATGGCATAGAGCAGTTTGGGTTTTAGTGGTGGATGAAGAAGGAAGAGTGTTGAGACAGCAAAGATCATTAACTAGAGATAGATCGCCTGGTGTTTTTGAATTGGTCGGAGGACATCATGGGTTAGAAAAAGGTGCGGCCATTGCCGCTACAAATGAGATTGAGGAAGAAGTTTTTAATAGAAAACATAAAATTGATTTAACTAGATTAATCAAAATTACTGAAAATGGAGAAATAAAGAATCAAAACAGATATCCGGGAAAGTTAAGCGTAGATAATGAACGAGTAACCCTATTTATCTATTTTATTACTGAGGAAGAAAAACGCAAGATTGAATTCCAACCTGAGGAAGTTGAAGCGAGAAACAGTTCGTTTGTAGAGTTAGATAAAGTATTAGAAGAAAGCCAAAAGACTCCCGAAAATTATACTCCTAATTTTAAACTTATAGCACAAAATACATCCATCTTCGCAAGGATAAAGAGACTTATGGAAGAAGGGGTCACAAATGAAAACCATCTGATTTGCTTATTACCTGGTCAAACAGTTAAAAAATTTCACCCTACCGCAGGAGATGGTCAGCGAGCGGATGATGCTGTCATGGCGGCTGCCAATGATTTAGAAACCGCTTATCTTCGCACGCATCCGCGGGTTGAGGCTATCCTACGACGTAAAGCGGAGTACCGGCAATGGTGGCAGCAAATCAATTTGGAACGCGTGAATGCGGCTCAGCAAAAGTTAGCTGAGCGTTGGCAGAAGGGACACGAGGCCACGGGCCGGCGATATTCATCTGGTTATGGCGCATCGTTAGTGACTTTTGTCCCAGAACATTCTCGGCTGGGTAGAAACTTGCGAACACTTATCCGGATGCTCAGGCAAACTCAAGCGGCTCAGGCTGGCAAGCTGGTCTTTAATCACGCCCCTCGATTGCATTTAACGGTTTTGGGATTACAGATTGATCTTGAGCAAGACTTGACTTCTCGCCAGCGCGAAGTGTTGGCGGACGTTGTCCGCGAAGTTATCGAGGATTTAGATTTTAATTTCCTTGCTGAAGCCGAACCGTTGAGGCTTATTTACGAAACGGATATTGCTATCAGCCCCAACGCGCGGATCGGTATTAATGGATTGGAAGAAGGCAGTGGATTAAGGCAATTACGTGAGAAATTAAAAGAGAAATTAGAAAAACTGACCGAGGCCAGTGTCATCAACCCAGATCGCATGGGATCGCCCAAAGGCGAACGCATTAATTTTGTTTCTATTATTCAGCCTCTAATCGAAGAGGAACTCAAGGAAATCAAAGAGGTCATCGCGCGCTGGAAGCAGGGACGGGCGCCGCCGGCAAGCTGGTTAGATATTGATCAAGTCTCCCTCGTATTTCATTCCACGGATCTGTTGGATCAAAAAACGTCAGAAACAATTTCCTTCTCCCTCCAAGAGCCGATTTTTAGGGCATTTAATACATTAATGGATGGTTACTGGAAAATTATTGAAAATAAATCAGGGCAGGCCGTTACTACCCGGGAATTACAGCCAGCCTTGGATAAATTTACCACGACTGGAGAGGCAAAACCATTTTATGGGGTTACCACGATTGCCTGGGTCGCGGGTGGGACAGAACTTTACGCGGCGTTAAGTCGGTTACAGCAGGAGATAAAGAGAAGATTAGGAAAGTCCAAAGATATGCTGGTTTTTGTTGAGCCAGAATCTTTCCATACGACTTTGCAGGATTTAATCATTGGAAAAAACAATGGCTCCGCGGATTTAGATGCAGTTGACAGAAAAAATATGGACAGGAAAATGGTCAGGGCCTTGATGGCAATTAGAAGAATAGCACCAATAGCGGTTAGGGCCAAGGTTAAAGGTCTTGGCGTCTTTCCGTATTTCACAATTTTTGCTAGAGTCTATCCTGGGGATGCGGCGGGGCTCATGCAATTAAGGAAAATCCGCCAGATTATCCGTGATCACACAGGTATTGTAGCGCCGTTCCCATTTCCGTTTGTTACCCATATTACGTTGGCCTATATTGTTGGCAAAGACGGTACTAAGGTTTTAACGCCGGGACAAAGCCGCAGGTTGACAAGAGTTTTACAAAGGGTGGGTGGAGAATCAGCCATTTTGGGTGACTTTACGATTGATCATGTGGAATACAGTCACTTCCCGGATATGAATACGTACCGCTTCGTTGATGGAATTGGTCAGAAGCGCCACCCAGCCGCAAGAGAGCAAAAAAATGGAAACCCGTTCGAAGACAAGATTGTACATTTAAGGGAGCTGGCTCGACGATCCACGCGATTGGTTCGGCCAACCGCCGAGGAAAAAGCTCGCAGTCGTGTGCTTGTGGACTTGCGAAAGAAATCAGACCGTGAAGAATTAAAAGCTCTGGCCCGAATTATGCTGGAGTATTGGCAGGATGAAGAACATGGACCGGAGTTAAGGGCGTGGACACAGAAGCTGGCCAAAAGGTGGATGACGTCGGTGAGATTTAAAATTGCGTACAGAATAGCCATTGCCAGAGAATACGTTTTACGACTGGATCAGGAGCAGGCAGGAAAGATTGTCGTCGAGGTAGTGTTTGCCGTTTACAACAATTGTAAGTACAGGTTGATGCGGCCGGAAGAACATGTTGACGGTGAGGATTCATTGCGAGAAAAGATAAGCCAGCTTGAAGATTTATTTAAAGGGACAGAGCATTTTGATTGGAAACTGCGGATCGTTGATGACGGCAGTAAGACCGATGCCGCTGGTTACGCTTTAGAGATATTAAAAGCGGAATATCCTCAATATTTAGAAGAAGGAAGGGTGAGTGTTAACTTGTTAGAAGAAGCTATTCAAGAGAACTTACAGAAACCAGTTGAAGAAAGAAATCCGGTTCTTTCTGGAATGCAATCCGCCAGGGATTCCCAGAAGGGCGGGTCCATCAATTACGGCATGCATTTGGCTGCTCAAAAAGGATCAGATATCGTTGTCTTTACGGATTCGGATAATTCATCGATGCTGTATTTTATCGGGGATATTTTGTGGTATGTGCTTAAAGAGAATTTTGACGCGGCGGTCGGCTCACGCGCTCGATCTGATTCCATTGTTTTAAATAGAGGATTAAGAAGATTGATTCAATCCTGGCAGGATACGATTTTGTTTAATTTATTTGCCATCCGTCCTTTAGTTCCGGAGATTGGCAAGATTCGGGACACGCAAAATGGGTTCAAAGGATTCACGAGGGAGATATTGCTGAAGATTCTGCCGTTGACTCATATTCATGGCGCGATCTTTGATGTGGAATTAATTTATTTATCTCACCGCTATACCCAAAGAGGCGGTGTTAAGGAATTCGGTATGCCGTGGGTTGACACCCCGGGTGTGAGCAACTTCAAAATAAGAGATGGATTAAGGATGCGTCGGGAGCTTAAAGAAAAGGCGTTGAGGATAAGAAGTCAACAAAAAGCGGGAGCGAAAGTTAACTTAAAGTCTGACGATACCCAAAATCCAACCGATGCCCTGTCGACTCGCCTTGCTGAAGCTGCGGCGAAGCTGGTCGGACAGCCAGTAGTTGGAAATCCAGAACAAAATGCCTCGTTGCCCACGGGAGAGGCAATAAAGATTTTACAACACAGCGGTTTCCCAAGATTGGGTTTTGATACTCTTCCCTCCCGCAACGCTGAAGTTGAAGGAATGATCGCGAGAAAAGTTGTGGGAATAGGAATTAGTCCCACCAGTGGACAACTCATTGAATTTTTGCATTCTGATTTTGATGGGGTCGATTTAAAACCGTTTTCTCATCAGGTGAATATTAAACCGTTAGAAATGGTTGAGTATAAAGTTTATGAGGTTATCGGGCCGCGGCTTTTTGAAACTTTGTGGTCAACAAATCTGGTGCTGATCATGGGAGAAGGGATTTATCACAATGACGGTCGTTTATTTAATGACGAAGAATTACAAAAAGTTGGGCTGCGTTTAGTGAGAAATAAAGACGGCCAGCCATTAATTGGAAGAGGACTTGTTAATACGGAAAGAGTGATTTCATTGCCAGGGCCATGGATTGTCCCATTTGTGAAAACAGAACAAGGAGGGGAAAGGATATTATCCGATTTTGTTTCATTATCCAAAATCGCTCGACATGAAGTTACTACTGATAATATCGCTGAAATTCTTATACGGTTAGTTCAAGAAGGGAAGATCGGTTTAAAACTTTCCGTTGCTTTAGAATTCAAGGGGGCAGGAAGATTTAACTTCAAAGCCAGCAAAAATGCTCCCCAGTGGTTAAAAGATCTCGATGGTAAGACGGTTTATGTGCCAGGACTTGCGCATCACCGTTACGGTACAGATAACTGGCCGACAACCTCGGCCATTGGAGCTTTGCGCGAAACGCAACTCAAACATATTGAATTACAGAATGAGCTATTAGCTCGAGGCGCGGTTTTCTCGGGTGTTGTAGTAGCCGGCCATAAATTATTTGACAGGGATGTGCTTCCGGAAATAGAGAGAGAAGCAGACTACACAGAGGTATGGATGGTTCAGCGGTTAAGTGTTGTCACTTCACGGGCAGATACATTCTTATATGAATGGGCTTCAGACTCAGGCGCGACTTTACATAAAGAAATCTTGATCCCATGGTTAAGACGATACTATCAATCTGACGATATTCCGGATTTGCGGAGGCGATTTTTGGAAAGGATTTATGCCAATTTAGGTCATAACGTTGGAGCCGCTTTTCCGTTGAAAGTTTACCGTAGTCAGAGCACCCGCTTGCCAGGGAATTGGGGACCTCATATGGAATTTATTGATCTAGGAGGATTAGAGCAAACGGAAGATGGTTCGTATATGGATGAATGGGATTGGGTAGTTATGTATTGGGAAACGATGGTGAAATCTCTCCGATCTAATGAAAATATTACTTATGAAGAGCAAAAGCAATTAATCTTTAGCGAAGATTATTTTTATCGTATTTTCTTGCCTATTGCATTTGCTGGAAGAAATTTAGATGAAAAAATAAGATTCTTCAGAGAGAAACAGTCAAGCAAACAATTAGACGCTTCCAGATTAAGAGGATATCTGCTGGATTTATTTAAAAATAATAATCCCGGTGAAGTGAAATCAGACAAACATAAATCCCATCCCGCCGCGATGAGCCCTCGGGCACAAGCGCCGATGATCAATCGCGGCACTATGTTTGATAGATTACAGAGATTTTATCTCTATCTCTTTTATATTGCTGAAGTGTTTGGTGTTACGGGTAACAAGGATAGATTTATTTTTATGCGCAGTGGCAGCGATAAGGGAGTCTATTATGTCGCTGTGGTAAGTCCTTCTGAAGCGGGCGGCGATTCTTACAATAGAAGAAGTAATATTAAGGATAGCAAAAATATTCAAGAAGGAAAAAATCTCTTGCTCTTGTTGGTGGTTAAGGCTGGGGTAGTTCAAGAGCTCATATTCGGTAATGACAGAAATACTGGCTTCGATGTTCTTATTCTCTATTTCTTCGATGAAAGAAGTAACAGTTTTATCGCCGCGCAAATGGTCAATAATAATATTGGTGTCAACAAGGTATCTCACGGATTACGCGGCCCTTTTCCAAAAGTTAGATCTCCATTCCTGGCGGATCTTATTCTCAAAGACAGTTCCCCTGGCAGAATTCTTACCCAGCATGCCCGCACTTTTTTTGATGATGCTGGTGGCAGTAGAAGTTCCAGTTTTGGGGTAGAATCGGATAGCGATCAGCCATTTCATGCTTTCGATTTTGTCCTCGATATTCTCCAGTTTTTGCATGATCTTGGTATCCATCTATTTTCTCCTTTTGGTAAAAGGATACTATATAAATATTTTAATGTCAATGGATTTAGATTTTTTGTTAAGGAAGAAGATTTATCTTTGTTGTCAGCCGGTGTTTTGGAATCATTCTCTGGCCTGTCCGGAGCACTGGCCAGGGCAGACCCCGCCTCCGACGGGGCAGGCAAATCCCATCCCACGGCTAGGCCTGCCCCGCCAAAGTCGGGGCCTTCGGCAGGGAGAAGAGAATCCAAGATTGCACATTTAAGGGAGCTGGCTCGACAATCCACGCGATTGGTTACGCCTACCGCCGCAGAATTAGCTCGCAGCCGTGTGCTGGTGGACTTACGAAAGCAATCAGATCGTGAAGAATTAAAAGCTCTGGCCAGGATTATGCTGGCGTACTGGCAGGATGAGGAACACGGAGGAGAACTCAAGATATTGACAGAGCGTTTGGCGCGAAAATTCTGGACATCCGTGAGATTTAAAATTGCGCACAGAATAGCTTTGGCCAGAGAAAAAGTTTTACAACTCGATCAGCATTTGGATCGGCCAATTGCCGTTGAAACGGTTTTTGCCGTTTACAACAATTGTAAGTACAGGTTGATGCGGCCGGAAGAACATGTTGACGGTGAGGATTCATTGCGAGAAAAGATAAGCCAGCTTGAAGATTTATTTAAAGGGACAGAGCATTTTGATTGGAAACTGCGGATCGTTGATGACGGCAGTAAGACCGATGCCGCTGGTTACGCTTTAGAGATATTAAAAGCGGAATATCCTCAATATTTAGAAGAAGGAAGGGTGAGTGTTAACTTGTTAGAAGAAGCTATTCAAGAGAACTTACAGAAACCAGTTGAAGAAAGAAATCCGGTTCTTTCTGGAATGCAATCCGCCAGGGATTCCCAGAAGGGCGGGTCCATCAATTACGGCATGCATTTGGCTGCTCAAAAAGGATCAGATATCGTTGTCTTTACGGATTCGGATAATTCATCGATGCTGTATTTTATCGGGGATATTTTGTGGTATGTGCTTAAAGAGAATTTTGACGCGGCGGTCGGCTCACGCGCTCGATCTGATTCCATTGTTTTAAATAGAGGATTAAGAAGATTGATTCAATCCTGGCAGGATACGATTTTGTTTAATTTATTTGCCATCCGTCCTTTAGTTCCGGAGATTGGCAAGATTCGGGACACGCAAAATGGGTTCAAAGGATTCACGAGGGAGATATTGCTGAAGATTCTGCCGTTGACTCATATTCATGGCGCGATCTTTGATGTGGAATTAATTTATTTATCTCACCGCTATGCCCAAAGAGGCGGTGTCAAAGAGTTCGGTATGCCGTGGGTTGACACCCCGGGTGTGAGCAACTTCAAAATAAGAGATGGATTGAGGATGCGTCGGGAGCTTAAAGAAAAGGCATCGAAGATAAGAAGCATGGATGTTTCAGAAGATATTTCAGGCCACAAATCCCATCCAAGCGGCCTGCGTTCCTCGTGTCGGATGCAACTGCGGGGCTATTCGGAGTTATTGGTGAATGAGGCTGAGCACGCAGCACTGGTGAGAAGAGATGGCGGAGAACGGGAGGTGGCCAGTGTGATGGTACGGTTTGCGAGAAGACAGGTTAACATAGAGATCATTGGAGGGGAATATGGAGGCTGGCAGGCCCCGTTCCCTTCGGGAACCTATCGGCCGAAGGAACGGCTTTCTAGAGGGCAGGAAGAAATATTAAGGGAACAATTAAATGAATTAGCACTCAAGGTGAGAGGACCGCCGCTGATTGTGACAATACGGGTGACAACAGAGCGAAGCGCATTAATGATCGGAGGGATATTCCATGTATCGACCAACGACATCGCGCGAAAGGTAGTGTACTTACATCCGCAATACTTTGAGGAAAGGAACAAGGGTTTAAGACAGGAGATCATCCATCATGAGATTATCAGTCATATCCAGAAGGGGATAAGACACGAAGACATGGCGATGAAAGACACGCGGGCGGCGGTGAATAAAGCGGCAGTGGATCATGTGTGGGGGAATATTTCAGGTGATATCAAAGCGGTGGATCCAGCGGTAGAACAAAAAGAAGCGCCGTTTTTATCACGGTTATATCGAGCATTGCAAGGGACGTTTAAGGGAGAAGGGGGAATGATTGAACAGGCAGAGGCCGGAGGAATCGAACCGTTTGTGGCCATTAGGACGATGAAGTATGGGGAAGAGTTAGAAGATGGGAGACTGCATGGAGTAGACAGAGAGATTAATGTAGGATTCTTAGCGATTGCAGGGAATCCATTGAACTGGGGACATTTACTGGTGGCACTGATGTCGAGCAAAGCGCTGGGATTAGATACAGTCATTATCAGGGTACAGGGGGAGATCAAGTACAAGAACCTGCCGGAGTCAGACCGTGTACCTGTGAAAGATCGGCATGAGGTGGTAAAGGATGTGTTAAGAGACATGTTCCCGGTGCTGAGGTATACGGATCTAGGCAGTGAACCAAATAACGCCATTGAAGGATTCGAAGAGATGGTTCGGTTTATGGAGTTAAACAAAGATAAAAAGATCCATGCGGTGTATCTGATCGGGATAGAGAACGAAGAACGGGTGGTTAAATACACACGTCAGCAGTATGAAATGATGAAGAAGTATCGAAGAAGAATTCCTAAAGGGCACCGGATTACAATTGGGTGGATTCAGCGTGGAGAATATGGGGCGAAGATCACACAAGAGGAATTGGAACAAATCAAGGAACGGACGCGCAAAGAACTCAAGAGACGGGATCGGTTAAGTACGGTCTTGATCAAGGATCCGGCGATTGATTTAAATGTCTCCTCAACGTATTACCGCAACAGCCATGACGCGGCGATTGTGCCGCATCAGGTGGATGAACACGCTAGGACGTGCGGGTATTATGGGCATCCGCCAATTGATCCGCGGACAGGCCGGCCGTTTGATTATTCCGAGGATGAGATGTTTAAGATGAAATTACGACCGATTACCGAAGGAATCGCGGGAGAAGTGGTGCGATTGATGGAGCGGGAGGGAAGTGGCAAGACGATGGTGATCGGGGTAGACGGGGCCTCAGGGTCGGGGAAGTCCACGATCGCGTATGAGGTGAAGAGGTATGTGGAGGTGCGTGGGTATGAAGCGGTGGTGATTGGGTTGGATATGCTGCTTAAGCTCAAGGCCTGGCGCAGCGCAATAGAGAGAGTGGTTGTGGGTGAAGAAACAACCGCTGAGGATCGAGAACTGTTAGGGGAATTAATTCACAGGGTTCAATCAAGACAACCTTACTATGACGAAGAAATCTTCTGGGATCAGAAGGCGGTTTTGGCTTTATTCCAGGAGATCGATGAATTTATCCGTTCAGCCGAAGAGAGCCATGTGCCAGAGATCAAGAACGCGTATATGCGCGGGGAAGACCCGCCGCGCCGGGACTGGAAAGAAACGATAAAGAAAGGGATGGTGATTATTATCGATGGGAAGTATGCGTTTAGAGAAGAGTTGCAGGGATTCTATGATCGAAGATACAGGTTGAATGACAATCCGGATCGGACACAGGCGAAGTTCGAGATGAGGACCAGAAGCGCGTATCCGGCGAGTGCAGACCGGCAGATGAAGTTTTATGGTCTGGGATTGATTCCCAGTTACGAGCGGTATGCCGAGAGGACAAAGTGGAGTATTCATGCGTGGGTTGAAGTCTCGGGTAATGAAGAGGAGTGGAAACTCATTACCGATACCCATCAGGAGGATGATGAAGGGAATACGCACAAATCTCATCCGGCAGCTAGACGCCTGCCTGCCATTTTATTTAGGCCTCTTTACAATTATCTACGGATCCATCATCCGAAAGGGACATTGAAAGGGGTCATGTATTTTAATCTTTTCTTAGGGCGTGTGCCTGTGTTAACTTCAGATTTAGTCAATACCTTAGGAGATATCAAGGCTATTTCAGAAGAAGGGCTGGTTTATCCTGACGTGGCACAAAGTATTAAAGAAATCCTTGAGCAGGATCATTTTTTCATCGCGAGTGGGGACCCCTTTGAGGTTCTTCAGTCGAAATTCTTAGGACCATTATTGAGACAGGGAAGAATCACCGAAGAAGAGCTGCCTCGCTTACATGTGATTTCCAACGGCGGCTTGGATTATTATTCTTATCAACAAGGAGAATGGCATGGAGAATCTCTTGTGGCTGGCATTAACAATGAAAATCTGACGCGTGTATTGAGTATCCTTGAAGAAATCCGAGGGAGCAGCGAATTTAATCTCAACCAACGATTCCCCGAGTATGATGAGCAGGGAGAACCAACAGGATATCATCCGGGAAGAATAGAACGTCGAAAAGGGGTGCAGGGATTTTCTGTGGCCTTTCTGCCGGCTGGCAAGGTTAGAGACGATTTAAAGAGAAAAATATCGCAAGACTCTTCGGCGCAGCAGTTATTTTTAAAGATCGTCGAGTACATCAATCGCAAGCTTCAAGAGTACAACTTAATTTATATCAAAGCCACTCAAGCTGGAGAAACAACCATAGATATTACTCCAACAGATAAAGGAAAAGCATTGAGAACGATTGAGCAACGATACCTGCGTAAGCGGGATTCAAAAGTGAAAATGGAAATTAAAAGGAGAATAAGGATGGTTTTAGTGACCGTTGTCGGGATAGAGGCTTTAGGGATAACGGGAGTTATTTCTTATTTGTCTGCCCACACCATGGCCTTTATTGGGATGATGATTGGTATGATGTTTATCCTAAAATTGTTTTGGCAGTTCCCTGAAGAGTACTTTGTCTTTCTTGGCGATAAATTGATTAGAGAAGGTAATGATGCCCCGGCTTTAGAGGTAGCTTCTATAGGGATACAGGTTGGTCATCAAAAGGATTTGGAATTGCAAGTCCCTCGTCATCATATTCTTATTTTTTCAAAAACAACGGCTCAAGAGGGTGGCAGCGTTGAGTATATACGGATCGTTCATCGAGTGAGGATGCTTGGACATCGTTTGGGAATTATCAAGAAAGAAGGCCATGATCCTGCCTTGATGCCAATTGTTGAAAGAGCCTTTAGGGCATCACAATCGTTCTTAATCGAGAGAAGGAGGCCATTTATTATTGGTATAGGCGGGCCATCAGGTGTAGGAAAATCTAGCCTGGCGCATGATGAATCTTTGCGCGTTTATGATCTACGGCGGATATTAGAGAAGGAAGGAAGGCGTGTGAGCGTGATTCGGATGGATAACTTTAGAAAGAGTCCCTATATTCTAGGCCAAGAGCGAATAACATCGGAATGGGGACCAGAGCATGTTTTTTTGAATAATGTACGGTATGTTTTAAAGGCAATCATGCAAGGAGTCCGCCGACTTCAAACGACTCGCTACGATCGAGCCAGCCAATCTTATCTGTATTGGGATATTCCTTTGGAAGGTGTTGATATCGTGATTTTTGAAGGGCTATGGGCAGTAAGCCGTGACATCCGTGTGGGGAATTTTAGGGAATTTGTCGATTTGGCGATTTATATGGATGCTGATGATCAGGATCTGAAGATATGGCGTTATGAGCAAGAAAGAAAGAAACCGTATCCTCGAAACCTCAAAACGATGGATCGTCATTGGCAGGAAGGCATTGTTCAGGATACCATCGAGAATATTCGTCCCTCCAAAGTCCATGCTCATTTTATTATTCATGTTGATTCGCGGCATAGATTTCAGGTAGAAGAGAGGACTATTAAATCACATCCCTCGAAAGGAGGACAAACAAAAGGCGATGCTGGCGACGAGCGTTATGAGGCAATTGTACGGGTTATTCGCGAGATTAATCCAGATTTCGAAGAGAAATTTTTAAGAGAAATATATATGAGTCGACAGGGGGAACTTGGAGCTCCTGTTTATTCCGATGATGGAATGAGAAAACTGATTTATAAAAAATATGAGGAGCGGCTTGAAAGTCCAGAAGAAGATAGAAGCTGGGAATTACGGTTTGGCTTAGGGACGAAAAAAGTGGAGGATTCCCCATTCTTGAATTTACTAAAGGAACAATGGAAAGTTCCTCGAATCTTTTTTGTAGAACATAGTAGTATTGTGAGCGTGGTCGCTCGGCATTTTTATGTAGGGGAACATAGAAGTGAACTTTATGTGCCGAAGGAATTTGGCTATTTTATGGCATTCTATTTGTTAGTAGGAGAAATTTTGATGCGGCGGATCGTTTTTGGTGATTTTAGTGAGATTGAATATAAAGTGGAACATGGCATCCGCCGCTTAGGTGAACTGATAATCGGTGAAGTTATTGGGAATAAGGACGCAGGCTTTTTAGTTTTTCAATCGCTAGGGTTGTCTTACCCTCCGGGGATTGTTCTATCGGAAGACCTTGTTTTGGAGTTTGTTCGTTCGTCTAAGGGAATTCAACAGCAGTTTTTAAATTTTATTGGCCTTCATTTAGAACGCTTAGGGATTCATGTAGGGCGCAAGAGCGGTGCTTGTGATATTGTCGCTGTTAGAAGTAATCCGCGGCAATCCATGCCGGGAATTTTAACAACTGTTGTGAAGAGAGCCGATTCGGAATCTATGCTTTCCGCAATTGTTGAAGTGGCTCTGGCTTGGGATACAGAGAAAGCAAAGACGTTTAGAGAAAGACGGGGTATTCCGCATACAACAGGTTTGTCTATTATTATTCAGCAATACATAAGTGGTTGCAGGTCTTATTTCGATTATAAAAACGAGTATGCCGCGGGGGTCTTTTCAACACGTAATCCTAACACAAATGGGGATAGTCTTTTCGGCCGATATTTGGAGAACGCAAGCGGTGATGAATTGATGACCGGCGGCAAGGCAGGTGAGGATATTCAGAAATTAAGCGATGTTTTTCCAGAAATTTATGCTCAACTTAACGAGGTAGCAAAGCGGCTAGAGGAAGCCAAAGGTTATCCGCAGGAAGTTGAGTTTGTTATTCATAAGGGTCAGGTATATTTTACACAAACTCGGGCGATGCAATTCTCACCGCAAGGGGAAGTTTTTTATTTAAGAGAACAAGTGGCTAAAGGAAAACTGAGTGAGGCCAGACTTATTCCGTCTTTAGTGTCTCTTGATGAGCGTTTAGCCGGAAGGTTGTTGTACCGATTAAAGGCTGGGGCTCAGATTAAAGTTCTCGGCAAAGGGATAGCCAGGGCGCCTGGGGCTATGCAGGGAAGATTAGTCTTAAGTGTCGAAGAAGCCAAAAGACGAATGGCCGATCAAGAGTCTATTATTCTTTTGGTTACAGCGCGGACACGAGAGGCTATGTTCGATATTATGTTTGGTTACTCGCGAATAGGCGTCATTACGACTTACGGCAACAGTTCTTCCCATGAAGCCGTGTTGGCTCGTAATGCCGGTATTCCTGCGATCATCCACGTGAGTGAAGTCAAAGTTGAAGAAGGGGTGTTGATATGGCCAGACAATCAGTGCGTGCGGGAAGGCGAAATCATCGGCATTGATGGAGATACAAACACAGTTTTTGTTGCTGAGGAAAATGTGATGGAGGGGGAGACAATCTTGTCTGAAGTCAGTTTTGGCGTAGATATTCGAGAACACAGAAAAATGATTCGCCGTTCCTATGTCACGGGCAAGGATAAACTCCGCGGTGATGTGACTTATGCCGAGTTGATGCGATTGAATGTGCTTATGTCCGATGAATGGCATCAAGCTCAATCAAGAGGTGACCCCGAAGCTATTTTTCGCGCTAATTTGGGCAAACATTTTGTCCATGAATTGTTATTCGAAAAAGGAAAAGAGATCGGTAAATCTTTGGAAGAAATTGACCATGATTTAAAAGAAGTGGAGCGAGGTCGCGAGATGACCAAATCCCATCCTTCCCGCGTAGCAACTGCGCGAAATCCCCAACCAACTCAGTTATCTTTTTGCCGGTTTATTTCAATAATATTATCTAAAAAACGCAACGAAATATTGAATTTTTTAAGAACACTAAGGCCAAGCAGTCCAAGGACAGGAGAGCGGGAAGGCAGATCGTGGCAAATAAGATCGACATTTTCCAAGGTAAAGGAAAATACCTTAAGCTTAGGAATGGTGATGATGGGGGCGTACGCAATACCGTTGGCTGTAATAAACTCCATTCGCCTTTTACTGTTAATGGGATCACAACCAATGCCGAGGGCGACATCTTTTGATATAGTAGTTATGTTGGCACCTGTGTCAAGCACCATCTTGACTTCGCGGGAATTTTTTCTACCCACAAAGACGACATCGCAGATAATAATGTCATTTTTATTTTTGATATCGATCTTAAATATTGACATGTTAAAATGCGGCGGCGAAGCCTTTGGGGAATTGATGTTGAGAGCAATCAATCAAGATGTGTCCTTTTTGTTTGATCGACTTTTTAGAGATTTCATCTCGATCAGGACTGTGATCAAGAAGTTGACCTGTCAACGCCAATCCAGTCTCGTTATTCGTTTTGTCCACTTTTATCAAAAGCCATTCACAATGTTTAGAGAATTCCTTGCGGATGGTTTCAATCTTTCGCGATTTCATCTTTTTATCTCCTTTGTTTATAAAATAGCATGTTTACTAAAGAGAGTCAAGGAAGAAGATGTGATGGAAGGAATAGATGGATTTTCTAAAGAGTTTTCTGAAGGACTTGTAGGTAATGGTGTTCGCAAATCCCATCCCCGACCTGACCAAGGCGGCAGCCGGGGCAGGCCAACCTCGAATCGACCGCAGAAGAATCATTCTGTTCAAAATTATTTCATTGGGCCGTTGCAGATTGTTTCTCTCGCCTCCCGTGGCGGGTTGAGAGGAGAAACCATTTGGGGGAGAAATTCTTTTCCAAATGCCGTAGCGGCCCTTTCTCATTCCAAGCGCCATCCCGGGGGCAGGCCTTTTGGGAAATCAAGGCCTTCCGCGATTCTTGCGGCCATACGGCGAGAAGCCACTGAATCACCCCTCACCCCATCCCTCTCCCCATTGGGGAGAGGTGAGGAGAGGGGTGATTCTCGATCTCGTCGACGCGCAATCAGGATTTCCCCGTGGGTTGGTATTGGTCTAATGATTTTGGCAGTGGCAATGTATTGGATTGGTTTAAAGGATATTAACAAAGAAGATATCCATTTGGCCAAAAGAGTTCAGCCAATTGTTGCTGAACATGTTCTAGTGCCTGAATCCCGTGCCCCGCCAAACGCTGCTTTAAACGCCTTTAGGCAATCGTTGGAAGAAATGTCTCTGCATGAAATCGCGAATTTAGATATTCAAGCTCCGCAACCCTCGCTGAAAGAATTTGAAAAAATAAGAATAAAAGTTTTGCTGGATAAGATGGATGAAGAAGTAATCCCGACACCTTTACCCCTCACCTCACCTCTCCCACACGGGGAGAGGGATGCCCAAGAAGTCAGCACAGTTAGAATTATTAAATCAGGCGATACGCTCTGGAAACTCTTTGGACAATCCTGGAAACAGGTGTATGAAAATAATTCTCAGTTGCATGACCGTCGAGGGAATAGAGTAGAAGGGTATCCAGAAAATAAGCAAAGAATTGTTTTACGCGTGGGTGAAGAGATTAAAGTGCCAGGTGTTTCCCTCCCCCGCGAGTGGGGAGGGTTAGGGAGGGGGACTCTTTCCGAAGCTGAGATCGAGACGACACCTTTACCCCTCACCTCACCTCTCCCACAAGGGGAGAGGGATGAAGTTGCACCAACCGAAGAAGTTGTTTCTCCTGCGCCAGTTGAAGAAAGAATGCTTGCCGTTCACCCGGCCGTTGAAGAAATCCAAAGACCCGAAACGCCTCCTGCGCTATCAGTGCCAACGCTTGAAACAGTCCCCGCGGTTCCTGCTGAAGAACCGCTCAATTTAACAATCGATTTTTATCTTGACGTGACCAAACCTTTAGGAGAGGTTCAAGATCCTCTGGAATTTAGCACGGTGGATGTGACATTCCAGGAAGGAAAATGGACAGCAGGAGTGACTTTTGAATCGAATGACAATTTGGTGGATTATATTGCGGGGACACTTGCCGGAAAAATCCACGTGGCTCGAGAGATCACGGATAGTTTTAGTTTAGCGTATCGAAAGACTTTGGATATTGAAGGTGGGGTGACGGAACCGAGTTCGTTTGGATGGCTGTACAGCGGATCAGCCTTAGGTCGAGATGTTTCGACGGAAGTATGGTATTCACGAACAACACTTGAGGAGGAAAGAGAAGATGCGGGGCTGATGTTTAATTCTCTGACGCTCGGACGATTAGGCATTAATACAGGATTATTTGTTGGAGATGAATTTGATTATCAAGTCGTAGGAACTTTAGATTTACTTGGCGGTCAATTCTTTGGGACGAGGAATTTTGTTAAGCCCGAAGTGGCCCAAGAAACCCACTACACGCCGGATACAGGTGTCTATCGATTAGGGTATAGACGAGGCGTTGGCCCGGTGACGTTAGGATTTTATGGATATACGAATACGCTCGATGGTGGTTTCGATCCCGGAGTTGGGATTCTTTTCAATTACGGATTTGAGAAACCAATCAATAAAGTTCAAGAGAAACCAGCCGCTCCTACACCAGCTTCCCACCCCCACCTTACCTCCCCCATCGAGGGGGAGGAATTCTTATCACGAACTCACGTTATTTTAGAATCCAATGTTACTTCCGCGGTAACGCTTTACCACGACCAGACGATGGTTGGACGAAGTACAACGTTAGGATTCTCGACTCTGGATACAGCGTTAGAATTTCCAGTCAAGAATGGTTCGGTTGTGGGAGACGTATTGATTGAGGGTAACAGTTTAGCGGTTGTTGGAGAAGAAACAATCGGGACAGCCGCGTTAAAATCTTACGTGCTTGTGCCGGTGGGGGAACATTTAACTTTAGGTGGCCGCAAGACCTTGGATATTCATGGCGGTGTGCTTGAGCCGCTTTCCTTGGGAGTTGTTTACAAAGGGAATCTTGGATTTTTAAATCAAGAAATTACAAATGAATTTTGGTATTCACGGACTGAAACAGAATCAGAAGAAGGCATCGAAGGTCGAGAAGACGCGGGATTGATGTTAACGAGTTTTACGTTAGGGCCGGTCAATGTGGGTACAGGAATTTTTGCGCACGAGAAAAATTCCGATTGGCAACTTTCGCTGGGATTACCGGTCAGTGAGAATGTGGAACTTTTCGCCGCCAGGAATTTTACTGATCCTAATGTCGCGCCGATCACACACCTCACGCCCGACGCGCCCGAGGCTCGTGTTGGGATTAGTTTAATTGATGTTGGAGAATTTTTTGGTTGGGAAGAATTAGACTTAACGACTAAGTTGTATCTTGGAGTGGATTCCCTGGGATATCCTGAGCATCCTGCGGGCGGAATTATCTTTCAGAGGAAATTTAATCCACCGCTTCCGAGGAAGGGAAAGAAACGGAGATCAAAACATTCCAGAAATCATTTCATTGGGCCGTTGCAGGGACTCTTAACTTCCCGTGGCGGGTTGAGGAGTTCGGGGGTTTCTTTAAGAGGAACTCCAAATGCAACGGCCCTTTCTCATTCCAAGCGTCATCCCTCCGATAGGCGGGTGGAAAGAGCGAGATTGTCCCGGGCGGTTGAGGCGAATCGTTTACGAGATCTTCAGCATGAGATAATCCATGAACTGAAAAATCTTTTATGTCACATTGATCCTTCGTTATTTTCACTGCGTGAGAGGTTACAAAAACAGGGTTACTTAATACCCAAAAGAGGGGCTGTTAGCCCGCAAGAGATTGAAAGGCTGGAAAAATCTGCTTTAAGATTTACAAATAAATTTCAGGATATTTTTTCAAGCGAAGAAAAGGATGTCGTCAAGGAATTTAGAAAATTTAGGAGAGAAATCTCTCAATTGACTGTTCAAATTAATCGTATGCTTTCAAGGTATCCAGAACCCGTGGATGAAAGGACCCAAAAGCTTAAAAATATTCTCAGTAAGAGCTTAGAAAACCTTAATGTTTATGTACGGCGTGTCGTAAATCCTGGGCTAGAAAAAACGCCGGTTGATTTGCATACATTGTTGGAGCATGCCCTAGATAATGTCCCGCAGTCAACAGGCAATGTTGGGCGTCTCCTAGACCGCATCGCGGATGGCGAAATTGTCGTGGAGAGAAATGCTCCGAATGTAAAAAAGGTTTTCTTAGATCCATTGAGAATAATGCAGGTATTCATTAATTTATTTAAAAATGCCAATGAGGCAATGCCTAGGAGAGGAACGCTTACTATTGAAACATATTTACTGGCTGGGGCTGATGGAGGAACAGTTATCATTAAGGTTAGTGATACTGGAATCGGAATCCCAGAAGAAAGCCTTGATAAAATTTGGGATAAGTTTTTTACTCAGGGGAAGGAATGGGGGACGGGAGTAGGGTTGCATTTGGTAGCTCAAATTATTAGGGATCATGGCGGGAAAATTGGTGTGTCTAGTCAAGTTGGCAGAGGTACGACGTTTACAGTTGTGCTCCCGGGCGTCATTCTTAAAGAAATTGCCACCACCCGCCGTTCACATCCAAGCGCGCGCGATCGCCATCCGGCACAGAGCGACAGGTCGAGGAAGGAGCATCCTGCCTCAACGAAGAAAATATTCGTGGATACTTTTAGAGCAATTGAAGTAAAAGAGATTGTAATTTCATCGGGTGGAATTACAGGAGTCTTTATTTATAAAGGACGGAAACGAAAAGTTAGTTTGCTGGTCAAAGAACAGGAAGCCGAGCACGAAGTTGAAGTAATAGAAGTTAATCCCTCCAGCACAGGATCAAAGGAATTGGTCTTTTTCATAAGGCAAGAGTCAGTGGGATTACAAGGAATATTAAGTTCGGGCGGCAAATTAACTGGTAGATCTAAATTCAAGAGCATAAAGATGAAGATGGAGATTCAAAATAGAAAAGGTGAACCTGTGGGGAAAAGGGATTTTGATATCAATATCGAATCTCAATACGTAAAGGGTCAGCGGAGTTTTGTTGCCGAAGGTAACCGGCACCATGGCTATGCTACTTTAGCTAATGCTTTAATAAGAATTTGGTTGCTTCATGCCGGTTATGCGAACTACAAAATTTTTGTTGAAGTCTCAGACGACAATCCTGATAAAAGATACAGTCTCAAAGCCTTCACTTCCATTTTTTATCTTAGGGACTTTCATGGGAATGGAGACAATTTTGTTTTCTATGAAGGGGTGGTCAAAGAAGATAATGAGATTCTAGCCCTTGTAACAGTAGAGGGTGAGCTTTCAGGACTATTCATGTATCAAAAAGCCCACCCCATCGCTAGGCCGGCTTCGCCTTCGGAGAAAATGTGGCCTATGGAGAGGACGGGTTCACTTTGGCGCGTGTTGAGGGAATCACCGGATAAGCAGAGGGTACTGGCTAAGATATCATCGGGAGTTGGCAGACAACTTTTCGAAGGTTCTTTAAAGGCCATGGCTTTTGATCCAGTGCGCCATCGTCTTGTGATTATGGACAGGATTTTTGGAATGTTATGGTATCACATTCCAAGCGGAGAGTATGGTTTGCTTGGTTTAGAGGAAACAAAACGTATATTAAATATTCCGACTTCATCTGGGCTGCCCACTATTGATATTGCTATTGATCAATCAACAGGCGATATTTATTTGTCAGATCATAAAGGTGGTCAAGTGATTCAAGTCGACGGTGAAACGTGGGCCGCGCGACGCTTGGGCTTAGATATCATCGGTCCTTCAGGGATCGCCGTAGATCACAAAAATCGTGTTTTATATGTGATGGATTTTAGAAGAAGGCATATTGTGAAATATTCTCTTCTCGATGGAACCACATCGATTATGGGCGGGGTAGGAACAGGCGTTGGCGAGTTTTTTACCGGTGGCGGCTTAGCGTGTGACCCAGATTCACAGGATTTATACGTTTTGGAAATAGGCTATCAAAGCAGCCGTCTGCAGCGGTATCATGTCGCTGATGGTCGGTGGGAAATTATAGCTATTTATGGAGATGGAATTGGACAAATAAACTATGCTAGTCATCTTGTCATTGATCCTCTGCGAGGATATGTTTTTATCGCGGATATAAAGTCTAAACGAATTCATGTTTTAATTCCTCGGTCATATGAAAATCAAGAGGATAGGTGGTTAGGGCTTCCAGGTTCTTTTCTCACTCCGGTAGATGTCGCGGTCGATTCACAAGAAGATACGCTCTGGGTGATGGACCAGGATGCCGACGAATTAAGAGTTGGTTTGATCGGAGAATTATTGCAGGCGAGCACACCGCCTTTATCTGAGAGAATCACTTCCATGGATTTAAATGAAGTTGGCCCGTGGATGAGAACATTTGCTCAAAAACTTAATGTATCAATAGAACCTTTTGATTCGCGTCTAGGAGAGTTAGAGGTCCCAGAAAGTTTGCGGAAAGCCAAGACAGCAATGAGAGTTTTGTTAACTGAAGCAATAAATGATATTGAACGACAGCCTTCCCTAGGGCATAAAGTGTTTGTTCAGACATTACGTCGCTACTTTGCGCCAAACATTAGTCTTATTGAGCATTATCTAATGTACATGAGATCCGAAGAAAGAAAAGAGCTGGAGCGTGTTAGAGCGCTTTTTGTTCCTGCCGTAACCATTGCTGTGGAAAAATTAAAACGTTATACCGCGTTATTGGAAGGCATAGGAGATGCACCATTAAAGTTTGATAAGTTTAACGCGTTGGCTTTAGATGACATGTTATTGGATGGTGAAGGCTATCCAGCATCTGGCGTGGAAGGTGGTGACATCAAGCGCCATCCAGGGGAGAGAGGCAGCCTAACGGTCGGGGTTGACCTGTTCCACACCCGGGGTGGAACAGGTGGTTCGGCAGTGGCGGAAGATGAACGAGAAGAAGCTTATGAAAACGTGGGCAGTAGCGTTGCAAACGAAGGGATCGAAGTGGGAGTTGCGGCACTCGACATGGAAATGTCTTCATTAGAAGAAACATTATTAAAACCAGATGACACAGGAGTTGTGATTCTGGCTGGAGCGCATGCGCAGCCTTTAATCAGAAGACAGCAAGATCAAAATTTTGAAATTCAAACGTCCAGTGTAAATTTGTCATCAAAAGGTGATGCATCAGGATTTCCATCAGCCGATTCAGCGGCCAGGAAATTTACGGCAGAAGAATTAGGAATTCCTGTAGATGGAGATGGAAAACCAAAAGGCAGGGCTTTGGTTCAAGGGTTTTTGACGCCAATGGTTGAACATATGCTTCCGACACATCCTACAGATGCCGAAAATCTTAGAGTCTCGTTTTTGGAGGCCTTCTTTGAGGCGAGGATTTGGGCGCCAAAACTTAAGGACGTTAATCCGGAAACAATCCTTGTTGTTTTAGTGGTGGGGGCCCGTAAATATTTATCTTCTTTTAATGATGCCATCATCTATGAACGAGCTGTCTTAGTCCATCGTCCAGTAGCGAAACTGTTAGCGCTGGAAGAATTTTTACATATCGCTTCGAATATCGGCCGGCCGCAAGGACCGACACTTAAGGAAAAAGCTCTTCAAGAAATTGCCGCCATTCCTATTTTAACTTCATATTTCCTTAAATTTAGTATTGAAGATCAGGCAGAGGTTTTAAATTTCCTCGTTAATAAAAAAGAACTTGCTTCCCGCTCCTCTGTCTTACGCCTATGGCATATTCTTATTCATGTTTATCTTTCTTCGGAAGACACGCATTCTTCTAATTTTGCAGAGGTGTTAGCATTGTTAAAGGATATATATGGATTTACTGACGAGCAATGTAACTTTTTAAAATATCGTCAAAACCATCTTCAGAAAGAGTACACCACCGCGCATGATCTTATGTACCAATACGCAATTCAGCCAGGGGTTTATAACTCTCGTATTACCGAAGAATTAAAAAGTTTAAAGGCCCGGGATGAATTAGTGTGGGAATATCCTTTCGGAGAAAGACTTACAGAGCAAGGTGAAGATTTTGGCAATCAGACTTCAAGTGTTACTAATGTTTCCGGGGGAGAAGGATCGTCTTGTGGTGGCGGTGGGTCAGGTTTTTCCGGCGAGGGTGGACCATCTAACGGATCGAATCAGGGCGGCGGCGGGAATGGCTCTTTTGGTTCATCTTCCGGCGCTGGCGGTCAGAATGGCGGCGGGAATGGCGGCATGGGGCCTTTAAACGATTTAGGAACAGGGAATAGTGAATCAGATAGTGGTTCTACAGGAAATGAAAAATCGGGCCGCTCTCACTCTTCTACCTCCCGTGGCGGGTTGAGAGGAGTCGGGAATCAATTTGATTCCCAGAGAGCGGCCTTTTTAAATAAATCCCATCCCGCGGGGAGCGCGGGGGCAAGGTGGAATACCCAACGCCTGCTCGATGGTCAATTTACGAGGTTTATGTCTGACCGGGAATTATTTGGAGGAGATCTAATTGTTGAGACGGTGCGTGGATTTGTTGGCAGCGCGGCTTCGGGAGATTCTCTTGACGTCAAAGAAGCCGTCCGCTATTTAGCCAGCGGCTTTTATTTCCTGCCAGGAAATTTGACCGCGAGAGAAAATATACAACCCACCACCCTTGGAGAACATTTGAGAGAAACTGCTTCTCAAGAGGTCGGCCCCGTAAAAGAGATCTTAAAAGCCTTCGCAAAATATATCGACGGTTACGCGATGCGGATGGCTAAGAAGATAAGAGAAGAAGGTTCTTTACGTTTCATAACAGATCGGGCAGAGTTAGTGAAGTTAAGGACGGTTGAGGTTGATTCTCAACAATTTATCCTGTTAATTAAAAAAGTAAAGGGTGGAAAAAAATTGAGTGAAGCTGCTCGGCTCATGGGAATGACTCCGGGTGGGCTTAAGTATATCTTAGGAGGAAGGTCCAAGGTGGGGAATATGAAATTGTTAACCATTATTAGAGCGGCAAATTATTTGGGCCGGAAATTTGTCTCAGTTATTTTGGACGATTCTCGAGGGGCGAGAGTTTATTCCTACGATCCTGCCATGGTGGATTGGAAACAAAAGAACGGCATTTTGGGAAAGAATGTACGCATTGCCAGAGCCTTTCGGCGTAAATTTGTCCATGATCTTGAAAAGGATCGACGATTGGCAAGGCAGACCATCATTGCCATTGAAGACGGCAGAGAAATCCCGGATGTTTCGACCTTTTTGCTGCTAGTCCAGGGATTGGAAACCTCTTCCGAACAGCTGCTACGTCCCAATATTCGCTTGGATCATCAACCAAAATCCTCCGTTATCTTGACGCAGCGGGAACTTTCACGTCGAGAGGGGTTGTCTGTCGCGCGAATTGGCTTGAATGTTCGAATTGTAAGGGACGCAAGAGGTTTAAGTGTTCGGCAATTAGGAGAGCGTGTGGCATTGCGAGATGGTTTGCCGATGAAACAGCAGGCGCTTTCAGCCATAGAAGGCGGTGACCGCGGAGAAACGATGTTTTTTGAGACTTTGTTCAAGTTGGCCATAGGATTGGGCACGACTCCGGGGATTTTAATTTGTGGAATGAAAGCGGGATTACCATTCCCCAAAGATTGGGAAAAGGACGCCGGCAAAGTACGTCAACGGGCGAAAGAAGAATGGGAAGTTTTTGTGAAGGAAAATAGGTTTGGCAAAAATATTCGATATTTGATGGGTAAAAGGAATTTAAGCGCAGATCAGATCTCCAAAAAATTAGGGATTACGAAACGAAGGTTTCGTAAGAATCTCAGGGGGACTTTGCCGCGGTTAGGAAATTTCATGGCGTATGCGCGTATTTTTGATGTTCCGCCGGATGTCCTCTTAGGAACTCCTGAGGAATTGCGAAGATTTTTGGATGAGGATTCTCAAGAATCAGGTGAGCAGGAACAAGAGAGAGCATTCCAGTCACCGGCGGCGCCAGAAGAACCAGTAGAAGCAAAACTTGAAGTTGGCGGGATTAGTCAAGAAGAGGTCGATTCTAATATAGGAGATGGGGATCAAGAGGAAATTGTTTTAGAAGAGAGAGAGGAGAAAGCAAGAGCTGAAAAGTTGCTTTTGGCTATTCTGCTGATTCCCGATGGATTCCGATTTATTAGGACATTGGGAGATTCGAGGGAGGCTCGAAGGCTTTTGGAAGGTTTGATGTATGAACATAGACGTAGAAGTCCATTCCCGTCTGTTCAAGGAATTATTCTTGAGGCGGCTCAACGAAAACGGGAATGGTTCACTAAAGTTGAAGAAAGAATAATTGATGCGATGCTTGAGGCGAAGGCAGTATCAATAGCTGTCAATGAACAGGATGGTCTTTTTGATGATTTATTTTCGAAGCTCACGGCAGGAGATTCAAATTACAAATTCCATCCCGCGGACGGGGGGAGAAGGCGTTCAGAGATAGAGTTGATAATGAATCCAATGGATGCCGGAAAATCTTTAGATCTGGATGAAGATTCCGCGAGCAAGCGCCACCCGACCGGCAGGGGGAGTATTGTCCAAGGTGCTCTAAGGGATTTAGGAGCTTTAGAATCGAAAATTATTAGAGATAATCATTTGTCAATTGAAAGAAGATCGGTGGTTGTTTTGGGTGAAGGGGATCATCGTGCAAGAGAGGTTATATTTCACGAAGGACCTCCGGAGTATTATTTACGGGTAGGATCTCTTATTGTTGCATCTGAAAGTTTGAAATTACCTTCGTCAAGCCAGGACGTGATAGTTGTCAAAGCGCCCCTTATGTTTAGTCGTTACATTGTGCCTGTGGCAGCGGCGATGCTTGATTCCAATCTGGAAGATGCTGTTATTGAAGAAGATGGTGCGGGCAGAGGAGTTTTTACTTCAATGAGTTTGATGTTAGGGGCCCGTCGCGTGGTGGGTATTGATTCTGACGAAGAGGCGTTGCTCGAAACCGAGGCCATGTTGAAGGCCCAAGGATATCAAGGAAAATTATTAAGAGAAGATGAATGGTTAGGGTATAGACCAGAGGTTTCAGATCGATATCTTTTGATCGTTGACGATCTTGATCGTTGGATTCGCACGGATCCGATAATTCGTCAGGGAATTTTAGGAGATTCTCAAATCATGCGGATTGCCAATATGGGGCCGAATTATGGCGTGCATCAAAAACTCATGGAGGATAGTTTAAATAACGGCGCAATCAAAAAAGTTTTCTTAGGAGGTTATTTGGAAGGAGGCGATCCTAATTTAGTTAAGTTGCTTGTTGGCGATATGAGTGCTCAAGCGGATGTTAGGAGGATGCAGCGAGCAGGATGGGATATAGGTGTTGGTTTTTATCGGATAAATGAGACAACGGCTTTCACAGCTATTGTGGGGGACCGTGTTGGTTCGACCCTCAAGCGCCACCCCACGGTTAGGCCCGCTTCGATGATATCTCAGCGAGGCGATCTTTCGGCCGCGTGGAGGAGATGTTTGGCTGACGCGAAGGGAATAGTTTTCGATTCTCTCAGTCAGCGTAATCCTTCCTTTCAAAATGAGTTTTTGGAAGCTGTTTTTGAAGCCGTGGAAAAATATCTTGTTTCATTGGATCCACAAGTACGTCAGCGATGGTTAGAGTATCTTCTTTCAGTGAGTACTGATTTGGCTTCCTGGAGAACAGATGAGATAACGATAGCCGCTGGTCTGCTTCAGGGAATTCCTTTGCCATTCCGAGGGGCGATCATCAAAGATCTCAGGAAAAGATTTAAAGATGCCCGACAACAGATTAAGGACATGGAATCTATGATCGAGGCGGCTGTCATTATTAAAAATTTGCCATACCTTAATGGAGAAATTACGGCCTTGCGCACGGATTGGACGGTTTTTAATCTGCAGAATATGATGATTGCCATCTCCGGCGGTGATTTAAGGATCCTTTTGTTGGTTTTCGCGCATACGAACGCGTTTTTACGTATTATTTCAGAGCGAGAACAACATATTTTAGCTCAACGGGTTGAACATGTCTTGGCGCCTTTAGCTTCTCGTCTTGATTTGGTGAAAATTTCCCGCGAGCTCAAAGAACAAGCTTTTATGATTGCTCATCCTCTTGAATATATTGAATATCGAAGAAGAATTGCGGCCAGTCTTAATGTCGAACATTTCGAGGATCTCGAAGTTTTGCGAGAAGAAATGGGTGAATTCTTTAGAGTCGAGGTTGTCGGAGAAAGAGGATTGAATTTGCCAGGGGCGCTCGTGATCTCTGATCAAAAAGATATTGCCTCGGCTTATGAGAAAGTGACTTCAGGCAGGAAAAAAAGCGATGGCATAGAGATGGTTGAAGAATTGGAAGATTTGTTAAGATTGGCGGTTATTATAGAGCATTCCGAGGATCTTGCTCTTATTCTTGGAAGATTAAAGGATTTGAGGGTTAATATTGTTCAAGTGGAACATAAGATTGAAGCTGGCAAAGGTTATGAAGCTATACAAATTACATTTCAGAAAGATGGACGATTTTATCAAGCGGAAATTATGGATCGTGAGAATTATCAAAAATATCGTTACGGTTTAGCGAGAGGATTTAGATCTGTTAAAAGACCTAAGCCCCATTGGTTATATAAACTTCAAGATATTTTAAAAGCTAACAGGGTTACCAAAGGTCAGGCGTTGATTGCTGATGAAGTGGAGTTAGGGGATGACACAGATCAAAATTTAAGAACCCTTTATGAAGTTAAAAAAGAGAGGATCCATGTCGTTTTGTTAACCGACGCGGGGAAGGGGAAATTAGCCTTATCTGTCCTTGAACTGCCTCGAGGAGCTAAACCTTTGGATTTGGCTATGCACCGAAAAATTGGTATTGATTTTGGGTACACGGGATTTACATTGAGCGGATACAACCGTGTGCTGGTCGGAGAAAATACCCGTTATTATCCGGCAGGACGCCAGAAAATTCTCTCTGACAAAACACTCTTGGTCACAGGGCTTGTTTTAGAAGAGGCCGCGGGGGAAAGCATTCTTGACCTTCAAGAGCCAGAAAAGCTTACGCGGAATATTGGGAATGCCAATCTCATTGGCATTGTTCAGTCGCCGCGTACAAAGATGAAGTTGACTCTTCTTCTTAAGGTGCTCAGCGAGTTTCTAAGAATACAGGATCTGGCGAAAAAGAAGAAATGGACGAGAGGAGAAAAAACGATTTTATTAGCTAGCATTGAAGCGGAATTGACTCAATCTTTAGCTCAAGAAGGTGAAAAGAAATTAGAAGTAGATTTCCGAGGAGTCACCTCTCTTAAAAAGATTAGGAGTCATCTTCAAGAATTCGCGCAGGCGCACTTTTTACGTGATCAACAGGAATTATTTTTGAGCATAGCATTAGGAATGATTACGATTGAGGCCGTGCGCCGCTATGTCTTGAATAAATTTGATATTCAAGTAAAGGTAGAAGTCGCGCGGATAAAAGATGAAAATGGCCAGGTCATTACAGGCGTTTCGCTTTTAGCTTTGGAGATTTCAGAACGTTTACGAGGGGAATTCACGATAAAAGTTGAACCGAATCTTGATGGTTTAACAGACGCTCAAGAGAGGGCTATGTTAACCTTTATTATTTCCGGGTATCAGTACACAACCAATGGGCAGATTCGCGCGATCATAATGGATGATTTTCACCGAGATCTTAAAATTGCGGGAGGCATTAGTTCTGTCGGGATTTTAAGATCGCAAGAGCTTAAGGCGTTTCATGGAAATAATCCCAAGGATACCACCAAGCACCATCCGTTGGGGCATCGTGGCCAGGGGCATCCAATGAATGAGCTGGAAAAACGGCGTGCTTTAAGGGATCTAAAAGAAAGCGCTAGGCGATTAATTTCTGAAAGCTCATTTACTCCTACAGGGCAGGCGTGGCTTTCTCCATATCAAGAAGGCGGACGTACTTTTTCGATTATTGCGCTTAAAGAGCATTGCTCTCAACAGGCGATTGATTTATTTTTTGATCACATTGCATCTAAGGTCTTACGTTTCCCTCCCCAAGAAGTACTTTTTTTGATTGAAAGAAGTCTTGCGGCAGCTACACCGGAAGATCAGGTATTAGCTTCCTTCGCTAAAACATTTGGAATTGGTTTTCAAGATCCAATAGTATCTCCTTTTACGCATGCGACAGCGGCATTAGCTGGTATCCCTGAATTTGTTGCCGCGGAAGGGGTTATTTGGACAGAATTGAGTTCGTTTGTTAATAGGCGGAGAGATTCCCAACAACCAACTGCCGTAAATGAACTTATTGAGATCGTTGCTAATAGATTTATGATATCTTCTTCTGTGTTGCATCTATTTCTTGCCCGCAATGGCGGCCGAATTTTAGAAGAACAGAAAACAGAGGCTATTCTTACTCGTAAGCGTCTAGGGAGCATCTCGAATGATCTGGCATGGTATAAGGTACAGTCTATTTTATCCTCATATCCTAATGTGAAATATGTTGTTGTTTTAGTGGGTGGGGCCCATTTACCGATTTTTGGATCTTCTTATCGGCCACAACTTCGGTTAACTGAAGAAGAGTCAAGGGTAGCTATTAGAGCCGTCGAAGTATCAGCAATAAGTAGTATCCTTGCGAGGGCCGGCGGGAGAACGGTTCTTTCTCCTGAGATTGCTGGAATGGCATCGACCGAACTTGGAATACAAATTGCTTCGACTCGCAAGAAGGATTCTCAAAGACAGGGGCGTATTATTGCTGCTTGGCGGGAGGAGTTATCAAGGCTTGGACAAATCCGCCGGATGCCAAGGAAAAGGAATGAACGGGAGCAAGTCAATATATTAGAGGAAGAAAACAGCAGACGGCGGTTTATTGACCGTAGAATTGAGAGGATTGAAGGAGCCCTTTTTCGTGCTCTCGAACTTCTCAGAGCCCGAAACATTCCTGGAGATAGTATACCAAATATTCAACAATTGATTGAAAACAGCCTTGCTTGGCTTAAAGAAGATCGTTATGGACGATATAGTGAATTTAATTACCAAAAAAGTCGAATATTAAAAGAAGCATTAATCCCCCACCTGGTGATGGTTGTGCGTTATTTAATGACGGGAGTTCAAAGAGAAGTTAATGAAATTACAGATGCTTTATTAAATGAACTTTTAGTAATTGTGATTACTTTGCCCGGCAGGGATCAATTGATCGCATTGGCACGTGAGGCGTCCCCCGTACCTACAACATTTCAAGAATCACCAGGCCGAGAAGACAAATTCCATCCGACTGCAAGGGAATCGGTTGGCATTGAAGAAATTCTTCGGGTTGATCTTTCAGGGATGCTTGGACTTTTACATTCGAGAAGAGGAGCGATCATTCTCTTCCGGGAGATTCAGCTGGCAGGTCTTTATGATTTGTTTTGGGCAATTAAGGACAATGATTCTTGGCAGGAAGCTATGAGAAAAATTTTGCGATTGCAAATAAGTGTTGGTCAAAAAGTAGATTTATCCGACAGTAACCTTTTTGGCGTGGATTTGAGAGGTTTAGATGGAGGAACCGCGACGGCGCGCAGATCCCATCCAGGCGGACAAAGAGTTTTAGCTAAGGAGGAAGTTGCGTTGATTATTGAAAGAGGAGAATCTCTCCCTTGGGAAGATAATATGTATGAGTATCTCAACGTGACTCCTATTATTATTTTATTAGGAAGCCTAGATGCAATAGGTCATCTTTTTCGTGAAGTCTATCGGATGTTAAGACCTCAAGGGTTTTTAGCGGTGGCTTTCAATGATCTTGGGGATGAAATCGTTTCTGCCATTATTAAAAAACTTAGCGACGCAGGCTTTACGGTTGAAGAGCGGGATAAAATTGTGGTTGATGTTCCATCGGGTGGTAAGGGCGTTGTCATTTTAGTTCATAAAAAACCCTTGCCCAAATTACTTTCCTTTGAAGAAATTCCTTTGGCTGACATTTCTGATTGGATTTTATGGAATCAGAGAAAGTTTGAAGAGGGAGATAGGAAGTCTGGAAATATTTTCAGGGAATTTTTTGAAAGGATAGCGGGTGCCGATCCAGAAGCTAGAGTTTTAGATGCCGCCAGCGGTAGTTTATTTCTCGCAAAATTGGCCAGGGAAGTATCTCCAAGATTTTGTGTTCATGTTGTTGATCAAATTCCTTTATCGAGGGAGGGTATGGAAGGTTCGGAAGGGATTGAGATACATTGTTTGTCCGTAGAAGATTTACGGGGCATTCCGGATGGATATTTTATCGCAGTGGTTAGTGAATATGGTATTGAGTATTCAAATTTGGTTGTTTCTTTAAAAGAATTAAATCGAATACTTTCACTGGGTGGACAGATACAAGCTTTTATGCACCATCGTGAATCAGACATAGTTCATCAAATGCGAGATGTTATTGAAGTATTTTTTGCCATGAATAAATTGGATTTATGGAAATTAGCTCGATTGTCCATATTGATTGAGGAAGTGCCTGCCATTCAAGATGTGTTCGGTTCGGCTTTAGACCAGTTGATTGAACGAGGAGGAGTGTTTTCCGAGACAGTAAGAAAATTTTCGACAGATCTAATAAACAGCACTTCAGAAGAAGAATCCTTGGCAGTTGTCAGGCGATGGGAGGAAAAAATTCAATGGGGTAATATGGTTATAGCAAAAACTCTTTTAACAGAAGCGGCTATTTATGATGAAGCAAGGCTAAGAGAGCTCTTTGGAATAAACGGATTTCGGATAGATCGTTTTGAATTATTCATGGCTCAGGGAAAGATAGCTGGATGGGATATAGAAGTTACTAAAGTAAGAGAGGGTATGGATGTGAGATGTAGAGACATCCCTGATGTTGTAGTGTTGGGAGAACATTCTCGTAGATCGCATCCCGCCGATAGGCCTGCCTGCCGGACAGGCAGGCGTCAAGATCAAGGAAGAATTCTTGCCGTTGTTGGGAAAGGAGCGGCGATTAAAGAGGCTCAAGGAATTGCTCTTACCCCAATCAGTAAATCTCAGAAGCGATTTTTAGCCATGGTATGGGAGAAAATTCGCGTAAGGGATGAGAAGTTTTCCCAGCGAGATAGGCAAGGGTCCCAGCGTGAAGTTTCTCGAAATATGAAAGAGATATTAAGAAAGTTCATAGTACATGAAAAAATTGGTCTTTTTGAACCAGTCATTAAAGATCGAAATAATTATTTATTGGCCTTCGCCGAAGCGGATCGGATAGGATTGAGCTCAATATTTTTTGATTATTTTGAGGATCATCTGGAAGAGCTTTTGTTGAGGTTCGGATCGGCTATTTTAGTCGATCGCGTATTTAAGATTGATTTCATCAGAGGATTCTATATAGCGGCTCAATGTATGCAGATGCAAGGAAGGTTGTTTTTTCCTAAACTTTGGTCTGGGTATAATTTTGCAGGCGATTTAGAAGCCTATTTTCAATATCGGCTTCTAAACCCCGCGAATGTCGTATTTTCTGATAGTCTGCTAGAAACTTTTGGAGGTCTTGACAGTATACGTTCCATTTTCGATGTTGGAACCGGCTGCGGTGACTGGATGCAACTAGTTGCCGATAGCCTGTGGGTATCACCTCAAGCGGAAATCACAGGGTTTGATCCAGCGACGGAAGAACAACCGCGGCCAAATGTAGTCATTATTTCCAACGCTTCAGATCCGCGTTATCCAAAATCTGGTTCGATAGGTCTTGTGCATGAGGCTTTTATGGATATAGTTTTTGCGCGTGGATTACGCGATGAGCGATTTGAGAAGTATGATACCCTTTTAAAACCGGGCGGATGGTTTCTTTTTGCTCACGCTGGTTTTTTTATAAAACCTAGTCATTTTATTCGGTGGTTATGGAAGAAAGGTTATCCATTTAAAATATATTGGAATCTGCATGGGGAAGTTCCTGCCGATTATCCTCGCAGTTTGTGGTGGAAGTATCCGTTAATGGATCTAGAAGAGTCAGAACTTAAAGATTCACAAAGATATTTGATTGTGGCAAGAAAGACAGGGCCGGGCAAGGGAGCCATTTCGACACAAGCATTTTCCACGCGTTCGCATCCCGCTGGGCATCAATCATCACGGTTCATGGCGGGGCAGAGAGAAGTTGTTCGAGGGGTAATTATCCCTCTGGCCAGTGTAACAGACCAACTCATTGACCAGTTGCGCGGTCTTTTAAGCAAGATGATGTCTGATATTCCCGAAGAAGACATTATCCGACGGATCTGGGATAGCGCGTCACGTGAGGAAGGGAGATTAGGTCAAGAGGTGCTTTTGGATAAAAATAAAATTCGCAAAATGGTCGTTACGATTTTAAAAGAATTAAATGTAATGGAAACGGAAAGAAATATCGCGCAATTAACGGATCTTGTGGCCGGAGAATTAAAAATAACGCTGGAATCTTTGACGTATGCTTACTCTATTATCGCCATTGTCACGATGCTTAATTTTATCGCCAATGCTTCTAACCCAGAGCATTTTCTGCATCCAACGTATATCGCGTCTGCTATTGTGTTAAGGGAGTTAATCCCGAGAGCTGATTTTACTTTAGGAGTAAGGCACGATGGAATCAAAGCGGTCTGTGATTATATTCAAATTTTGACGGATTTGGAAGTGAGTCAGGTGCAGATGATGCTTAGAGAGGAAACTGAAGCTTTATGGCGTCGGTGGGAAGCTTCGGCAAATAAGGTTTCCTCGGGTAAAGTCGATATTAATACGGATTCATTTAAAGAATTACAATCGGCATTGCCGGAGTTATCTCTAGCGATAATACGTTTGATTATTTTTCGTCGCAAACAACGGCCTTTTGTTAGGGTCGAAGAACTTTTGGATATCCCGGGAATGAAGGCATCCATTTTATCAATTATACAATCCAGGCTCGCTTTAAGTTCTATCTTAGAAGATCCTACGGGAAAGCGCCATCCGACGCAGGCGCTTTGGCGTGGATCGATCGCGGAACGCTTTGGCAGGCAGGCGGCAGGGTGGATAATTCGGTATCGACGATTGAAGAGGTTAAGAGAAGAACAATTTGAGATACAGAGCGGAATGGATAAAGGGAGAAGTATTGGATTTTATGATTATGTTTTAACTCAGTCTGGAGCAGAATTTAAGATTATCCAATATCTAGACGAAAGAACCGCAATTGGCCGCGTCAAATGGGCAGATGTTCCTTCGGGGTTGGGGATCGCTTTAGGTCAGGCAAAAAGATATTACGGTCATAGAATAGACACAATTGGCGTAGATCTGTTTGACTGGAGAAAGCGGCTCAGTGATTTGACTGAACGGGAACTTCAGTGGATGGTTGAAGGACTTGGAACAATATTTGCTCGTGATTTATTAAAGAGAAAATCATTTAAGCTTATCAAAGCCGATATGGGAGAAGTTGTTTTACCTGAAGGAGTAGACCTCATTACCTCATTTTTTGGGCTACAATATTCTGATAATCCATTGCATGTTTGGACTCATTTATTTAATCAGCTTCCCCGTCAAGGAATTTTTGTAGCTCACTTCTTATTCCCTGGCGATCAGATTGGTTTATTGGGATTTTATAAAGAACTTGTGGAAAGTTTACGTCGTGCTGATTTGGATATCCAGATATACTCTGAATTTTCTGAAGAATATTTGCGAGGGTTTTTAGAGGCGGTCATTATCGCTAAGAGGAAAGCCTCTGAAAGAGTTCAACTTGTGGGAACGGTAAGGCAGGTAGATCAGATACATCAAATGAATCGTTTATTTGATGGGACCACAGAACATGTCTCATACAAACTAGCGCATTATGATCAGACGCAAGGGCAGGTGATTGTTGTCAAATCCCATCCGACCAATCGAAGAAGTCAAGATCCCAGAGAAGAGCACGCGTTGCCAAGGTCATTAGGGGAGACGGCTGGATTATTGGAGTCAGCTAAAATCCTCTCTGCTGTTATTTTTGTTCCAAGGAGTCAGGCGACTGAAGATCGAGGTGCGTTGCTGGCAGAAAGATCCAGTGAAGAATCAGGAGGAGAGTTCCAAAGAGGATCAGCGAGCATTCGCGCCCCGCCGAGGGGATTGCCTTTCCAGAATGGCCTACCCACCGCCAAGAGTCATCTCGCAGATGGAGTTTATTCCAAGCGAACGACAGTGAACCGAGGGACTCTGGCCAGAGATTTTTCATGGAGATTGGCTCGTTATTTTGAATTTGGTTTTCAACGGGGCGATCGCGAAGATCTTATCGAAACAGCTCGTCAAGTTCACCCTAAGATTGAAGAAATTGCCGCTCAAATAGTGTCAGGTCGATTTCCATCCGAAGCAGAGTTGACATATCTGGAAGAATTGTTTAGGAATTATAATTTAGTTATTTACTTGAATGAAAAAGGCAGCTTAATTGGAGAGATAAAGCAATATTTACCCATTGGTTATAGAAGATTTCAGAGAATTGATTTTGTAGAGCCTTATTGGAGTCATTTAGTCAGAGGAGGTTACACGGTAAACAATCCAGAGAGCGGGATATCTAGAGTTTTTGTATCTTTGGATGATAATTTTCTCGGAGTGGAAAATGGTTTATCAATGGAGAATGCTGTTTGGTGTGTGATAATTCATGAGGCATGGCATGGTTTTGATTTTCAAATGGTTTATGCAGGAAATATACTAATGACGCGGGAGGCAATGGAGTATACGGCTCATTTGGCAACACTTGCCTTCCATCCTGATGATGACTCAGTGCGACAAATTTTAGCCAATCAGATATCCGCGGCGGAATCTTTTTTGCAAGGAGATATAAACCCTCACAGTGTAGCTAGCTGGAAGTTGGGTGCTGGTTATGCGACTTTATGGCGTTCAATGAGTGGTAGACATCCTACATTGACAACAGATATTATCAGGGAAATAGCAGAAAGGTTGCTTGAAGGATTTTATTTAGAAAATATGGGATTCGTTCCTGCCTATCCTTCGCTAGAAGGGATTCCAAGGGTTGATGTACGGAAATTTCATCCTGATGCCAAAGGCAGCTTGTCTGCCGATAGGCGAGGATCGTCCAAGAGTCATCCTACGGTTCGTAGTAACGGGGATCCCTCTCCTGCGGGATTCAGGAAACTTTCGGCAGAAGAAGGAGAAGTCCGTCGAATTAAGGCAGCCATTCGTCGGGCAAGAAATCTAAAGCTGCTAGAAGACATTGCCATTCGTCTGGTTGTTGAGAGTGGGACGTTAAAAGCAGACTTGGAAGCGCTTATTAAAGTTAGAAAGGCATTTTTAATAGAGAAAGAAGCCATCAGTCAAATAAAGAGGGCGCTTAGCAATAAAAAGAATCCTGAAACACTAGAAGATATGATTTCTGGGCTGCTCGAACCTCTGCATGACCTAGGGAAAAGAGAGACGTTTGAAAGACAACTGAGATTGCGTGTAGCACAGCTTAGGGAAGAAAGGGCAGCCAAGACAAGAAGAGGAAGAGAGGTTACAAATAATCCTTGGACAAGAGAAGGCCAAACAGCAAGTATTTTAACCGAGGGGACAAGTCATGGCGTTCGAAGAATTTGTGATGGTTGGAAGAGAGAGGGTATACCCATTTCAGCAGAGGTAAAAGGTTTAGCTGTTGAACGATGCGCGCAATTAGAAGCGGCAGAAAAAATAGCTCGGGAAGCGGATCAGTTGCGAAGATCCCGCCCTGAAAACATTCCGCCCAAAGTTCGCAAATCGCATCCTTCCGAGCGAAGATTTCAGGTTCAGGATAGGCAGGCCTGCCTACCGGACAGGCCTGCTATGCCGTGGTTAGCGCGAGCACGCGATTTAGGCATGCTTATGTTTGCGAGAAGAAAGGTACTCGGAGATTTTAACCACGAGAAACAAGGCAAGGACAACAATCCCAACACCAATCAAGGACAGTTCTTTTTCTGTCATCAATTTCCCTCCTTTTTATTATCATCTTCAGGGAGCGTAAGAAACCCGACCAACCCTATGCCTGAAGCAAGACCTAAACCAATTAAGATAAGTCGGAGATTAACCTTGTCAGAAATAATCGCTCCGATAACAACGATGGTTAAAATATATTTGGTAACATCAATAAACATCTTACCAATTTCTTTTCGACGTAATTTATATTCCATGCTCATATTCTTTTATTCTATAGCATTTTTTAGAGATGGTGTCAAGGGGTTTCAAAGGGATGTCAATCGTAGGTGCAAATCGCATCCTTCCGAGCGAAGATTTCAGGGGCAGCCGATGGATTCCGAGGATCAAGATGTTCACGCGGCTGTTCAACAAGCGTTGGGGAGGATGGGGTATCCCGCGAAGAGACGTTCTTATGTGGCAGAAAAAATCGTTAAGTATTTTGGAGTTAAAAATGTTGATCCATTGCGATTACGCGAAGAAGTGGATCAAGGAATAAGCGGTCTCCAAGGGGAACCGGCCGTGACTTTTTTAAGAGAAATTATCCGGAAGCATTTGTTTGATGATTCAGGGAGGCTGTCCATTCAAATGTCCAGAGAGGATGACTTTTCCTCTTTAGTTTGGGTTCTCATCAGACACGAAGGAGACAAAGCTTCTCTGGGTGGCTTAATGTCCTCTTCGGAAGAAGAATTGCGGCGCGCTCTGGATTATGTTTTCACGGATGTTTTCTTAAAGACGGCGGGCATTGAGGTAAGGTATGTGGATACGAGTTCGCATGGCACTTTGATCATCGAACGCGATGGATTTGCCTTTATCCTTGATCCCGTACATCATGCCGCAAGCGAGGTATTTAAGGTGGATCAATTTTACTCCGAGGAACATAAAATTTTAGTTTTAAAAAACAGTGATGTATTTTTCGACAGGATATTCAAAGATTTACGCTGGCCGTATAGAAATCTGTATTTATATCTTTATCCTTTGGATACGAATCAAGGCACGCGAATAGAAACGTTTAAAACTTTAGGGTTAGCATTCGCGAGGCTTAGAGCAGACTCGACAGGCGTACAAGAGGCGTCTTTACGTGAGGCTCTCAGGGTTAATTTTCAGGGGATGAGGATAAGGGATAATGCTCATCCACAGGTCTCGTTATTTTTAGGTAGAGTGGAATATGAAGAAAGACATCTTTTTGGTGCGCGGAGAGATTTAGAATTTTTAATCGCGCGAGGAGATGCTGTTAATTATTTCTTGGGAGGATGGGGGCACATAGCCTTGGCGGATATGTTGATAGAAGAAAATTATTCGAATAAAAATATAGAAGAGGCAACAAGATATATCCGGGAAGGATTGCGGTTCGCCAGGCATCGGTTAGGCCCCGCGTATGGTCCCGTCTACGGTCAATTGGCGCTATTATTGATGATGGCAGGAGAAGAGAAAGATGAGCTAGAGATTGGAAAATTGTTGAGCACGGCCGTTGATTTAGAACCCGAGTTGAAAGAAGTTTTTGAAGATTCCATCTTTTCGGAAGATTCTCCCTATTTCTCGTATAGAAGGTTGTGGGAAATAACCCAAACGCGCCCTGGCCTGGCCAGGGCATCTAAATCCCATCCAACTGCAATGGAAGGCACAAGTCGCTATGGTCCTCTACAACGAATTATGAGAGGATTTAAAACGGAAAATCTCTTTTTTGATGGACGGATTTCTGAAGCTATCGAAAAGGCTGCCTTAGAAGTAAAAATTGCTGGGCGGCACGTACAAATACTAGTCATTGGGGCTGGTGCTGGAAGGGTTATTTTTGATTTAAAGAAAAGTTATGGCGCGGAGATTGAACTGAGCTTTATTAATAAAAAAGACTTAAGTATTCCCGCTGATCAATTTCTGGCAGCTGCCCGTGCTTCAAATGTTGAACCTATTGATCCTTCGATGGAAGAAGTAGAAGAGTTTCTTGAATATTTTCAAAGCAATGTCATTGCGCGTAATGTCGGGCAAGGATTGCCTTTTCCCGATCAGACATTTGATATTGCCTTGGTTACAATGAGGACTTTTATTTATGACATTGGCAATAAAACTCGTTTTATCGCTGAAACCAAAAGAGTCACGCGCCGAGATGGTCGTGTCTTTATCCAGGATTTTTCTTCCTTCATCGTCCAGGGAATGCCTTTAACAGCCTTTTTTGCCGAATTAAACCGAAGGACTCTTGAGCCGCAGTATAGTTATGTTTATATCGAAGGTCGAGGAGTTACCCGTGAAAATTTAGAAATCATTAACCATGATCCAGAAATACCATTCCCGATTTTAGAGTTAAGGGATAGAGATGAATATTTTGACGAATACGGCAATTCGTTGCCTGAAGAAACATACGCTCAACCCCGCAAAGCCCATCCCTCGCAACGAAAGACTAACGTGTCTACCGCTAAGGAACCGGGGGGTAAGCGTCATCCTACCAATTCCGCTGGGCGGGATCCTAAAAAGATAGGTCTTGCGAAAGATATTCCTTCGCAAAATGAGAGGCAATTTTTCGAAGGAATATCTTTGGGTCGTTTTAGGGCGCGAAGGACTTCTTTTACCTTAGAAGAGGTTATGGCTTCCTTAGCTGAGCATGGTCTTGTGTCGATCGAAAAAGGTGTTGAACTTGATTTGCCTATGCTAAGCACAACCGTGGATCAGCAGGATAGAGTTTATGGATATATAATAAATTCATCTTCCAATTTGGATGTTATGTTTTATGGTGATTTTGGAGAAGGACCTTTCTTCGATACTGTTTTAGAACGAGTTGGCGACAATCGGGAGATTACCAGGCTCAAAGCCGCTGAACTTAATGAACGCCTCAAAAGAAGTTTATTTGTTTTGGTAAAAATTGATCGGATAATGGAAATAGGAAATATTAGACAAGACGCGGACTATATGATTACTGTTCCTTTCCAAGTCCCTGCGGAGAAGATTAGTCATATTTTTGTACCTACTCAGCACGCGGCTGATCTTGTTCAAGAAGAATTTAGGAAACGACACCGTACGGCTGAGATTATTCTAGTCCAGGAGCGAAGGACAGTACTTTTACCCATGTATCTTTATAAGAAAAGAAGTGATGCGGATACTTTTGTAAGGCGCAGAGTTGTTATCCCAGATTATCCTTCGGCCGTAGCCCGCGTAACGTCAGGTTCTGAGACGGAATTTTGGGGGAGTATTTTCAGAATTGGCGCCGCTGTTGATGCGTCAGCAAAAACAAAATTCCATCCCTCGCAACGAAGGACTGGCGTGCTTGCCGTTGAGATAAAATTCAAATTATATTCCAATCTTTCTTTGGTCGAAAAACAGGAGATTGGTCGTCGACTTTTGGCCATGGGGTTTGATTTCGAAAATTTAGAAGTTTGGGATAAACCGCGCAATAATGCTTTTATTGCTTTTGTGGATGGAAAGGCTGTTGGGGCTCAGGCTTTTTCAACTCCACCTTTTCAATATGGTTATGGGGTTGGTAAAGATCAAGGGCTTCGCGTGAACAGAAGATATAGAAGAAATGGTGTCGCAAGATTTTTAAGGGATAGAACATTAACCTATTTGAAAAAAGAAGGACGATTATTTTTTGAAAATAACGTTCAGAAAAATAGGTCAGCTCAATTGTTCCATTTAGAGGAATTACGACGCTTAGCCTACGCTGTTAGTGATCGTTTTTATTCCAGAAAAGGGCGTTTAATGTGGGTTGTTTTTAATCTTCACGAATATCAACCTCCTGGATGGGCCAAACATGGGAAGGTTATTATCCGCAGAGCCAATCCGTCAGCCAGGCTGGCTAGTGCCTCAGCCGCGGCGGGCGGGGAAATCGCAAGATCAGAAGACAAAAGAGTAGAAAATTTGGTTGGAAATAGAGACCGCAAAGCCCATCCAGCGCGACCGCGGGATGGAAAATCAAAGGATGAGGCAGTGTTAAGCGATGGAACGACTTGGATTGATCTAAATGACTACACAGGACGAAGCCTGCCTAATATTGTGGAGATGGCTGGGAAGGTGAAGTCTATTTTGATTAGCGGTGGAGATAGTGATAAATGGGGTCTTAATATTACCACTTTGGCTCCATTTGTAGCCGCTGTTTTTAAAACTTGGCCCGATATTGAGGAAGTAGTCGTTGTGACAACCTTCCCTGAAATTATTCAAGGCATGGATGCGCGTGCGCGGATTGTTGGGCCAACATACGCTAGGGCGGTCATGAGTTCTCGGCATTTTGATATTTTGGCCGACTTCTTTTTAATGACTATCTTTAGAGATATGAGTCAATATAGCGTAGGCCTTGCGGTCATTAATATAGGATCGCAAAGGCGTTTTGCATTGGCGCGGGAGAGTTCAATCCACACGGCGTGGCATTACGACGGCGGCATTAAATTTTACGAAAGGTTAGGCTTTAAAATACCGGATCGTAATTATGGTTTATTAAGAACGCATCATTTAAAACAAGGTGCTATCTTGGTTAATCCTCACGGGGTTAGTAATGATTTTTTGGCTGAAGAATTAAGGCCTGCCTGGATTAGGACAATCATTGAACTGATTCGGCGAGGATATTCTGTTGTTCTTAATAATGGTTGTTCAAATAATTCGTCGGAGACGGGAATAATTCATCGAGAAGTTGCCATTCAAATTGTAGGGATGCCTGGGCGTTTGGAGGGGCAAGCATTCGATACTCGCGGGGAACTAGTTCAATTTATGTCGGACAATGTTAGAGCCGTTATCACTTTTGATACAGGTCTTTTCCATGCTGCGCATATGCTTCTTGGTCTTCCGACCGTTGTTGTTACAACAGGGGAGAGCGCATACTGGATACCGCCAGATAATGAAATTTTACGCCGACTACCTAAGGCAGAATTTCGGGCAGAACCCCAAGAGGCTTTAAGGAAATTAGAAGAAATAATTGGCAAGTCTTCTGAGTTCGTTGGAAAAGAGCCTCGCAAAGCCCATCCAGTTGCCGGGAAGGGTGGGAAGCGCGTTTCTTCCATGCAAGGGAAAACTTTGTCTGTGGATCAATTACTTAGATATTTTGATCAACTCAGAGGAGAAAATCCGCCAGAGGCTCGGCAGGTCGTACAATTAGCCAGGGCAACTTTAGCAGGGGATTTGAAACTTTTAGGCAAAGGACATATCCAACCCTTGGCTGGACAAGAATTTAGTGTTTTTATAGGGGATCTTTATACCCGAGAGTCAAAAATCGGAGGGTTACAATTAGACGTCATGGAAAATATTGTTCGACGAGCGCGGCGTTTACGTATTTATCGGCCTATTCTAAGGCGTTTGGCGAAGTTCGCTGAATTAGATGTTGAGCAAATGGCTCGCGGCGAACGATTGCTTGATCTTCAACACAGCATTGTTCATCAATTGCCAGGTTTTGTCGGTGTGATTATGGGGCGCTTAGAGGGGATTGGAGGATTTTCTAGAGGTTCTTCTTTGTATCCTTTGGCGATGACTTTATTTGGTTATGATGGTCAGAGAGCGCGGCTAGTTTTTGTTGATGAGGATCCGTTAGAGACGGCGACAAGGTTCGATCAATTGCAAAGAGGAATCTTAGAAACACTGCGGAAGATTGAGGAAAGTTCGGAAGGATACTCACGGGACGAAAATAGGCCAAAACTTTTATGCAGCATTAAAAAATTGAAAGTTTATTTAGATAGAATATTAAGTCACGCGTTGGTGAAGACTGAAGAACCATTGAATGCTCTCATTCGGCAGGCCTTAACCGAAGTCCCGCAATCCGCGGGAAGAGGTATTAAACGTATGAGCGAGCGCATCGCTTTAGAGGAAATCAGATTTGTCCCTAAATTCGATGACAAACGTATTGGAAATGTTTTCCTTGATGAATTGAAAATCAGCGAAGTGTTATTCATTCTTTTTCAAAATGCCAGTGAAGCGATGCCCCAAGGCGGCACGTTAACAGTGGAGACAAGTTTAATGAGCGGGGCTCAAGAATTTGCTCTCATACAGATTACAGATATAGGCAAAGGGATTCCGCATAACTATCTTGTTAGGATTGGCGATCGATTTTTTACTTTCGGAAAAGTTGGCGGGACAGGCGTTGGGCTTAATTTGGCCTTTGAAATTATTAAGGCGCATGGAGGAAGTATTGGTGTTCAAAGCGAAGAAGGTGTAGGGACAACTTTCACAATAATGCTTCCGGTTTCGGATCGTAAATCGCATCCGGCGGCTCGAAAATCTCGGGACAATCTACCGACAGGCCTTCGGTCGGCGGGGATTGTAACAGCCGATGGAGCGGGTTATTCCTGGGAGAATGATTTAAGAGAGGTTTTGCGTTTGAAAGATCGTGGACGCCTAGCAGACACTCATCATGGGGAAGCTGAACAAAGAGGCTACGGTCAAGAAGGGAGAGGTGAATTGGAAGCGGATCTGCGCGGAGCGGCTCTTTTCGCGCAAACGCGGGATTCCGATGCCGCGTTAGAACGGCTTCGGCAAATTTTGGATCCGAAGAAAGAAGCCGAAATAATGGAGGAATTATTATCTTTGCCCAATGCCGTGCGCGGCGCTTTAATGCCTGTACTTATTGCATTAGCTCGTGTGGCAATAGACGCTCTGGCCGTGCCTGTGGCCGCGTTAGAGGAAAATGTTGGTTCACGCAAATTACATCCAAAAGGGCAGGGGAGCAAAAACGCAGGAAAGAAAAAGAACGTTGGCAAGGTTAACGCGGGAAAGAGTGTCTCTTCTGAAGAACGCGATCGTCAGCGAAAGCGGCTTGAGAGAACAAAAGAAAGATTAGCTCAGATAATACAAGAGGAAGAAGATCGTTTATCCGTGTTAGCGCGGGCCAAACAAATTGCCGAGGAGGCTGAAAAAGAATTGGAAGATTTAAAGAAAGAATGGGCAAGGGCTCGCGCCGCTAACGATCTTTTAGCGCAAGAGCGCGTGTTAGTGTGGCTCATTGCTTTGGATTCAGAAAATCAAAGTTACAGACTACAGTTGTTAGGGGTGAGGGGGTCTCTTAAAAAAGAGAGGATTCATCAATTATTCGAGCAAGCCCGTCGATTCGTAAGCCTCGGTAAACTTCTTGAGGCCGAAGAAATTTATCAGCAAATTTTAGAGGAATCTCCGGATGAACAAGTGGCGCGAACAGAGTGGGAGAGAATTCGCGCCAAGCGCCGCGCGGAACGACTGCGGCCGGTCCGTGAAAATATTGAAAGACTTTTACTTTCTTTTAACGGAGACGCGGAGGATTTAGAGCAGACGTTGAAAATATTATCCACAGAAGTTTTTCCGCATATTTTCACGGAATTCCCTGAGGCGGTTGAACCCTTAAAAGTGGAGACCCTCCAGACCGCGCTGCAGATGATTGAGATCGCTTCAATGCTTGGTCAAGCCGAAAATAATCCCGAGAGTCTTGCCGGTGTGATTGAAGAACTCGTCGCGTGGAGGGCTATGCTCATCGGAGATGTTCAAGACCAGAGGAATTTTAGGGATCTTCATTCCCTTTGGAAAGAAGAATTAAAACGTTCGGCGAGAGAAGGCGCAAAGCCTTTACGCGTCGTCGACATCGTTGAGCTGATTTATTTAATAGCCAGTCAAGAATCCTTTGCTGATTTTCAAGCCCAGGTTTTGGAATTTTATGGACGCGTTCATGGAGACATTGTCCCGCGTATTTACGATTATTTTGTTGATTTGAAGCAAAGGGATCCAGGCAATGTTAAACCGAATGGCGGCAAGGGTCAGCGCAAATCGCATCCGGCGGGTCGAGATTCGACGGCGGCCGCCGAAGGAAGGGCTGTCAGCTACGCACAGCTAGTGAAATATATAGAAATTAATGTCTTTAGAGACCCAGGGAAGAGACCTTTATTGGCGAGACTTATTAAAGCCGTTCAAGAAGAGGATTCTCAAATATTAGCTGAAGAGTATCCCCTGGGAGAAAGGGAAATTGACTTAATCTTTGCTGAAGTCTTTGGCCATCCAAATATTTCCTTGTCCCTCGAGATGGCAAGAGTCCTGATTGACGCATCACTACGGGCGGACGAATATCAGCCTATTTTTGATGAATTGGTAGAAGTTTCTCGAATCAATGTGGAGAAATTTTATCGGGGTGAACGCTTAAATGAACTAAGGCATAATATTAACCATCGCATTGTGTCTCTTAGCAGTGTTATTTCTGTTAGATTACAGCTTCTTTCTCACTTTTCTGGAGACTTAACATTGCAAGAGATGGGACGAACAATGCGTTATCTTGGTCAGCCACGGTGTCTCAATAAAGTTTTTGAAGGACAGAAAAGCAGCGAGGATATCGCTGATGCCTTTGATGCTTTAAAAGATTCTATTTTGGCAGAGATCCAAAAAATACAGACGCATCTTGCGAAACATTCGCCAGATCAAAGGGTAGTAGATTTATGGAAAGCAATGGGTCAATTAGAGGGTTATTTAAAAGGAATCGTCAGCGAGGAACATCGGCCATCTCTTGTTAATCTTCATGCCTTGATTGATCGATCTTTGGAAGATACCCCTGAGCCACGGGCTGGGTTAGGGCGATTAAGAGATAGAATAGCTCTTCGGGCAGTGAGAGTTGTCAGACAATATGATTCCCACATTGGGGATGTTTATTGGGATCGATTTAGAATCAAAGAGGCTTTGGTGATCCTGTTTAAAAATATCAGTAAGACCTTGCCCGACGGGGGGACATTAACGATTAAAACATCTTTTCCGGATGTGTCAATTCCTGAGGTTCTGATTCTGATAACGGCGACAACACAGGTCAGGCAAGGTTTTTGGTTTAAATGGATTTCTAACCTTGTGCATATTCATGGCGGAGGAATTGCAGTAACAGAGATATCTGGAAGAACGATCTTCTCGATGGTTTTACCGATAGGAGTATCAGAAGCTGAACAGATAGAGAAAGAAGAAGCCATGGAAATTCCCGATCAACAAAAACTTGTCATTCTTTTGGTGGATGACACAAAGGAGAAGAGAGATGGGGTGGAGCAGGCGATTAAGAGAAGGTTTGGTGACCAGGTATTCATTCATTTAGCCGCTGACGGAGCGCGGGCTGAGGAAATTATTATCGCAGGAATGGAGATTTTAAGAAATGAGCCAATTGATGTTGTTATTTTGGATTTTCAATGGCCTAATGATGTCTTCCCCGGGGGCTTACGTTTTTTAGAGGCGATGCAAGAGGCTGGGTTAGGAACTAAAGTTATTATTTGGTCTGGCGCGCGTGCTTGTCAAGTTCCAGAGTTGGAACGTGCCGCGGATTTTGCAAATGTCCTTGGGGTGCCGGAAGATTTAATTGGGAGAAGTCGTAATAGTTATGATGGCTTGTTTCCAATAGAATTGCCATTTGTCCCAGGATTGTTTGATTTGATTAAGGAAATTATCGAAACGAAAAAAACGGGAGCAGATCTCCGCGCAGGCAAAGAGCATCCGACGGCACACCGTCTTTCTGTCTCAGATAGACGAAAATTATCCGATATTTTTGTCGTTCCATTCCGTCCTGTCTCAGCTCCTTGGCGTCAGAAAACAGAAAAGGGGCCGGTGGTATTTCAGCCTGCATCTGACGCGACGGGAAGTGAAAGGGGTATAAAAATTCTAAATGGAGATTTGAGGGAGTATGGTTCTTGGCGGCCAAAGGAGAATCCGTGGCCGAGGGAACTAATCGAGGCCAGTACTTATCCGGCGAATGGGCCGCCGCTGTTAGATCGTCTAAGATGGCTGTGGCAGTCCGAACGACCCGTGTTCCTGCAATTTTTGGCTGGTCTTTTGGATTACATGGCCCTTCCTATTCTTCGCTCTCCCAAAACTCCTCTTTTTGATGTTTATCAGGCGTATTTTGAATCTCTCAGAAAAAATCTCTCTGCCGAAAAAGCCTTGAAGCAAGTACTGCGTTATCCCCAATTTTATGGTGTTCAAGCGGATCGGGAATTTATCCTGTATTTTATATTCCAGCAACAGGCTCTCAATTTATTCGATCAGCCAAAGATCGAGAGTGAAGACGCAATAGGAGGGATAACGGTTGCAATCATTCGTGAAGGTCCCATGCAAGGGGTGTTGCTCAAAGGAGAAAGTTTAGAAGATTTAAGCGTGGCGGCGGCTTCTTATACGCGATTTTTGGAAAAAACAAATCAAAATTATATCCTTGCGCGTACTAACAAAGGGATTTTGGTGATGTTAACAGATCATGCCGCGGGCCAGGCGCTTTATTCTATTGAGTCAGAAGACAAGCTCCAAGGACAGCCTACGGTTTACAGAGGACAATTAAGATTCGTTAATCCTGATCCAAGTTTGTGGCGATCTGCTTTGGGTTATCATGTCTTTGGGGTTGCGGCCCTCAAAACTCATCCCTCTAGTCGAAAATCTCTGGGCAGGCCGGTGGGACGTGGCGAGAAAGAGATTTTTTCTTTAATAGACCCTGAAACCAAGGCTGTTGTTGGAACATATTCAGGGAAAATTACAAGACGGGCATTGTCTCAACATAAGGGAATTTTTGTAGAAACTAGATTAGGGACAGAAGGTCAGCTGGCTTTTGGTGGAGGACGGCCGTTGATGGATGGAAATATTCCAAAAGTACAAAGATCGTGGGTCAGATTCGGCAGAGAACATGGGGGAGAAAAAGTTGTTGCTCATGTGGTGCAAGGCATTGTTTTTCATGTTTGGTCGCTGGAGAGTGATTTGGATGAAATGTTCACCCGCGTTTGGAGTAAGAGCGGGCAAAGATATCTCACATCATTTTTGGCGCGTGGTTATTTGCATGCGACGGAATGGAATCAGTTAAGCGAAGATAACGAGCTTCATTATGTTTTGTTGAATGGAGCGGGCTATCTGTCTATAGCTGGATTAGTAAATATAATGTCATTTGGCCGTGATTATGCCAACGAGGCGGTGGATATTATCGATATTCGTAATCCAACAGATCTCTGTGTTTACGCGGTGGCTGCCAAGGCGCGGCGTAACGGATTTGTTAAACGTTTATCAATTATTTACGCGGTCCCCGAAGGTTCCCTGGAAGATTCTTTCGACAAGGGACCAATACTTAACGTGACGGAGAAATTTAACCGAGAAAAGTTGATTGATCCGGCCAGGGAAGGAGCGCTTGAAGATTTTATTATTGGCGGAGTCCGTCTTAAAGGGAATCAGTTGTTTTTTGATGGATACATCGGACGATTTTCTGCCTGGCCAGACTCGGAAGTAGAAATAAGATATGTCCGAGGGGAGAAGCGGTTTGTTAGATTTGTCAGGGATCAGCATGGGAAGGAAATCCGTTCCAAAGATGGACAGCCGCTCGTTTATCCTATTGATCAGGAAACAGGAAGAGTTTTAAGGAGAGGGGTTGGGAAACAGCGAAAACCAGATGGTTTGGAGGGTGAATTACCAAGAGGATTAGGAGGCCAGAAGCATCGATTGCCGTGGCCTGTTGATATGAGTCACGCGGGAATCCGTAGGGTCAGCCCTTCTTCGATGGCTCTCGCGATTAAGGTTTACAATACCCAAGCAATTACTGCTATTTGTCAAGGGGTTGTTGTTATGACCAAGCGGTGTACGTCATCTAAACAAAATTATCGTTTAGATATTTATGTCTACAACAGGAAATTAAATCTTCTTATTATTTACAGAGGTCTTCTGTATTCAAGTGTGGCTGAGTCCATCCAGCGTCAGACCATGCTGACGGTTTACAGTAACATTGCTGTTGCTCAAGGACGCGAGATTGGGAAAGTCCGGGGTTATTTGGGATTAGAAATAAGATATGTGCCTCGTGGCCAAGAAAGTCTAAACGGAATCATCGGCGGCAGTGAGGGGTATTTGCCGGCGGTTAATCCGTTGTTATTATTGAGTAAATTAAATGAAATGGGCGGATCCCAAAAAATAAGGGAACGCCCCTCCCTCCGTCCGGCTGAATCCGTGACTCCAAGAGACGTGAGAGACGTGACAGAGGAAGCGAAAGAATTAATAATAAGGATTATGGTTTCTTTCTTCGCTAGAGATTTGACTGCGGCACAAGGAGGATTAAAACGATTGAGAGAAATAGCTAGAAAATCTTCGGGAGAAATCAAGGAGAAGTTAGATGGGCATATTCGAACAATAGAAGGTCATATCGAAAGACTTCAGAAAATGGCGAAACTAAAAATCCCGCCAGTTCCAAGCAGAAGGGAAAAAGGTTTGTCGAAAGAACCCAGCGAATTGCCTGATGATTTTTTATTGGATGATGAGGATGGGAGAGACGGTGGTTTAAGCAGAGAAAAACTAGCGGAGTTATTAGGGGATGGATTAAACGGGGTCCTCCGCTCGCATCCCGCCGCTAGGCCGGTGGGACGAGAAGGGGAAAATATTGCCGGCGTTATTGATGTAGAAGGGGAACAAAGGATTTCTGGGCGTTCCACTCCGCGAGGCGAAAGTGGGGCAGTGAAGGCTAGCTTGCTCATGAGAATGATGGGGATTGCCGCGGCTGTCATTGTCTTGGCGATTAAGATTTCTGGGATGATTGAGAGTTTCACCTTTTTAGCGGGGGTGGTTGTATTGTTCCTTACGATTTCTCCTTTGGTAACCTATTGTATAGCGAAAACCTCTCATCATCAGGATTCTTTGCGAGTGGAAACCATTTGTTCTTATCGTTTCGTAAGGTTGAATAAACGAGAAATACTGTCATTGAGGGAAATAGACGAATCCTTAAGGTTAATGATTCAAAAATGGCTAACAGTTATTTCTATTTGTATGTGGGGACGGATGATGTATGTCTTTTTGCTTGTGGTTTATGGTATTCCTCTGGGGATATCATTTCGCGTGATCATTGGGGGATCTCTACTCGTATGCGTAGGGACAGATATTTTTATGAGAATCCTGTATCATTTATTGGATGCCGTGGTGAGATCGACGGGAACTTCGTTGAAGGCACTGTTCGGCGGGGATAATATGGCGGGAAATCAAGGCCGTGGTTTCGTTCCAAGAGCAATGACTGTTGGGTTAGACTCTCGAGAGGTTTTTCTTTGGTTGGATAATCCTTGGTCATTCTTTTTGTTGAGACCCGTTTTAGGGATTTCCGTTAATATATTTCCTTTTAAAAAGGAATTACGGGAATTGGGAGGAAAGATTTTACTGAATTCGGTCAATCAGATTATGTTTAGTTCTGACGGCGTGGCGGTAAAGCTCGATGGCGAGAGAGATCCGGAAGTCGTGGAGTGTCGTCATGGCTGTACGTACGCGAATGATAGAAGAGTTCTTCAAGGAAGTATGGACGGGCCTTTGGCGCAGCTTAATCAACAGGGGCGAAGAGACGCGAAGAAAGCGGCTCAAAGATTGTTCCAATATTATGAAACTTTTCTGCGCGGCGGTGGAGAACTTGTTGTATTCAGCAGCCCCCTCGGCCGCGCGCTTGTTACTAGGGCTTATTTTGTTTCTTATGTGCTTCAATGTATTCCGAATGCCCGGTTGATTTTAGAGGAGGATGACCGTTTGGTCGAGATGGGATTCGGAGAATTGGAAGGAGTTGAGTCTAAAAATTATACCGATGAGCATCGGCAATTTATTCGTCGCGTAAGAGTCTCGTTGGACGCGACTGCGAAGCTAGGGGGAGAAAGCTACATGGAGTTTCTCATTCGACGATATTCTTTCCTTAGGGCGCTCAAGGAAAAGTATCAAAGACAAAGAGTGCTTATTTTTGAGCATGGCGGGGGGATTAATGCTAATCGTATCCTCGTTGGCGACCACAGGCTTGTCAACGAGAATGGAATCATCGATGGGTCTTTAGGACAATTGGGTAATGGAGAATTCATTGAGCTTTCGGGTCAAGACCGTAAACTCCATCCATCGGGGGGAGCAAATAGGTTCTCGGAAAGAGAAGAGTTCCTTTTGAAAAGCCTAGAAGATGGCAGGGGAATACTGCGTCGAGAACTTGAAGATGGACGGTTGCTAGAATTCAGGGGAGAAATTTTCACGGCGATTGAGAGGATTTTGCGATACGCGGGAAATTATACTCCAAAAGCATTAAGTGTTCTTTGGGAAATTTTGACGGATCGGGAATTTTGGGAGAATATCGCCAACCCAGCATGGCTTAAAGAGAAGGTTGAAAGAATCCTTACGAACGAATGCCTGAGCGCAATGATACGAGTAGATTATGAGCTAAATCTTGAAGGCAGAGATGATGGTTCTGGTAATCATTGGGATGATGAGAATATGGAGGCGTATTTTCGATTGGGCGTATATTTAATGTTTTACCCTCAAGGACTTGAAACGGTTGTTGAGAGAACGTTTGAAAAAGGAGGAGATGTTGATCCTTTAATTCATCCGTTAATTGTAGGGATTTTAACGGTGGGGACAATATCTTCAGCACGATTTGTTCCTCGGCAATCTTTGGTTGGTCGATATCCTCGCTTAGGAGCGGAAGATATCAACAGTTTGCCGATAGCGCGCGCGAGGAGAGTTTTAAGTGAAGTAGGTTTGGCAGAGACGAAGTTACGCGTGGCGGATCGAAGGTTTAAAGTAGGCTTATCTGACGGGAGATTTTTATATGGGAAATTGATGCGCGCCGCGGAAGATTTAACGAGTTTTAATTTTGAATTATGGGCATATCAAGAGATGTCCAGGTTAAGAAAAGAAGCCGCCCAGGCAAGTGAATATGGAGGGATTATCCCCGAAGTGATGATTTTTGATGAAGCAAAGGAGAGGGAAGGTATTTATGTCGCGTGGATTCCGGTAGGAGATTTAGAAGATTCGGATTTGACAGGTCTCCTGGTAGAAGAAGGACACGCGGTGATGTTAGCTTATGTGGCGGGGGAAGAATTTTTTGATTACGGGTATCATCCAAGGGCGGACGGGCATTTTAGCGCCACCGTGGCATTGTTGAAGGAGTATGGGATCCTTTACCGTGAGATATCGTCGCTATTTCATACATTTGGGCCTAGTGATAGACGTAGGTATAACTTATTTTTTGTTCCCGCTGGGATGATTCCGTATGTGACTGAGCATATGCTTTACCCGAATTGGCGAGGGGAGGAAACAATCGCGGATATGGCGCTAGAGCATCTGACGTTAATTCCGTCTGAGGGTATTGATGCGTATGCCTTGGTAACTGGATTACGCGAGGTGTTGTTCGGAGGGATATTATTGACGGCGCTGCGGCTTCATCAACAGGGAGAAAGTGCTCAATTAGCCCAAGCTATGGAAGAGGCGGTGGACGTAATGAGTAAGGAGATTTTAGGAGAAAAAGTCCCGTGCTCACTGGCTTACGATGCGTTCGCTTGGGATATCGCGTATCATCTTGACAATCGAGCGGAGGGGGATTGTTTAGGTGATCCAAACTCTAGTTTAAGTATGCATTATGGTTTGATGGATTTTGTGGATTGGGTGAGTTTGTGGATGTTAAGTCGTCTGGCGCAAAAGGGCGACATTGGCGCTGAAGAAAAATTAACGATGGGGCAGAAAGAGGAATTTCGTAGATCCCATCCCGTCGGCAGGTCTGCGGCTGATAGGCCCGCTTCGCCTTCGGCTCTTCGAGGCGAGCCCGCGGCCGGGCGGGAGCAAAGAAAAATTAATCTTCAAAAATCGAAAGGGTATCGATTAATTCAACTGTTTGGTTTAATCGCGGGATTCTTTTCTCCCGCGTTAGTCTTAGCTGAGGAAGGTTTTTTGAAAATCAAGCCTTCCCGCGGTCCACCAGAGTTGGAAGTTTTTTTTGGATTTGCAATCTTCGTTGTCCTGATTTTGATGATAGGACCTATTCGTTCCTTCCTTTCCTGGCAGCTTGATCCGTATATCCAGAACCCTTCTTTAAGAAAATTTCTAAGGTCTTTAGTAGAATTTTGTTTAACGGCCAGTGAATTAGAATTTGTTCAGCATAACAGGATTCCGCTTCCTTTCGGGGATGAAAAAGAATCTTGGTTGGATGGAACCATTATTTTTACCTCTGATGGTGATTTTACGCGGGATGACCGGCCGGTGGTCGTTGTGATTGAAGATGATGAGGGGACCCAAAAAATCTACAAAGGAATTTTTGTTCGGCTAGCGCTAGATCCATTCGTTATTTCTGTGCGATGGGTTATTGTCCCGGCCTATCGACCGGGCTTAAAGGCTATTGGGATCGCGATGGGGCAGAGCAAGGGTGAGGAAGATTTATTGGCGGCGATTGTGACCGATCTGAATTATCCCGCCAGAAAAAATGGGAGGGCTTTCTCTGCTTATGGCGAAAAAATAATAAAGTTGGCGAAAAGTGAATGGCATAAGTTAGTTATTCTCGTCAGCGGGAGCCCGTCAGGGCTGATTAATCCAGATTATGAGATTCTTAAAAATCCTGGATTTGAAATCGAGTTTGAGAAATTATTACGGGACATTTTTAGCAAACCAACGGAAGATACAGCCGCCTTTGCGGCGCCGGGGGAGGTTTCCGAGGACGGGGGAGTCCAGGTGCAATCACCAGCCAATGATGGAAGCACCCGCTCCCATCCGGCCGGCCGAGTAGGTCCCGTTATGCGGGACAGGCTTGCGGCGTCGCGTTACGGGTCGATCGCGTTTAACCCAGCTGATAGTCAATTAAACAGCGCCTCCAACGAACAGGTGAATGAATATATTCGAACACTTATTTCGCGGGGGCATCAGGTGATTAGACTTGATGATATTCCGGGATATGAAATTCATATAATTGGTTCCCAAAAAGATTTGAAGGTTGATTCACAGGGGCGGCAGGGTGTTCATGCCGGAGGGCTGTCTTCTATCGGATCGCAAGGAGCTGTCCGGCGATTGTGGATAGCCAAAGGGTATTACGATCATCATACAGAAGAGGCGCATCAGTTTTTACGTCACCGCGCGGTTGAATTTGATCTGTGGTGGCGGCAGACAGAAAATCTTTTGATGGGACGAGAAATCCGCGCTCCCAATCAGAAAAAAACAGACCACGCCCTGCCTGTTATCCGTGAATGGATTGACCAGAATTTAACCCATGCCTTGGTCCTTCAGATATTTTTCGCCGAACAAGCCGAAAATCGATTCCCCCTTCCCCACGCGCAAGAGAAAATTTCTCCTTTAGGTCCCACTGTCCCATTCCCCCATTCCATCGGGGACTTGGAATGTCAGGCGTTGACCGACAGGGCCGCGCTGAAAGGAAATGGCCACGAAGTTTTCAAAGGACGATTACCCAACAATGGCAAGCTTCATTATAAATGGACACTGGGCCGATTTTCGACTAAAGGCAAAGTTGAATATTTATTAGAGTTGTATAATGGCCGTCCCGCGCGCGTCCATTTTTTGGATGATCATTCTTGCCGAGAATTTTTTGCGAAAGTGGATGCTCAGACAGGAACTATTTTAGGATTTCATACGGGGACTATTAGTTACATGGAAATGAGCGGTTACAAGGATGTGATCTTGGAAGCACGTTTAGATCGTGCGGGACGTCTGGCCATAGGGGGAGGTCGTCCTCTGGTTAATGGGGAAATTCCCAGGAAACAAAAATCTTGGGTGACGTTTGGATTTACACGCCCAGAACTCAATATTCATAAAGAAGAAAAGGTGCTTGTTTATGTCAAAAATGGCCTTGTTATCCGCGTCTGGTCTTTGGAAAGTGACATTGATAGTGACCAAACATTGATTTGGCACCGTCGTCTTAAAAAATATACTACCTCCTATCATAACAGCCTCTTTGAAGAGGAAAGAAAAATGTTGGATGAAAATTACGAACGCCATGGGGATCATTTAAGCAAGGGTGGTTATTATTCCGCGGATGGGCGGGGGAATAGTATGTCTTTTGGAGAGGCCTTAGGTTCTCAGAGAATCATGGTGACGGATTTCCGTAGGCCTAATAGCCTTGGGCCGCCTTTTACTGTGGCGGCTACAGTTATCGGCCAGGGTGTTTCTAAACGTCTTTCTCTTATTTATACTGTCCCTGATGGGGCGCCTTCGGATTCTTTTGAGAAGGGAGAGCTCATAGACACGTTTGAGAATTTTAATCCAGATGCATTTCAGGTGAAGCATCCTGGTGTGACGGATTATGTTTTAACAGACGTCTTCCTTCATGGAAAATTTCTTGTCGTCGGAGAGGTTCAGTTAAGTACAAAATATTTTCCGAACGCGGAGGTTGAAATTCGCGTGGCCGGCGGTCAGCATCGTTTTGTTAAATTTACAAGAAATCAGCAGGGAGAACCAATTGTTCATCGAAACGGAGGCGCTTTCGTTGTTGATATGGCTGGAAATGTAAGCAGACAGATCAGAGCGAATCTACCAGTTTCTTTGGATTATGAGCGAAGTGCGATGCGCTGCAAGGAGTACTTGAAAATTTTAAAGGGCGTAGGTCTTCTTCCCATTTTACGCCGCAGAAAGAATGTTTGGGATTGGCCGGTGAAAGACGGCCGTTTGACAGAAGCCGGAGAGAGTTCTGTACGCCTGCAGGTTTATGAAGGGACAGATGTTCATGCGGTTGAATCTGGCCGTGTGATCTTAGTCAATCCCCATAAATCGGAAGATCATTCCAGAAGGATCGATATTTACGTTTATGCCGAAGATTTGAGATTGCTGATGGTTTATCGAGATCTAGATTTGGCTAGCGTGGAACAAGTCTCAGAGGAAATGGCTGGGCATACTCATTTAAACGTATTTGGTCAGCTGAAAGTTAGCAAAGGACAGTTCCTTGGCCAAGTGCATGAAGCGTTAGTTTTTGAGACGCGTTTTGTATCCAAAGGAAATGGCGACTTACGCAGACTTCATGTCGGGACCAATCATTTAGAGGCTGTTCAGCCTTTGAGTCTTTTAAGGCATTTGTTTCCGTTGCCGTTTGACAGAGTGGCGAATACTTTAAGACGTTTAAGGGAAGCGGCTGTGCGTGAGGCTTTGCGGCCCTCCGGCGGAAAATCAGATATTGATATAGCCATAAAACAATTAGAGGCTGATTTGGGATCTTTAAAAGTTCGACAAACGGATTATACGGCGATGCATAATCAGTTAAAAAGGATCATCGGCGATTTAGGCTATGATGATCTTATCCAAGTTGTTCTTGATGAAGGGGCCTTTGAAGTTGCCTCCAGGGATCTGTTGTCTTCCGGATGGGTGCTTTGGTCCCTGGCATCCAAGAGTTCGAATTTAACACCCATTTCTTCTACTTTGGAAATTATCAGGACGGCCTCCGTCATTTTGACTGGAGGAGAAATAGCGGAGAGCAAATTCCATCCCTCCGCCAGAGGCATCTTATCGGCCGCCAGGCCTTCGGTTCATAGGGCTGCCTCGCTTGCGGCGGGGTGGAAAATCACGCGAAGAGGAATTTCTTATAGACTTATTGGCGATAAATTGGAAATTACCGTTAATGGTTTTAAAACAACGGTTGATTTGGTTAAACCGCTTGAGGCTGGTCAAGTTTTCATTTTAGGCGCGCATGGCTTTGCCGGACGAAACACGATTGCCACACCTCGGATAAGGGAATTGTTAAGAACAGACTCGCGATTTGAAAATTTCAATTTAGGCGCTATCCATCGAGGACAATTGTCGAGCTGGCGCAGCGCCGCGCAGGTTATCGACCATTTTCTTAGATTTGATGACGCGGCCGTTGAGGTTTTAGCGGAAGAATATGGTGTCCAAATTATCTGGCTGGGTCATTCGATTAAAAGAGAACATATTTTGAGAGCTTACGCCAATATTGAACGATATCCTGCCATTAAAAAATACGTTCGGCATGTTGTGCTTTCTAATGGATTCCCTCCTGAACATATTCGTCAGGCGCTGGATGGGATTTTGAGAGACGTGATTCTGCCTCGCGTTAAAACGCCTGTTATTCGCGGCATTGTGCAAGCGGCGCGTATTCCCGTAAGAGATGGAATTATTTTTGGACCGGCGCATGATTTTCTTGTTCGCCAAGGATTAACGGGGCTCACGGCGGCTTTAAGTAGTCATGCGGCGCGAGTCTTAGGCAAAATTTTAAGTTTTGTCCCTGGCGCCAAAAGCATCAAAGAAGGTTTTGTTCTTGATGCCTTGCGCAACGAGCCTGCTATTCCGGAGGATCTACGCGAGGAGATCATACGAGGAATAATAGCGACACCCATTGAAGCCCTCATCATAGAATTGTTCAGCGCTTTACAGCTCTCCGATTATCGGAAGGCAATCAAAGTGATGGGAAGTTTAGAAGTTCGTGTTTTAAAATTTAAGGATCGTCGAGATTCCATTGCCGTGACACAGACGGAATTCGAAATTTTATTACAGGACATAGGCGCTGTGATTATTGATGTGACCGATCAGTCTGAAGAGGCTGGGACTGGTCAATCGAGTCCTCGAGGAGAACGACGGCATTTGACCCATATTATTATGCCGGAATTTTGGCTGAACGAAATTTTTAAATTTATTGAAGAAAATGATTCCCGGAGGGCAAGCGGGACAGTCAAATCCCATCCCGCCGCGCATCGGGAGACGCCGAACCCGATCACAGGCGGGGCGTTGGAACCGGAAGATAATCTTGAAGAATCTTTAAGAAAAAAATCGACCCGGCTTTTGATGCGGTTTCTCTTAGGAAGGCTGCGTTTCTTACATTTTGTTCGCGAAGTGGAAAATCTTTACGAAATTCAGCTGGCAGAAAATTGGCTCTCATTACAATGGTACTTGGGGATTAACCAAAGGCGAAGTGAGGAAGGGGCTGTTTTGGGACTGTTGCGAAATGCCGTTTTTTGCGTTTTCCGGAGAATTCTTTCAGCGAGAGTCTTCACCCGATTTCGCCAATTTTGGGTATTTCGCAGCAGTACCGTTTTAGACGATCGCATTTTCCAATTCGCCCATGAACGGAGATTGATGGGCATTACGTCTTACGAACAACGTTTATTGGTTGATCTGGAAGAAAAATATCCTGTTGTCAGGAAACTTAACGGCGGCATTAAAGAGATTTATTTTAGACATTTAACAGATCAAAAGGATAAGATTCTGGCTGAACATGTGGTGGCTCACGCTATTCGAGTCGCATCCTTTGCTGATCGGATCGCTGAATTTGCCGGAGTGCCTGGCAGTCAAAGAGAAGTTTTAGTTGCCTTGTTCCACGATTTAGGAAAGATGGAGCATAAAATTATAAGATTAATTGATATCCCCGGCAGATTGAGTCCTCATCAAACTAAAATTGTTGCTTCGCACGACGAATATAGCCGTCGATGGACAGAACGGTTAATAGAAAGAGAAAATCTTTTTGCTGGATTTCATGGTTTAGGAAAACAAGTAGTAGAGCTTTTATCATCCAATGGTCATCTTTTTTCTGATGAGACCATTGAGTTTTTGTCGATTATTTTGAAGTTTGCCGATATGCTGGATTCCAAATATGACTATTCGAGAAAATATATTCTGTATGGGGGAAGAATTCTTTCTCTGGACGAGGTTGTTGATTTATTTAAGCAGATGGAATGGGAAAAACATCCGGCGGCGGTGGATCGTTTAGTAAAAGTTGTCAGAAGGCATAGAGATGAAATTTTCGCGATGGTCAGGGCCGGACGCAACGAAGTTTTGTGGGCGCTATTTACTCTTGTCCGATTGGAAAGATTTTGGAATAAAGGTGATGCCGTAAAATTCGCGCGGGATCGGGATTCGTCTAGGGAATTAGCCGATCATTTAATCGACAGCGTTCTTGGTTCTAATCTTGATATGGAAAAAAGACTTGGAATTATGAGAAATCTTGATCGGTTGCTTGAGAGCTATTCGCGAGTTGTCCGAGGTATGAGTGGAGATCATCCGAGTGTCCACATGGTTAACGCTTCTTTGAGATGGGATGTCCTCCCAGAGGTTTTTACGGATATTATCGGCAATAGGAGGTTCCTTGTTTTGGTGGGTAGTCCAGGGGAGGTTCAACGTATGTATGTCGAGGCGGTATCCAAGATAGGTCAAATAATGGGGCCAGCCGTTGTAGGGCGAATTTATAAAATAATTGATCCGTCTGTCGGGATAGTTTCGACAGAGGCCGAGCGCTTGGCTTATCGTCGATCGAAGAAACGAGGTTCTCGCTTCTTTCCTCGCGCTTCGAAGGAAGGGAGCAATAAATTCCATCCGAGTGGACGAAGTAATTTGAGAAAAGAATTTCGTTGGATCGGAAGAGGAGAGCGGCCAACGGAGGAAGTCATCATTGCCGAAGGAGGGAAGCTATTGATACCTGCTTATGGTTGGTTTGATCCATGCGAAGGAGAGCTTAGTTTTGGGGATACAATGGCAGCGGTTGAAGATTTTTTAACGGCAGGAGAATATAAAAATACAGCACGCACATTATTTGGAATGGGGATCGACACTTTCAACCCGGATAAAAGAGGGACAGAACCCTGGATAACAGTCGAGCATATTCAAGAAGCAAAATATGGTATTTTAAAGGTCAGTGTGAGTATTATTGAAAATGGCCATAGTCGTTGCGCGATGTTTGGTCTTACGACGAATAGATTTAATATCACAGGAAGAGATTCTTATTTGGAAGTAGAGTTCGATGCGATGGATTTTATACAGCAGGCATATAGACGGCATAATTATTCGCATCCTCAATATGCGCTTGCCTTAGATGAGGTTCCTCAACCATTTGTTTTTGGCGAAGGCTTAGGAACGGAAATGTTCACGATGGGATGGATCGAGGATGCTTTTACGCACGAACTTGTCCAAGGCCGGCAAGGAGAATTTTATTTTGATTTTAACTTTGGTATGTACTCTACCCACCATTCAATTATAGGTGGATCTTTTAACAACATACGTAAAGATGAGATTAGGATCCTCGCAACCATATTTGAGTTAACAGACGGATGCGCGGTTAGTTTATTGAGCGCGCGCATGGGCAATTTTGTCTCGACGTCCAGTGGAAGTGGAGTACATCTCGTTAGTATTCCTTTTACGGTTAGGATATCCTGGCCAGAATATATACTTGATCTTTTGGAGTTACGATTAGATACGCGTACCGCTGATACCGAAGGGTCTAAAGTTACTCAATATCCAGATAAGGGGATTGTGTTTGCCGGCATTAGAGAGGCATTGATTCGTTTGTATGGAGAAGAAGAGGGTAGAAAAAAGGCAAGCGCGTATTTTGCTGATTATTTTCTGACATATTTTCTTGAGCGGATGCAAGCATGTATTCCAATCGAAGGTCAGGAAAACAAAGATGAATATTTACGTGGAATTTTGGCTGAAGCAGTAAAGGATTATACAGGGGAAGAAATAGAGCTTTTGGCGCTTGGTGGAGTAAGATTTGTTGCCTTTGAAGTTGACCCTGCAAAAACAAAACCTTCTTTGAGAGTTTCGGAGGAAGGGTATACAGGTATTTTGACAACAACAGAAGATCCAAAACGGATGGTTGGAGAAATTAAAGGGATGTTAAGAGCTTTGGTGCGAAGATCTGAAGCGGAGGCATCTTCCCGCAAAGCGCATCCGGGCGGACGGACAGGTCCCGTTACGCGGGATAGGCCTTCGGCCGAACAAAAGCTTCCCGGAGAAGTTCCGCAAGGACTTAAAGCTCGGATAGAGGATTGCTTGCCTGATTTAAGGAAGCGTTTATTAGGCATGGGAGTGCTTACCCCTGAGACAGGTTTCGTTGCTAATTCTTTTGGTCTGGAGAATTTAGGGAGAGAACTTGAAAAAGATAAAATTTTTTATCGATTACGTAAGTCCTATCAGTATTACAACGGAAAAGGCAGGACAGCCAAGCCAAGGCAAGCAACGATTTGTGCCTACCTCATTTGGTTAAGCGGTTTAGTTCCTTTAGAAATATGGCAGGCATATTTAGAGCGGAGGTCCATTCCTTTGCTAGATGAAATAGAGCGTAGACTATCTAAAATCATTTTGAAAGATGGAAGAATGAAGATTGTGAGCGAAAATGAAGTTGCCTCGCTAGGCCTGGATGAGGAGATTTTTTATGTGCTTGGGTTCTTAGGCTTTCGAAAATTTCGGGGACCTTTTATTTATTTTCGAGTCTTACTTTATTCCCACGGGATAGATCCAAGAACAGGCGAAACGTTATCGAAACCATTAACACGGGAAGAGATAGCAGAATTGGAAGGGGTAGCCCCTCAATACGTTCGTGAACAAAATCGGGAATATCACTCTTGGAAAGAATATATCGCTGAAGAAGGGCGCAAGCGACCCCACGATACGTTTAGCTACATATGCAGGGCTCTGGAGGGAATGTGGAAGTCTTTAGAAAAGGACGCCGATGATGATGGAAAAGGTAAAGCGCATCCCCTCGCTCAAAGAGATGTGAGTAGGGACCAAAGGTTCGTGGCAGGTGTTACCGGGGGAGATGGTTTTATCGCTAAGCATTTGATTCGCGCGTTAAGAGAGAGTGGGCATGTCGTTTTTGCTCTCGTCAAGCCAAGGGATAGACGGGAAAGAAGAGATCATTTTCTCGAAGGAGCAGAGACCATTGAAGGGGATCTCTTGGATATAAGATCTTTAAGGGAATTAGTCGATAAAGCAGATGTTATTTATCATTTGGGAGCAATCAGCAATCCTAGCGATGCCAATGCAAACCCCGCGAAGACGATGGCTGTTAATGTTTACTCGACGGCGGTTCTTGCTTCGCTCATTCAGCGAGCTAATTTAAGAAATGGAACGCAAAAGAAGTTAATTTTTGCCTCTACCGTTTTTGTGTATATGGCCGGAGGCCATAGGATGAAAAGAGTCGATGAAGATGCCAAGTTACCGGTCTTTGAAGAGATAGGAGACTGGATTAGTGGAATGACAGCTAGTTCTGCTGAGATGTCCTCAAGGATTGCCGAAGGAGAACAGGTGGATATGGAAGAAAGGGCTTGTGATTTTCTCTTGCGAAAACCAATTCCGGATTCCATGCAGAAGTCAACTTACGGTCTTTCTAAATATTTGGGAGAACGAGTAATCTTAAGCATTCTTCCCGCGGAGGATTGTTTAATTTTACGTTTTGGAAATATTTTTGGTCCAGAGCAAAAGATTTTTTATAAAATTCCTGGGATCATTAATGGTTTATTAGATGGGAGAAAAGTTGAAGTCTGGGATGATCGAAGGAGTCTATTATTTGTTGGTGACGCCGTGAGGTGGCTTGTGATTCTCGGCAGTCGTTTGCCCCCATGGCCTGTGATGAATTTGGGTCACCGCGCGCGGATTCGATCTAGTGTCGTTGTAAAAAGTATTCAACAAGCGTTAGAGGCAATGGGTTTGAGCCGTGGTTCTGAAAGCCTAGTTCCTTCTCCAAGAGCAGGAGATTTAAGAATGGATATTCGTCGGCTTCAAGGGGCGATCCTTCCGGAGGAATTTCAGTCTACTCTATTTCGCGAAGCCTTAAGAGAGACCGTTGGTTTTTATGCTGAAGAACGAAAACGCCTGCCATCTTCTTCCGGCAAATTGCATCCAGTTGTCCGAGTAGGTCCCGCTATGCGGGATAGGCCCGCCTACCATTCGTCGGGCAGGCAGTTAAATCCGACAGAAATTATTGGGATGGTCGCCTTACGGATGCGCCAGAAGCTTGGGTGTTTTGTGGTTCCGGTCGCGGAAACACCGGATGAAATCATGGCTGGACTAAATATGAATTCGCGAACTAAAGTTTTAACAATTGGCGGGGCGACCATTCCCTTCGATTTCCTCAGGAAAGCAGGAAAAGTTCATGCCATAGATATCGATGACAAACAAATCACTCATATGCATAGCCTTAAGGAGGCAATTTTGAATAATCGGCCACTAGATTTTCTGGATAACTTAGAAAGGATTGTTCGACAGACATCCTTAAGCGATGCAGAACAAGAAATTATTCTTATTGCTATTGCTGTTCATTACAAGTTTTTGTTGTCGTGGTGGTGGGCAAGAAGGAAACTGCGTCTTAAATTAAATTCAAATGGTTTGACGATTCAAAGACAAGACATGATTGATTATCGACCCCAAGAACGCTACGATGTTGTCCATTATTCGACATTACCCATGTTAGTGGCTAAAAATGAGCCGAGGCGTCTGCCTGAACTCATGCAAGGAGTGGAGGCTCATTTACGAGCAGGGGCTGTAGTGATTCATGCTCATTTTCCAATCTCCGCGTTTCGCAAGGCTGTCGAGGCCGTCAATCATCTGTTACCCGAAGGTGTCATCAAGCGCGAAGTGCCATCCGAAGCCAATCCAGGGGGAGTTGTTTATAATTATTTAAGTTTAGAAAGGAATTGGGATGTTCCTCATTTGATTGTTCATCCCCGTGAAGCGCAGTCAGCCGGCAACCCTAGCGGCCGAGTAGGTTCCGCTATGCGGAATAGGCCCTCTGCGAGGGGCGGCCGGCCAGCCAGCAAAACGCATCTAGATGCAAGAAATCTAGCCGCCCGAGGCATCATAGCCAATGATGTTCTCCAAAAAAAGAATGCAAAGATGATCCAAGGTATTTCGAGTCTAGTTATGTCGAGTCTAGTTATGTCAAGTCTAGTTATATCAAGTCTTCTTTCTGGCTTATATATTGTATTGACTAAAATTTTCTTTGGCGCTGAACCTGCGGATGATTTCGGTTGGTTGAAATTTCTTGCGGTTGGAAAAACGATATCTCCTCTTGAATTAGCATTTGCCAGCAGTGCGATAGGCACCGTGGTCTATTCATATTTATTGGCTCAAAGATTGATCAGGGCACCGCCAGCGAATGCAGATATTCGAAGGAATTCTTTAAAGACACTTCTCGCCACTGTGCCCGTCATAGCTGTCGTTGGCATCTTAACTCAGGGTATCGGTTATTTTGGAACCATCAATGGATTAGCTTTAACAACCCCTTTTCAAACAGTTATTCTTTATTCCTTCATCGTCCCCGTTACCACTTTTCTCTTGAATCATTTCATAGGCCCTGCCGTATTTCGTCCGTCCAAAATTAAAGACATTTTGTTAGGTCTTTTAGGACTCTTGATCGCTGTGTTTTTTGGTCACAGTGTTTTCTTTGATACAGAGAGAAGCTTTTTTATCTGGGATTTTATAGGGAACATTTCTATTGTGGTTGGCGCGGTTGCAGTTTCTTTCTCGATTATTTTACAAAAACATAAATTATCGGGAGTTGATTGGAGATGGATTAGTTTTATTTCATACCTCGCAAGTTCTTTATTCTTCCTTACGATTCTTCTCGTAAGAGGCGTGGACTTTACTTTATTTTTTACGCCGGTCAATGTGGTGATATCCCTAAGTCTTTTAGGTTTTATGCGAGCGGTTTATCAAGGGTTTAGATATTTTGGTATTGAAAAAGTTTCCGCGCCAACCGCTAGTATCCTTATCTCCTCGTCTTTAATTTATATTTTAATTTTTAGTTGGTTAATTTTGGATTTTCATTTGAGATGGTGGCAATGGCTAGGAGAATTGCTTGCCATTGGGCTTATGATATACAGCGCAAGAAGAATGTCCAACAATATTTCAACTAGGGCTGCGCTAGGGGAGGAAGCCGAACACAGCAATCGCCGCTCGCATCCCGCCCCGTCAAAGCCTGCCCTGCCTCGCACCGAAGTGCTCGGCACTGGGGAATTTGTTTTATGTTTGTTGGACGAAATGGACGAGGCTCGAGATATTGTTCAGAGACAAAGGGGAAGGAATATTTTAAGACAGGTCAACCGGGTCCGTTTAGCACGGATGATTATTGAGGCGCGGCATTCCCCAGAGACGCTGTGGAATTATTTTAGTGATTTTGATCAACTGGCCGATTCTGTCAAAGAAGAAGTGCCTCTTGATCCAACTCCTATTGAATTAGGCGTGAAAGGTCTAATAGATACTGTTCAATTAAGAGTCGTGAGAGAAGCAAGGACAAGAGACGCTAATCTTTTAGAAAGAGTTATCGCCGTGAATGTCAGTGATCATCGAAGTGAAGTGCGTGTTATTAAGGAAGTGCTGATAAGCATATGGTGGGAGATGCATATTCCCATCGGTGAAAGATTCGATCAAAGGGTATCACCGGAACGGGTAAGGCAGTTTTTGTATGGTTTGCAGGCGGTTGATGAAGATAAACTGGTAGCTATTGTTAGTCATTTAGAAACGGAATCGCTGATTAGGAAGATAAAAGGATATCCTGCGTACGACTTTGTTGAAGATTTGCGTAATCTTGCGCGGCTCATCATCAACGCGGCTAACGCGGTTAACAGAGGAGATCTTGATAAAGACCTGCTTTTGGCTGAGCCATTTCGTATCCCAGAGGCTGAGGAAAGGAATCAGGGAGAAGATGGCGGTGATGAACCAGGTGACCCCGCTGGGCTGGGGGAGAAAAATCATCCCGCCATAAGAGCAAATGTAAGCACGAGCGATGTTGTCGAGGAAAGTTTCCACGCGAGGTGGGTGGATTTTAAAGCCATCGGGCGGTTGGGAGATTGGGAAGATAGACAAGGAATGGTCCAATATTGGCTAAGCTATCACTCTATGTCTTTTTCCGCGAGACTTGCTGAAAAGTTAAACAGATTTTATTTCTACCTCTTTGATATTGCTAAAGTGTTTTGTGTTACGGGTAATCAAAATAGACTTGTTTTCATGTGCGGTGGCAGCGATCAGGGAGTCTATGATATCGCTGTGGTAAGTCCTTTTAAAGCGGGCGGCAATTCTTACAATAGAAGAAGTAATATTGAGTATGGCAAAAATATTGAGGAAGGAAAGGATCTCTTGCTCTTGCTGGTGGTTAAGGCTGGGATAGTTCAAGAGCTCATATTCGGTAATTACGGAAATGCCTGCTTCAATGTTTTTATTTTCTATCTTTTCAATAAAAGAAGTGGCAGTCTTGTCGCCACGCAAGTGGTCAATGATGATGTTGGTATCAATGAGGTATCTCACGGATTACGCGGTCCTCTTCAAAGAGTTGAGTCTCCATTGTTGGCGGATATTATTTTCGAAGACAGTTCCCCTGGTGGAACTTTTATTCAACATCCCGGCAGTCTTTCTAATGGTGTTAAGGGCATGAGGAATCCTATCTTTAGGGTAAAACCGGACAGCGATCATCCATTTCATGCTTTCGATTTTGTCTTCGATGTTCTCCAACTTTTCCATAATCTTGGTATCCATCTATTTTCTCCTTTTGATACAAGGATACTATATGGTCGTTTAGGTGTCAAGGGATTTTGGGTTCTCGTTGACGCCGCAGTGCTTGGGGAAAAAATAAAAGAAGATCAGTGGACCGGGGGATCCATCGATTCCGCTCGCTTCGCGTCGAACAGCGCTCGGTACTGGAGGCGGGACAGGTCAGGGGATCGGGAAGGAGAAGATGGGAAAGAGGGGGAGCAACATTTACAAGCGCTCAATCGAGGCATGTTGGAGAGAAATGCGGCAACGATTATTCAGATGTATACCTATGCCCCTAAGATCCCTAGAGGTCGGGGGGATGTGACTGTTGGCAGGGGTCGATTGATTACCGTTCCCATCCCAAGGTTGAAAAAAGAAAGGCTTTCTGTTTCGGTTCCCTCAAAAAATAATTCACGCTTTTATGATGCAATAAAATTTTTCTTAAATTTGGGCGGGGTCAAATATTATTTTTATTATCACTTGATGGATTCGCGTTTTAAAAGAATCCTTTCTAAGATTCCTCCCGTGGATCATTTTTATGCTAATCATTCTATGAATCCGGAGGAAGTAAAAAAAGCCGCAATGGCACTTTTTGATGAACATCCTGTGGATCTTGTTGTTGTTCATGGAATGATGTGCGTGGACAGCTTGGAAGTTATCAAGGAAACTTATAAAAAAGGGATTCCGGTTATTTTACAAAATCATGGAGATAATAGAGAATTTCGATTTTTGGCAGGGACAAACGCGGGAAGAAAAGTTACAGCTTTCGCGGGAGTCCATCAACGAGGAATCCCCAGGAAGATCAGGCCGCGTTTTGAGGTGCTCTTTAATGGGATTGACACAACGTTTTTCAATCCTGTTCAAGCGCGTGAATTGGATTTGGGGTTTGATGAGCCGGTGATCCTTTTGGCTGGAGCTATCAGCCGAAGGAAGAATCAGTTAGATGCTTTACGTATGGCCGAACTTTTAAGAAGAGACGGTGTCAATTTCAAAGTCGTTTTTGCAGGCGCGATTATTGAGCATGAGAGTGATTATAATCAAAGAGTCAGAGAATATGTCGAGCGCCAAGGCTTATCTTCTCATGTCATTTTTGCGGGAGGTTTGTCTCAAGAAGAGTTGAGAGATTATTATTCAAGAAGTGCTGTGGGTATTTTAATAAGTGATAGAGAAGGTTTACCCCGCGTGCTTGTTGAATCCCAATCGATGGAAAGACCTGTTGTGGCGTACCGTGTTCGAGGAATGCCGGAGACAATGATTGAGGGAGAAACTGGTTTTCTTGTTGGAAAAGGTGATATTAAAGGACTTGCCGAGAGGGTCAAACAATTACTTTTTGATAAAAATTTGCGGATTCGAATGGGCAAAGCCGGCCGTACTTTTGTGCAAGAGCAGTACGCATTAGATGCGCTTGTTCAAAGACATGAACGTTTTTATGGTCGGATTCTTGCCGAACAAGGGAATTCCAAAAGACATCCCACGCGCGAAGCAAGGCAATCGAGATGGACTGCGCTGAAGATTTTTAGCCACCATTCTTTGAAGGTGCAATTATTGGCAGTAATTCTAATCGCTATTTTTGCTGTATTTAGATTCTTTAAGAAATTTGTGGATAGGCGAAATGGTTTGACGCGGGCGCTTCTTTTTGTCTTGTTGGTCCCATTTTTGTTAGGCGTTAGTGGTATCGTGGCGCTGTGGCTGATTACGGGGATACTTGTAATAATGATTATTTCCTTAAAGGTTCATTTTGGGAAGGAAGGGGATCGTTCGAATCAACCTAAAGGCGTGGAGACAGCTTGTTCTTACCGTTTTGTAAGGGTGGACGCGAATGAAATCGAGGAAAGGAATCAGGGAGAAGATGGCGGTGATGAAGCGGCGCTGGGGGAAAAGCGTCCAGGTCATCAGGTAACCAGGAGATCAGGGGATCAGAATGGCGGTCTTGGAGATGAAGGGAAGCCACGCGAATCGTATTCCGCTGACGTAAAACGGCGAGGCTTGCGCGTTAGGCTTTCGAGACAAAAAATAAGCGAGGTTATTGCTAACCTCGCTTTAAATGCTACCCGACTATTTGAAGTTTTAAGTCGGACCTGGCTGACACCCAAATTAAATATAACAGGAGAAGGATATCATGTCAAGCGATTTTTAAAAATTCTAAAGGAAATAATACGGAGGGCGTGGGAGTTGAACCCCGGATCCCTAAGGACCGCCTGGGTGTCAACCAGGTCCCATCCACCCCTTGGGCAGCGCCCTCCGAAAGCTGGGACCATTTCACCCTTTAAAATATATTGTATATTATTAAATAATTTATATTTTGTCAATAAATATTTAACTAGGTGGGGTAGGCTTTTGGCCAGTAGGTCTTCGGCTGGGATTGGGATTTTATCTCTAACGCCGGGGTTGGTTGGATTTGGGCCAGCAAATGGAATTCTTTTGACCGTGGTCATGGTGCTGGTTGTTGTGGTCGTATTGTTAATCTGTCCGCAAATAGCAAGTGCGAGTGAAATTAGAGATGATTTCCCGGAATTGACTCCATCCATGCGTGAGGTTATTGATCAAGCTGCCGCGCATCAGGCTTTAATGATAGAGCGGCAATACTGGGGTGTTCCACCAAATGTTCTTGACTGTTGTGTAGAATTTTTGATTCACGGCACTGGCTTACATTATGAAAAAAGTGGTTTCGGTATTGTTTTTTATGGGGACGCATTTATGCGTAAATCTACAACAGCCACGTTGATGGCAGGATATGAAGCTGTTTTAAAAGGAGCGCGGTTAACATTGTCTCATGAACGTGAAACCAATTGGAGTATTTTTGGAGATAATGGTTATTTAAAGGCTTATCTTGTTGATGGGCAGTTAATCGTTGGCGCTGGAGAAAGTATAATATTTACAAAAAGAAATATTTCGCGAAGAATAAAATCGGATCGTAAAATAGAATCCGAAGATAAAATTCAGGCCGGATTTGTTGTTGTGCCTCTGGTAGTTCATTTTATAAAAAGCAGAGATGTATCGCGTATAGAGTATAAAATGCTGCAGGGCATTCGATACTCTAGTTCTGATACAGGGTATTTTAGAAGAATAAATGCACCGTATGAACAGTTAGATGCAATAAATGTATTTGTGGGAAGTTATCCTCGCTTAGAGATTCATATACCTATCGCTCAACTCGACGCTGGCGATGAATTGTTTAGAGAAGTAGGAGAAAGAATAAATACATTCTTTGAATCCGTCTGCAAGACGCATCCGGCTATTCATCAGAGAGGAGAATCCGACTCCGCGGCGCTGGGAGAGGTTCCAGGAAATCAGGATATCAGGGGAACAGGTGATCAGGAGACTAGGGGATCTGGAGGGAATAATGGCGGGGAACAGAATTCCGCGGGCAGGAAGGCAGTTGAAGGCGATAAATTTAACTTAAAAATTCTGCTGTTATTTTTGACCACCGCGTTAACGGCGTGGGGGGTGTTGGGACATGCGGCGTCGGCGTGGGCAGAAGGAATCATCCCTCGGGAGCAAATGGAGACTGTTTCAGGCTACAACAGTTTGAGACAAGATTCAGCTGAGAGTATTTTGAAAGGTAACTCCGGTCTGCGAGATAGGAAATGTCTATTTTCACTGACGAGGGCGTTGGCTCCAACGAATTCGGCAAAGGAGGCGATGAAAGAATCAGCAGGCTTAAGGCCAAGTAATTCGTATTTAGAGCCGATTTCAAATGAGACGACTTCGTCTTCGTCGATAGTTGTCAGCGCTGTGATTAAATCAAGGAATTCTTTAAAGGCTTCAGGGGTTAAATTGCGTCTGACTTCTCCGATAATAAGACGAGGAATGCGGATAACAGGAGGAGAGGATGTTTCCAGAATAGCTTTGATTAGACGCTCACAGGAGCTTTTGCGTTCTTCACCGAAGGCAAAAATAAAAATATTAGAATCAAGAATGAGCCGCAAATTTTTCTCCCCAAAGCGTTTCTCTATCTTTACGAATTTTCTCAATGATGGAGTGTTCGCGCTGCGGCGTCAGTATTTTTCTTTGCGTCGTGATTTGGTCGATTCGTTGCAGATGTCTTTTGGCTTTCTGAATGTTTGGTTTCATTATTTCTTACCTCCAATTTTAACCATACCATTTTTAGATGGAGAAGTCAAGGAGAGCCTTCGGATATCGTCGAGTAATGGTCCATCTGTTTTAGGGGAGAAAACGTACCTAGCGGTGAAGAAGGCAGTGGAAGGCAGGGGGAAATACTTTACAATCTTCCCGTTTATTTTAACAATCGCGCTGACGGCGTTTGCTGGTGAAGCGGTTGGTCAAGGTGTGGCGATGGGATCGGATGCCTTTGCTGTCTCAGGTTTAAGTCCGCCGGGGGTGGATATTCATTTTATGACCTCATTAAAAACAATGCTTAATCAATACGGTTGGCAAAAAATTATTTTGATTGTGGTTACTTTGGAGTTAGCGATCCTGCAGTTTTCGGGGATTCTCCATGAATTAGGATTTTTTATCCATCGAACGATTATTGAAAATTTAGACCCGCGTATTACCCGTCGCTATCGAGAAAAGAGACTAAGGAGAGAAATTAAAGAACTAGAGAGCCGCGGACAATTGTCATTAACGCCGATTGAGCCAGAATATATTGATCAAGCAATTGAGAGGGTTCGTAATTCAGAATTTAGGTATCTCGTTGACACATTAAATCAAGTGAAAGGGAGAATGCATTTCTTTGCAATGGAGAGAACAAAAGAAGTGATGGATTTGTTTGCCAAGAGGATGGCCGTCGATATCAGAATAGAGAATGATGTTGTTTATATGCCGAATTGGGACGCCAATAGAGAACTCCGAGAGAATGTTCTTCTTTATGAAATGGTTGCCTTTGTTGGTTTCCCTGACAGTTTGGCTTTTCGATTTTGTAATTTTATTTTAAAAGCCGATAAAAGAAATCCAAATGATACTAAATTTTTACATCTAGAAATTCTGACGATTTTGATGGGGAATGTTAATGCTTGCAGGAGACACGATGGTGAGAATGGGGGGTCTTTATCTAAGAGCCATCCCACCGGCCGGCGGCCTGCGGAGGGGAGAGAGAATCTATCTTCGGGATGGCGAGCAACACAGGCCCAATCCAAGTGGCGCGATCCAGAGTGGGCTGTGCGTGAAGTTAGAGCTCGTCTACGCGATCGTTTGGGCGTTGAATTAGGGATCGTTTGGATCAAAGAGTTTGTGGAGGGATATGATCGTTTAGCAGAATCAATAGCCGGAGGAGTTCATTCAGATGCTGAAATGTTAGAGCGTTTACAATCTGCGGCATACGATTTAAGGAAGATCCATTTTGAGGCGGCTGGTCTCTCTGCCAGTATGTTTAAGGCGAAAGGGTTCGCGGCTAATTATAAAGAAGCCGCGGTTAGGGCTTTCCCTCAACTAGAGCTTAAGAGCGAATGTTTCGGCCAATTTTCTCGAAGGAAATTACGACAGACTGTTCAAGGTGGTGGATCAGTAGAGGCTGACGCGCGGGCCGCCTTGGAAGGCCGACGGTGTCTTAAAGAATTCTTAGGGGTGCCTTGGATTACGGCTGCGGTTGAGCGCTACGAGGCTTTTGATTCCGAGTCTGCCGTATTAACTGAAATCGAAGAAATAACGACGGAGATTTCTAGAATTGTTCCGGATCATTTGCGCATTGCTCGCTTGGCACACGCCTTGGAATCATTTAACAATGATCATAAAAAACTTCTTCGTTTTCTTTTCCCATTATTGCCTTTTAACGAGGACAGTTTCAGTTTAACGGCAGCTAATTTGGCTAAGGCCCAACGTTTGGTTTATCGGGTTCGCGTAGGGCTCGATGGAGAAGAGTCCTTAAAATTAATTCAGGTAGATCGAATACAAGCTAAGTGGGATTTCTTGCAAACAGCCGGTCCTTATCTAGTGAGAGCCCGCGTTGGACATAATGGAGAGGTTTTTGTTTGGTTTCAGAGATATCTTTTACCGTGGAGCAGTATCCCTTCTGCTAAAAGAAAAGGCGTTACATACAAATTAGCAGGACTCCCTGTCGATATTTTCTACGATGATCAAAATACGCCTTATCGGTTGAGAATATTTTTTGATAAAGAGAGAACGCGAATTTTGGATGATGTTTATCCAGGCTTAATTTTTGTCAGGCCGGGGCCAAGTAAGAGAATAATGCAGGATTGTTATCTAAGCAATTATTCTCCTGTTGAAAGGAAAGGATTCAAAAGTCATGAAGTCCATGGACGATTGGAAGGAGATCCTCCACGGTTAGCCTTTGCTAATGACAGGAACAATGGTGACCCCTGCGTTTGGGCGCGTTTTGATCAGTGTTTTAAAAACGGATATTTTGTGGTTTACTTTTATTTGGGATGGCCATTGTGGGCCTTTGTCACTACCGAGGGTAGAGAGGCATCTCAAACATTAATTTTTAAGCGGGCACTCTCTGTTAATGGATTAAACATTGTAAGAGTTTTCCAGGATTATTTAAACACAGAAACGCTTTTGAGGATTTTAAGAGAACACAATGCTGTTTATGTGGAAGGCTATTACCAGAGTGATCGTAGCGGTAGGGTTAACGTTTTCTTCGGAAAGATTAAGACAGATTATAAAAATACACCGGTTATACTTAAATTGACTCTTCAGCCCAAGGACGGCGAAGAAGTGAGTATCAATGATATTGCTATTGAAGTTATTCCCCTCGTCGTTGAAGGGGAGACGGGAAGAATGTGGAATAGAGAATTTTTTGATGCCCAAGGAATGGGTTCTCTGGTCAACATGTCCGTTCCATCAGAAAAAAATGAGTATTTGGAAAGGTTTATCCGTTTAGGAGATTTTGCTTTGGAGGCCCTTTCCAGACATCAAAAGAGAGATGTTCCAGTGCTAGAGGTTGAGGCATTAGGCACGTTTGGACGGAAAGAAATTCTAGAGCTCATACCTTTGATTTTAAGGGCTGAAATTGCCCGTAGGGAAGTGAGGCGCATAGAAGAGGCCGATACGCGGGCCGCGAGAATTGTAGAATTACGGACTCTAGTACCCGCGATTCGGTTAAGCCGAAGAACAAGGGATCTCAATCAAGCAAGGGAACAATTAAAAGGTTTAAGAACTGAGGCAGAAAGATTGGGACCAGACGCGGTAGATATTTTATCTCTTATTGAGGCTAAAGAAGAAGAGATGAATTTGAGAGATCGCTTGCGAAAGTTGGCTAGGGCAGATCCGGATGCCCTTGTTAGGGAGGCTCGAATATTAGTAGCGAATGGCATGTCAGAGTTGGGATTGTTAAGTCGTGTATTAGATGAATTAGAAGATGTTAATTTGGAGGCTTGGAGCGTTTTGAAGGAAGTTATTCTAAGGGAAGAATGGGAGCTAGAAAGGGAGAACAGATCGAGTAGCTTTTATCGAAGCCGCAAATCGCATCCTGGCGCCCGCCAATTGGGCGAGCCGACTGTTCGATCGTCTTATCTTCCCCTGGCGGCGTTGGGGACAATTAAGAAGGTTGATTTTATCAGCCCACTGGTTGAATTGTTTGATGGAGAAGGACGATTTTTGGGGTTGGATGGCGTCCCGCCAAGTCCCGGTGCATGGCTTTGGCTGGATGAAGAAGGAGGAATCCATTTCGATCCAGAAAGAATCCCAAGAGGCCAGCCTCGGGAGCAATGGAAAACTTACCTTGATGTCGTAGGGGAAGCGGAATTGATTAAAGTAGAGCGTGGGGAACTTGCAGAGAAGACGCCTTTGGCCTGGATGGCTCAACTTCGCAGGGCTGTTCGTGAAGGAAAATCTGTACCTTATGGATGGTGGTTAAGACTGCCGTATGACGCCGAAGAACTTCTTTTGACTATTTTAGCGGAAAGTTTTAAGGGAGGAGAGCGTGGGCTTTTGAGAGGATGTAATGTAATTACGCCCACTAAGGCGATATTTCGTCAGACAGTTAAGCGCAGGATAGTTCATCTGATGGAGAAACATGGCATTGAGCGGATACTTACACCTCGGGAGATCAGGATGCAATGGAAGTGGTCTAAACGGGAAAAGCCGCCAGAGCTATCAGATGAACAATGGCAAGACTTGTTAGAGGATGAGGTTAGAAAAATAATCCCTGATGTTCTGGCACGATATAGAAAGGAGGATGTTGGAAAATTTCTATTCCAATTTCCTGCGGATACGGCTGGCTTAATAGTGCTTAGGGACCGCGCACGGGAAGCAAGATATTTACCCCAAAATTATACACCGGAACAGGTCGATCAATTGGCTAGACTGGTCCATTTGGGGAATCCCGAGGCGGTTTTTTGGTTAAAGATAGGTTTCGTCTGGGCTGTTTATCAATGTGTTTGGAAGCACGGAAAGTTTTTTAAAGACAATATAGAAGATGCTATGACCGAAGGTTATTTTAGGCTAGATCGCGCGGCCAAAAAATTTGATCCTGATCTTGGGGAATCAACTTTTTTGTATTACTTGTTCAAAGCTTTGATTTTTAGTATGAGGAATCTTAAGGAAAGGCAGGAAAGGGGAAACCCTCGGTGGTTGGGACAAAGGCATTGGGCGTTTTTAAAACGCGCGGAGGCATTAAAGGAAGAATGGGGTCGTTTACCAACTCTTGAGGAAATTATGTATAACTTAGGAGTTGGGAAGATGTTGGCTCATATGGTGCTTGAAAGGTTGAATGGAACGTGGGATCGCCCCGTTGGGCCAGATTCGCGAACTCCTCTGAGTGGACATTCCCTATTGGGAGAGGACCCTGCCTACGACGGGGACGATGGTTCAAACGGCGATTTTGCGATGAGTAAGTATCTGCGCCGTATGATGATCGATGGGCTGGTGAAGGCAGGCATTTTAACACCAGAGGCTTCAATGGAAGCAAGGGCGCGAGATCTTCTTCTCTCTTTCTTTAGGTTAGTAACGAATTCGTCTAATGGAGACGGGATGCTAGATTTAATTATTTTGTTCGGTAGGCAGTTGGTTGAGGATATTTGGGCTATTCCTGATAATCAGGTCTCCAGACGCAATAAGCTCATTTTCCTTTATTATGTGTTTAAAGGAAAAATTCAAACATCTGAATTATGCGCAATGATCCCACGGGAAAATTATTCAGGGGCTGCAGGGGTTCCTCGTGGTCAAGCTCTTACTAGGCAAGCGCTGAATAATATTATTCGCAGAACCGCTAAGGTGCTGGCTAAAAAGGATATACGATATGGATATGTGGGATGGGTACAGATGCGTAAATTCTGTTTGATGGCGGGTATTCTGATAGAGAAGGAGGAATGGTTTAAAGAGATTCCTCCTTTCGAGAGACAAGGTGTTGATTCTGTAGGCAAATCGCATCCTGGCGGAGAAAGCTCTCGGGGTCCAATCTTGGTGAGAACGGTTGAAATTGTTGATTTGAGCGAAAAACTGCCGGGTTTAACCGATCCCGATGGAGTTGTGGCAGGGCTTAAAGATTTGTTGGGAACTTTAGGAGACGAGGAGCAGGTTGTTTTAAGGGCAACAACAACAAATGCGGCGGAGGGTGATACCCTTTTATTGTTAGAATTTGTTCCCAAGCGTCTAAGAGCCCAAGCGCTGGAGGTCTTTAAGGAGATGGTCTTTCAATTTTTAAGATCAGAGTTGGTAGAGAGAGTTGTTGTTCACTCTGTCGTTAGATACGGTAAATCCCGTGAACGGTTAGAAGTGATTTGGCGTGAACCAAAAATATTGGAAGGATTAACTTATTCGCAGGTGAGGATTGATTTACTTAACCCAACAGGAGTTTACAGTTCTGATTTCCAAACATTTGTTGGTCATATGAAAAAAGGTCAGCCAGCCGACACAAGAGGATGGAATACGGTTGTCTCTTATCTGAGGAAAGGAGATTTAGAAGTCTCGCAAAATAATCCTGTTCTTGTGGTTTTTAATTTGCCTAATGAAGAAGCGCTCCGCGATCTGCTTATTTTACTTGAGGTAGATGAGGGAAAGTCCAAGGTTATGACAGAAGAAGCGTATGAGGCACATTTGCAACAAGAGAGACGCCAGGCTATTGAGGAAGAGGATGCGCGATTAAGAATAGAGCAAGAAGAAAGAAGAATAACGGGAGAGCGTGAGCGTGAAGAAAGACGCGAGAGTGCACAGGCTTTAGCTCAACGACAACGCGAAAATAGAAAGCTATTTGTGGCGGCCGCCAGAGAGCAATTAAGAGGGATTCAGCGTCATCCGTTGGTTGAGCTTATGCGTAGTGACGAAGAGTCCCTGAGAGGGTTAGCTCTTCTTGAAGACAAATTAAAAAAGATAAAAGATAGACAATTAGGTTCTGGCAAGAAAAGACGAGAAAATTGGAAGAATTTTATTTTCTTAGAAAATATTTTTGAAAAATTAGATAAACTTATTGCATTTGCTTTGCAAGAAGATATGGCCCCACAGAAAGAAAATCGGATTTTGGAAAGCCTGGAAGAACTCTGTTCACAGACCAGGTTATTTTTTGATAGATCTCAGAGTATTCTTATGGCATCGGACATAATTACAAAAGGACGCTTTGAGGTTGACGGGGAAACATCGGGGCCGGTTTATTTTCAATTAAAAGAGGTTGTGTTGGCTTTTAATTTAATTTTTGTTTTTATGATTTTGTTGGGGACTGCGCGAAAACGGTTGCTATTCCTATCCGTAGCTTACGAATTAGTATCTGTCCAGGAAATACGAAGGATGACTTTTCATCCCGGGGTTGAGACAAGATCAAGCGGGACCTTCGCGATGTTGGATGATGGAATTACGGAAGAGACGAAAGTTCAGGTTAGGAAAAGTGTCGGACGGCTCGGTCAGCTAAGCCGTCGTATCGCGGACAATTTTGGAGAGTCTACTCCAATCTTAAGACAAACGGTGGCGCGCATTTACGCGGATATTGCCTCGGAGGCAGATGAATTCAGCGGGAGCGATGGACGGTCTGCTTTTGAATCCCTCAGTAATTTTGAAATCTTATTCGCCGCGCATTTTATTTTGGATGGCTTATCTACCGTGGTGGATAACGAACGCTGGTTTGGGTTAAGGGAATCGGATCAGGTCATTGGGCCAAATAATACACAAGAACATGGTGAGATTTTAGTTGAGGTTGAAAATCTTAATCGTCTTTTGGGGTGGGGAATGGATGCGGCTGGGTATTTTAATTTTAGCGAAGAGACTCATAAAGCGCATCCAATGACAGCAAGAAGTTCGCCTACTGCCCCCATCGTCTTTACGTTTTTATCGTTGGGGCTGTTAGGCATTGCGCCAGGCTCCGGGTGGGGAATCATTTGGGGATTATTAATGTTGATGGGCGTGGCGGTATTCTTTTCTCAGGCATTGGGTGATCCAAACGCGAATCAAAGACAAATAGCCCAATCCTCGTTGCAAGGCGGCGTCTTTGAGCGTTTCAATCTGATCAGCATCCAAACGAATGGAAACAAGCTTCTTTTTTGGTTTGATAAATTTTATCCGGACCGGCTTAAATTCATCCATAAATTCGGTGATACTGTGGGTATCCCAGAACTTCCGCTCCTCTTCCAGCGACTTAAATTTTGGTATTCGCGTTTTCATCGGTTTTTATCTCCTTTGGTAGAGTTTGCGTTCGGATTCAGACATCGCCCGAGCGGTAACGATGCTGGCTTTATTGTGTCCGGCATATTCAAAGATGATTGTCAAGTATCGTCCGCTTCGCGTTCTGCCCAAGGCGGAGTAACGGTTGTATTTAGTCTTCAAAATCAGAGGAGAACTTCGGAAACAGGCATCTTCGACCTCGTTGGGTTCAACCCCATGACGGGCGATGTGCGCGATGTCACCTCCCCTCCAGATAATCTCTTTAATAACCAAGATACATCCTCCGCAATAAATATAAAACGAAATACAATAGATGTCAAGTATTTTATTATCTTCGCATTTTTTGCCTTGATGTTCTTAACCGGCGGCGGTGTGCCCGTATGGCTGGTGGAAATAGCGGCGGCGGTTGGAATTCTGGCCTGCCCGCGGAGGGCGTGGGCGGGTGAAATTAGAGATGATTTCCCGGAATTGACTCCATCCATGCGTGAGGTTATTGATCAAGCTGCCGCGCATCAGGCTTTAATGATAGAGCGGCAATACTGGGGTGTTCCACCAAATGTTCTTGACTGTTGTGTAGAATTTTTGATTCACGGCACTGGCTTACATTATGAAAAAAGTGGTTTCGGTATTGTTTTTTATGGGGACGCATTTATGCGTAAATCTACAACAGCCACGTTGATGGCAGGATATGAAGCTGTTTTAAAAGGAGCGCGGTTAACATTGTCTCATGAACGTGAAACCAATTGGAGTATTTTTGGAGATAATGGTTATTTAAAGGCTTATCTTGTTGATGGGCAGTTAATCGTTGGCGCTGGAGAAAGTATAATATTTACAAAAAGAAATATTTCGCGAAGAATAAAATCGGATCGTAAAATAGAATCCGAAGATAAAATTCAGGCCGGATTTGTTGTTGTGCCTCTGGTAGTTCATTTTATAAAAAGCAGAGATGTATCGCGTATAGAGTATAAAATGCTGCAGGGCATTCGATACTCTAGTTCTGATACAGGGTATTTTAGAAGAATAAATGCACCGTATGAACAGTTAGATGCAATAAATGTATTTGTGGGAAGTTATCCTCGCTTAGAGATTCATATACCTATCGCTCAACTCGACGCTGGCGATGAATTGTTTAGAGAAGTAGGAGAAAGAATAAATACATTCTTTGGCTCCGCCCGCAAATCGCATCCTTCCGACCGAAGATCTCGAGGCGAGCCCGTTATTTTAAAGCAAGCGGGAGAGAGCTTGCGTGACATGCCGCCTGACGGAACCATCCGGCGGAGATTCGGGGCTATTCCATCCATGGGTGAACCCGCTCAAATGGTTGTAAGCAGATTAGTTGATCCGCGTATTTCAGAACTTTTTAATTATGCGCTGGGATTATCTCTTGAGGATATCCAGAAAATTGATCAGGCTATTCTCGGAGCGGTTGTTTTCCGTTTGCATGAAGCTGGTTTAAGGCGTAGAGGTCCAGAGGATCTTTTAGTATCCGCGGCTCAAATTTTGCAAAAAAGATGGGGATTAGAAAATAGTGAGTATGGGGTTCAGTCAGGTCAGTATCCTCCATGGTTGGGGAGAGAGGTAAGTTTCTCGATGGCCCAGGGACCACGGTTGTCTCAAGAAGACCGTCATTTGGTTGTCCCTATTGATATCAGCGGTATCCCCCATGGCCAAGGAATTCTGTTAGCGATTATGGATGGACACGGCGGAGATCACACTGTTAATCTTGTGCGCCGTAACTTAGAGAGGTGTTTTACAGAGGCTTTGAGGAACACGTTGGGGAATGTTGAGCAAACACTTTTGGAGACATTTAATGCCTTGCATCAAATTACGTATCGAGAGATGTCTGGAGCCACATTAACCGCGTTGTATATTACTTCAGATTTAATGGCGCATGGCGCTGTCCTGGGGGATTCGAGGGCAGGCGTCTATACTGAAGATGAAGGTATTGTTTTGAGTCCTCAACATGATGTGATGAGCCTGACAGATTTGGAGCGGGCAAATATTCTCGCGAAAGGAGTTAAGATTGAGAAAGGCCGCCTTGTTGTAGAGCGAGAGGGGACAAAATATTCTTTGCAAGTGACGGGCGCGTTGGGTAATTATCCTTTTGATGGGATCATAAAGAGGATTCCAGATATTTATCACGCTAAATTGGGGTCTAACGGATTTTTCCTTGCCTCAGACGGAGTTAATCCGCGCGGAGGCCTGCGACAGCTGAGTGATCTCATCGAAGGAGGAGAGAACGCTGAAGAAATCATGAGGGAAGCAATGGGGAATCTTCTTCGGGACAACGCGACGCTTCTTGTCGTTGGTCCTTCGGTGACTAGCAAAACTCATCCGGGTGGGAGGCGGGGCAGACAGGGGGCCAGGAAAAGCCCTTGGAGAAGAGACCAAACCATCGGCGGGGTGAGCAGAGATATCGCGAGGAATATATGGAATGAGCAACGACAGCGTGATTTATATTCAAGGATCATTGGTGAGCACGTCCTGTCCATGGAGGGGGGCGGGGGCCTTGCCGTTGTTTTTAGTTTTATTTCCACTATTCAACCCATTTTGTGGATTGTTAGCCAGAGAATTTTATCTTTGGTTGAAAAGCACCAAACTATTCTTTCTATCGGCGCGGGACGAGGTCATTTGGAAGCGGCATTAATTAAGAGAAGACAAAAAGTGATTTCTATCGACTTAACGCCTGTAAACTCTCTTACCGCGGGGAGAGAGAGGGGAGTTCCTGTTATTCCTGCCAGTGGTCATCATCTTCCTTTCCGGCATGCTATTTTTGATGTGGTCTTGTTTAATGAATCAATTGGGAATATGCATCTTCCGACGGCTCTGCGGGAAGCGGCGCGCGTCCTCAAACCAGGCGGGCGGATCATTTTGACAACATATGGAAGAGCTCCTCCTGAAGAAGTTATCCAAATAATGTACATACCTTATTCTTCGGAAGAAATCCAAAAAGCTTTGGAGCATTTCAGATTTAGGAATTTCAGCGCTGAGCGCATTCTTAGAGAAGAACTTCCCTCCGCATTCCAATCATGTTTCCCTGAACAGCATTTTCCTCAAGGGGTTATTTTGTATTTTATCACGGCTAGGAAGAAGTTAAACCCCAATGTATCAGGGAAAACTATCAAAACTCATCCGAGTGGACATGATCAAACAGAATGGCCGTTTGAAGGAGATGCGCATCATCGCAAGGGGCATCCGGGCGGCGAGACTTTGCGGGGGCGCAAACTTTTTTCTGAAGATTTATCAGCCTTCGATGGGATACTTGGAGCAGACGATGTTGAGACCGGATGGGCGCAACGGGTTGCTCGTAGGAAAACAGGACGATATGGCCGATTGGGAGCTAATTTTATTAAGCTACTTTGGCAGAAAATCGATGAACATTTTGGGCTTACGGGTCATGAAATCATCGGTGATATCGGGGCGGGATTATTACCATTACGAGAAGAGAGGAGAGACGAAGATGTTCCCCAAATTGAATCTTTCTACAATCGGTTATTTGAAAAGATCGCTTCAGAGATGCGCCCAGGCGCGAGATTGACTGTTGTGAGCTTAGGGCCCCATTTGCAAAGGGCAGCCTTGTATGTGTTGCATGAAAAGTATCAATTTGATTTCTACGTTGTTCCTGTGAGTCATATAAAACAATTTCCGATTGTTACTTATATAAAACCATTGAAGCGGCAATCCAAGCAGATAACCGACTCCGCGGTGGTGGGGGAAAATAGTTCTTCCCGCAAATCCCATCCGGCCGTTAAGCCTTTGGGCGGCCGTCGGGGTGGAAGGCGGCCAGTGGTCGCGGAGGGAGAGAGAGTTCCTGAGGGAGGAGCTCCAAGAGAAGCTTTCATTATTTTTAGAACAGAGCTCGATTATTGTTTAGCTGTATTTAGTTCGGAAGAATTATCTGGTAATGCGAAGGCTCTTTTCTTCGCCAGAGACGGATTATTTGATTTTTATTACGGTAGAGCAAGATATTTTCCTCGAGTAAAATGGTCACACGCAAATACGCTTAGACAAGTTGTGGATGTCGTCAGGACAATAGTCGATCGTAGTACTGAAATTCGCGAAAAAGGATTTTCGTCTGAAGGTTTCGTCGCGTGGCATCAAGAGAGATTAGAAAGGGCTGGGTTGCCGCCAGTTAAGGCGATTGCCATTCGAGACAAGATTCATTTCCTTTGCCATATTGGATTTTTAGAACATAGTGGCCAACGGAATAGTCCAAGGTTTTTTATTGTGGAAGATTTTATCCCGGTGCCTTACGAAAAAACTGTTGGGGGGATAATTTCTAGTTGGTTAAAGGAACATGGGAAAACTGTGGAACAATTTGTAAAAGAGCGCGGGGTTCAGCTTTCTGGAATTATAGCTAATCACAGTTTAATTCCTGAAAAAAATAGTTTAGTCCAGGCCGCCCAGCAATTAGGACATTACCCGGAGGAGGTGGGATTAGTTGAGCTAAGGGAAGATTTAGTAAGCTCAGTTCAATGGCTGCTTCGCAAAGTTGGCCTAATAAATATAGCGAGAAGAAGCGGAATATCCGAGGCAAGTCTTAATTGTTGGTTTGTGGCAAAGAAAGAGAAAAAAGAATGGGTATTTGACAGTGATTTAATGCGGCTTGTCCGGGCATTAGGCCTTGAGGCTATAGATAATTTAAGGCATCTTTCTGATTTATTAGATGAGACCGCTATCGAAGGGTTGAAAGCGATGGCAAGCCAAGCCGTAGAAGATAGGCTCGAAACAGAAACAAGGGAATACCTTAGGGAACGGTTTGGTGGAGAGGTTCCCACGGAAGTCGAATATATTTTATTTAGCGAGAATGGAGTTATCTTGGATTATTCGCGGTCTTTACAATCCGATCACAGTAATATAGCCGTGTATACGGCCCATGCCCGAGAAATGATTGATATATTGTGGGTTTTATTGCCTTATCTCAGAGAAGCAGGTCAGGGTGTGCGTGTTGTTGATATTATGCGATTGTTAGGTTTGATAGAAAATCCAGAAGCCAGGCGAGGTGTTGAGGATACTTATCAAGCAATGTTAGCTGTTTTAGCGCGTAAGGGAGTTCTTGAGTATTATTATCAACAGCATCATCCGATTGTGTATTGGTTAAAAGAAAACATGGAACTTATTGCGTTTGAAGAAACTTTAGGTGGGAAGATTTCTCAGGCGATGAAGCGTAATAAATTAAATATAGAAGGTTTATTAAAACGCATAGCCGAAGAAAGTGCTGAAGGAAAAACTCTTACGAGGCCGTTTCTCTCTTCTCTTGTTAATAATCATTCGCTTGTTATTGATCTAAATAAATTAGCGCTTGTGGCTTCTGTTTTAAAAATGAATTACGCCGAAGTTGGCATAGCCGAGTTAACAAAGGAGAGAAGGCAGCCTTTAGGGGAACTTATAAAATCAAGAGTTATTGTTCTGTATCGTCTTGCGAGAGCATCGGGAGAAAAAAAAGATACTTTAAATAGATGGTTTGTCAAGGGCGCGCAGCGTTTTGTTCCTTTGGATAGATTGATGAGGGTTGCTGTGGCAGTTGGTTCTAATAAAGTTGCGCGAGCAAGAAGTTGTTCAGTCATTGGTGCCTTGGCGCATCTTACAGGGAAAGATATTCGCAGCGATTTACTTCGAGGAAAAGTTAAAGTGAAGAAAACAGCCGAAAGAGGCACTGCGAAGATAGCGGTCGCGGAGACTAAGCGAAAAGATCGAGAAGATCGGAAGAAGGTGGTTGCGGAGGCTCGGGAAAGAGATCGAGAGGCTAAGCGAAGAGATCGAGAAGCTCAAGAAGCTCGGAAGAAGGCGGTTGCGGAGGCTCGGAAAAGAGATCGAGAGGCTAAGCGAAGAGATCGAGAAGCTCGAGAAGATCGGAAGGTAGCAGTTGCGGAAGCTAAACAAAGAGACCGAGAAGCTCGGAAGAAGGCGGTTGCGGAGGCTCGGAAAAGAGATCGAGAGGCTAAGCGAAGAGATCGAGAAGCTCAAGAAGCTCGGAATGTAGCGGTCGCGGAAGCTAACCCGAGGACGCCAAAGAAAAAGGCGAGAACAATGACTCCGGAGAGAGAAAAAAGAATTCAAGCGCGGAGACTCCAGAATCTTAAAGATGCCGCTAAAAGGGTAAAAGCGGGTAATGAAAAGGGGGGAGTTGCGGGACGAAGTAAGCCTCCCGTCCAAGCTTCAGGAGAAATTAGGGCTCTGCTGACAGGCGAAAAATTTGCAGAAATAATACGAAGGGCAGAGGAAGCAAATCGGAGGGCGATAGAAGAATATGAACGGCGAGAACGTTTGCGTCAAAATAACGGCGGCAAATTCCATCCGACCGGCCGAGTATGCCCGCCTGCCCCGACAATGGAGACAAGTTCGAAGTTAGCCCTGGGGTTATCAGCCCTGACACCTATTTTAACAGGGTTTAGTTCCGACTCGTTTAATATTGGCTATGGCTTAGTTTCTTTTGGTCTTTTAGCTGCTGGTCTTTGGGTAAGTCGGCTAGTCTTTCTAAGGATCCATCGTCTCAAACTCCTATCTCAGTTAAGAAATAAGCTCAATCAGCCGCAAGAGGCAGTCTTTATTTTAAAGAAATTTGTTTTTTGGAAAGATAAAGGAGCCCTTAAGCCGCTTTTAGAAATTTTATTTGATGAAACAACGGACGATCGTTTAACAATGTTTTTCATTGCTAAGACAATTCGGCGCCTGCGCGGAGATCACAAAAGACGGTTTAATCCTTCCGATGCCCATTATTTTTTTGATGACCGCGGCGGAGTTTATCAGAATATGCTAAGAGGGATCGATCTTTTTAAACAAAGGAGTGACATTGATTTAACAACATATCTTTTGCGGGTTAATGTCAACGGGGTTTCGCGATTTTTAGACGGCCGGTTTTATCTCTTTGACAGCTATCGCCAAGCGGTGCTTTTAGAAGAAAACGGCATCCGCAATTATTCTATTTTAAACGCTAGCCGTCACAAAAAAGGATTGAAAGAAGGCCAAAAAGGGTATTACGAGATTGATTTTTTTATTGGCCGTCCCAGGCATTTAACTGTTGAAGAGAAACAGCGGATTAAAAAATATTTTGAGTTTTCCAAAGACGGACGCCTGCGGATCAAATCTTTAATTCGGCGCCGCATTAAAATTTGGATCGGATTTCTAGAAAAATTTCCACTGATCGAAAAAGAAGAAGAAAAGTTCGACATGATTCTTTACAACCACGCTGAACACCGCATAGAAGAGCGTGAAGGCCCGAAGAGAAATCTTTTTACAAATATCATTACGGGAATTTTTATTAAAAATTTAAAACTTTCTGGATTATTCTCAACTACAGCCAAAAGGAATAAATGGCTCGCGAGAAGCTGGCTGCTCAGAGAAGTTATCTTTGGAGGAAGATCAGCCCTGGAATCGGCTTCTTTTGATCATGGGCGTTTTCATAAGGGATTAGCAACGATATATCAGAAGACCACTGCTGAATATGGAGAAGAAAAGTTTGATGAAATGCTACAGGAACTCTTGGATTTGGCCGCTGAAGATAAACAATCTTATCTACGCTCTTCTTTGAATCGGCCGCTTGTTGAATTTGCTTTTTCTGTGGCTAAGGATGTCCATTTTTATCTTAAAAGAGCTAATGGCGAGCCTTATCTTTTCCATCCCTTAAGCGTGGTTGAGATTCTTCTTAAAGACTATCAATTGGCTAGAATTCTTCGCAATCTTCGGAAAAAATGTAAATATGGGAGAATTCCCGACGATTTCCTTGAAATTATGTTAGTGGCTGCTTTACTGCATGACAGCAAGGAAGATTATAAAGAGGCTTTGAAGGTGAGGCCGGCATTATGCGAAACTCTGGGGAATAGCCCGGAGGAGTTTATGGATTATCTGAATAGCTTTTTGTCAATGGTTGCTCCCGAAGAAACGGTGCGGCATATTATTGAAATTATTGAGCTTTTGACGAAAGAAGAATTCCCTGAAGAAATGGATGGACAAGAAAAAGACAGAATTTATTTTGAAAAACTTGTGTCTGCGGATGATCTTCAGCGTTGGGCCGCGCAGTTTATTAAATTACCGGGTGATCGGGGGCACAATTTACAGACGCCGCGGTATAAAAATACAATGGAACAAGAAGAGGCCTATTTATCCTTGACGGAATCTTTTCTGCGCCGTTCTATTATCCCGGTGAAGGCAAAGAATCTCTTTCGCCAGAAGATGGATGTCCTTTATGGCCGTTCTATTCGTCAGGCGACACATGTTGAACAATATCAAGGAGAGGATTTTGTCGCGCGTACGCAAGAAATGCTTCAGGATTGGTTTGGAATGAATTTGGATGAACGTCAGCAACAGGGATTGCGTTCATTCGCGGAAACGATAGATCCTTTGCGGTCTCTAAGGGTGTCGTTTAGGAAAAGAGTTCAGGAGCCGTATGCCTTGTTAAAGCAGGCTTTGCCGATCTTAACCCGTAGCGGGATAAAGGCCAGAATTGTTGTCACCTGCAATCCCGCCATGGAAAGTGAACGTGTTGGGTATTTTATCAATGTCAAGTTAGCCGGCCTTGATTTTGCCCTTGATTTAGTTAATGAACGTTACACCCAGAGTGATCAAGGCATTGTTTTGTTTCCATTGAGGATTCTTCAATTAAAGCAAGAACAAGAATTGCGGGATGAAGGATATTATCCTGTTATTCGTCCTTTTGTTTGGATACCTATTGTTGAGGTCAAGAGGGCACCCGGGGACGGGGCTTTAGAAGCTTCCGTAAAAACAATTTCTGATGTTCAAGATTTTTCTGGCGGACGTAAAGTTTTAAAGGTAGTAAATCCTAGCCGTATTCAAGTACATTTTGATTCTGATGACGAAGATGTTGTTAAGGTTAGCATGGGCCTTGAGCCTATTTTTAAGGAAAATATTGCGGTGGAGATGAATCGTGGTTTGGGTGATGTCCGAATAAGTGTTTTTGAGAGAAGAAATGGTCAGCGGTTACGTTCGTGGCGCGTTAACGCGGAAAATCAATTGTTTCTTCTTTCTTCCGCGGAAATTAATCAAAAACAAAAAGAAAGAAGGCTTGCACTTGCAACAAGATCGAGAAGACCACCCCAAGTTTTGTATGTCTTTCGAAGTTCAGAGAAGAGGCTAATAAAAAATCATCCTGGAAAAAGGAGGGCATCTGGAGGCAGGGGGAAATATTGGAAAGGTCTGCTATTATTTTTAACCGCCGCGTTAACCGTAGCGGGCGTGCTGGGAAGTTCGTCGACGGCGTGGGCTGGAGTAGGTGAAGTGGTCGGCCAGGGCGTGGCGATGGGATCTGATGCCTTTGCTGTCTCAGGGTTAAGTCCGCCGGGGATGGTCATTGTGATTTTAGGAATTTTTGTTTCTCGGATTCACATTCTAAGGATTTTTAAAAATGCTTCTGGCGGGATGATGGAAACGTTGCGGAAAGGATTAAGCACCAAGAGATCATTATCTTTAGTCACGATCATTTTTGCATGGCTTGCTATCGCGCATTCAAGCACAATATTGTCATCTTTATCTCGGCATTCATGGATTTTTATTTTTGGTTCAACAATGATCGCGGCTTCCTTAATGATAGCTAGCATCCGTTGTTGCTCCTCTTTATCAATACGATGGGAAAATTTGGGTCGCCCACAGACGTCAAGAAATTCCGCGATCAGAGGTTTGGAAACGGCTAATTTAAACTTTTTTGCAAGAAACGCTTCAAGGATGGGACGGCAGGAACCATTGAGTAATCCGTTGATGAGCATGTTTGTGCCTTATTTTTTCACAGGCTTGATCAATTTCTTTTTCCGAGACAGGGTATTGGCTGGCTTTGTGGTCGATTCTTTGAAGCAAGGCTTTGAAACGGTTTGGCCATGTTTTCTTTTCCAAATGTTCTACCAATTTAATCTGCTCGCGCATCGGCATGCGGTCGATGATCTGTTCAATTTGCTGGGGATCAATATCCACGGTTATTCTGAACATATCGTTTATCTCCTTTTAGAATTGATTCGTTCATTTTTAAACATAACACCTTTATCCCCAGAAGTCAAGGAGAGCCTTCGGATATCGTCGAGTAATGGTCCATCTGTTTTAGGGGAGAAAACGTACCGAGCGGTGAAGAAGGCAGTGGAAGGCAGGGATAAATACTTTAAAATCCTCCTGTTTATTTTAACTTCCTGGCTGGCCGCAGCGGGCGTGCTGGGAAGTTCGGCGACGGCGTTCGCTGGTGAAGCGGTGGGTCAGGGTGTTGCGCAGGGTTTTAATGCCTTTAGTCTAAGCCCACCAGTGGTAATGGCAGGAATCGTTTTGGCAACGACAGCGATTTTAGTCGTTACCGTGTGGGGTTTATTTTTAATTAATCTTAAAGCAAAACAACTAGCTCAGGCCTACACCGCACCATTCATAGATAGGCTCAATGATCATCGAATTAAAGTTCTTCATCTTATTCCCACCCTAGAGCGTTTTGGTATGCAACGCATAATATTTGGAAGAAAATTTTCTATCCCCGTTCAACTAACGACATTCCATACTACTCCGCTTATCTTAAAAGAATATGTACAGCGATGGGGATGGCCTTTAAGCGTAATCTATGTTGTTGTCTCGGCTTTGAGCCTAAGAATGGATGATGCTTTGGTGGCTTTAAGTAATTTTGAGGCTGAGGCGCATCAGCGGTCTATTTCCCATATGCCTCAAACAAAGATTGAAGTCATTCCTAATGGTATTGATTTAAGACTATTTCAGGATAAGCCGGTTGATTTGACATATGGACCATTGGCCGCCTTAAAAGAAAAGTTATCGGGGTCTTTGGTTATTGGGACAGTTGGCACATTGTTTCCCAAAAAGGGACATCATTATCTTATCCGAGCGGCGAAAGAAATAATTTTACAATATCCAAACACGCGTTTTGTGATTTTAGGAGAAGGTTCTGAGCGTGAAAATCTTGAGCAGTTGATCCTAGATTTAGATGAAGAAGGATTGGGCTTAGCTAGCAAAATATTTCTCCCCGGACATATCCCTCATCAGTATATTCCTGAAGCGCATTCATTAATGGATATTTTTGTAATGCCCTCAGATATTGAAGGTCAATCTTTGGCGATGGTTGAAGCCATGGCTTCAGGACTTCCGATTGTCGGGACAAGGGTTGGGGGTATTCCTGAAACTTTAGGGGATTCTGGCATTTTAGTCGATCCGTCTAACCCGCAGGCTTTAGCCTCTGAGATTGTTAGGCTTATCAAAGACAAATCTTTGCGCCAGGGATTGGGAGAATTGGCTCGGGCACGGGCTTTTAGTCTCTATCAGGTGGAGAGAATGGTTCAAGCCTATGAACAACTTTATTTAAGACTTTTGAGCAGTAAGAATAATAGGAATGATTTACTTTACCGATGGGGTCGGGGCAGCGGGTACCATTCCCCTTCTGTTCAAAAGGCCGCCAGCAAATCCCATCCTTCCCGTCGCGAAGACCGCGCGCTTTTAACCGGTTCGTGGACGGAAATTCTAGAAAAATATTATTCGGCAAGAAGAGAAAATTTATTTAAAGGAACAAAGGCTCCTCGCGTGAATATTTCAAGAACCAGTATTCCTTTGGAGTTACGGGCCATGGTTGATCGGCAATTTGGCCCAGAAGAAGAATTCATTCCCGCGGAGGTTGTCATTTATTTTAGGGCGGAGACACATACACGTAATAAAAAAGGTGAATTAGTTAAAAGAGACGCGCCGGTTATTTATCGCTGGGCGGTCGCGACAGCACCAGAAATCGCTGAAATCACAACTGTTCACAATGACGAGTGGTTTCAAACTCCTCAAGAACGGATAACCGCTAAGCAAGCAAGGCTCGCCATTGAATCTCATTCAACAGGACACGTGGTCGCCGAAGTGATTGATCTACCGCAGAACCGTCGTTTTATCGCCGGGGTTATTTGGAGTATTCATGTCCGTATCAATAGAAAACTTAAAATCAAGATCAAGCAGGGCAGGGTCTCGGAGACTATTTTTAGGAGTTTGTATGCCTTAACAAACGACAGAACACTTCGAGGAACTCACGATGCTTTTGGCAATGCCAAATTAAATTATGCCTTAGGAGTAGTGATTCCATTCTCAGAAGATTTTCCCGAAGATCGGCGTGGCCATTATTTTGTTAATGGGGGAAGGGTTAAAGGTCTGCCCGCAGGCTTGCTTCATGCCCAATACAGTTTAGCGGTCAGAGGGGGTTTGAAATATTTTGGCACCTACAGTCCGGAAACAGCGCGAAGATATCACATGCTTCATGGAGCCAAACAATGGTCACCCTGGATTGAAAATGGTCGTTATCCAGGGACAAGAGCGGTTATGATGCGTTATCCCCTGGTGGCTGGTAAGAAAAGGCATCCAACCACGCAAGGAAAGGCGGCGCTGGGGGAGACTGATTCAATTGTCTGGGATCGGTTTGATCGATGGGAAGATCATTTTGAGGGAAGACCACAGCAAGAAATACAAATTCCGCAACTTGAGCCACCGTCTTTAACTGGCAGTTTTTTAATGCGGGAACGGCTGAAAAAAGGTTTGTCGGTTGCGGCTATCTCATTCGTAATAAAGATTAGAAAAGTCGATGTTGTTCACCTTGAATTAGATGAGTATGTGGGTGGAGTAGTTATTTTACGAAAGTGGATATGGGAGGCGATTCAGCAACTCCCATCTAATCCTACTTTTGTTCAGCAACGAAAGGCGCAATTGGAAAGACAATTAGAAAGAGAAAAGAAATTGACACCTCATGCTCAGAAGGAACTTGAGATCCTCCGAGAACTTTTAGAAGAAGAGCAGGGGAATCAAGAGATCTCAACACCTGAGTTCTCTATCCCAGAGGCCATCAAGGCTCAAGATAGAAAACCTAAAGAAGCAGTCCCTCTTGCAGAGGCAGCAGATGTCCCTTTAAGAATCAGTCCGTGGGAGCAATGTCAACGTTTTGCCCCGGTGCGAGAGTTGGCTTTAAAGAGGATTAAGGCTGTAGAAGCAGCGATTTCCCAAAGGGCTTCAAGTGAAGCAGAATTTGCCTCTCGGACTGCAGCAGCCTATGCTGCATTCACTCGGTTAGTGAGTGAACGACGGCAAAGAGAAGAGGGTGCTAAGAGCGGTACAGCAGAAGGTTTTATCCCACACGAAGAGGATGAGGTGCAGGGAGACGATGGAGAAGATGCTGTGCTATCAGAGTCAGCTCAGGAAGGGCTCATGTTTTTGGCACGGAAAATGGCTGAAAAATATTTAGAAGATGATTCCTTTCTTTTACCTGATGCCGAGGAAGCGCTTAAGATGGGGGAAAGTAAAGAGGAGATACGTTCTCATATCAGCCGAGCTATTGTTTTGTATCGGGACCATATTGCTGAATCCGCAGATTCTTTAATCTGGCAAGGCTTAGCCAGGCATATTGTTAATCTTCTTGTTGGCCATCGTAGAAAAGAAGTTGTTTCTAGCGAAGATCAACCCTTTGGCGCTCTCCGTCCTAAAGGACGAGGCTCGTTCAGGGTTGGCCCCGCCGCTTCGCGGTGGAAGACGCGGGCCGGGGAGCGTAGTCAAATGGGTCAAGATTTAGTAAGTAAATTTTTCCATGATGTTAACCGTTTTGAGCTATTGACTGCTGAGGAAGAATATAGATTATTAGTTTTAGAAGATCTCTTTGTAGAAATTCGTCCCTTTATTATCGATGTCTTAATAGAACACAACCTTCGCTTAGTGGCTAAGTATGCATATCGCTATCAATACAGGGGAGTGGAGTTATTGGATCTTATTCAGGAAGGGGTTATTGGTTTAATAAGAGCTATTATTAAATTTGAATCAATAAGAGGGCTTAAATTAAGTACGTATGCTGTTTGGTGGATTCGGCAAAAAATGATGATTGTTTTGACAATGGGAAAACGGATGATTCGTCATCCATCATGGGTGTCTGAGATGATTCGTAGGGCCCGGAGAGCTAATCAAGTTTTTTCAAGTCGATATGGCCGTGAGATGGACCATAGTGAATTAGAAGCTTTTTTTCTTGCTCGAGGCCTCAAAAAGCCAGAAAGGGTCATAGAGGCTATGCATCAGGGATTTGTTTCGTGGCAGGCCCCTGTCGGAGAGGAAGGCGAGTCCGAATTGGGAGATTTTATTGGCCAAGAAGATAATCCGGAAGAAGTTGATTTAAGGAATGCGATTTTAGCAATAATAGAAGGGGTAAATGTCTTTTATGGAGATAAGAGAGATGAGAATACACAAAGAAGGCGAGAAGTTGTGCTTTTACGTTCGAGTTTAGCCAATTATGTGCTGGATCAAATGGCTGGCCATTATCCAGAAATTCATAGATTACAAACTGAATATGGCTGGGGTGTTGCCTTATTTATTATTTATGCCCTAGATCGTGTGGTTCGAGAAGGATTAACAACAGAAGAACGGAATCTTTTATTTGAAAGTTATGGCTTGCCCGCCTCTGTCATGCTCGAAGAATATGGAGATGTCCTGGCTAAAGGTATGTTAAAAATGGAGTATCAAAATGTGGCTAAGGCTTCGTTAGAATCAATAGGCCTTGTTTATGGAGTTACACGAGAGCGTATTCGGCAGATAGAAAAAAGGGAATTTGGAAAATTGATCTCCCATTCAAACGAAGGCGTGGCTCGGTTCTTTACAAGATTATTTAGGGAGTTGGGTGATAAGCAAGAAAGTTCCTCCAGCCCTGTTAGAGATTCCGATTCGTTTTCTGTTTTGTCCGAAGCTGCTTTGTCCGAAGTCCGACTTCGGACAGGCCCAAATTCCTCGCCGATGGTGGGTGTAAATGGAGAAAAGGCGGCAAGGGAAAATAAAGAAGACAGTCAGGGAGTCGGGGGAACAGGAGACCAGGAGATCGGGGGATCGGGGAATCAGGAGATCTGGAAAACAGGAAATCAGGAGATCGGGGGATCGGGAGATAGACAAGGGAATCCCAGCGGGAAACAACATCCTGGAAAAAGGAAGGCAGGGGAAGGCAGGGGGAAATTCTTAAAAGTTCTGCTATTATTTTTAACCGCCACGTTAACCGTAGCGGGCGCGGTGGGAAGTTCGGCGATCGCGTGGGCAGGAGGGAGAGGTTCTCTTCAAGACCCCTCGGCGCTTGGAAATTCTCAGAGAATTGGCCGCGGATTCATGGGAAATTTAAGCGAGGAAGAAGATGAGCGATTACTTGTTTTGGCCGAAAATGAAGAAAATTATTTGCCGATCCCTGAGTTTAGTCCGCGCGTGACTTTAAAAGACGTCCCATTTGCCCAATTTTATTATTTTAAAGAGAAAGCGCGCGCGCCGCCGAAGGATTTTATTTGGGCTGTATATGATGAAGAAAAAGAAATATTTCTCATATTTTTTTCTTCCTTAACCCTTGTTGAAAAGTTTAAGAAAGCTTTTGGCTCTGACGAAAGGGAAGACGTGCTTTGGGTAATTGCCAGACATGAAATTCTTGAACTTTTCCATTTATCTGAAGGAAAATCCCCATCCGAAGCCCACCATTTAGCCAACCAAGCCATCTTGGATGAATATTATGTCTTTATCGCTGCGTTGTTGAGTGTCTTTCCGGATGCGGAACTTGAACGTCTTCTTAGAGAATATCAAGAAGATTTAGTAAATTTTGTGGTTAATGGCAGGGATAGACTTGAAATCAGAAATTTTAGCCTTTCTTTAAGCCAGTACGATGCCTTGTGGATAGAACTTACGAGAATAGATTTAGATATCCGTGTCGCATTCAGCTATTTAAATATATTGGGGATGATTTTAAGCGATGAGAGAGTGGAGATTCGGGGAGATCCAAAAAAAGAAGAAGCCCAAAAATTAGCTGAGAAAAAACTAGACGCGTATGTAGCTTCCTTAGAGACGGATGAGAAAGAAAGGAATGTTTTAAAATCGCAAAGATTAAGCTTTCCTTGGGGAAATTTTATTCGCCAGGCGGGCTTACCAATGGCCGCAAGGGCGTATGGCCTTATGGTCGCCGCCGGTGAAGAGTCAATTTTGTATGAGACCATTCTAATCTCTCTCATTGCTCCTTGCGCTATGGTGTATCCTGGCATTGACACCGAAGGCCGCATTTTAAAGTTTGCCAAATCCAAGGTGGAAGCGAATCCATTGGATATTTCGGCTAGGGTTGTAACTCCTCAAGAGGCCTGGGAATGTATCTTTGAGCGCGAGGAAAATGCCAGAAGATTTTTCAAAACAGCTTCAATATTAAGAATTTTATATCCGTACGATCTCACTAAAAATGATCCTCGTCCGCCGCGGCAGTATGCTTTAGAGGAAGGGATCGTTTTTCAGATCGGTCCTAATTTATTCATGACGCCCATCACGGAATCTTTCCGTCGGCATTTGATTTTTGATCGCGGCGAAGAAGGGGATATTTTATTCGCCTTCGAAGTTTTTATCTCAGGAGAATGGGCAACCCGAAGAGAGGTGGGTATTCAAGAAAGAAGGCAGGTTACCGCGGAGTTGGAAGGAAGGTTTCCGGATCAAGAATACACCCAAAAAATTTTGTTCAGCCGTGAATTTCCTGACGGTACTTACGAGTTTTATGGTGAGCCAATTACATTTAACCGGGAAACGCCTTTAGGTGTTTTAGCGTATGAATGTAATGAAGATGGAAAGCGATTGGATTTTTATTCGAGAGAAACGCTTGGAGATTTAGCCCGTAGGCTTGGATTAAATCCGGAAATTTTGGACGAAGAGATTGCGCGGCAAACCGCGGAGGAGGTCGTGGCTACGCATATGCTTGGATATGTGGGGCATGATGACGATGAGACAGGGCGGCTATTTTACGACCATCATGCGGGGAATTTTAAATTGATTGTCAGAGGCGAGGTTGTGAAGATTCTATTAGTGGGAGATTTTGGATCTTTTGTTAAGGAAGATGATTCGATAGAGTTGGATGAAAAACAATACGCGGATTTTCAACACGTTATTAATGAAGGATCAGAGGCCTTAGTCAATATACTACATATTCCTGCTGCTGAAATTTTCACAATTTTTAGAGAGACATTTTTTAGGATGACTGGGAAAGATGCCCTTTTTACTCCTGTCGGCACGTATTCAGGTGACGTTATCGCAGAAAATTGTCTTTTAAAAAGGTTAAGTCATTTTGGATTAAAAGGAGCGGCTGTCAGGTATGAAATTCCAGAGAAGGTCTTCACGTTCGACGAGCGCTCTATGAAGCTTTATTCAGATCCGTTAGGTCGAGCCGTAAAAGTTTTATTGAATGCGCAGTTTGCGTTAACTCATTTAGGAGATTTGGGTAATCAAATTTTTGTGGAAGAGACAGGAAGACGCGGTGAATATCACGTCGTTGAAGGGCCAACGTCCATGACCTTAGCCGCTATCCACAATCCCGCGAAGGCGTGGGTTGGGGTTAAAGATCATTCGAAGAATCGTATCGAAAAAAGGCATCCCGCGGTGAGAGAAGGAAGCAAATTTCCTTTTCAAAACATGCAGGGGGCTTTAGAAAAACATAAAAAAGAAATTCATGGAGGATCAAGACAAAAAGCGGCTTCGATCATTGCTTGCGAATTCCACGGGTTTGCTGTTGGGACAGTGTATACGAATGTTAATGCCTATTTTAATGCTAACCCTGACGAAGAAATAGCTTGCGGAATTTCTACGGCTAGTGATACCAGAAGAGAATCAAGAAAGAGAAGGAGACAAATGCGTTTGAATTTAACAAGAAGAGCTTTGCAATATTGCGGGAGAGATATCAGCGGACAGCCGATATTAAAAATAGCAGGAATCCTTCTTAAAGGGGATCAATTTCAAGGAATGTCAGTAGCGACAGTCAGACGCTATCTTGACGAATATTTCAGAGAATTTCCCGTTATCAAAAAGGAGCTTAATATTGTTGATTCTAGTACGGGAGCTACTATTCGCAAATCGCATCCCACTGTCTCTGGCAGCGATACTCGTCGCGACCAAGCCCGCCTCTCGCTTGAAGGCGAGGGCGAGGCCTCGGCAGATTTAGATCGGGAGGCGGGGGGTGAGAGGGCGGGATATCAGGATATCGGGGGATCAGGAAATCAGGAAGGTAGCCAAGGGAATAATGGCGGGGAACAGAATCCCGCGGGCAGGAAGGCAGTTGAAGGCAGGGGGACATACCGGCGGGGTGGAACAGGTGAATTCCGCAAATTGCATCCGCTAAAGAAACGCATACAATCAGGAATTTGGTTAATTGCATTCCTTTTATCTTTACTGCGGCCATCCTTAGCTCAGGCCCCGCCAGAATTGTCCCAAAAAATTCCTTCGAGATTGTCCCTCCCCGCAGGACAAAGAGAATTGCCTTCTGTCGAAAAAACCTTATCCCAGATTAAGAAACAAGCCGTTGTTGATATGATCCCCCGATTGCTTCAATTTATTTCCTTCGAAAATCCTTTAGATGTGCGCCCAGAAGATGTATTAGAGATTGTTTCTGTTCTTGATCCGGTGATGGATGAACATATTCGTGCGTTTATGGAACTTGTTACGGAAATGAGGAGGTGGATAAAGCCAGGGGGAATGGGTATGGTTCCATCACAAGCGATTCTTTTAAAGGATATGTTGGAACGCAGGCTTAGAGAATGGAATGAATATTTGATTGATCAATATGCAATGATTGTTTCTATGGAAATTGATCGGGAAGGGCTATTCCCAACGGAAGTCTATCGGATTGAGGGATTTATTCCAGCCAAGATTCCTTCGGCCGGTGGTTTTGAGGAAGAAGTAAGGGTTTATAAAGGTTATTTGATAGATGGGAATCAATTAAATAAAAGATCGGAGGAGCGATCCTATGGGATGACGACTTTCTTTGGGATTGCTTTCATCGATGTGGAGAGTTTACGGAAATGGCAGGGGCAGCTTAAGGCTTTTCTGGGGGAAAGATTATTTTTAAGAGATAAAAGATTGATAGAAATATTAAACAGGGCTTTAAATACCACTTTTGTAAATGTTCTTCGGACATCTCCCAGCCATAGAATATTCGATCAATTGAGGATGCAAGCGGTTAAGAATGGCTTTATTCAATCTTTTGGGCTTCCTAGAAAGGATGACCCTAATGATTTCTTTGTTGGTTTTACGTTTTTATCCGGATTGTCTGTCGAACAAATCAATCAATTAGCCACGGAGGTTAAGGGAATGAATCTTAGGGGTTCCTCCAAGCGCCATCCTGCTAGCCGAGTAGTCCCGCTTGCCGGACGGGCCGGCGAGCCCGCTTCGCCGAGGCTTCAGCAAGGCGAGAACGCTTCTTCCCGGAAAGCGCATCCGGAGATCCGGAGAGAGAATAGAGATGTTGTTTTTGAAAAAGGTAAGTATGGAGTGGATCGAATTTTAACAATTAAAGGATTTTCTTTAGGTCCGGGGTTATTGGATCGCGATATTACGATTCTATTGCCTCAAAGTTACGATGATCCGGCCTTCAAGGATCAGCATTATCCTGTCTTTTACGCCCATGATGGGCAAAATCTCTTTTTCCCTCAAGATAATCAATTGAACAAATCTTGGGATATGATCGGTGCTGTAGATAAACTCGTGGATGCTGGTGGTCCGGAAATTATTGTAGTCGGTATCCACAATACGGCTCAGCGTATGCAGGATTATGCCCCGGAAGATTCGATGGTCTATTTGGAGGATAGTGAAGGTCGAATTGTTCACAGAGAATTCTATCATGGCCATGGGGATTTATATCTCGATGGTGTTGTTAATAATCTTATTCCTTTCGTTAATCAAACATTACGCGCGTTGACTGGACGAGAGCATACGGCTATTCTTGGCTCCAGCATGGGTGGCTTAATTAATCTTCGGGCCATTGAGCGTTACAGCGATGTATTTGGATTAGTCGCCACTTTGTCAACGTCCATTTTTTGGCATCATCGTGGTGTTTTGCGTCGGATGATGATTGCTCCTTTTAAGATGCCGATTCGTTGGTGGATGAGCAGCGGTCGATTGGAAGGAATGGGAGGAATTTTTGAGGATCATCGTATTTTGGCGCGCACCGCTGTAGGTCTGGGGGCTAAGTTAGGTGAATCGCTTATTCTCTTAGAAGATCAAGATGGTCGTCATGATGAGGAGACTTGGGCAGAATTACTTCCCGATGTCTTAAATTATCTTTTTAGAGGAGCTGCGGATATTAAACGTCATTCTAATTTTATAACGGAAATTCTTCAGGAACAAAGAAAATGGGTGCGTTTGTTTGATAATGCGTACCGCATCGCATTGTGGAGATTAGATTCAATGGTTTTTAATCCAAGGATTTCCCTTACGATAGATCCAGGGTTGGAAACAGTGGAATTTACACTCTATTCTGTTCGAGAAACTGTCCTTATCCGGGAACCAGTTAAAGATATTTTTGCCAGTCTTTTTAGTGCTGTGGATGATACCAATGGAGGGGATGGATCGGCATTGGCCCATCATGCGAATCATCGAGATTTCTTTAATTTTGCCGGGTATATATTAGACCATATCCAAGGATGGCAAGGAGAGCAGCTTCGTAAAATTCGGGCAACCATAGATGAGGATTTAAGTGGAAATTATGCTGGTGTCAGCGAAGAAGAAAGAAAACGCCGCAGTGTTGTGTTATTGGCGTTGATGACGGCGGTCACGGAGCGTGTGGAGGTTCGCAAAGCGCATCCGGCCGTTAGGCCTTCGGTAGGGCGCGGACGGCTAAGAGCAATAAGCGCGCCTAGATTTCAAATCGGTCCACGCGCCCAAGAGTTCCAAAATTACCTTAAGCCTGTTTTAGAAAGGTTAGGGGTATTAGATGGGGAGGGATATGTTCGCGATGTTCAGTTTTTAGTAAATTTAAGACAAACATTTTTAGCCTCCGTTAGGTTAAGCTGTATTGATTCCGCTTACCAACGGGCGCTTCAAGGTAGGAAGCGAGGCGTTTTTCTGACAGTCCCTCAAGGCATGCCTCGGCATGTGTTCATTGTGGTGGATTTAGGATTTGTCCGCCCTTCAACAGAACGAGCGTATGTTAATTACGTCGGGCGCGCTGAACAAAGAAACGAGGAGGAAGACCGAGCAACATTTATTTCAGCTTTGCCAATGCTTGGCATTCCTTTGGACGCGCGGGGAAATATCCAAGAGATAGAAGATTTGGACAGACTTACACCAGATTTTTATATTAAAAAAGGTAAACCGCATGGTTTATTGAAAATTTACGCGCGATATGTCAGAAGAAGAAATGCCGGCCTTTTAGAAATTCCCGAAGAGACCTCTTTGGGTATTTTTATCGCTCGCATTTTTGGCGTCATCGACGATCCTTTATGGGAAGAATATTTAGATCGGATGGCTGGGATAAAATTTACCCATGATGAAGAGATTGCTGTTGAGGCGAGCAGGAGATTGACGCGAGAAAATCTCTTGTTCTTGATCAATGAGATGGTCGCTGGCAATGCGGCGGCTTATTTCTTTCTAATGGATTATTGGATGGACAGGGCGCGGAAGCATATTGATTCGTATAGCCGGAAACGAGAAGTTCCAAGAGAAAAATTAGAACGTAAAGTTGAATATACTCTAGATCAATTCTTAAGGATTAAATTAAGGCAAAGGCGGATTGTCAAAAACATGGATAGACAATTTGTTAACCTTATTATGGACGCGTTAAGGGTCGGAGAAGATGTTCCCGTGACAATGGTGGAAACAATTTATCGTTATTTGAGGACGCACACCTTTTTGCGTCGAGAATCGATGCGCCGTATTCTCTTGCGCCTCCACGGTTATGACTTTGGAAATGGCCGGCGATTAAAGGGAAGAATTATTTTCAAAGATGTTGCCGAAGAGCAGGACGTGACGGTGGGAACTCTTAAGAAAGTGAGGACCAGATTTAAGCGATGGCAAGGCGGCCGAGAGATAAAAAGTTTAAATAAGCAATATTTGACAAATGGTCGTTTAAATAGATTTAGAGGACTGTTGGCGGATAAGTTGAGGACAAAGGCCGAAGCATTAAATGCCGCGCGGAGATCAGAAGGAAAAGCGGAAAAAGAATATTTCGTGGAGGATGGAAAATTAAAGGATTTGGCGGCGGTCAAAGAGCTAATTTCATATCGTTTTTACAACGGCTGGGGAAATAATATTGTGTATGTCTTTAAGGCGGCAGAGAAAAGGGGACAATTTGTTAGAGCCGCCGTGGCGGAACGAACGGTTTCCATCGCGTATTACCTTGGTGTTATCAGGGAAGACCTCTGGCAGGAATATTTACGCGATCGGGAAGGGGTTCGGGTTACGCTCCCGAGAAAGAAACCTGTTGTCCCCGCAGGCGTGATTGCTGTTGGAAATGGGAGGCCTGTCCCTGTGACGGAAGAATTAATCGATGATTACCTTAAATCACGAACGTTTATTAATCGGGGTAATGTCTGGATGATTCTTTCTGGGGCCTTTCGTATCGAAATCGGGAGAGAGAGATTATTAGCTAAGATTAAAGATGTTTGGGCAGAGACTAACCCTCCGATGAAATCAGAAGGTCGGCATCGGATCGTTTGGGAGTTTATGCGTTGGGCCAAAATAAAATCTAAGCGAGAGAATAGAGGAGGCCAAAGCGATCCAGATGAAGGAGATGAAGAAGATTTAGATGATGATTTTGATGATTGGGATGATTTTTTAGAGGGGCGTAGATCTATTTTTGGTGAACCAGATTCTTCCCGCCGTTCGCATCCAAGCGGTCGAAGTCCTGTGGGCAGGTCGGCTGATAAGCTGCCCTTCAGAATTAGGTCCAAAGTCCTTCCTCAAGCCATGAGTCCTCAAGACGTAGGGAATCGTTTAAAGACTTATCGAGGAAATAAAAGTTTGGTGGCGGCCGCGCAAGATTATGGGATTCATTGGCAGACATTGAGTCAATTAGAAACAGGAGGGAGAAGATATATTTCTTTAGATATTCTCTTGAAGATCGCTAATTTCCATAGGATATCACTGGCAGAGCTTTTAACAGGTATCAATGAGAAATTTTTTATTTATAACCCAGCGGCGTTGCGAGTATTCTTTGGAAAGAATTTAAGAAGAATACGTAAGCAACAAGGATTTGATTCTATTGAACAGCTTGGTTTGAGGATGGGGCGAAGTCCGGTTACCTTAAGGGGCATTGAGCGTGGGCTCCATCTTCCTTCATTAAGTTTATTTTTATTATTGGTTCAATTTTTGGATATTCATGAAAATCAATTATTGTTGGAACCAAAGAAACAGCAAGTTGAACGTATTGAAGAGGCCAACCAATGGATTTATTTACCAGAGTTAATAAATTATGTTGAGGTTGGTCAGCGAGCGAAAGAGTTACGCCAGGAGAATGGTGAGAATATTCTCGATGTTGCTCAGGCTACGGGCTTATGGGATGTTACCGTTGCTTGGCTTGAGCAGGGAAAAAGACACGATTTAGAATTAGAAGTTATCATTGTTTTGGCTGGACATTTTAATGTTTCTGTATTTTATTTAATCACTGGCAAAGAAACAATAAGAGGTTTTATCGGACATGACAAGAATATCGTTAGATATAATTTAGGGAAAAATATTGAGCTCTTTTGGCGATCGGAGCGTATAACCAAGTCAAGGTTAGCTACATTAAGTGGGATCGAGAGGAGTCATCTTGCGAGAATTATGGGTGGTCAAAAGACCCCACGGCTCAACACTACGGTGGCTTTAGCCAGGAATTTGAGAGCCCCCTTGGATGTTCTATTGGGTGCTCCTGAAGTCGTCGAATCCTATCTCCGCCAATTATCAGAACCTGTCTCTGTTGCCGAACAGGGAAGATTTTTAAGCAGGGGTCCTGTCATTATCGGCGCTTGGGTGAGGTATCATCGTCGCAAGGCGAAGAGAACTCTTAAAGAAATTGTGGACGCCATTGGTGTTGATCCTTATTGCCAGCCTAGGGAGATTAATTCTCTGGAACAAGGCTTGAAAAAGAAGGCCATTCTGAAATGGATCTTGAGATTGGCTAATTATCATCAGATAACTGTTTTTCAACTTATTACGGGCCGACAGACTGCAGGAACAATGGGTCAACCGGTAAGACCTTATGAGTTGGTAGAGGCACAGAGATATTTTTGGCGAAATGTGGATCGATTTTTGTCTGGGAAGAAGATGGATTATGGACAGTTTGCGCAATGCCTAGGTGTTCAATATGAAACCATTCATGGCCTCAAGAATAAAAGACTCCCTGGGATGAATTTGTTGATTTCTATTGTGTTATTTTTAGAAGTCGATATCGAAGACCTTTTAAGAGCGCATCCGGATGATATCAATTACGATATGGCCGAGATTTTCGATGTCCTTTTAAGGAAAGGAGATTTAACAGAGGAGGAATATGGCGCGTTTGATTTGATATTGGACTTTCGCAGTGAGGGATTCATACAGGAAGGGATTTTAGACGCGGGTTTGGTAAATAAACTTGTTGGGTTCAAAGTCGTTCGTCGAGAAAATGGTCGTATTTGTTTTACGCCGTGGTCATTCAACCAAGCCGATTTAAGAGTATATAGGAGCAGTCCCCCAATGGGGCGGCGAGGAATAAAAAAGACTAGTGAGGAGGATGATCCTTTAGATGAGTATTTAGATTTTGAGATGGAAGGGGAATCAAGTGAATCAAGGGGGACGGGTTTAAAAGTTCTGCTGTTGCTTTTGACCGGTGGTTTGGCGGCATGGGACGTTTTGGGAAGTGCAGCAACGGCGTGGGCTCAGGAAGCGGTCGGGCAAGGTGTGGCGACGGGAGTGGATGCCTTTGCTGTCTCAGGTTCAAGTCCGCCGGGGGTGGCAACAATTAATCTAGTGGTATTAGGAGTTTTTTGGTTCTACTTGATTGCTAAATTATTTAGAAAATTTTCTGGCGTAGAAGCGGGTAAGAATTTTGAAGCAAGCTCTAGGAGAGGTTTATCTCGGGTGATGAGAACAGTATCTTTTAAGGCTAATCCTGTAGCCGCAAGCATCGCATCAAAAGGAGAAAAAGGGTATCCAGCTTGGAGATTATTGGCTTCGAGTAGATTTATTTCATCAGGAATCAGTATTTCTACAATGCGGAGAATTTTTTCAATATCTTCTTTGATTCTATCTTCGGTCAGAGATTTCTTGCGGCGTAGAACAAATCTTATTTCCATAATATTAAGAATGGTGGAAAACCCATTTAGACGTTTTTCCTCGATGAGAGAAATCATTTTGTGGGGAGCACTCCAGAGATCTTGGCCCGTGCGAGGATCGACTTCTTTGGAAAGCCAGTTAATGATGACATCGGAATCAAGAAGACAAATGGGGGCAGTGGCGGGACTCTTTGGATTATTTGTCTTGTTCATACAAATTATTTCTCAGTTGATGGATATATTCACTGGAGGTCTTGCCTTGCGGGAGAATGCCTTGATATTTCCCCAAGAGTTCATCGGCTATTTTGGTTTTGTTGACAGTTTTAGGAGCTTGGGTAATTTTGATTGTCTCCATCGCGTGAATGGCTTCTTTCAAAGTAGTCATTTTTCTTTCTCCTTTTCTATTTTAAGTATAGTCGGCGGGATAAAGCGTGTCAAGGGGATTGTGATTTTCGCATTGGTATCTTCTACTGACCCCGCGGCGTTAGGAGAGAAAAACTATCCACTCATGTTGAGGAAGGCGCTATCTGCGGCTGGAATTGGGATTTTATTTTTAGCGCCGATGTTGGTTGGATTTTCGGGGAGTCCCTTACTCATCACAGGAATCGTCCTTGTGCTTAGCCTGGCAGCATTTGGATGGATCCTTTATTTCGTGAATCAGTACAAGGATAAGCAGAGTCGAAAGGCTGAAGCGAGAAAAGAATCCCGCGCGCTTGTTCCGGTGGAACATTTTGATCAAAAGAAGCCCAATATTTTTAAAATGATATTTTTATTTTTGGGCTTGTTTATTTCTTCAGGATATTTGATTTTTGTAATGATTTGGACAGAGACGATAGGTGCTGGGACTTTGGTGGCGGGTCTTAAGACGCTAGGCGTCAAGTTTATTTTGGCAATTTCGGGAACCACGTTAGGTATCCTCATAGGTATACCATTATTGTATTTGATGAGGGGAATCAAGGTTTATTTAAGGACACGGGGACGGAATGATTTGCATACCATCATTCTTCCCATCTTAAGAAGATGGAAGGATGTCAGTAAAGATTATTTGATGATGTCCCGGCCTGGGGATCATCTTGTAACCTTGGGATTGTTAGCTTTGGTCCCATTTTTGGTTGGAAGCGGCGAGTCAGCTGGACAGACAGACATGCTGTATCAATTTTTAATGTGGATATTGATCATTGCCTTCCATAGCTCTCTCCCGATATCCGCGATTCTGCTTTTTAAAGGATTGAGATGGGCGCGGCGATCCCAGATGCATCGAACCACATTCTGGGGCATAGTGGTTGGTGTACAGGTGATTTGGGCCGGCCTTCCTTTGAGGGACAGCCCTTTTGAGATTTTATGTTTTATAATATTTGCTTCAATTTTGGCAGCACATATTACCTTAATTTTAAAGTTAGATGAACCGCCGCGTCTGGCGAGGACGGGAGAATTTTTTCTGACGCGTCCCAGGCTTCCTTGGGCCATGCCCGCCGTCCGAGCAGGTCCTAGTCAGGGGCTTCTTTCTGTTGTCGATATTTTTGGAGAAAGGACAATGTCTTCCGTCCTTGCCAAAACCTCAAGACAACGCAGGTTTGGGATGATTTTATTGCTGTTGTTGATGCTATTTCTTTTGGGCGCTCAAGGAGCGGATGTATTTTTAATATGTAACATTATTTTGTTTTTGATATTTGCGGGTTATCTAGGTGTTGCGGTTTTCTTCCCAGGGATTTTAAGTAGTCTACGCAAACTTTTGAGATCTGTTCAGTCCGCGCCGCGCAGGTTCCAAGAAAAAATTCAAAGGGGGTGGATAGGATACCAAAGAACAAGACCTCCTTCGAGTGATGACTGGCAATATTTTCATAAACAAATTCCACCTTTCCGTGGCAGTGAAGATCCACGATTTAAGAAATTTTTACTGGATTGCTGTCTGCAGGCATTGTCAGTCAAAGGTAAGCTAACATTAATATTGACGTCCATGAGTGATCAGGAAGGGTTGAGACAAATTCAAAGGGGTTCTCGCGCATCTCCACAGATTATATTCAGAGACAATCCAGCCTTATTTTTATCTTTCAGGGATGGTTTATTAGGGCGTTTCATCGTGCGTTTGTTAGGGCAGAGGATGTCCAACCCTATTCTTGCCCGCAGGGTTGATAGAATAGCCGGGATATTTGGCCCGGAGCTGAGTTCACAACCTAAGAAGATATGGGGTGAGTTAAACCGTGTGTTGGAAAGGAATGGAAGATTAGATTTAATTATGCTTCACCCAGAATCGGGAATGGTTCAAGATGCAAAGGATCGTCAGGCGGTTCTTGATCTGGCACAGAAAGTGAATCTCTACAAAATCGCTTTAGCCTATTTTCGAAATCCAACGGATAGATCTGCTGAAGCTAAGCTTACGGAGGCTAAGGGCGCGTTTTACAGGACGGAAGAGATATCTCTTGAGCAGTATACAGAAATATTGATTAACCGATTTGGGTATCTGTATGATGCTGGTCAACGTCCATCGGAAGCTGACAGGGAAGAGTTGCGGGCAAGGGTTTTTTGCAAGTCAAAATTATCTACAGGATATATAGAGGATTTTCTTGGCTGGGTTGAACATAATCCTGAAGGGCTCAACTCCGTAGCGGCGGTGAAGGAGAAAGAAATTGCGGACATGAGGAATTCCCGGATTAATCGTTGGGTTATTGCGCAGGCGGCTTTGTTAACGAAAGAATACATCCGTGCGCTTTTGACGAGGAATGGGTTTGAGGTGGAATCGGTAGAATTGGTTGAAACGGATTCTCAAAGAATATATGCCGGGTTGGATCGTAATAATCCTAAGCCTGTTGCTTGGCGTGTTCAGGCGAAAAAGGTCAAAGAGGCGGAGAGGGTGAGAAGCAGTCTTTCTCGATTGGCGGACTTGCGTGGCAAGGTTTTGCCGATCATTCTTGCTGTTTTATCGCTGGGGCTGTTAGGGGTTGCGGTCCCAACGGAGCCCGTACACTTATTTACCATCATACTTTTTATTCCAGCCATCATTTTTTTAATTGTATTTATTTTTGAATATATTTGGAAGAAAGGAGAGAGGGAAAAAGAGAGAGAAGAAAAGGCAAGACGAATTCGCGAAACGAGGTTCCCCCTAGAGACTCCTTTAAGCAAAAGAGCGAGAGCATTATATTCACTCGATGATCCAATAGAGGTTTTAAGGGGTCGTTGTAGTCCACATGCCTTAGCAAGCAGTATGGGCACACAATACGGACCAACACTCGTATCAAAAGTGTGGGATATTTGGATTGCGATAGCAGAAGTCTTTTCGCTAAGAGAGGAAGAGTCGTTCAAAATTTTGGATGCAGGTTCAGGCTTGGGACACTTTGTTTTTGCTACAGCTCTATTATTGCCTAACGCCGATGTTGTGGGAGTTGAACTTTCCACTGGGATGGTAGAGGAAGCTAATAGAATTTTAAAAAAGCTTAAGATTGAAAAAGTTTCATTTATTCAAGGCAATATTCTTGACCCCGAGATGGATATTTCGCGATACGATTATATTTTCCATTTTCCTCCGGTTGTTGAAGATGAACAAGTAGAACGATTTTATTCTGAATTTAGTGAAAGATTAATCAAAGGAATGAAGCCAGGCGCTCGGTTAATTGTTGCAGTCAGCGATCGATCATATTTTAAAAAGCTAGAGCAGTCTCCCGATTTTGAGGTTAGAGATGTTTTCTTCTTTAGGAAAGTTATGGTTAGCACATCTGATGTGATCGTTTACACAAAAAAATCTGACCCTGCTCACCTCGCACCGGCTTTTCGAGGCGAAGGCGAGGCCTCGACAGATTCGTTAAGCGAGTCTGATCGGGCGGTGGTGGGGGAGGTTCTAGGAAATCAGGATATCAGGGGATCCCTCGACTCCGCTCTCTGGCCTGACCAGGGCGATAGCCAGGGCAGGCGGGACAGGTCAGAACATCAGGAGACTAGGGGATCTGGAGGGAATAATGGCGGGGAACAGAATCCCGCGGGCAGGAAGGCAGTTGAAGGCGATAAATTTAACTTAAAAATTCTGCTATTGTTTTTGACAACGGCGTTGACAGCGTTTTGCGTGCTGGGAAGTCCGGTGACGGCGTGGGCCAGTGAAGCGGTTGGGCAGGGTGTAGCGCTTGGGATGAATGCCTTTAGCTTAAGTCCGCCAGTCTGGGTTGCAGGAATCGTTTTTGCAGGAATTATTTTGGCGATAATAAGTAGCGCGGTATTTCGCAACAGTCCCCATTTCGCAACAGTCCCGGTATTCAAATTAAAGTTGGAGGCTCTGTTACCCGAGCTTCGTTGGATCGTTCTCGGTTATGATCTTCTACCCGCGGGGATGGAGACAAGCAAAAAGCAAAAAGCTCTAATGGCGGACAGTATGGTGTTTCTGCCTGAGGGTGAACCACATTCCAATAGCGATGGTAATCCCCATAATGATAAAAGTGTAGATGAGCATCCTTATTCTTCCACTCCTTTCAGTAGAAATATAGCCCAAATAAATAGTGATGAAGTTACCCCTAGTCCTAGGATGATGGATAGAATTTTCAGAACCGGTAGTTCTTTTGAGAAAACAGGGCCAATAATGACAAGGGCAACTACTAATTTACTTAGATCAAATAAAGTTTTAGCGATTTCTTTCTTTTGGAGTTTATTTAATTCCATTAAGTTAACTATACCAAGGTTGAATATTAGTGTCAATGGAATTTTAGTTCAAGCATTCATCTCTTCTAGCCCGTCGGGGCGCGGGACAACTTCTTTAATCGTAAAACTTTTTCCGCTGATGTTCGCCGCCGCGTCGACGGCGTTGGGGGTGTTGGGAAATGCGGCGACGGCATTTGCTGCGACGGGTCAAGCGGTCGGGCAAGGTGTGGCGATGGCAGGGGATGCCTTTGCTGTCTCAGGTTCAAGTCCGCCGGGGGTGGCAGAAGGAATCGTTTTGGCAGCGATGGTGGTTGTATGTGGATTTATTAGAAGATTCGCAGCCGCTGATCGGAGAATTAAGGCCCTTATTTTGGATATGGGCGGCACTCTTTATCAATCGGATCGCTTGACGGAGGTTACTTTAGAGGCTTGTTATCAATTCGCGGTTGAGCGGTTACCCGGGACTTCTTTAGAGGCAATTGAGGCTAAGAAGAAAGAATTAAATAGTATGTCCGGAATGTTAAGGCATTTTGGATTGTCTTTAGTCGACTATTTTCGATATTTGGGTGAGTATGTCAATCCAGAAGAGTTTTTAACAAGGGATTCTCGACTACAGAAACTTTTGAAAAAGTTATTTAAAAGGTATCGGTTAGTCATTATTACCAATAACGGGACAGCATTGACGTTTAAAATTTTGGAAGTTTTAGGGATTAAGGATTTATTTAAGATTGTGCTCACGCAGGAGGAAGCAGGAGTTGGCAAGCCTGATGCCGGAATTTTTCAAATGGTTTGTGATCAGTTAGGGCTTAAGCCTTCTCGGATTGTTTCTGTTGGTGACAGAAAAGAGGTGGATATTGATCCTGCTGAATCTTTGGGAATGAAAGGTATCTTGGTTTTAGGCCCGGAAGATCTAATCGCTCAATTAGAAAAGAAACTTGAAGGGATGGAAAGGAGTCGGAATTTATTTTTTCTAGGGAATCAATTGAGAGGACTCGGCCGAAATGTTTGGATAAAAACGGCGGTGTTAATATTGATTTGGCTTTTGGGCTGCGCGCCGGGCCCCGGGTGGGGAATCATTTTAGGGTTATTAATGTTGATGGGCGTGGCGGTATTCTTTTCTCAGGCATTGGGTAATCCAAACGCGAATCAAAGACAAATAGCCCAATCCTCGTTGCAAGGCGGCGTCTTTGAGCGTTTCAATCTGATCAGCATCCAAACGAATGGAAACAAGCTTCTTCCTAGGTTTGATGAACTTTATTCGAACAGGTTTAAATTCATCCATGAATTCGGTGATACTGTGGGTATCCCAGAATTTTCGTTCCTCTTCCAGCGACTTAAATTTTGGTATTCGCGTTTTCATCGGTTTTTATCTCCTATGGTAGAGTTTGCGCTCAGATTCAGACATTGCCCGGGCGGTAATGATGCTGGCTTTATTGTGTCCGGCATATTCAAAGATGATTGTCAAGTATCGTCCGCTTCGCGTTCTGCCCAAGACGGAGTAACGATTATATTTGGCCTTCAGGATCAGGGGAGCGTCCCGGAAGCATACTTCCTCGACCTCGTTGGGTTCAACCCCATGACGAGCAATATGCGCGATGTCGCCTTCTCCCCAGACAATATCTCTGATAACCAAGATGCATCCTCCACGATAAATATAAAACGAAATACAATAGATGTCAAGTATTTTATTTTCGCGTTTCTGGCATTGTTATTTTTAACCGGTGGTGGAGTACCCGTATGGTTGGTGGGAATCGCGGCGGTGGTTGGACTTCTTTGCCCGCGGCGGGCGGAGGCTGGCTCGTCGGCGTTAGATGAGGGGAGCATAGAAAAATATATGGCAAGGATTGAAAGGTTAAGCAAAAAGAAAGAGTTAAGCTTAGTGGAATATTTTTCTCTGTGTCGAGCGATTACGGCGTTAAGGGGTGTCAGGATAGGAGAGAGGACTGAGGGATTAAAACCTCGATTGGCCAGAGTCGTTATTCTGTTCAGCCGGAAAAAACGATTGATGACATTCGATGAAAATGCCTTAATCCAAGTGATGGGGGTGTTAATGGAGTTTAAAGCAAAGGCCGAGATGGTAGGGATCGTGACACAGATTAGCCGAGAAGAACAACCGACGGTAGTCGGGTTATATGCCTTACGTTTAGCGGTTAGAACGTTAAGTGATATCAAAGCATGGGCTGAGCTGGCAGGGATCGTGACCCGGATTGACGAAGACGGATTTCCAATGACAGCCGGGCGATATGCCGCTTTAGCGAGAGTGTTTGGAGATTTACTGTTTAGAAATGCGAAGGCTGAGATGGCAGGATTGAAGCCCGCATTTGTAAGGATTGTCAAGCGATTCAGTCGAGAAGAACACCCGACCGGCAATGGGCAACATGCCTTCGGGTCTGCGACTAAGATGTTAATGGAAATAGAAGCGAGGCCTGAGCTAGAGGAATTGAAGCCCGCGTTCGTAAGGATTGCGATTCTGTCCAGTCAAGAAGAGCCACAGACAGTTGGCGGGGAGCGTGCCTTCAGATTAGCGATTCAGGCGTTAGAGTATATAAAAGCGAAGACTGAGCTTGCTCAAGTCGCAAGTAGCATCAGCCAAGAAGAGCAACGGACAGATGTTAGAGAGGGTGCTTTAAGGCGAGTGATTAGAATATTAAATGATCTAAGCGCGTTAGATGAGCTGGACGATTTACTAGAGGAGATTCATCGATCTCCTTCCTCCACCGACATGCAAGTTTTCCTTGCCGAAGAATTGGTCTCGCATCAGCCTAGGAGGTATTTGATTCAAGTTGGGCGGCCTCACGCGGAAAGATTAGGAGCACTTCCCCAGAGGGTAGCTTTTGAAATTTATATATGTAATAGGGGATTAGGGACGCGGGTTCCCAATGGTCAGATGGCGAGAAAAGATTTAATAGATTTGAGAGAAGTCGTTGGAGAATTTACTCGATGGTATGTTAAAAGGCGGGGATATTCTTGGGATATGCGTATTATTATTTCGTCAGAAGAATTTCCTTCTCGAGATTATGAAAAACTAATCCATTTTTTAGTTTATCCTTTTAATCTTCCAGGAAAGAACCTGCGTAACTTACGGATTATGAGTTTACGTGATTTATACTATTATTCTCAAGAAAGAATTTTTTCCGCGAGGAGAGGTTTCCATCAGAGAAACTGCTTGGTTGTAGAGTCATGTTTAGGGGAAGATACAGATATGGATTATTTAGTAGAATTAGCAGAATTTTTAAGAGTTGTGGTAAAGATGACCGAGAAGAATATAAGGTTCTCCATCATGCTGTTAAGACAAATTTATTTTAAGCAGGGGTTGTATGTGACAGGAGAGAGAGGGAGAGAACAAGATGAAAAAGCGTTAAGAGCGATAGGGCACAACTCTGAGTCTACGATCGATTATGGCAACAGGGCGGCGGAAGTGAGGAAAGATATTTTAGGATGGATGAAGGATAATCGAAATGTTGGCAATTCAGGCAGGCCTGCCTATCGGACAGGCAGGCCTTTTGCTTCCCAAAGGGATGGGCCAGGGAAATTACAACCTCAAGAGGAGGGCCGGTTAATCGTCACCGTAACTCAGGTGCAATTTGTCGGGAAATTAAGGGAGGTGGCTGGTCGAGAGCGAAGTTTTGTACCTGGGAGGACGCCGCGGGAGGTCTTGGGAAACCTTAATACGGGAATGCAAGGGTTAGAGGGATTGAGAGGGAAAATATTGACGGATGACGGCCAGCTTGCGCCGCAAGTGGCTGTTTTTGTAAATGAAATAGTAGCTGTGTTAGATGATGACCTTCAGCCTGGAGACATCGTTGTCCTCCTGCCCGCTGTTGGCGGCGGGAGCGATAAAGCGCATCCGGCGGGCCAGGAAGAGAATGGAGATGGGGTTACATCCAGGGTGGATGTGGAAGACGCGCAAGACCTGGCAATGCATTATCGGTGGGTTCTTCGCAATGAAGTTGTTAAGAAAGCAAGAAAAATGTTTGGCTGTATTATTGTTTTGCTTGCCCAGGAGAAAGTGGCAAAAGCTGAAGCCCTGCTGGCTGAGTTACGTTTAATGCCTCTTCCGGAATCGCCAATGGTCAAAGAAATGGTCGAAGACCTAATAGGCCTGTTTATTGATACTGCGCGAGAAAAAATCAATGCTTACAAAGTAACCAAAGCCAATGGCTCAGGGAACAACGGAGAAACACGCTTGAGAATAGGTTTGGGTACAACCCTTTTGGGCGGCTTTATTAGCGGGCACCTTGGCCTGCCAGGCCTCGGGCTTCTGGTGGGATTTTTGTGGGAGTTTAGAGGAGAGTTAGCGAAATTTTTTAAATTGCATCCCAAAAGCGGCCCGCCGAAAGCAAAGAATTCAGTGGCTTTTATAAGAAAGGATGACCGCCAAGTCTATCCCAATCACGGCGAAGAGCAAAATATAGAGGAAGGTGTCCATCATCGAAGTTTACCTGCGTCCCTTGGTGATCCACAAAAAGATGATCAGGGCCATGATCCCCGCCAAAATATAAAATGTCAAGAGGTTCATAATTTTGTTTTAGCCATAGTGGCCAGTTTAGCGGCAATGATAAGAAAAATAATGCTCACACAAAAGCCTCCAACAAGTGTCAACCAAGGAAGCGTTCCTGAGGCGATCGGGACAAATACTCCAACCACCAATGAACCGAAAAGAATTTTTGAGCCATCCAGAAAGAAGTCAGAAACAGTGTTAAGTTCTTCAGGTGAAAGCATAATTTTTTATTCTATAGTTTTTGTAGGATTTGTCAAGAGGATTGTGGGGCAGGTCAGCGGTAATTCTTTTGCCAAGACCGTGGCGTTAATTTTGGTGGTTATTTTCACCGGCGGGTGGATGGGAGGCAATCTGTGGCTGGCCGTCGTGGCGGTTGGCGTATTCCTGGTAGTTGGACTTCTTCGCCCACGGCGGGCAGGGGCGGAGGAGGGAGGCAGCCAAATAAAAAGCGGGCTGGTTTTTGACCAGTCCGCTTTTGGAGCTACCAGAAAAATAATATACATTCCTTGGTTGACATCCAATTTAAATATAACGCGATTACTCGCAGTTGTCAATCAATTTTTAAGAATATGCTATTTAAAAACGGCGGGAGTGGGAGTCGAACCCCAGTCCTTTTCAGGACCCTCGGATGTCAACCAAGGCCAGTCCACCACTCTGGTAGCTCCCGCCGATTCCGGCCTAATTAACCCAAAAAGATTTTTAGCATATATTTATTATTTTGTCAATAATTTTATTTTAGTTAAAATAATATCCGACCCCGTCTGTCCTGTGGACGAGCCTGTTTTGCCTTTGGCTCTTAGAGGCGAACCTACTATGACGAGAAGGTTCGCACATTCACCGATGCTTTTGGCCTGGCCGCTGTTGGTGATTTTATGGATGACTCAATTCCATTCGTTGGTTTTTGCGATTGTCGGATTGTTAGTGGGTGTTGGTTTAGGAATTGTTTTAGCGCGGTTGGCCCCGCCTATGGCGGGGCAGGGCTTTGCACTTTTTGCCAAGCGCGGACCCTGCACTTCTCGCTACGCTCGAGTACAGGGCGGGCTGCCGATCACGGGAAAGAAATCTTCCCATCAATTTTCCTCCCGTTTTTTAATCATCCCGCAGAATTCTATCCCGCCCTGGCGGGGTGGGTATCTAAATCCGCTTGTTGTTACGGCTGTTTTTGTTGTATTTTTCCTTTTATCGCTATTTCTTCTCGGCGGGGCGGCGGATCCCGGTTCTGTATTTGCAGTGTTAGGGTTATTTTTCCAGACGGTGTTGAAGAACGCAAAGAGGAAGAAAAGGGCAGGGGAAAGAGAACCGGAAAAAGTTGTACGAGTCAAGGAGGCAGGAGAGAGACAAAGACCAAAGCGTATTGCGCGAGATCAAGGACGAGAGGCTGGTCAACCAAAGGCTTTCCTGAGCCTCAGCTTAACCGAGATCAGGGCGTGGTATGAAGATCAAGAAAGGATTGAAGATATTGAGGGGGAAATGGATTGGACAAATGGATGGGTGTTGAAGGTGAGAGGATTCAGCAGTTACGGGATTGGGATAAATTCTAAAAAAGTTACGGCTAATCAAAAGGTTTTGGTTCTCAGATTAGAACAGGGAGGAGATCCTCAAGGGTATTGGGTGCTGTATCCTGGACGCAAAGAAGGAGAAACAAGACTGGATGAAGGCCGGCGGATGGAAGGCAAGGAGAAGCATAAAACACCGCGGGCAATTCCCGGGAAGTTAGAGGAATGGCTACAGGAGACTAAAGAGAAGATATCCGCGCAAGTACTTACAAAGAGGATCAATCGAGCAGGGTATGATCAATTGGAGGTTCGACGGGTGGTATTGTTGTGGCCTTATTTAAGTGAGGAAGAACGCCGTATGATGCCTAACAATGGTTTTGGACGCATGATGGGGTTAGTGGAGGTATTTGGTGTAACCCCGAGTCATTTAGAGAATTTTCTCACGGGCCAGGGGTACAAGGGGTTTACGTTCTTGAGTATGGGGTATCTGATCTGGAAGAGGTTGAGGGAGAGAATGGATGAGTTAAGGGTGTGGTATATGGAAGAGAGGTCATTACGAAAGATTCAGTTAAAGCTTATGGCTGATGCTAAAGATAATGAGGATCAGGAATTGGAGGGGATGTTAAAAGGGATCAGGGGGTATCAACGATTGTACTTTTTGTTTTATAGATTAGGCATGCGCCGAAGTGAACGGGTGGTCGGGATTATGGCCAGATCCTGGCATATGGTTGAACTCGACAGCCCAAGACATAAAGGAGGACGCGGTACGCAGCATGACGAGGTAGCTGATTCTGGGTTAAGTCCTGAAGAGGAGCTGTTAAGAAAAGAAGCGATCGCGGAAGCGCAACAGAGGTTGGGAAATGAGTCCCCAGATGTGAGGGAAGTTGTAACTATGCTTTTAAGCGGGGATGTAAGATTAAGGGAAGGGAATGAATTTGAAGATGCAGCTCAAGCGCTTGGAATAACGGTGGAGGAAGTAGTAGTTTTGTTTGAGCAAGGGTTAAGGATATTAGAGATGGAGAATGGGGGGAATGGGAATCATGGTGAGAAACGACATCCCTCGGGGACCACGACGACGCGGGAATTAGGATCGGTTCTTTTATGGCCGTTAGGGCTGGCTTTGTCGATGCCACAAATTTATCCGCTGGTTACAGCGGTGGTTGGATTATTAGCTCTTGGAGGTTTAGGGATTCTTTTGGCAAGGCTGGCCGTTAGCCTTCTGTCTCCTCGCGGGCCTCCGGTCACGGAAAATAAATCTTCCCGCGAATTTTCATTCCGCTTTTTCAAGCCCATTTTTGTTGCAGTCGTTTTTATTGTGCTTATCCTGTTGTCTTTCCCCGATACTACCTTCGCTCAGGATGAATGGATCATTGGCCAGAGTTCAACCCTTTTATTGGTTGTTGCTTTAGTCTTTGTTTTAGTCATTGTTTTTGTGTCTATTCGGCAGGTCAGGGATTCAAGAAAAATAAGAAGAGCCTTTGACGCGGCGATTGGACGGCCGGGGGCTTTTTCAGCGTTAAAATATGAACTTCGCCGTCAAATTCTCGAAGGAGATCATTCTTCAATGACTTTAAGACACGCGGGCTTAACTCCTGTTCAGCGGAATATTTTCCTTCTTATTTTGGAAAAACAAGGAAAAGGAAAGGGAAACCGAAATAAACCATCCTCGTCTGGCTCTAAAGGCAAGAAGCATCCGATACTTTTAAAATCTCTCGCCCTTCTCGCGCTTTTACCGCTGGGACTTCTGGGCATCGCGCCGGGCCCGTTTTGGTTGGCGGGAGCGGGGATAGCCATGCTTGGACTATTCTTTATCTTGAAGAAATTGAACCGTTTGGGATGGTCCTCTCGTGGGCCGCCATTTTTACTTGACGTGCTTCACAAACTCATCTACCGAAATTTCGGCGTCCCGCAAGATTCCTTTGAGCGTCCATCGGTCAACTTCTCTGTGGGCGGGAATAATAATGGTATTTTCGGAAGAGGTATTGTACATCTTAATGTGACTGCCGCGCTGCGATATTTGAGAGAAACCCAGCCGTTCAAAGGTTTTTACAATTTGTTGGAAGGACAAAAGCGGCGGTTTAGAGCTCATACGGCCAGTTCAAGAATTTTATGGTTTAATGTAGGCCGTACTTCTTTAGGGTCGGGTTCTAAATACAGTTCGATTGCTTCTTTAATATTGTTAACGGTTTCTTTTTGGGTTTTACCTTGGCTCCAGCATCCTTTAAGAGACGGGCAATGGGCTACGATATATCCATCTTCACCTTTTTCAAGCACGATTTTAAGTTTCATTTTTTTACCCTCCTTCAAAATATTTCTTATTTCTATTTTAAGTATAGTCGGCGGGATAAAGCGTGTCAAGAGGATTGTTGGGCGAGTCCTGCCTGCCGGCAGGCAGGTCAGCTATAATTCTTTGGTCAAGGCCGCGGCGTTAATTTTGCTGGTTGTTTTCAACATCGGATGGATTGGGGGAAATGCGTGGCTGGTTGCGGCGGCGGTTGGATTATTCCTGGTAGTCGGAATTCTGGTCTGCCCGCGGTGGGCGAAGGGTGAGGAGGTTGATCAAGTGTCTGAGGAGCTTACACAACTGTGGCGACGAGGAGCGCTGGAATTTTGGCGTCGGGTGGCTCTTCTTTACAATGTCCGGGGCCCAGGGTTAGATGTCGGTTCTTATGACAGTACTCGCGTAGCGGAAGGATTCAAGGGAGCAGGAATTGATGTGACTATGCTTGACCGCTGGGCTATTAGCCGGTCAGTAAGGTTTAAAAATGGACAGCGTAGGTGTAAAGGATTTCGTTTTATCCAGGGTAACGCGAAAAGTCTCACGGATATTTTTGATGAACAATTTTTTGGATGCGTAGTCTTCGCTCAATCCATTCATCATATTCTTCAAGATGAAGGTCCAGCAGAAAATGGATTGAGGAAATTTCAGAAAAGGGAAGGAGCTTTTCTGCGAAGTATCCGAGACCGAGAATTTTTAACTCACTTGATGGAGCAAGCGTTTAGAGTCCTGAAAGATGGCGGACGAATATTTATATTTGATTTGGCTTATTATATTGAGGAAGAGACGTTGGATCTCGGAGAGGTCAATTTGAAAGAAGTTTTAGAATCGCATCCTGGATTTGATGAAGTTGAAGTCATTTCTGTAGGGCATTACCAGCAGTTGTTAACGGCGGTAAGTCGGAAAGAACATTCCGTAAATCATGTTTCAAAAAAAGACCATGCGGCGGTTGGCGAGAAGACGGGAAGGAGGCTTCATCTAAAATCATTGAATCGGCATTTAAACGCTTTGGCCGTCCAATTAGCTAAAAAGTCAGACCATGTTGATGGGATGGATATTCATTATTGGGGCAGTGTCATGGCCTTAAGCGATGATGAAGGCTGGATGGATATGAATGATTTAGGGGATATCGATATTATTCTTCATGTAAAATCCTCCAAAACATTTTCTCCGGGGCAGTTAAAAAGAATAAAAAAGGAATTTGTTCAAAAAATAAGGATATCCCATCGGGCAATCAAAATTCGAGACGGGATTCGAGAAGAAAAACTTCTCTTGTCCTCGCTTCTTGATCGTGGTCTTTTGGATATTAAGGCGCAGGCAGATCCTGAAGGGAAAATATTAGAGATTATTCGATGGAAATTGGAACGTCTTGGGCAGTGGGGTAGTCCCCAGAAAAAAATGAAAGCTGTCTTGGAAGCTCTTTACAATTTTGGTTGGATAGAAGATTTCGCGGCCTTGAAGGCAAAATATGAAAATGCCCGGACTAAAGGATTCCTCGTTCTTTGGCGGGAAACGGAAGCAAGCGGATTAGTTTCTAATCTAAAAAATTGGGTTGCCGAACAGAATGAGAGTATTTTAAGAGCAAGAATTCGAGCGCGTCCTTTAAGATGGGTGGCTTTGGAGCAGGGGAGAGTTTCAAATCTGCGGGTTCAAGATTTTGGGGCGATTATTTTAGCGGTAGGATTGATAGTCACAGGGGTTTTTGGGAGTTCGTCGACGGCGTTCGCTGGTGAAACGGCGAGACAGGCTGTGGCATTGTATTCTTTCGCCGGGCCGTTGGTGCCGCTGTTGGTTGGGGTTTCGGGAAGCGGGTTATTAGCCTCGCTGGTCCCCATGCTGAAGGCATGGATTATTCTTGGCATAATTTTCGGCATAGAATGGTTCGTTTTGTTTAGAAACAAGCTAAGGCAGACTGGAGCAACAGAGGCTCTGTACGTGTTGGAATCAAAAGAAACATTCAAGGAACGCTACGATGAATTCTTTGCGAAAAACTTTGGAACGCTTGGTTACGAACATCTGTCCGTGTGGTTTGATGTGGATATGGATTCTGCAATACGAGATAAATTTGTCATCTCAAGAGCCGCTCCTCAGTCAACGAATAAGGTAGAAGCCTTGAAGAAAATAAAAGTTTTGATAGACAAGATATATGAAATAACGATTGAACAATTTTCTCAACAACCTTCTTTTCAGGAAGAACATTTTATCTTAATCGTTAAAGGTTCCAAACTTATTTTAACCGTTTACGATATCCGCGGCATCAGGGCAAGATATGAAGAAATGGAAGCCATAGATTATCTTTGTGAAAAGGGCATATTCTTTTCCGATGAGCCATCAGAAAGGTTTGTTGTTTTAAGAAAAGGTGATGGAGGATGGGTACTTTCTTGGAACGGTCAATTTGCTCAATTTAGCGCGCATACCCATACCGTTGATGGTGATGAGAGGCCTTCAGGATTTGTGGGACCTTTGATATTCGGCAGAGACAGGGGAGCGCTTCTCATGGATCAAGTTAGGCAAGCTAACGTTTTTGATTTTGGAAAAAAATATCTCAACGATTTAAAAAAAGCTAAAGCTGGCTGGTTATGGCCAAGGATTCGAGTATTTTCATGGAAGTTTCCATTCGTTCTACTATTATTCCTGCCAAGCCTCTTGGCAATATTAGCATCACGTTTTATTCTTTTATTGTTGAACAAGGGAAAAACGCAGGGGATTCTTTTTATTAAGATTACTATTCTTCTGATCGGCGCGTTGTTGTTGATGGCCGCGGCACCGGCCGAAGGTCCCTTGGAGGGAGCGTTTTGGTTAGTGGGAATAGCGGCGGTTGGAATTTTGGTTTGCGCACGGCGGGCGTGGGCGGGGGAGGAGAAGCAGCGGAATAGGCCGGGAGCTAAGGAAACACAAACTGGGAAGAGCAGAGAAAATGTTATTTTGGGTAGCAGAGAGGGCGCATTGTTGATTGGGAGAAGGTTGTATAGGGAGTATTCCCCTGTGGCCCATGCCATCAAAAATTTAACGATAGTAGATTTAAGAACGCCGTTCGATGGATATTCAGTCAAAGAGGTCTTTGGTGAATGTTTTGTCCAAGAAGATCCTTTGATGCGTAATCTTGTAGGTATTCTGTTACATAAAATTAATGGTGAGACTGATTGTGGGTACATCTCACGTACATTATTATTTTTATTCTATTCGTGTTTCGAACAGTTTGAGAAATACGGGAAGTACAAGATAGAAAAGGTTCAGGTGATTTGGTCTGAATCAATCGTATTTGGGCATATGTGGGTGAGGGTGCTTTTTGTGAGTCAGGAAGATTGGGTAATTTATGATTTTAAACCAGGTTTTCATCAGCCTAATGTATTTCTTGAGAAATCTACAATGAACGAAGGGGTCGATTATTATTCTGGGACTGGAGAAATCGATATGCAGCTTATTAGATCTAATTCATCAATTGACAGTGCTCTTAGCCAAAAAGGCCACGACCACGCTGTCCTGGGGGAAGATGTTCGAGGTAAACAGCATTCAAGCGGCCTTCGGTTAAAATCTCTTGTCGCCCTCACGCTTTTACCGCTGGGACTTCTGGGCGTCGCGCCGGGCCCGCTTTGGTTGGTGGGAATCGCGGTGGCGGTTGGATTAGGGATTGTTTTAGCGCGGTTGGTAAGAAATTTAATTAAAGATGATTTTTATTCCCTGCGCAGACGATATCGATCTTTATCCACTACAATCAGTGTCTTATCAAAATCAGAAACATTTAATTCCGCGAGGACTTTTTTAAGAACAGCGCGTACCTGGTCAGCCGTCAGAGTGTTAAATTTTAGAACGATAACACCATGGTGCGAGCGTGGAGGATACAAGAGTATATTGCAGAAATCCTGGTCTTGGGTTAAGAATAGCTTTTTTTTGCCTACGGCCACTTTAAGCAGTGTCCCGTTAGAAGTCCCATCTAATTTCAACTCCTTGGTAGTTTTAACATCAAATCCAAGGTTGCGTAGGAAATCAACATTTTCTTTGTCAACACACTCATCCGCAATGATTTGGATATTTATTTTATTACTTTCTGGAATTTTCATAAAGATGAATTTCTTCGTTGAGGATAATCCTGTTGGCATAATGGATGCAGGCCTGGATGTCTTCTTTGGTAATGGTGGGAAAATGATCGTGGATAATTTTATCAAAACCGTATCCTGCCTCAAGAAGGTCGAGGATTTGGTAAACCATGATCCTATGCCCTTTGATGCAGGGTTTGCCATGGCATATTTGGGGATTTGTGGAAATGCGTTTCAGAAGATTTTGCATAAAATTTTCCTTATTTCTATCTCAAGTATAGTCGGCGGGATAAGACGTGTCAAGAGGATTGTGGGTCGAGCTAGCCGCGAGACTTGGATCAAGGCCGCGGTGGTAGGGTTGATTTTATTTTTAAACAGTGGATGGGTGGGGGAAAATGTGTGGTTGTTTGTCGCGGCGGCGATTGGCGTATTCCTGGTGGTGTTGATTTTTTGTCCGCGCGAAGCGAAGGCGGGAGGAGAAGTAACTTTCAGTTTATTTGATATCCCCGCAGAAATGATTAAGGGGACATTCTTTTTAGTGCGCGTTAATTTTGATGATACTCATTTTGATTTAGCGTCTTCTATCGATGATATTCGTATGCATTTAGCAGCGCCGACTAATCATTATTTGCTTGAACATGGCGGCCGTGTGATTTTATTTAATCATATCGGCCGGCCGAATGGGTTTGATTTAACTTTAAAGACGGACAGTATAGCTGAAGCCTTCTCTAGAGTCATTGGGGATCCCGTTAAGAAGGTCGATGGCGAGATTCGTTCTGGGAGATTTTATTTGATTGGTAAGAAGGCTAAAGAGGCTGTGTTGGCTATGCGCGATGGTGAAGCGATTATGCTGGAGAATACACGCTTTGATCGAAGAGAAAGAGCTCGTTCTCTTAAAAAACGTCGTAGTTTAGCCGAAGATTTTCGTTCAATGCTCCCTGTCGGCGCTAAGGCTGTGGTTGTTATCGATGGTTTCCCTGTAACTCATCGCGGGGAGACGGCAACGGTAACTGAGTTAGTGAGATTATTCCCTTCAGTTAAAGGCCATTGGCAGTTAACTGAAGAAGCTTTACACGATAATTTTTTAAGGCTTTTAGATACTCGTAAAAGGAATCAGCATCTAACAGCACTCTTTGGCGGAGCTAAAAAAGATAAGGAGGAAGAAATCCGCGTTTTTGTTTTACGTCATTGTCGAGATGGGGATCGCATTATTTTAGCGGGTCGATATCCGGAAGAATTAATGACTCCACAAACAAAAACCATTCTTCGTCAAAGAGGCGTAAAAATTATTTGTCAAGTTGATGAGGTAGGAGGCGGATTGGATATCGGGCCTAAGACAGTTAGGCTCATTAAAAAAATCCTGCGAAAGACAGATATTGTTTTTTGGGAAGGCCCGGTCGGAAAATTTGAAGAATCTCCCTACGAGCAGGGAGGCTTTGAGTTGGTTCGATATATTGCTCGACGAGTTCAAAGAGGGATGATTAAAGAAGTTTTGGTGAGTGGCGGTGAGTTAGGATGGATGGCCAAGCTGGCTTTGGGATGGACAGAAAAGGAGCGTTTTAGTATTCCTAGGTTTCATATTTCAAGCGGTGGAGGAACATCCATCGCCTATTTAGGTCAGGATGGTAGACTCGCAGGGACAGAAAATTTGCAAGGTTGGGATAGAGATGGAGTTGAATCATATCGTAAATCGCATCCTGGATCAATGGGAGTCAATATTTTATTTTGGTTGAAGATAACAGGCTTAGCATCAATTTGGCTTTTCGGCTGCGGGTTCGGGGGAAATGCTATCGGCGTCGGGGTTGTGGTAATCGCGATTATTCTGGCGGCGGGATGGCTGGGCAGAAGATTATTTTTTAAACCACGCGTCATCGAACGACCGGATTGGGAAAAAGGATTTTTCTCGGCAAGGTCATGTGATTTGCGCGTTTTGAGAGTCGCTGGAGAAGTTTATCCACGTCTTCAGAGGGCTGGTAAACAGGTTAATTTCGTTCTCTTGGATAATGCGTTGTTCACTAACAAGGTTGAAGATTTTGAAATCGTCTCTCCTGTTTATGCGGAGCGTTTTAAGGATCAAGAAATCGATGTTGATACTTTATTAAGAGAAGTCAGGCCGCAAGGGGATATGATAGACAAATGTCCCCGCGCTATGATGATCTTAAGATCGGTTTTTTTCAGGCTTGATTCCGCCAACCAGAAAAAAGTTTTCGAGGCATTTGCGTATCTTCTCCTAAAGGGAACAGGTATCTCTGAATTTGAAATGGCCTTAAGTTTTCTTGTTGCGATGGCTAAAGAAGCTGTCACTTTAAGGCAAGAGATGGACTTAAGTCTTATTTGGTCGTTAATGAGTCGAAATGCAGTGTATGAGCCTCATAGAATCTTTTGTGCTTTAATTGGAATCGAAGAGTTCCGTCTTAAAAAGGGGTGCGGGGGTGATCCGGGACATTATTTTGCGGTATTGCAAGGGTATTTTTTCGCTTTTAATAGGGGGATTTACACACAGGAGAAAATAGTTAGATTTCTTTTGATTTTTAGACTTTATTTTAAGTTATTTTTAAGAGACAGGGTCTATCGAGATCAGTTTCATTATCTTTTGAAAACAATTTATTCGAAATTAATCTCTCCCAGGAAAGGTAGTCTTATGTCGGGAGGATTAGTTGTGGGTCTTGCGGTGGGTATTATTATAAAATACCCAAGTGATTCTCTCCTGTTAGCACTTATTTCGGGATTTCTTCTGATAATTAGCGCTCCTGAGTATTTATGGCCATGGATGAGACCTAAAGCTGAACGTTGGCTTGAGAAATATTCTATTGACCGTTACAAACGAAAAGTTTTAGAAAGCCTGCCTTTTTTAGAAAGTTCCTGGCAAGAGGTCGAGGCAGAGTTTTTGAACAACCCTAAATATTCTTTGGAAGATAAGCTTACTATTATTCAAAATTATCTTATCCACAATCCGGTTGATCAGGTTATTTTAGATAGAATTTTTGGTTTATTAGAAGGACAAAGACCAGGTGTCCCGCGGGGAAAAGTTGTCGGTCTTTTATGCTGGATTATCCAAAGGTATCAAAAAGAAATGGAAGCCTTGCGTCAGAATTTTGAGGCAGATGATCCTAAACTTTTTTATCTAGACGAGGGAGTAAGTCCGATTTTGAAAGAACTCAGTCGAAAAGAATTTTCGATGGAAGAAATAGGGCTGATCAAGAAACAATGGGATGAGGAGATAAAAGATTGTTCCCCCGAGGATCAAATTCAATTGTCCGGTAAATTTTCCAAAGCCATTGCGTCTTATTTTGGGAATGCTTTAAGAAAGAATCCGCGGATAAACGTGAACCAAGAATTAAAGGCCCTTCAGAAATTTTGGAGAGTTGTCCATAAAAATTTGCCGGAAGGATTAAAGGCCATCGAAAAAGCTGGTTTAAGTCTCGTTGAACTGCAAGACTTGCCACACGTTTTGTTCTTGAATAATGCTCTAACCAGTATTTTGAGATTGCTGGGAGACGAGGAAAGTGAAGTGGGCTATCGTCAAACTGTTAGATTATTAAAGAAGACAAGACAATGGAAACATTTTTATCCGATTATTTTAGCAATAGCTGAAAGGGAGCAGAAGGAGTCACCCATAAAAATTGCGGGGATGCTGGAATTGTTAGCTTTAATAAAGAAGAAGAATTTGAGATGGTGGAAGTGGTGGCGTCAGAAAGATTGGGATCGGTTTAAAGAGGATGTCGAAGGTTATTATGTCCTGGGATTTTCTATTTTTTCCAAGAAGCTTTTTAATTATTACCGCCAGCACAGAGGCAATCCGCAAAGGATGGAGGAATTTGTCCGTGATATCCAAGGAGGATTTAATCCTTGGGGTCATTTTTGGGGATTAGAGCCAGCCTTTCTTAGAAAATACAATCTTACTGAGGGAGACGAGTTTGCCTTGCTTGGCCGATATATGCCGATTGTGAATCGAGTAAAAGGTTATTTTCAGATGTACAAAAAAGTAAAAGAGGTATTACATCGAAGAAGAGATCATTGGACAAGTGAAGTGGACTCAAGTATAAGGCGGCGTTATACCCTCATTGGGACCAATAGGATTCTTGCCTATCAAGCTCAGGAAGGAAAAGAATCTCAGAGGGAAGTGCTCCAAAAACGGTTATCCTCGTGGGCTCAGACGAAATATGAGCAAAGGCCATTAAAAGCCGTTGTCCGAAAATTTATTGAGAATGGTCCAGCCGTTCTTACGGCGGAAGATAAAGGCTTTTTGATGGCCTTAACAATTCATACGCGTCAATTAGACGGACGGTATTATGCCGCTATCCCGCGGGAGGAAGAAGTTCAGTTAGCATGGCTTGAGCGCTGGGGAGTCCTGTTAGGAGATACGTGGAAGGAAGATACCAAGAAGCCTTTGGTGGAATTGATTCAAGAGGGACTGTCGGATATTGACAGAGAAGAGCTGTATGGGCGCTACGGGGTTATTGATTTTGTTGAAATCATTGAACGGAACCCAAGATGTAAGAATAAGTTAGCCGAACAATTTTCAACTGACGATCCAGAGAAAATGCGTTTGATCGCTCTGGCTGGAAAGATGCGCGATGAACTTCTTCAGGTTTTTTCGGATGATCTTGCGCTTCTTCGAGGAGAGGTCCAAAATTATCATTTTATCGAGACGGAATCCGAAGAGAAATTTCACCTAGGATTTTTTGATGATCTTCTGCATCTGATGGGTTTTATGATGACAGGGGTCTGCACGTGGGATGCACGGGATCGGCAGGCGGCGGAGACTTCATCGCACTTTGGGAAACTGGCGATTAAAGATGGCCAAGGGAAAATTTTAGGACTTTCCCAAGTTCAGCTTCTGCGTAGTGGTATAGAGGGAATGACGGCGAAGGTACGGGACTGGCAGTTGATGGCGCTTCCTGGCATTAATCTTTCGAAACGTGAAATTGGGACGGATAAATTTAAGGCCTTTGTGGCGATTTTGGAGCTGGCCCAACGATTGTCTAAGGAGGCTGGTTTGCAAGGGGCCGTCATTCCAGAAGATCCAGTTATCCATGCACAAGGCAATCCTGAACAAGACTTCGTAAAGGAATTGATCAGGCGAAGATGGTTGGTTCTAAAAAGACTTTCCCAGCAAGTTGAACTCAAACGTGTGGCAGGGGAGAGTTATTTTTACAGGGATGTCTATTTAATCCAGATCCCTGAAGAGAGTTTTGTCCTTTCTAAAAAAGCGGAGAGCAAAGGGAAAGATGGTGATGATGGCAGGCCTGGAAGTAAAAAAGATCTGATCAGGAATCCTTCGGTTGTCCTGCGTTCTCACATCTGGCCGGTACTGCTACTGTTGTGGATGCCTCAACTTCCTTCGTTTGGGGTATTTGTTATTGGATTGTTGGCGGTGGTTGGGTTAGGGATTCTGTTAGTGCGGTTGGTAACAAGTCTAAACGTTACCTGCGGGCCGCCGAACAGAAATTTGAAAATTTTTGCCGATCGCTTTAATTATTCCCTCCGCAGACGATATCGATCTTTATCCACAACAATCAGTGTCTTATCAAAATCAGAAACATTTAACTCTGTAAGGACTTTTTTAAGAACAGCCCGCACTTGGTCAGCCACGAGAGCATTAAATTTAAGCACGACAACGCCATGGTGCGAACGCGGAGGATACAAAAGTATATTGCAGAAATCCTGGTTTTGGGTTAAGAATAGCTTTTTCTTACCTACGGCAACTTTAAGCAGTGTCCCGTTAGAAGTCCCATCTAATTTCAGCTCTTTGGTAGTTTTAACATCAAATCCCAGGTTACGTAGGAAATCAACATTTTCTTTGTCAACACACTCATCCGCAATGATTTGGATATCTATTTTATTACTTTCTGGAATTTTCATAAAGATGAATTTCTTCGTTGAGGATAATCCTGTTGGCATAATGGATGCAGGCCTGGATGTCTTCTTTGGTAATGGTGGGAAAATGATTGTGGATAATTTTATCAAAACCGTATCCTGCCTCAAGAAGGTCGAGGATTTGGTAAACCATAATCCTATGCCCTTTGATGCAGGGCTTGCCATGGCATATTTGTGGATTTATGGAAATGCGTTTCAGAAGATTTTGCATAAAATTCTCCTTATTTCTATTTTAAGTATAATTGGCGGGATAAGACGTGTCAAGGGGATTGCGGGGCAAGTCTGTCGAGTTAGCCGTAATTCTTTGGTCAAGGCCGTCGCGTTAATTTTGATGGTTGTTTTCAACGGCGGATGGACGGGGGAAAATGTGTGGCTGGGTGCAGTGGTTGGCGTGGTTTTGGCGATTGGAATTCTGGCCTGCCCGCGTAAAGCGAGGGCGGGGGAGGCGGTTGTCGAAGGATATCAGGAAATCAGGGGATCGGGAGATCGTTTTGGGGTAAGGCCACCGCCTTTAACCGGTAGTGTCTTAATGCGGGCACGGCTGGAAAAAGGTTTACCGGTTAGAGCCATCCCACGTGTAGCAAAGATTCATGACGGTCAAGTTGTTCGAGATCTGGAATTAGATGAAGATCCAACAGGGCCAGATATTTTACGTGGGAGAATGTGGGAGGCGATTCAGGAACTCCCATCTAATCCTACTTTTGCCCGGCAACGAAAGGCGCAATTGGAAATCCAACTGAAAAGAGGGAAAAGGCTCAGTCCTCATGCCAAAAAAGAACTCGCCATCCTTCGAGAACTCTTAAGGGAGAAGGAGGTTGGAATAGAATCGTCAACGCAAATCCTCGAGGATCGAAGTTATGCCTCTGCCGAGGAACGAGGAGATTGGGAGAGGATTCATGCGATAGCGGCGACAGAGTTAGAGCGGATTGAAGAAGAAAGGAGAGAAAGATTGTCTGTCCGCCCCACAGAAGATTTGTTTCGAAAGCGCAGGATAACAGGAGTCATCCGGGAGATTTGGCAAGCGAACCAACGCGATGAATTCCCAGGAGGGATCAATTTAGCAAGTTATTCCCGTAATTACGGCCAGTTTGCCGTTTATGCCCTGATTCTGGATTTAAGAAGGAATGGGTTTACAAGGGTTGTTTCTCCTCAGGAATTTCATACGCATGTTAAGACTATAACCAGAGGCTATGTGATTATGCAGCAATTTTATCTACGTTCCGATTTATTTTTCCGTTATGCGGCTGTTTTTTATGCATTATACCAAAGAGGAATTTTAGCAAAGGCGGGAAGTTTGGTCGGACTTTTACGATTACTAAAAACACATGAGTCCTTGCAGGGACATACAGATCATATATTAAGAGCGATTGGGCCAAAGAAGAAGGTAGTGGATATGCTGGTGGTGATGTATGGGCTGAGTCCAATAGAGGTGGAAGCGGCGGTGGGGGATTGGAGGATTCCTTGGGTAGGTTTACCGTACAAAAAACTCAAAGGATTGGTTGGGAAGTTGCATGAGTTGATGATAAATGGTCGATTAGCCTCGTATGGGAATTTAGTGGGATTATTGAAATTATTAGTAGATGATCCACAGTTGCCGGGGGATTTACGGAAAATCACCAAGGCGATTGGGTCAAAGAAGAATGTTGCGGATATGTTGGTGGTGATGTATGGGCTTGACCGAGGAAGGGTGGAAGAAGCGTTAGGCGATTGGCGGATTCCGAAGATTAATTTACCTTATCAAAGGGCATTAGAGGAGTTACGCAAGATAGGAGAAAATTTACCTGAGATTTTTAAACGTCTTGAGGAGGGAAGAATTTTAAAGGAAGATTTAAGGGCGATTTGGTGGTTGCAGAAATTAGAAGGAACGCGGCCAGAAGATATGGGGTCAGTATTTTCTTTAGGAATGGAAGAGATCAGCGCTTTGCAATCAGAGGATGAGACAAAGCTTAATGCCTTTCTTGAAAGGAACCAATGGACAAAATTAAGAGGGCAGAATAATAGTTTTTGGCGGGAAGTGGCGAGACTGCAGTTGAGCGTCAATGTTCAAGTGAGATTTAGGATCCGGGCATGGTTGATGGAAAAGATTCTGCGAGAGGAGATAATCTTTGATGGGGAAGGGATTGACCGGGAGATGGTTGAGAAAATTTTGGCACGAATGCAGGTGATGAAGGTCTGGGGGAACCGTGTGGTGGTCAAAAGTCCGTTAAGGCGTATTTGGGAATATGTTTGGTTTGGGCGAAGGAAGTTTTTGGCGTTAGCGGCCCCTGTGCCTGGGAGAGGAGAGGATGGTCGGCTATTGGAGGAAAAGTTTGGTGTGCCGCCAACCCAGGAGGAAGGTTTAGAAAGAAGATTTAGTGATCGAGAGCTTAAAATATTAGAGATGATTGCGGAACAGATCGAGAGGGATGGAGAGTTTGACGCGGAAGCGTTAGCAGAAGAGGCTGGAGAAGGATTCACACAAGGTGAGATTGAAGCGGTGTATGAAAAGGCCAGTCAGATAGCCGACGCCAATGGTTTTGGGAAAAAGAAAAAAGTAGTTTTGAGAACAGGTTTGGGTACAACCATTGTGGGCGGATTCATCGGCTGGCACTTTGGCCTGCCTGCCCCGTCGGAGGCGGGGCCCGGCCTCGGTCTTCTCGTGGGATTTTTGTGGGAGTTCCGGGGAGAGATAGCAAAATTGTTTAAAGCGCATCTCCCGCCTTCAGCGGGACAGGCCATCCGCGCTGGGCCAGTTGCGTCGACTATGCTTCTCGCCGTTTTATCACCGTTTTTTCTTGGTCTTGCGTCGTTTGCGGCTGGAGGATTGATTTTCGTGAAGGGTAAGGGGATTGTGGGCCGCGTCTTGAGCCAAGTCTTCCGCAATCGCTGGGTTATGGCCGGGGCGTTGGCCGTGATGGTTGTTTTAAACGGCGGATGGACGGGTAGCAATCTGTGGCTGGGTGTGGCAATATTGACAATCGTTATTCTCGCGGTGGTTGGAATTCTATTTTGCCCGGGGTGGGCGGAGGCGGGGGGGCGTCCTGTTGAAAATGATCCCGTATCTTTTTCACGATTTATTTATTTGGAAGGATATGAGTTTAGACTATTAGGAGAGATATTCCATCAACTCAATGGAATTTATTACGAGTTACGGGGAGGGAATATTTATGAAGACTTTAGAACTTCAAGCTCAGCAAGTTCTTTGGGAGCTCAGGCAAGGGCAAAAGAATTTTATCAAACGTTGGAGGATCATGAGGGAGATATACGAGAGTTAAGGAAAATCGTTGTTTATGAATGGGGCATTGGAGATGGAAGATTTGCCGCCGATTTTTTGGATCATTTTGAGATTTTAGATCATGAAAAGAAGTATTATGCGCGGTTGATGTATGTTTTAGCTGATCGGTCAAGGTCTGCATTAGGTTTTGCGCGGCAGAATGAACGCCTGACAAGACACCAAGATATTCTTTCTTTTGTTCGGTTTGATGCTCTGGGAGGATTACCATTCGCAGATTATTCTGCCATGCTTATTCAGTTTGAAGAATTATATGATGATTTAGGTGATGTTGAAAAAATAATTAAAACTGGAGAAAAGGAATTCTATAGATATGTGGGCAGGCTTCGGATCTCTAGTGAAGCAAAATTTGAGAGTAATGACGGCCGAGTTATTCATGCTAGAGAATTTAAAGAGGGATATTGGGACAAGGGGATAGAAGGGTTAAAAGAAGTAAAGATATCTTTTCTAAGCAATATTGAAATAGAAGAACAGTTAGAAACGGATCGAATAGATTTAGAAAAGCATCCTTTCGGAAGGTTCATTCAGGAATCTACCGCCCGCTTGAGCAGAAGCGTCTTTCCATTGAATTTAGGTGCTGTTCAAAATCTTGAAAGGGCCAGTTCTCTTCTTGATTTGAGAAAAGGAGGTTATTTACGATTATCGGATTATGGTTTTATCTTAGGTCGGCAGAGTGAAGATGTGGATCCGATGAGGTTTATTTCTGTTGGAATCGCAGGAGCAAGACAGCCGACAGCAAGAGTTAACTTTGGTTTGCTTAAGTGGGCTTTGAGAAATGATAGGGTAAGAGTCCTTATTGAATCGGAGAGTAATTTTGTTAGTCGTTTAGCAGGCCAGAGGATTCTGGATAGAGAGTTTCTTAATCAACATTTAAATACTATTGAACTATTGGAATTCGTTGTCAGTAATGATCAGGGTCCTAGAGAGCAAGGATCGGTAATGTTGGAAATGGTCGTTATTAGTTGGAGTGTTATGCTTATTCATGATCCTTGGGTGAGAAAAGAAGAGTGGATGCGGATTATTTTAGAAAAAAGTTACAATTTTTTTAGAGAACAAGGTCACGAGGATGTTCCCGCGAGAGTCAGTAGATTAATAGATATCGTTTTTGATTATGGAAACAGTTTGTCAGAAAAATTCCATCTTAAAGTTGTTGGATCAGAGGTTAATATCCCATCCAGCGCGCCTAGCGACCCCGCGGCGCTGGGGGAGGTTTCAGTAGACCAGGGGACTAGGGGAACAGGCAATCAGGAAGGCGAGGATGCTCAAGGCCGTAAAAAATATCCGATATTTTTAAAATCTCTTGCCGCAATCGTCCTCGTTGTTTTACCGTTGGGGCTTCTGGGGTTTGCGGCCCCAACGAATCCCACACACTTATTTACCGTCATACTTTTTATTCTAATCATCATTTATTTAATTGGAAGTATCTTTGAATATATTTGGAATAAAGAAGAGAGGGAAAAAGAGAGGGAAGAAGAGGTAAGACGAATTCTCAAAACCAGGTTTCCTTCAGAGACTTTTTTAAGTAAAAGAGCGAGAGAATTATATTCATTCGGTGATCCAATACAGGCTTTAAGGGGTCGTTGTAATCCATTGGATTTAGCAGAAAGTATAGGCACACTATACGGACCAACAAGCGTATTTAAAGTGTGGGATATTTGGATTGCAATAGCAGAAGCCTTTTCGCTAAGAGAGGAAGAGTCGTTCAAGATTTTGGATGCAGGTTCAGGCTTGGGACACTTTGTTTTTGCTACAGCTTTATTACTGTCTAACGCCGATGTTGTGGGAGTTGAACTTTCCCCTGGGATGGTAGAGGAAGCTAATAGAATTTTAAAAAAGCTTAAGATTCAAAAAGTTTCATTTATCCAAGCTAACATTCTTGACCATGACATTGATATTTCGCAATACGATTATATTTTCCATTATCCCCCAGTTGTTAAAGATGAACAAGTAGAACGATTTTATTCTGAGTTTAGTCAAAGATTAATCGAAGGAATGAAGCCAGGCGCTCGGTTAATTGTTGCAGTCAGCGATCGATCATATTTTAAAAAATTAGAGCAGTCTCCCGATTTTGAGGTTAGAGATGTTTTCTTCTTTAGGAAAGTTATGATTAGCACGTCTGATGTGATCGTTTACACAAAAAAATCTGATCCCGTTTACCTCTCACCCGCTCCTCGAGTCGAGGCCTCGGCAGATTTAGATCGGGCGGCGGAGGGGGAGGAGGGTGTGAAGGATATCAGAATATCAGGGGATCAGGAGGGCGAGGATGCTCAAGGCCGTAAGAAGCATCCGATATTTTTTAAATCTCTTGCCGCAATCGTCCTCGTGCTTTTATCGTCGGGGCTATTAGGGGTTGAGCAGGGCCCGCTTTGGCTGGTGGGAACGGGTATGGCTGTCGTTAGCTTATTTTTTGTTTTTAGAAAATTGAATCGTTTGGGTTGGTCTGTCCGCGGGCCGCCAAAATTATTTAACGTGCTTTATAAACTCATCGACCGAAATCTCGGCGTCACGCAAAATTCCTTTAAGTGTCCAGCGGTCGACCTCCCTGTGGGCGGGGATAATAATGGTATTCTCGGAAGAGGCATTGTACATCTTAATGTGGCTACCGCGCTGAGATACTTGAGAAAAACCAAGGCGTTCAAAAGTTTTGACGATTTGTTGGAAGGACAAAAGCGGTGGTTTAGAGCTCATACGGCTAGTTCAAGAATTTTGTGGTTTAATGTAGGCCGCACTTCTCTAGGGTCTGGTTCTAAATACAGTTCGATTGCTTCTTTAATATTGTTAACGGTTTCTTTTTGGGTTTTACCTTGGCTCCAACATCCTTTAAGCGACGGGCAATGGGCCACGATATATCCATCTTCACCTTTTTCAAGTACGATTTTAAGTCTCATTCTTTTAGCCTCCTTCAGAATATTTTTTATTTCTATTCCAAGTATAGTCGGCGGGATAAAGAGTGTCAAGGGGATTGTGGGGGTCAAGGCCGTGGCGTTAATTTTGATGGTTGTTTTAAGCGGCGGATGGGTGGGTAGCAATCTGTGGCTGGTTACCGCGGTGGTTGGATTATTTCTGGCTGTTTATTTTGTTATTCAGCTCGGTTTAATGATCTCGAGGAATTTAGCCGGAAAGTCCAGTACATTGCGGAAATTTTTGAGCAGATTCAACCCTAAAAGTCCGTTCGCCGCAAATATGACATTATCATCGGGATTAAGTGGATATTTGGCCATTTTAAAAGGCAGCGGCATAACCTTTGGGGAGTTTCTTCTCGGCATAGGCGATATAAATCAAGCCCTTGTAGGGATGAAGAGATTTGGTGTAGATCGTATCGCGATTTGTAGAATGGGCCAGAAGTCGGCCAGAAATTGGCTGGGTGAATTCATTAACGCGATCCACGGCAATGAGGAGCCATTCTTTAGGAAATCTTTTGCGGATTGTTTCAATCCCTTGGGATTTTATTTTCATCGATCAATCATCTCTCTTAAACAAAGGATAACATTCCTTTTAAGGGAAGTCAATATTTTATTTGAGGTGGAGACGATAGGCCTAATATTACTTGTTGTTTTCAACGGCGGATGGACGGGAGATAACCCGTGGCTGGTTGTGGCAATATTGACAATCGTTATTCTCGCGGCGGTCGGAATTCTATTTTTCCCGCGGAGGGCAGATGCGGCGGAGAGGATTACTCAAGAGCAAAAAGATGAAATTATTTCAAGGATGAATGCCCTAAAAGAAAGACGGCGAAAACCACAATCACAACGCCTATTCTTTGACTTACAGTTTGTTGCAGAAGAGCTCCATGATTTGGGATCTATCTTAGTGGCCAATGCGATTGTTTTGCGCCATGTACCTTCAGGAAAACATGTTCTTTTTATAGGTCATCCTCGCACTGGGAAAACAGCTACAGCAAGGTTGTTTATTGAGGAGTTCTCTTCGGAAGATCGACAGGGAGACTGGAAGCTGATTGCCCATCAGAATGGGATATTATTATTTGTAGACCATATAGTGGAGAAATTATTTGTGAGACAGTTTATTGATTATGATGGTCGATCTTTGGAATTTTGGGATGTAGTAGAAAATGGAATAAAAATTTCTACAAGAAATAATATACGATCTTCAGGTGAGAGTGCCTTGATTGATTTAATCGTTGTGTTTAATAATATGTGTCGTAGTTCACGACGGATCATAACGACTACTTTAAATCATTTTAGAAAGCATGTCGTTAGAGAAATTCTCTTGGAGGAGGATATTGCTTCTTGGGGGCATCTATTTCTTCGTTCTAAACGTTCTCTCATTAGAAGATCGTTATTAATGACAAAATTACCTATTTTGTGGGTTCAACGTCCTGAGAGGGAGGCTCCAAGTGAATTTCAGAGAGCATCTCGTGAACTTTTGGAAACGGTCTTAGCAGAGATCAATAGAGATAGAGTCGCCATGGACGGAAACAGTGATCCCGCGGCGGGGGATGCAGGACATCAGGGAGGGGAAGATGTCCAAGGCCGTAAAAAGCATCCGATATCTTTAAAATCTATGGAAGAGTTAACGCGTAAAGCGCATCCGTCGGGAGATGCCGGCCATAAAACGTCTGTCCCCGCGGTGGTTGGGAAAAACACAGAAGGACATGTCTCCCCTTCTGCGGGAATGCGGTATTTGAAGGAATTAACGATTCCAGAAAAACAAGCTTTGATGGGCCAGATTGCTCATTTAATCGTTGATGAATCTTTAAGTTGGGAGGATATCAAAAGCGGATATATTTACCATATTTTTAGAAGAAGTAGTGGAAACATTGAATCAACAACTGCTTTTTTTGTGAGAGATCGTGATATGGTTAAATCTTGGCGGGAGAGGCATACTGTTGAAAGTCAACAACAAGAAAAAAACAGGGAAGGAATTATTTTTTCTGCGTATTTGCCATTAAGACAGCTCAGAGCAGTCGTTATCATGACAGCCCTTCTTCTGGACGGAGGGAATATTACTCAAGCTACGCAAAGGATGAAGATCCACACGAAGCTTTTTTACGTTAGTTGTCGAAAGGAGAGAAATTTCTACGAGGATTTTATGAGTAAAGAATGGCCTCCAGAACAAAGGCTTATTGAATTTTTAGAAGAACCGTGGGTTAGGGAGGCAGTGCCTCAAGGTGCTCCATCAAAAGGCATTGGGATGGGTGAGATCGTATCTTTAGCTGATTTAGATTCTCTTCAGAAAAAAAGATTGTTAGAGTTTGTTACAGATCTTGTTACTCAGAAGAACATGACTTGGATTGAGATAAGAAATGGATATATTGCTCATGTTTATCAGAGATGCGGTTCGAGAAAATTGACAGAGTCAATATTATGTGTTGGCTATAGTACATTGTCATTATTTGGATTTAAAAAGAGAAAAGATTTCGCAAGGGATAGCATTGAGGGAATCGAATTAGGTGTTTACATTCCGCTTGAAGAACTAAAAGCGGTGGTTATTACGGCAGCAATGGTTTTCCATCGAGGAAAAGCCGTAGAGGCGGCAAAAAGTCTAAACATTCCTATCGGAAAGATATCTGAACATAGAAAAAGGCATAGATCTCTGCATGAAGTTTTGCGAGGGAAAGAAGAAGATCGAAGACAATCCACGGATGATGTGGGGGCAAGCATTCCTTTCTCTGCGCTTACAGAGGATATGGTGGAATTTTTCCGTATTGCCCAAGGTTACGGCTTCGTTGTCAGGCCACCCCAATTAGAGGTCGCTTATTGGTTGACTCAAAAGGGTATTGCTGTCGAATTTGACGCGGGGGAAGGGAAAACGCTTGCCACTACTTTAGCTGCTTACCTTAAATATAAAAAGGGGCAAAAAATACGTGTTATTACTTTAAATATTTATTTGGCTTACATGGGAGCAACAACCATGGGGCCCATTTTAAGCGATTTGGGTTTGCGCGTTGGGTTTGTCGGATCGGTGGGGCAATATGCGGTTTGGGATTCAAGTCTAAAGGATTTTCGTAAAGCGACAGCCAGGGAAGCATTAGAGGCCGATGTTGTTTATGCGGCTTATAGAGATTTAATAGGCGAATATCTCCGATGGCAAATTCGAGGGGAAGAAATCCCTTTAAACGACGGTAAAATTTCCTTAATTTGCGATGAAGCAGATGTCTACATGGTTAATGATTCGGCGACTCCGATTGTTTTGGTTAAAGAATCCGGACAGAGATTGACGAGAGAAGATGCTGATTTTCAATTGTTGATTGAAAAGGCGGCGCGCTTTTTAGAAAGATTGATGACGCCGGAAAATTACCAAGTGGAGCAGAGAACGGGTTGTCCTTTTTGGACACGAACAGATATTCCGGAACTTCTCAAAAGACATTTGAGCGAAACTTTAAGCCCTTCAGCAGAGATGCCATCGGATTCCCGTCTGCGGCAACTAGCAGAAAAGTCCCTGGTCGCGTATAAAGGTCTTCAGCGGGATCGTGATTATAGAAAGCATGAAGGGAAAATTATTCTCCGTCATGGGCCGACGAATCGTTTAGGATCTTCCTATAGATTGGACCCGGATATTTGGACTATGTTAGGCATAAAGGAAGGCCTTAAGGTCAATCCACCCGATTTTGTTGTAGGTATTATGAGTTTGGAACAATTTTTTGAATTACATCCTGGGGGGATTCACGCGACCTCCGCGACGCTTACTTCTGTCGCTGAAGAATTAAGAGAAAATGTGGGATTAGAAGTAAAAGGCATTAATGAGCATTTTGGACAGGATGGTGACAGAGGAAGGTCATGGCCCATTGTTTATCGAAACACACTTGAAGAACGTAATGATTTTATTCTTCAACAGGTAATGGAGGCCTTAAACGGCAGACGCCCTGTTGGCGTCATTATGCCTTCGGTTGGGGATGTTGAAAATATGTTTTGGGCTATAAAAAGCACACTTAAAGAAGAAGGTTTTACTGTGGGTTCTCGCTACAGAGTCGGGAGAGATGGCATGGTCGTTGATGTTCAATATAATTTAGGCACAGGGGAGACATTGACTGAATTGAAAGAAGAGGGAGAACGTTTTAGGAGGGCAGGAATGATCAGCGATCTCTCCAATGGTGGTATAAGAGTCCCTGTCTTAGTTATGTCTTTCCCAAGAGGGGCGGATATTCGCAATAATCGATTAACGGAGGAAAATGGCGGGATGCATTTGATTCTGGCGGAAACGCATGGTTCGAAAAGTGCTGATTGGCAGGCTTTATTGCGGGTGGGACGGGGCGGGGATAGAGCAACGAGAGTCCAGGTCATTTCTTTAGAAAGTGAGGTGGTCAGACGTTTTATGCCTGAAGGGAGAGAGGGAGAACCCATCACGGAACAAAGACTTCAGGAGACCATCGAACAGGCCATTCATGATTGTGAAGGATTTGAGCGTCAGCAACGGATCAGTTTAAAAGCATTAGTGGTCGCACAAACGAGATTAGCTAGTGATTTATTTAATGTGTCTCTAGAAGGAAGAGATTTAATATCAGAGGCAGAACAAGCGCGTTTAAGGAATTTAGTTGTCCGTTACTCAGATTATGTCCATGAGTTAATTAGCAGATCCCGACGGCTGGATGTTATGTCTCACCGACGAAGGGTGATGGTGAATATTTTCTTGAATTGGCGTGAATATGACAGAGAGGAAGAATTCGAAATAGTTATTAAAGATTTGTATGACTTGACACGGCTGGGGATCGTTTCCCCGAGGACATTAATACAATTAAAACAAGAGGCTATGGAAGCGCGGAAGAATCATCCGGGTGGGAAAAAGACATTGGCTCAAACGCGGCTGGCCGAGGTCGATCGGGCGTTTGAGCGATACTGGAGAGAGACAGCGCCGGAAACCATCGCGCGCGCGATGCGACTAGCGGCAGAATCATTCGCAAAGGTCGTCAGCCAGCGGCGGAAAGAAGAGTTTGACGCGAAAGAAGGTAAAGAGCCTGTGGATCCGCGAGAGGAAGAAGATGGGGTTCCAAAATTGGTGGATGAGGCAGATGCAGATGATTTGGGAGTGGTTGATCCTTTGGAAAAGTTGGACAGCTGGGAGATTTTGGCCTTAATGGAAAGTCTTCCAACTCAGCCAGAAGCTGATCGATTGATCGTTTCGGGGGATGAGGAAGCAGTTCTAAAAGGGATAGCAATGTATCGATTGGCCATTCAGGAACGGCCGGAGTCCCCTATTTGGATGGCCTTGGGGGAACATTTAGCGCGGAGTATTGTTCCTCAACGCCGGGACCCAAATATAAAAAAATATCCTGTTTTGACTAAGGCCCAGACGTTGCGACTAGGGATGTTGAAGGACGAGTTTTCTGAAATTCGCTGGCACATGATCCATGTCCTTGTTGAACATAACCGCGGTTTTGTCGTTGCTATGGCAAGAAAATATGAGGGGAGAAGTATTTTAGATGTGGACGATCTTATCCAGGAAGGGATGATGGGATTAAGGAAGGCGACCATTAAATACGATTATAAGAGAGGTCTTAGATTTTTAACTCCCGCGCACTGGTGGATTCGAACGTCGATTCAGCGGGCCATCGCGGATACTGGCGCGACGATCCGCCATCCTGTTTATCTGGTCACAGCCGTTTCTCATGCGCGCGCAATCAATCGGGAGTTTCGCGGAAAGCATGGGCGTAATATGACGCCAGAGGAATTGGAAGATGCCTTGAGGAAAGAAGTGGCAATTTATAATCCTAAAAAGGTGGTGGCTTTAATGTATTTTCGACAGCCGATTTCTTTGCAAAAACCTGTCAATGGAGATGAAGATATCATGTTGGAGGATTGTATTGGCGAAGAGGGAGATTATGAATCTTTAGAAAATTTGGACTGGATGTTACAATTAATGACTGAGGTCAATCGTTCCTTTGGCGATCAAGATGAGCGTTTGAAAGCCGTTGTTCTACTGAGGATCGGCATCGTAAATAATTTGCTTGATCGGGCAGTGGGGAATTACAAAATTTTACAGGAATTAAGGGAACATTTTGGTTTAAGCGTGATGATGATAGTCAGTTATTTAGCAGATCGTTTTGTTTATGAAAAATTGACAAGTCTTGAGCAGGCTTTATTGGCGGAAAGTTACGGCCTGTCGGCTGAGGCTGTTTTATCTGGGTATGGAGAAGTTGTGAGACTGGCGACCAACAGGGAAACGCAGAATAAAGACACGGTGGCTTTAGAGGTGATCGGCTTTGTTTTGGGGATGACGCGAGAAGGTGTTAGGCTATTGGAAAGAAAAGGGATAATGAGGATCCTCTTTCATCCTAGTGATATAACGCGGTCTTTCTTTGCGCGGTACTTGGGAATACAAGATAAGAAAAAAGACATCCTTTTGCCGTCGGGCATGAGTCTTGAGAAATTACAAGCGCTCTCTGGGGAAGACATCATTGAAATGCGGTTGCGTAAAGGCGTAACTACAATATCGGCGGGGAAAAACCGTTTAACCCTAGACGCTGTCCAGGTTATGGAGATTTTACCTGGAGGATTTGTGATTAAGGAAAAAAGTTTACTTGTCTCCGCCATTTTGGCGGCAGAAGCGAATTCAGCCTTTGATCTGCGAGGATATGTTGAAAAATTGCGGTCTTTAGGGGAGGCGGCAACGGAACATCAGCGTCTGGAATTAGCCGTGGCGGAACGGTTGTTAGAGGAAAATTAAAACATATCTTCGTGTTTTCCCATTTCCAAGAGGACCGCGGTATCTTTATCTCTTCGGTAAATGCAGCGGTAATTCGTTGTGATGCTAAATTCCCAATAGTTTTCTGTGCCTTGAATTTTTTTGTTTCTTAGGGAAGGATGGCCTTCATTTGTCAGGAGCATGTCTACGCACCAGTAGAATTTCTCGCGTATTCCTTTGGGAAAAGTTTTTTTGTCTTTAAGTTTTTTAAGGAGAGGATCGGCAAGAACGATGTGTTTAATCATCTTCGATGTCTTTTCTTAAGCTTTTAGCGGAGGCGTAGGTAGAATATTTGCCTTGTCTTACAGCCTCTTCGGATGCTTTAATACCTTTTTGCCATTTCTCTGAGTGGAAATAACTCTGATCTTGATCGATGACTGATACAGGCGTGACAATAAGGTGATTATCTTCGGTGTCAAAACGCACGAAGTCGCCGTCTTTAATGTGAAGACGTTTTCTTAATTGGACAGGTACCGTTATTTGGCCATTTCTAACAATTTTTCCAATTGTCATAATCATATGTTTGCCCTCCCTTGCTTAAAGAATAGCATAAATAATAAATTATGGCAATATGTAATTTACATATTATGTAAATTCGCGGATTGTAACTCATAGTGCGACAACTTTAGATCTCTTACAAAAACTGTCGCTTTGTAAGTATTCTTCAGCCGCTTGGTTGGCTGTCTTGTATCCCAGTATCTTCCTGGGGTAATTATT